>Ga0366779_1151_pt1 | contig 9389 bp, 10 predicted proteins | sample BONcelN113001E10_FD_207083 | JGI IMG/M metagenome (GOLD analysis project Ga0366779, IMG submission 207083) | Enriched cells from coal bed in the Powder River Basin, Montana, United States - BONCAT cells N11 rep2 HSBNCT.N11.300.1.E10 ... | reverse complement strand
GGCAGGCAATGTTACAAGTTATGCCTGATGACCATAGCGAGTTGGTACCACCCCTTCCCATCCCGAACAGGACCGTGAAACGACTTTGCGCCGATGATAGTGCTGCAACCAGTGTGAAAGTAGGTCATCGTCAGGCTTTTATCCCGTAAAACCCCTGCAGCTTCTCCGCTGCAGGGGTTTTATTCTTTTGGCGGGGACGCTTTTAGGGGGCAATCCGCTCACAAAAAACGGTCTTCAAAGGTGGAATTTTTTCGAAATACCGATAGCCAGGTCATGGCTGCATTCCTTGTCACGCTATTGCATGAAATGCGCCGCCGCGACGCAAAACGCGGGTTAGCCAGCTTGTGCATAGGTGGCGGCATGGGTGTTGCGCTAGCCGTCGAACGGCCGTAGAAGCCAGTGATCCGCACCGCGTTCATCCTTGGCAACAACGCCGCACTGCGTATTGCTGTCAGCAAAAAAATGGTGGCGCTTGGTTGTCGCGTTGTCGCGGCAGGGCGTGAGAAAGTGTCCGGCAACGCAGATTCATGTGCGCTGGCGGGACGATTCCGAATGCCGCGAATGGCGCCATCGAATGGGGAAAGCGAGGACCGGACGCACGAATGGCTCGATGAAATCGAAAGCGAAGCGGCCGTTGATGTGCTTGTCATGCATGGCCTCGCAGGGTTGGCGCATACGCAGTTGACGCAGTGGCACGCCATCGCGTCTGCCGCTGCGCACAGGATGTGCAAGCGCGGTTGGGGGCGCCTCATTCTGGTCGCCTCCACTGTCCCGGAAACGATTCAGCCAACCGACGATTCTGCACTCGCGGACGCGCGGCAGGAGATACGGCGGCTTGCCGCACAAATCGGCGTGCATGGCGTGACCTTGAACATCGTGTGGACCGATGGTGCTGCGGCACAGGACGAAGCCACAGACTCTACGCCGGCGTCCGCGCGACTGAGTAGTGCAGAAGAGATTGCGCGCTTGGTCGCCTATCTTGCCTCGGACGAAGCCGCCTTCTTGAATGACGCGCAGATACTATTCAAGGTCGGGCGCAGAATGACCCACCCATAGCCTCCGGGCGATCGGTGAATCACGGTGTGACTTCGTCCACCATTGCCTGCAAGCGCTCGACCAACTTCTCGGTGCGGACAAAACCGGAGGTGACAAGATGGAGTTCGCCTGCGCGCTCCAGCACGAGGGTGGGGAAGCCGGTGACTCCCCAGCGCTGCGTCTGCACAAAATCGGCGTGCGTGGCCATAATGGCTTCTTCCGAAGAATAGATTTGCGCAAACGCCGTGTCGTCGATCTCGACGCCAGTGCTTTTCATCGCATCCACCGCAATACTGACGAGGACATCGGTCTGCGTCGTATCCCGCCCATCTGCGTAAAATCCCTTCTGGATCGCATGCAGCACGCTTAATGTCGATTGCGGCGCAAACAGGCGCGCACTGGCGACGGCGCGACAGGCCGGTTCCGTGTTGTAGACAAACCCGTCCTTGACCAATGCCGTGTCCACAAAGGGCAGGCCGGTTGCCTCCGCCACAATTTTCCAGTGAGACAGGATGCCGGCCTTTTTGGCGGGATCGAGCGCCTCGCTGGCGTAGGGACGCAAGCCGCCTAGCACGATATCCAGCGGCATGTCTTCCACGCCATGCAGCAAGGTGTCGAGCTCCGGGCCAAAGCCGTAACACCACGAACACATCGGGTCGGCAATATAGATGAGTTTGACCATGGTGCGCTGCCTCCAACGGGAAAAATGGACGGCATGCGCCATCAGGACGAACAGCATAGCACCGAGCGCCCCCCTGCTTGCCCGAAAAATAACACCGGAAAGCAGTCCTGCTTCTCGCAATCAGATCACGCATGTCATGCGCGTGATTGCCCGGCAATCACGACTGCCCGGCGCGGGACACTGGCTGCACAATTACGCGAAACGTCAGGTTGATGCGTGCATCTTGTGTGCGGTCCTTGGGTACGGCATGCAAAAAGTTCGCTTGCGTCGCACCACGCATCACCAGCAAGCTGCCTGGTGTCAGATCGATTCGGACTGGACGTGTCGAGGAGCGTGCCCTTGGCTTGAGCTGAAACGCGCGTGTCTGACCGAAGCTGACCGAGGCGATCACCGGGGCATTCCCCAGTTCGGCTTCATTGTCGCTATGCCACCCCATGCTGTCCCTGCCGTCACGATAGAGATTCAGCAGGACGCTGTTGAATTGCGTACGGGTCACGCGCTCCACTTGCTGCCGGATATGCAGCAGGGCATCGTTCCATGGTTGTGGCGTGAGCGACAGTCCCGAATAGCGATACGACGCCTCGGCATCGCCCACCCACGCGGTCAACCGCGGCTGCGGGATGCGCCGTCCGTACAGCACGATTTCTTCCTGGCGCCATGCGGTCGTCGCGCGCAATACGTCGAACAGCATGCGCGCCTCATCAGCGGAAAAGAGCTGCTCCATCCAGTCGATTTCCGCGTCGGGAATCGGCAGCCTCTGTAGCGCAGAGGGGGAAAACAATGGCAGGGAGTCGGGCATGGTGCCTCATGCGTTGTTCAAAAACGGATGCTAGGTCGACTATCTCAATGCGGATAGGCGCGCGCTTGTCCAGGCAACGGTTTCAATTCATGACCCCGTCATATTCGGCACGCAAAATTGCCGCAGATAAACAGATTCTCGTGGCCGCACATCCCTCGCGTGCCATACACGACAGCTTAACTTACCGCGTTCTCCATGATCCCCTTCCTTCTTGCCCCGGCTGTAGCGCTAATGCAGCGTCTGCGGCTGCTGCCGAAATTTGCGGTACTGACGACCGTTTTTGTCCTGCCGTTGGCATGGACCACCGGCCTGCTCCTGCACGAACTGGACAGGTCCATCGCCGCGTCACGCCTTGAACGCAGCGGCGCCGCCCAGCTCATCAAGCTCGAGGAGATCGTGCAGCAGCTGCAATTGCACCGCGCGTATCAGCACATGTATGTCATGGGGAACGCCGATGCGGAACGCAAGGCGCAGGAAGTCCAGAAGAATGTCAATGGGTTGACGGCCGCGATGGACGCCTCCAGCGTGATCTTCGTGGAACGATATGACAACGGCGCATGGAAGGCGTTCAAGGGCGCGTGGTCGGCGTTGCAGCGGCGCCTGTCGGCAACCAAGGACCGCAAGTTGTACGCGGATGAGACCGCGCTAATCGGACAGCTGACGCAATTGGGTGCGCTGGTCGCGGATCGTACTGACTTGACGCACGATCCGGAAACCGAGACGTATCGCCTTGCCGCGCTGTTTGCAGGCAGCTTGCCGCGCGTCGCCGAGCGCGTTGCCGATATCGGCGCTCGCGGTGCCGCGTATATCGACAGCGGCTTGATGGAGGCCAACGAAGAAGTGTTGCTTGGCTCGACAGTCATGCTGACGCAGAGCGATGTTGCCGCACTGCCAGAGCAGTTCGAGGCCCTGTTCCGCGATCGTCCTGCGCTGAAGCGCAGGCTTGCCGATGCAGTGCGTGTCGACGCCGGCATCACCACGTTTTTGGCACGCGCAAGAAGCGAAGTGTTGAATTCATTCAATCAGACTTCGGGCGACGAATTTGTGCTGGCGGCCAAGGCGGTGCTGGATGATCTGTACCGCTCGTCGGCTGCATCCGCCGCGCTTTTCGACGCGCTGCTGCAAGCGCGCATTGACGATGCGGTCATGCATCGCAACCTGATCGTGGCAGGGATCGTTGGCATTCTTGCGCTGGCCGCATATTTCTTGATCGGCTTCTATCTGTCCTTTTCTTCGGGCGTGCGGCAGTTGAGCCAGGCCCTCAAATGCACCACGGCAGGGGATCTCAGCAGCCGCATCCGGATCGACGGCAAGGACGAGATCGCAGCGCTGTTGCACGGCTTTGTAAGGATGAACGACGGTCTTGCCGGTATCGTCAGGCAGGTGCGTGCCGGCAGCAATACCATCGCGCTTGCCTCAGAGGAAATCGCGGTGGGCAACCAGAACCTGTCCATGCGTACCGAAGAGCAGGCAAGTTCGCTGGAAGAGACCGCCGCGTCGATGGAGGAACTCAGCAGCACGGTCAGGCAGAATGCAGCCAGTGCGCAGCAGGCGAACCAGCTTGCACAAGCGGCATCCCGGGTTGCCCGCGACGGCGGTGACGTGGTGCAGCGTGTGGTCGGGACGATGACCACGATCGAGCGATCCGCCGGCGAGATCGTCGACATCGTGGGTATCGTCGACAGCATTGCATTTCAAACCAATATCCTGGCATTGAACGCGGCAGTGGAAGCGGCGCGTGCCGGCGAGCAGGGCCGCGGATTTGCCGTGGTGGCGGCCGAAGTGCGCACGCTGGCGCAACGCAGCGCGCTGGCGGCGAAGGAAATAAAAACCCTGATTGACGGCACGGTGGCGCAGCTCGAAGAAGGAAGCGGCCACGCGACGCGGGCCGGCAAGACGATGGGCGAGATCGTGGCATCCATCGACCATGTCGCCATCATCATGCAGGAAATCACCGCAGCGGGTCACGAGCAGCAACGCGGCATCGAGCATATCGCCCAGGCCATGACGCAGATGGATGGCATCACCCAACAGAACGCGGCGCTGGTGGAGCAGGCCGCTGCGGCCGCCGAAAGCATGCATCAGCAGACCGGCAAACTCTCTGAAACCGTGGCGATTTTTCGTGTGGCCGAGGAAGCGATCGCCGTCGCGGCCACGCCGCAGCATCATGCCGGGGAAGAGGATCGCCACCGCATCATCGAATTGGCGACGCAGCGCGCATTGCCACGCCGGCCCGCAAGCAATTCGGCGAACGCGGACCACAGTCTGGCAGTAGCCAACGGTTCGTAACCGTTGGCCGCAGCGCAGGCATCGCTAGCCGGCCGCCTGCACCCTGATGCGGATGTCTCCCAGCGTCACAAGCTGCCCGGCGCGGATCTTGCAGGTCTTGCGCGTCTCAATCTTGCCATCGACCTTAACGCCGCCACTGGCTACTAGCACCTTGCCCGCGCCACCGCTGTCGCAGATGCCGACCAGCTTCAGCAACTGGTTCAGTTCCACATATTCGTCGTTCAGGTCAAATTCAATTGTCTGCATGGCGGTTGTCGCAATCAATCGGTTTTGGTCAGGGTCAGCTCAGCCTTGTCGAGCCCCATGTCGAGCGTGGCGAGCAAATCGTTCTGGCCGAGCGAACAGCTTTCTTCGGTGAACAGACGACCGGCTTCGAAGCGGCTCAGCAAATCTTGCAGCACATCCGTATAACGTTGGGGCAATGCAACGAGCAACGCGGTTTGCTCGCGCCAGCTGCTGCAGAAGGCGTCGATAGACACGCGCCGCTCGCGCAAAGAAGAGGCGCGCAGGGAATGCAGGGAAACGGCATGCGACATGAGCAAGAAAAATCAGTGGTCGAGCCGCCATGATCCGCCGAATGGAATGCGCCGTCCAGCAGGACGGTCACCACGCTGCGGCACTTCGTATGCTCACGCGCGTACAGGCGCGATCGATTCGGCATAGTCGTACAGGGCGCCAAGAATCTCTTCCTGCTCCGGCGTTGCCTGTTCGGACAACGCATCGATTTCCGCGAATAGGATTTCAATCGTTCGCGCACCGGCTTCGCCCTCGAACAGCCGCGCTGCGCGATGCGCTTCCCATTGCGCCGCTTCCTCGGCGGACAAGCTCTGCGGAAAATTGCGGGCGCGATAGCGGAACAGCAGTTGTTCGAGGCGCACATCGTCGAAAGCCGGGCGCGCCCGCGCCAGCTGTTCCGCCGACAACCGGCGCAGGTCGTCCAGCCTGCGCCGGTCTTCGTTGCCGACGAATCCGCCATAGAGCGCTTCATCGACATCCGGGATCGCATCCTGCGGCCGATGGAAGACATCCTGCCAGATCGCGCTCATGTCGGGCGTCGCTGCCGCAATGTCGGCGTGGCGCAGTACGGCGCCCAGGTCGATATTCCATTGCGTCGTCATTTCTGCTGACAGCGTCTTCAGGTTGCCGATCACGATTGGCGACTTGTTGAGGTGAATGCTCTTGATCGGCAGGCGCGCGACCCCTTCCGGCAGGGCGTCGGTCCTTGAAAACATCCGAAGGCGAATGGCGGCAGCGTCGAGCGATGCCAGTTCGGTCGGATCTTCCGCCAGGTCCCACACGATCACTTCGTTGCGGTTGGCCGGATGCTGCGCGAGCGGCCATACCACGCCGATGCACCCGCGCTCGACCGGAAACATGCCGGTAATGTGGAGAAAGGGCCGTTTGGCCGGCAAGCCGATTTCGGCGACTACCCTGTCCTTCCTGTGCAGGCCCAGGCAGAATTCGAAGAGTTTCGGCTGCCTGTCGCGGATCAGGCGCGCCATCGCGATGGTTGCGCGTACGTCCGAGAGCGCATCGTGGGCGGATTCATGCGCGATGCCGTTGGCTTTGGTCAGGTCTTCAAGCCGGAAGCTGGGCCGTCCGTCCGGATGCCGCGGCCATTCGATCCCTTGTGGTCGCAATGCGTAGGCGGTGCGCACGACATCGAGGATGTCCCAGCGGCCACAACTGTTTTTCCACTCGCGCGCGTAAGGATCGATCAGGTTGCGCCAGAACAGGAAGCGTGTCACTTCATCGTCAAAACGGATCGTGTTGTAGCCAACGCCTATCGTCCCGGTTTTCGCTAGTGCGCTTTCGATCCTTGCTGCGAATTCATGTTCCGGCACACCGCGTTCCAGGCAAAGCTGGGGCGTGATGTGCGTGATCAGGCAGGACTGCGGATCCGGCAGGAAGTCAGGCGCTGGCCTGCAATACAGCATGATCGGTTCGCCGATTTCATTCAGCTCCGCGTCCGTGCGAATCGCTGCGAATTGCGCGGGACGGTCGCGCCGTGGTTGCGCACCGAATGTTTCGTAGTCATGCCAGAGGAAAGTATGGGCCATCGGAACGGGGTCTGTAATGGGTGGGTCAGCTTGCGACCCGGTGGCCTGCCGCGTTCTTGGCGCGGTACAGGGCGGCATCCGCTGCCGCCAATAATGCGTCGGCGTCCCGCCCGGCCACCGAGGCGGCATCCAGCGAAGCGGTGAGATGCGGCAGCGAAAGCTGGCGCAGCAGAATGCGTGCGACGCTGTCTGATTCGTCGATCAGGCGCCACAGGATGTGCGGTTCGATGATGAGCAGTTCGGATTCTTCCAGCGTGAACAGGGTGCTGAAATGCGTCGCGTTATCGAGTACGGACAGTTCCCCTATGCTCTCCCGCGGCAGAATTTTCGTATCCTGCCGGCAACGCGGATGATCTTCCGCGTTGCCGGTTCTGGCGCACAGCGCGCCCTGCAAAACGATGTACACGCATGCCTGCTTGTCCGCGGCGTTTGCGATCTTCGCGCCTGCCCCGACATGCACGACCTGGCATCGATTGACGATGTCGACGATGCGCGGTTCATGCACATCGGGCAAACAGCGGCACATCCTTCAGCGCATGCTGGCGGTCAGCGAAGGTCGATATTTTTTGCAGCATGCGGCTCAGGTCAGCAGGACGCGACTGACTTCCTCGAACAGCAGTTCGGTTTCGCGGAACACCTGCCTGTAGACGTTCTCGTCCAGCCCCAGTCCCTGCCACGCGGACGGTGTTATCGAGGGCACGACGTCGTCTTCCTGGTCCGACAGGTCGAGCGCGTGCACGATCGAGTTGGCGACATGGACGATGGCGGCCAGCGAGTGTTCCCTTTGCGCTTCCGGATTGTGATGGCCGGCAATGGCACGGCGAATCGTCTCGGAAAATTTCCAGTGCATCGCAAGCGCCTCGCCGGTGATGACATGGTCCACGCCCATCACCGCCTGTTCGGCGACCAGCCACTCGCAATCGTGCGTCTCGCGATAGGCGATCACGGCCTCGTATTCGCGCCGGAAGTGGGTGATCAGCACCAGGCGACCGATATCGTGCAGCAGGCCTGCGGTGAACGCGTATTCCTGATTGACGCGCAGATGGCGCGCCAGTACGCGCGCGCATACTGCGGTAGCGATCGAATGCCGCCATTGCGCGATGAAGCTGAAGCCGTCGCAGTCGTATTGTGGAAAATAGCTGGTCAGTGCGTTGGCGGTCACGACGTGGCGCACTGCGTCGACGCCAATCAGTGTCACGGCTTGCTGGATGGTGGTGACGCGGGACTGCAGGCCATAAAACGAGGAATTGGCAAAGCGCAGCGTCTTCGCACTGAGCGCCTGGTCCAGTGACACCTTGCGCGTGATGACGTGGATGTCGACGTCTTCCTCGCCCGGCTTCATCAGGTCCTGCGCGATCGCTGGCAGCACCGGCAAATCGCGAATCTGCTGGATCACCTGGTCGAAGTGCACCCGTCTTGTGTCTTGTCCCGGCACGGCATCCGTCATGCTTGCTCTCCCAGGCGGAAGTTACGCACATAGCATTGCAGCAACGCGTCCGCCTCGCTCTTGCCCGGCAGGCGGAATAGCCGATCCAGTCGCGCTTCAATATGGCGGCGCTGTTCGGCTTCCTGTTCGGGCGACAGCTCGCCCACCACGATAGGTACCGATACCACCCCGTGCCGATGCATTGAATCGATCGCGTGCTGTGTCAGCACCGTGCCCTTCGGGAGTAGGATCTGTCCCTGCGGATCGAGCAGGTTGTCGGACAACACCATGTCCGGACAAACATCCGCCAATGCCAGTTGTCGATGAAGTACGGTCACGGTATGGTCCAGTGGTTCGAGTGTCTTAGCTTACCATCGCTCGCCCGGTTTCTTGCCGGCAAATCGATTGCGTTTTGCAGCTTGGCCACGGTGCCCCGCTTCAGGCGCAATAACGGTCCCGCCCCAGCCCTTTTGCCTCGTAGAGCGCGGCGTCGGCGCGCAGCATCAGGCCATCCCAGGTGCAGCTTCCATCCTCGTGCGGCAGTGTGGCGAGGCCGACGCTGATGGTCACCGGATAGGCGTTGCGGAATCGATACTGTCGCACCGCATTGACCAGCCGGTCGCCGATCACGGCGGCGTGCTCCCGGCTCGCACCGGGCAGTACGATCAGCAGTTCCTCGCCGCCATAGCGGCCGATAAAATCGATGTTGCGGCAGGTCTGCTCCAAAATGCGGGCGACATCGACGATGACCTGGTCGCCAGCATCGTGACCGAATTCGTCATTGAAGCGCTTGAACAGATCGATGTCGACGAAAGCAATGGTCAGTTCGCGCTGCAGCCTGTGTGACAGCGCCAGTTCGCGCTCGCCTGCGGCCACGATGGCACGGCGATTCAGCAGCTTGCTCAGTTCGTCGTGGGTGGCGAGATGCCGGTTTTCCTCAACGATGCGTTCAAAGTAGAGCAACATCAGGCCGACCGAAAAGAGGATGGTGCCAATCAGGGGCGCCATATACGAAGTCACGATATCGAATGTCGTGCGTGTGAGCGGCAAATGACCGGTGATCCGCATCGCCAGCATGATCATGCGCACGCCGTAGCT
>Ga0366779_1149_pt1 | contig 9590 bp, 9 predicted proteins | sample BONcelN113001E10_FD_207083 | JGI IMG/M metagenome (GOLD analysis project Ga0366779, IMG submission 207083) | Enriched cells from coal bed in the Powder River Basin, Montana, United States - BONCAT cells N11 rep2 HSBNCT.N11.300.1.E10 ... | reverse complement strand
CATCTGAGCAACCAGCAAGAATGCAGCAGCTGCTGCTCCTGCTGCTGCCATTTGCAGCCACCGGCGCATCCCATGTCCCCTTTTGCCTTTTTCAGCAAACACTATGTCTACTGTCTGATTCACCAGCTCTGCCGGCGGACGTTCATTGCCTAACCTTTGTTTTACGGCAGCAGCAAAGCGTGCCAGTTCCTGCGTTTCCTCATCCAGGCTGTGCACCGTTTCATTATGATGCATAGCATCAATCAATTGAGATAGTTCTTCTGCTTGTTTCTCTTCTTTTTTTGTAGTCATTCGTTCCACCTCCTTACTGTACAACACCTTGATCTTGACACATACGGCGTAAACTCTTTAACGCCCGCTGCTGCAGCATTTTTAGCGCTGCTTCTGTTTTCCCCATTATTTCGGCTGCTTCTTTTACCGACAATCCTGCAATAATACGCAATTCCACTGCCCGGCGCTGCTCATCAGGCAGCATACGAACCAACCGGGACATTTCCGCCTGCCGTTCATGGTCAAGGGCGGCTTCTTCCGGCCGCATGCCGGTATCAACAATAGGCATCTGGTATTCAGCAATATCAATTACCGGCGGTGTTCTTCCTTTTTTGCGCCAGTAGTCGGTTACTAAGTTGAGCGCAATCCGACCTAAGTAGGTTTTGAAGGGTACTTCTTTAATTTCATAACGAGCTAACGATCGAAATGCCTTCAGAAAGGTCTCTTGAGTAAGCTCCTGCGCATCCTCTGTGTTGCCCATTTTATACAACACTAACCGGTAGATGGGCTGCCAATAACAGCTTACCAGCGCATTTAATGACTCGCGATCGCCGCTCTGCGCTTTTGTAATCACTTGCTGTTCGTTGATCATGCCCCACCTGCCCTTCCAGTTCTACAAAAAAATATTTACATTACATAAACGCTGTAATTACAAAAAAGTAACGCTTAATTTCAATTTGTCCAAGGAAAGAAAAAATAATGCTTCTGTAGCAGCCAACAAAAAAATAAGATTGCCGGCAAGGCAACTTAAAATGGCAAAACCATTGGTGTATAGCGAACTCCCAGCTTTATTTGTTCCTTATCCCTTCTTATAAAACCTAGCCTCTCATAAATGGGAATAGCATAAGCCGAGGAGTTTACCGTAATTTCCTTTAAGTTGGGCCGTACTTCCCGGCAGCGCGCCAGTGCCGCACCCAGCAATGCCTTGGCGACACCTTGCCGATGGTAACGCCGGGCCGTAAATAACAAAGCTATGTGACTGTAAATGCGAACTTCGACTACTCCCGCTAATTGGCCGCCATAATAAGCTACGAACATGCATGCACCTGCTGATAAACGGCTGCTGATATTGCCCGGTCGAATGAATTCTAAAAACTCAGCTTGCCCTTCTGGCAACATACTGGCTGCATTAAATTCCCTAAAAACTTCCTCAATCATCACTGCTATCTGCGCACTGTCTGCAGCGGTTGCCAAACTAATTATCAATTCATCCATCTCAGTCGGCCTCACTTACTTTTCTTGTATTGACAGTAGTTTCTGTTCTAAAAATTAGGCGTCTGCCACCAAACTCCTGCTTATTTATCGCAGCAACTACTGCAGCCCCTATTGGCAGATTAAAAACAGGGTAAACTAACACGAAAGAGGAGGATTGCAGTTTGTTTACTTTTACTCGCTCCATCACTTTGGTCCTGCGGTTTGTGACTACTGTTTTTCCTATGGTAAGCCGCGAGCTTGACGCCTGGCGTCAACTCGCTATTCATAATACTGACAGCGAGTTGGCCTCACAAGCCCTAGCCAGCATTCGCGATAAAAAATTCCATTGCCAGGGCGGCTGCATCTATAGTCTGTACCCTGGTGCCGATAAAAAAGCCCTGGTCCGTTTAATTGTGGCGCTGCAGACCATCAGTGATTATCTGGATAACCTTTGTGACCGGGTAAACATTTATGATGAAGCAGCCTTCCGGCAACTGCATCTTGCCATGACAGATGCCCTTGACCCGGATACACCCCTCCAGGATTACTATCAATTTTATCCCCTGAAAGACGATGGTGCTTATTTGCGTAAGCTTGTAAAAACTTGCCGCCATGAAGTTTCCCGCTTGCCCAGCTATGATGTGGTAAAGCCTGCCGTTTTGCAATTGGTCAGTCTTTACAGCCAATTGCAAACGCTTAAACACCTTGCACCTAATGTGCGCGAACAAAGAATGTTAAGCTGGATCGCTTCTCATTTGCCGGACTACCCCCGTTTGTTACCCTGGGAATTCGCCGCCGCCACCGGTTCAACTTTAAGTTTATTCATGCTCTGTTCCGCCGCCAGCAAACCGCACCTGACAGCTGCTGAGTCCAGCGCCATTTGCACTGCCTACTTTCCTTTTATTTGCGGCCTCCACATTTTACTGGACTACTTTATTGATGCCGCTGAAGACCGTCAGCAGGGAGATTTAAACTTTATCGCTTATTATGACAATGATGCTCAAACGGTGGAGCGGCTGTCTTACTTTGTCGACCAGGCATTAAGCCAAGCTGTAAAACTGCCGGAGCCCCTCTTTCATCAAACGATAGTACAGGGTTTACTGGCAATGTATTTATCTGACCCAAAAACAAATCAACCCCATGAGCGGGCAATAAAAACCACCCTGCTTCAGCAAGCAGGGTGGTTTACCAGAATATGCTATGGAACTTGCCGGTTGCTGCGAGTAAGGAAAGTATTATAAAGAGCTAGGCACATTCGTCCATTTTATTGCCTGACAGCAAAGCTCTAAAGTCACTGCCACTGATACTTTCCTGCTCTAGCAGCACCGCTACCACTGCTTCCAGCTTTTCCCGGTGATCGGTTACAATACCGACGACGCCGGCTTCTACATCCTTTAAAATAACGGTAATCGTACTGTGCAGCAATTCCTTCGGCACATCGTCAGGCGATACGATACCTAAGTCGGACATGCCTCCAAAAATAATCTGCTTGGCCATATCGGTGGCTTGTTTAAAATCATTGCCCGCTCCGGTACTGCGGTTACCGAAGATTAATTCTTCCGCTACCGCACCAGCTAAGGCAACACCAATTTTACCACGAATAAAGTCAACTGTATAAAGATACATGTCATCCTGCTGCGTCTGCCGGACGTATCCCAGAGCATTGCCCCGGGACGCTACATTAACTGAAGCTACTGATCCGGCATTAACAAATTCACTAACAACAGCGTGTCCGGCTTCGTGAACAGCAATCCGGTATTTTTCCGCCTGATTAGGCAGCCGGTCCAGCTTTTCACCCATAATGACTTTTTCAACAGCACTTTTCAGATGCTTATTTGTAATTTTTTCGGCGCTCTCACGCATTGCCATAATAGCGGCTTCGTTAGCAACACTTTCGAGATGAGCCCCGGAAAAACCAAACGTATCAGCCGCGAATTCGTCTAGTGTGACGCCTTCGGCAAGCGGTTTATTTTTAGTATGCAGTTCAAGAATGGCCAATCGGCCTTTTCTATCAGGCAAGTCTACTTTCACCTGCCGGTCAAAGCGGCCCGGACGAAGAATCGCCGGATCGAGAATATCCAGCCGGTTAGTAGCGCCAATGACCAAAATCCGCACATCATCTTCATTAGAAAGGCCATCCATTTGAACTAAAAGCTCATTGAGCGTTTGATCATATTCCAGGTTGTTAGCCCCTTGACCACGTTTACCGCACAATACTTCGACCTCATCAATAAATACAACGGCATTTTCTTTTCCTTTGCGTTTTGCCAAGTCACGGGCTTGCTTAAATAACTGCCGTACTCGCTGAGCGCCGACACCAACATACATTTCCACAAATTCCGAACCACTGGCAGCGACAAAGGCTGAATCAATATATTGAGCCGCGGCTTTCGCTAATAACGTTTTGCCAGTACCAGGCGGTCCGTTTAGCAACAGTCCTTTCAGCGGTCTGATACCAAGGCTTTTAATCTTTTCCACGTCTCTAATAAATTCCAACGCTTCACACAATTCTTTTTTAGCCACATCCTGGCCGCCAATTTCATCAAAACTAATCATCTTTTCTTCATTTTTGTTGCTGCCAATAACAGCAAAGGACTTGCCGCCGCGGACATTGACCATATAATACATAATGCCCACTAGGCCGGCCAGAAAAAATACCGGCATTAAATTCACACCTTGCCAGATGAAAAAGATAACCGCACCAATCGCCACACCTACGCCAATTTCTATGCGATTCATAGTTTAACCTCCACTTCTAGCGCGGCACTACCACATACATTTGACCACCGTCTTTGGTCAGTTGCAGATACACAACCTTGGCTTCCACGATGATTTTAGCTGTTACACCTGCGTCAGTTGCCTGTTTTTGCACGCGCTCGGCCATAACGGCAAAATTGCCGGTAGCTACGGCTTCTTGAATGTGATAATGCACGTTATAATAAAACTGCTCCAACTCAGGAGTGCGTTTATCTTCGATATTAATTTTAAAAGGTTTTGTTCCTAAAATTCGTTTGGCACCATCATTAATGGCACTGTACGTTTTTTGCAAGTTATTTACATCAGCCAATGTTATATATATTTGGACAACGTCATCCTTTTTTCCTTCTTCCCAGCTAGCTTTGGCCACTCCGTCAACGCCTTGAAATAGTTTATCAAGCGGTTGGGCGACGGCAAAGCGCTGCCATAACATTTGACCACCAGCCAGTAGTGCCAATGTTGCCACAATAGCAATTGCACTTAATAGCCAGTTGTATTGCTTCCCATTCATAGCGTCCCTCCTTTTGGCCTAATTGCAGAAGATACTTTTCACCAGTCTGACTACTTATTATAACGTACTTACCGCTTTCAGCCAAGGAGCAGGAACAAGTATATACGGACGTATTATAAAATGATATACGTTTTGCTGCGATTATATATAAAAAACGCACCTTTGTACTACTTTTGGTTATAAGAAAAAAGCTCGGCTTGTACTTTTGTCATCGCAACAAAAGTACCAAAAATGCTAGGCCAGTCTGAAAAAAAGGCTTGGAAATACCGCCACCTTACTAAAATCCGTGAAACTCGCTTCGCTCAAACAAACGGATTTCTTAACGTAAGCTGGCGGTATTTCCATCCTGCGGACCGTCTTTTTTCCAGAAAGGCCGATAAGAACGAGGAACAGGGTAGACGGAGGTTCCCGCTTCCCACGGTTCTTCTTTTCGTTCCTTCGACCCTTACAGAAATTGCCGTCCCGCAGGGTGGAAGCAGGCCTTCCTTGCGATCAGAAGGACCGACTGTTTGAGCGCAGCGAGTTTTCGGCCCTTCCGCAAGGGAGGCCTGCTTCCAAGGCGATTTCCGTACTGGTCTTGATTTTTTGGTTCTTTTGTATCAAGACAAAAGAACAGAACCGACTAAAAAAGCAAAGAGACTTTTAAACTAAAAAGCCGTACTTTATTTGTACGACTTTTTACTACCACTTCAATTTTGCAAAGGATGGACGGGTGCTTGCTTTTGCTACCAATTCATTTAAGGCCGGCAGTTCTCCTAACCGGATGCCTGTCCGGACATTTCCGAATCGCTCCACTGCTGACACAACCATTTCCATATCTGCATTACCAGCCCTCTCTCCCAGGCCCAATACAGTAGTACTTACCAAGGCCGCTCCCGCTTTTACGGCAGCCAGCGTATTAGCCGTAGCCAGCCCAAAATCGTTGTGCCCATGAAACTCGATTGGCAAGGGACTTCGTTTTACAAGACTATGCAGCTTTTCATATACAACCAGCGGCTCCATACAGCCTACCGTATCGGCATAACGAATATATTGGGCTCCCATTTTTTGAGCCATATCAGCAACAGCCAGAAAGAATTCAGTATCCGCCCGGGATGCATCTTCTGCCCCCACCGACATGGCGCAGCCATAACTGTGAGCCATGGCCAATGCCTGCTTAAGCTGCACTAGTACCCACTCCCGCGATCTTCCGAGCTTATCGATAATATGCAAATCCGATACAGGAACAGAAATATGAAGAAAAGAAAAGCCGCACTCTACTGAGGCCTGTATATCTTCAGGTACTGCCCGGTTCCAGGCGGTAAGTGTCGCCGAAAGAGGCAGCGCCAAAATACTGCGCAGTACCTCTTGTTCCTCTGCGCCCATCGCCGGTGTGCCTGTTTCAATTCGCCTGACACCGGCGCAGTCAAGGGCTAGCGCAATATCACGTTTTTCTTGAGCTGAAAAAACTACTCCCGCGGCCTGCTCACCATCGCGCAGAGTAGTATCCACTAATTGTAATTGCAGCATGTTGTCCATGTTACACACCGCCGCATTGGCATAAATTAAGTACTTCAGACGGACTTAGGGAGCGTTTGTAGGTAGTTACTGTTTGACGGACTTTTTTCAACAGTCCCTGCAATACTGATGCATTTACGTGTATGCCTTGTTCTTGCAATACGATCTGCAGCGAGGTTGCACCCGAGTGTTTTCCAACCACCAGATGGCGAGCCAATCCTACAACTTCCGGTGGAAAGGCTTCGTAGATTTGGGGATTCTTTTTGATGCCATAAACATGCAGCCCTGATTCATGAGCAAAAATATTGTCACCGATAACGGCTTTATCAACTGCAATGTCTTCCTCCATAACAGTCAGTATTGCAGCGCAGCGGTTAGCAAGCCCGGTAACCAGGGCTGTATCCCGTTTTAATAAATACTTTGCAGACAGCAGCACTTCTTCCAGCGCGGCATGTCCGGGAGCCCCCACACCGGCTACGGCAGTTGCAATCCGCTCTGCTCCTGCTCTTACGGCACTTAAGGCATTTGCCGTTGCCAGACCATACCGATTGTACCCGTAAAATTCCAACGGATAAGCAGTACACTTTTGCATTCCCAGAATTGTTTCATAGGTAGTAAAGGGATCAAGCCGGCTGCCGCTGTCACTATAAATGAAAGAAGCTAAAGCTGCTCCTCCAAGCTGCTTAAAAAAGGCTGCTATTTCATCAATCGACAAAGTCGATGCATTTTTTAAATTAAGCGAAACATCCATTGCCAGCTGCTGTGACTTGTTCAGCGCCTCTTGCAAGTGGGGTATTATTGCCTGTCCAGGACGATGATAATAGTCAATTATTACCTTTGTCCAGCCTTTATCGTGGACAGCTGCCACTTCCTTTGCCGAAGAGTTAATCCGCACTCGCAGCATGTGCTGAAAAGGATCTAGAAGATCAGTCTTTTCTTTTATCTGCTCAAAGGGCACATCCATAACAGTAATAGGGAGCTCACTCAGCAATTGGGCCATAATTACCAATGCAGCTTGTGGTAATCGCCTGGCAAAGCCTTCTCCCAGTGTTTGGTCGATATATTGTATGCTGTTACTCATGGCAGGCCCTCCCCTCTGCTATTGATTATCCCTTATTCACCACAAACGCGTTTTCGGAGCATTACTTTTACTTCGCCTGGGCCAATTTTCTCAGACTCATATAAAAGATTGCCGCCGGTCATGGCTTCCAGCTCCAGCCAGGGTGGAATGTGATTGCAGATAATTTCCAGTTGATAAAAACTTCCCCGCCGTAAGAAAGGCATCAATATCTGCTTGGTAGTAACACCGGCATCAGCTTCCTGAACTTCCTTAATCGATATCCGGTAATAACCGTCACCGATATGTTCCGGAATGGGGATTACAACTGATTTTTCCGCTGCCGTCGTCTGTTCAAGCTCTGCTTCTTCTTCTCTGGCTACGATGTATTCCAGAAAGTCAACCGGCTTGCCTGCAAATTCCCACACACTGCAGCCCGTTTTCTCCAGCTCATAATAAGGAACGCCGGTAATGGTGCTCGCTACGAAAATCTTGCAGCTGCCTAAGAAACGAATTACTTCGGCCATTTGGCTGCGCATTTCCCTGAGTCCCTTATCCTGAGCCAAGGTGAAGGCTAGCTGCCGCTCAATGCCCCATATTCCCATGTGCTGACGATAAACGATGATGCTGCCTGTTTCATTAATGGCAGCGGTCTCACCCCCGAAGGAAGTATGGACAGCAATTTCTCTGGTCATAAGACAAGCTCCTCTCTGTTATATTTCCAACCGCGAAACGGGGCTGCCGCCTTCAATATGACTCTCCATAATTTCTTCCACATCTTCCACAGTTACCAATCCATACCATACATTATCGGGATAAACAACCACAATGGGCCCTTTTTCACAGATACCAAAACAACCTGTATTGCTGATAAAAACAGTACCTCCTAAGTCCCGCTCTTCAATTTCTTCCATAAATTTCATCATAATGTCAACACCTTCTTTAGTGTGACACATGCCCTTCTGCTGTCCAGTTGGGCGGGAGCTAGTACAGACGAAAATATGTTTTTCCGGTTTATTCATTTTACCATCTCCTATCTATTTTTTTACATAACTTCTTTCATTTTTAGTTCTTGCACAGCATAGAGCAGTCCATTTTCCACACTGTCGCAAAATTCGACACTGCAAATGCCCTTCTTACGCAACCGTTCCTTGGCGCTATGACCAATACGCATAGTCAGCACTGCCGCACAATCTTTTAGTGCATCGACAATAACTTCCCGACGGCCTTCTTCCGTATCGCATTCTTCCATACCGGCACAATATTTATCTACCTGCCGGGTTTCCAGCAGTTCAAATTTATCGTTATCACCCTGATAGATACGAAACTCCGTTGCATGACCAAAATGCAAATCTACTAACTTGCCATATTTACTGGCAACAGCTATTTTAATGGGCTTGCTTGCGGCTTCTTCAATAGGTGCCGTTTGCTGTATGATAGTTGACAGACGGAATTCCTGGGACCGGTCCTCACCAAGCAAACCAATAGCATCTGCCCGGCACTGCTTACAGTGGCGCATCTGCTGAATATCAATCTGACACAAATTACGCATTTCATTAATGTCTTTCATGCTAGTCTGAGGAAAGTTTTCAAAATTGCTGCCGGGAGCGGGAATGAGCGGCATAATATTGGTGATAAAAGCGCCAAGTTCTTTCACTTTTTTTACTACTTCCGGAATATGCTGATCATTAATGCCAGTGACCATGACAATATTGACTTTCACCAGTACACCTTGTTTTGCCAGAAATTCAATGCCTTGTAATTGGTTCTCTAAAAGCACTTGCGCAGCTGCCACTCCGGTCAGCGTTTCCCCTTTGTAATGAGCGTATTGATAGAGCTTAGCCCCAATTTCAGGGTCAATTGCATTACAAGTAACTGTCACATGATGGACGCCTAAATCGACAATTTCCTGACCGTACTCAGGCAGCATCAAGCCATTGGTAGACAGACAAAAGGTTATCTCCGGATCAATTGCCTTAATCAATTCAATGGCCTTTTTGGTATCCGGCCAGTTAGCCAGGGCATCGCCAGGTCCGGCAATACCAACGACACTCAATTGCTTAATTTGTTCTTTCACCCACGAAAATTTCAGCAAAGCTTCGGCCGGTGTCAGGATTTCGCTGGTAACACCTGGACGGCTTTCATGCACGCAATCAAATTTGCGGTTACAGTAATTACATTGAATATTGCAGGCCGGAGCTACCGGCAAATGCATCCGGGCATACTGCAAATGTGCCTCAGCTGAATAACAGGGATGCTTGCTCGTTTTTTCAGCAATATGATCTGGTATTTGGGGCTTACAGC
>Ga0366779_1148_pt1 | contig 9629 bp, 9 predicted proteins | sample BONcelN113001E10_FD_207083 | JGI IMG/M metagenome (GOLD analysis project Ga0366779, IMG submission 207083) | Enriched cells from coal bed in the Powder River Basin, Montana, United States - BONCAT cells N11 rep2 HSBNCT.N11.300.1.E10 ... | reverse complement strand
GTGAATGTCAGGCGGCATGATAGTGCTTGTCCAGAGATGCCGTTGGAACCCGCTTCACCTTGTCCTTGCTCCTGTTCCACGGCATAGCGGCTTCCTGCATGGAGGCCGTTTTCTTTTGGTGCACTGCGGCCCAGCTTCCGCTCCTGATGTTCCAATTGCATTTCGCTCACGGCAATGACGGGAGTTGTGATGGATTTTGAAATACCGGAATCGTTAATCCACGTACTGCTGGAGATGATCGAATCCGAATCGCCGCTTGCCAAGCGCCTGGCGGAGCACGGCGTCTGCCACGGCAACATGATCGTCTCCAGCAAACTGTTCGATGCCAAGGCGCTCAACACCCTGTACTCGCTGAGCAAGTCGCAAAACGAACGTGCGCTGATGTTCCAGATGCTGGCGCTCGACAATATCTATAACGCGCCGCAAGCGCGCAAGATTCCCAGCCTCGACCACCTGGTGCCGGGCCTGGCCGCCTATCTGTCACGCGATGCGATCGACGGCTGGATGTACCGTCGCAACAAGGACGGCATCCTGCTGCCGTGGCTGGTGCATCGGCTGCGCCATGTCGTGCCGGATCAGGGCATGCCTTATGTGGTGATCGACCTGCTTGCCAACACCATGCAGTCGGCCAACTCGGAAGCCACCGACTACCATATGCGGCGCTCGGGCATGACCAATGCCATCGTGATCAATCGGCATGACATCATCAACCGCACCATCCCGGAATTGCTGGCCGAGTTCGGCTACTTCAAGGAATGCGCGGAGTTCAAGCAGGAATACGAGACGCACGCCAAGCGCTTCCTGAAGTTCCAGCCGCGCTTTGGCGCGCAGTTTGTCATCGACAAGGCGGCCTTCGTCATCGATGCCAAGGGCAATGCCGAGATGGTGAAGATCCACGACGGCGTCACGGCGCGCTGCATCAATGACGAAGAAAATCTCGAGCGGCGTTTCGAGATGATGGCCGATGCGGAGTTCTGGCGCGACGCCGGCATGGCGGAAAGCTTCGAGCGCATTCCGCTGCACTGTTACGTGCACCTGTTCCACCTGGAGTGGCACCACAATATCTGGGTGCATGTGCAGAACATGAGCGAATACAGATATCGTCCGGAACTGCGCGACAAGTTGATCCTCCCGGAGCATCACCGCGACCTGATCGATATTCTGACATCCAACATGAATATCCTGGTGCAGGATTTCGTGCCGGGCAAATCCGGTGGCACCACCATCTTGTGCAAGGGTGCGCCGGGACTCGGCAAGACGCTGACGGCAGAGGTGTACGCGGAAGTGGTGGGCAAGCCGCTTTATCGCGTGCACTCGGGACAGCTCGGCACCACTGCGGCGTCGGTGGAGCAGAACCTGTCGGATATCCTGCGTCGCGCGGTGCGCTGGAACGCGATCCTGCTGCTCGATGAAGCGGACGTCTATATCCGCTGCCGCGACAACGACCTGGAGCACAACGCGATCGTGGCGGAATTCCTGCGCACGCTGGAATATTTCAACGGTCTGCTGTTCATGACCACCAACCGTATCGATGACGTGGACGATGCAATCCTGTCGCGCTGTATCGCCACCATCCAGTACGAAATGCCGCCCAAGGAAGACGCATTGCGGCTGTGGAAGTCGCTGGGCGAACAATTCAATGCCGAGCTGTCGGATGAGCTGATCGAAACGCTGACCAATATCTATCCCAAGGCCAGTGGCCGTGACATCAAGGAATTGCTGAAGCTGACATCGAAGTACTGCAAGGCCAAGCAGATACCGCTTTCGGAACAGGCGTTCCGGCAGTGCGCGGTGTTCCGCGGCTACGACGCCTAGCGCGGCCGCGTCGGGCTACCAGGTGGACGGTTCGTGAATCGCCGGCGTTGCGCCCGACCTGCCTGATTGCCGACCCGGCGCCCCGCCATTTTTGACGGCCGTCAGTTCCGCCAGGATGGCGACCGCAATCTCGGGCGGCGTGCGGCTGCCGATGGGAAGGCCGACCGGACCGTGCAGGCGCGCAATTTCTTCATCCGAGATATCGAAGTGTTCCTGCAGTCTGGCGCGCCGCTGCGCGGCATTGCTGTGCGAACCCAGCGCCCCCACATAGAAGGCAGCGGATTTCAGCGCTTCCAGCAGCGCCATGTCATCCAGTTTGGGATCGTGCGTCAGCGCCACGATTGCGGTATTGGGGTCGGGTGCCAGCGACAGTACGGCATCGTCCGGCATGTCGCCGCGCAAGACGGCGCCGGCCAGCCGCCATTCGCGCCGATAAGCCTCGCGCGGTTCGCACACCACCACTTCGTAATCGAGCGCGAGCGCCATTTCGGCCAGATAGCGCGACACCTGACCCGCGCCAATCAGAATCAGCCGCCAGCGCGGTCCATGCACGGTGGTGAGCCTGCCATCCAGCCACTGGACGGCATCGCCGCGGCGGCCGGTATCGTATCGCACGCCGCCTGCGGCGACATCGACGGTGCGCAATATCAGTTCGCCCGCCAGCATGCGACGGCCAAACAGCATCAGCTGCGCGATATCCGGACGCGGCTCGACCACCAGCTCAAGCGTGCCGCCGCAAGGCAAGCCGAAGCGCAAGGCGTCCTCTCGACTGACGCCGTAGCGCAGGATAAAAGGCTGGGCCTGCTCCATTTGTCCGGCGCGCATGCGCTCCACCAGATCGTCCTCGACACAGCCGCCGGAAACCGAACCCTGCAGCACGCCGTCGTCGCGAATTGCCAGCCATGCGCCAGGGGGGCGCGGCGACGATCCCCAGGTGCGCGCCACCGTGACGAGGGCAAGCCGGTGCCCCTGCTCGCTCCATCGCTGCACGGCGGACAATACTTGCAAGGTCAAACTATCCATGAATACACCTTTAGGGAATGAGGACGCACGACGCGCTGCTGGCCGCCACGCGTTGGACGGCAGATCGAAGGCAGAGTTGCCCCACAGCGGCGTGCCGTCCGACTTGCGGCCTCAGAACTCATCCTCGGCGATCACATGGAAATCGCGGCTGTCGTTGGGCGCCGCGCGCAATACGATATTCAGCACGCCCTGCTCCGCCGATTCGTTGTTCACGTCTGCCAGCACCAGCGGATTTGATTGCATGACGACCCCGGTCTGCAGGTCGCGATAGCGCAGTCGATAAACGCCGGAAACCAGGTCCTCGATTGAAAACAACCGGTGGCGCGGAATATACAGTTCGCTGTCGCGCTGCTTGCTGTCGAGCCGGATCTTCACATACACCGGATGCGCGTTGTGCGAATTGTCTATGGTGATCGACAATTGCCCGCCAAGTTGCAGCCCGCCTTCGCGGTACATCTTCGGCCCCAGTGGCCATGGACGTCCATCCGGCCCCACACCGAACCTGATCTTGGTCGGCGCGACGGTGACCGTCTTGAACGGTGCCAGCGAACCGCCATTCGGCTTCTTCCACGACGCCGCTTCCTCGGGCGACGCGGTGTCGACCGGCGCGCTGCTCTCGAATGGGAGAGGCGGTTCCGGCTGCTCCTGGATCAGCGACAGCACCGCGATCGTCAACGCCAGCACGCCGCACAGCAACAACACCAGTTGACGAGGCGTATCGAGCGACCATGAGCGCCAGGCGGGCACGCCGAGAATGGGTTCGACGCGGTTGTAACTGGATGCCGGCGGCGCGGCACGTTCCGGCAGCGGCACATCCCGGCGCGGCGGCGGTAATGCCGAACGCGGCGCGGCAAGCGCCCTTTCCTGTTCGACGATCCAGTCATCGTGACGACGGCGCTGCACCTCATCCGACAGCACCGCATAGGAACTGTTGAGGATGGCCATGATACGCGCTGCATCAGGGCGTGAATTCTTGTCCGGATGATACTTCTGCGACAGCGCCTTGTATGAGGCGCGAATCACTTCGTCGGGCGCATTGCGCGCAACCTTCAGGTTGTCGTAATGCGTGTGAATCTTTTTTTTCACAGCGCGCGTCATTCCTTTCAGTGCTGATCCTTCTTTCATCCAGTCAGCACCCCTTCCCTCACAACATGGTCAGAACCTGGCTGCCGATCCAGCTGGCGCCCGGCTGTATGACGACCGGCCGACCCGCGCATGCCGCCTCCACGCACAGCATGTGGCGCCAGTCTTCATCCGGGAAATCCTTGAAATTCTGCGCCAGCGCGGGCCCGGGATTCCACACCACGGTGTCTTCGAAACCCGTCTGCTCGATACGCAGCGAAGCCTGGCCGTCTTCCAGCAACTGCAATGACTTCGGCGGCGACAGGTAAACCCTGTCCAGTTCGCCCGATACCGTCAGCAGCGGAGCGCGCTCCAGCATCTCGACATTGGCGGCGGTCGCATCCTGGTAGCGCGTGTCCTGCAAACCGGCCAGCGCCGTCTGCATGATGTCACGCACGCGCAAATACGTGTGCAACGCACCGGAAAACGACCACGGACTGTCACCGTGATTGGTCAGCGTCAATGTCACGGACAGGCGCTCCGGTGCGAGCAGCACGGATAACTGCGCGCTAAACGATTCCGGCCAGATCGCGCGGGTGCAGGCATCGTCACGCAGGGTGAAGGAGGCCGTGCTGCTCTGGGCGGGAAACGTGTCGCCCGAAACCTTGTCTGCGGTCCACAGCACCGCACGGGCAAAACCGTGCTTGGGCAAGCTGCCGCGGCCGGAAAATTGCGGAAAGCAAACCGGTATGCCGCCGCGGATCGCTGGCGCCAGCGACGTCACGCCGATCGATGCACCACGCGGCGCGCCGCCTGTTTGCGGCGAAAGATACAGGCGCTCGCGCCCGCGCGCATCGCGCCACGAAAGCACCTGCGCCCCCTGGTGCGCAATGGCAGCCTGGCTGTCGCCGCAACTTAACAAGAGGCAGGGGAGATCAAACAGTTCGTCGCGGAACGGACCGTCGTCGTGGAGAGTTGGCATCGAAGGCGTCAGCAATAGTTGAAAATTGGAAGTGCATTGCGCACAGGCGACATTAGCATAGGAACAAGATCGCCTGAAGCCTATCTTGGTTCCCGGAAATGCATGGAAGAAACTTATGCCCGCCTTGACTTACAGGTCGAAGACTTGCCGGCTCGCGTCTGTTGCGAGCGCCGCCTGGTCCGGGTGCGTCCGAAGGTAGCGCGCAAAAAAACCGCAGACCGGAACGACGCGCCAACCGCGATCACGAAAAAATGACGCTGCCTGCCGCGCCAGTTCGGAGCCGTAGCCCTGTCCGCCATATTGCCGCGCGATCTCCGTATGGAGCACGATGGCGACATCGCCAAACAACTGGTATTCGATCAAGCCGATGCGCGCGCCGTCGATCAGCAGGTCGAAATGCCGCACGGCGGCGCAGGTGGTCGTAACGTGTGGTTCATCATGCATCGATCCATTATAGTGAAGGCGGCCGACGGTTTGCGTTGAATGAACAAGGAGAATCCATGCAAGACAACAACACCGCGCGCGTTACCGAACAGGTTGCGCGCGAACCGCAGGACTGCGACCGGATATTGATTGCGGCAGTCGAAGCAGGCGACCTGGAAACCAGCGTCGCCCTATACGAAGCGGGTGCAGTTCTGTTCAAGAAATCCGGCGAAGCCATGCATGGCCACGATGCCATACGCGCAGCGAACGCCGCACTGATTGCGATCAAGCCGCATTTCACAATCGAATTCATCAAGACCACCGTGAATAAGGAGGGCGACCTCGCAACGACGCGAATGAAAGCCCAGCTCAACGGTACGCGCGCCGACGGACGCGCGGCGCAGGACACCGTCCATACGCTGGAAGTCGTGCGTCGCCAGGCAGACGGCACGTGGCGCTACGTGATCGACGATCCCTATGGCAGCATGCGCGAGAGCATGAAGGAACGCTCGTAGATTGCCTACAGGCATTGCGCATTAGCGCGCATCGTTCGTTATCACACAGACAAAAGGAACAGGCGCACGCAAGATGAACGCTCGATATCAGGAGCCACATCATGCGGAATCACATCAGCGTTTGCGCGGCAATCGTCAGTGTGTCGTGCCTGTTCAGCACCCCGTCGCGCGCCGATATTCTCGAGTGCCACGGACCGGCCGGCGGCGTGACCTACACCAACGGCCAATGTACCGAAGGAACACGCATCAGGGCCGTTTTATCGGACAACGGCGGCGCGATGCCGTCGCAGGCCGACCTGCCGGCGCCGCGGCGTTTGCACCAGACTGCATGGTCCCGACCTCTCAAGGTCCGCAACCGACGTCCTGATGTCACATCCATCCAGGCTGCCAAGGTGGCGGTGCAGCAAATGGATAGTGAACGCCTGCGGCGTCGCCGCGGCGAGGCGACACAGCTGGCGCAGTACCAGGAAAACTGAAGCCCTTCCGGCGGCCCGATCCAGCTCCCGCGAGCAATCGGCTGCGCCTTCTTTCCGACTGACAAATGCGCCGCCCGCGAGCGCCGTGTCACCGCCCCTCGCCTCTCTCTCCCGCCGCAGGGCCCGCTCCCCGGCCCGCTCGCGCGCGTGCGGACTGCCGCGGTTTAGGGTTGCACTGCATGAACCAAGCGCATTGCCGTGCGTCAAATCCGAAGCGACGACGGCATAATGCCCGTCATCTACCGGAAAAAGGACATCATGCAAGGTGCTTACATCGGCGGACTGGACATTGGCGGCACGAAAATGGCTGCCACCATTGCCGGCCGTGACGGTCCTCTGGCACGAGTCAGCGCGCCCACTGCCAAGGTGGGCAGCGAACGTGCGCCTGCAGAGCAAGGTGTCGCGCTGTTGCGCGAGGCGTGTGCGCAAGCCGCGGTGGACTTCGCGCTGATCGACACTGTCGGCGTCAGTTCCTGCGGACCGTTTGTCAAGCGCGACGGACGAACCAGTCTGGTCACGCCCAACATTTGCGGCGGCCTGGTCAGGGACAGCGTGTCCGGCGGGCTGCCCAATCAATGGCAATCGGTCCCGCTGGAAAGCGTGCTGCGCGAACACTTCCACACACTGGCGATCGAGAACGATTGCGTGGCGGCGCTGATGGCGGAACGTGCGTTCGGCGCGCTGCGCGATATCGCCAACTGTGCCTATGTGACGTGGAGCACAGGCATCGGATTCGGACTGTGCGTGGATGATCGGCTGCTGCACGGAAAGAACGGCAATGCCGGTCACGCCGGACACATGCTGCTCGCTGATCATTCCGATGCGCAATGCGGCTGCGGCAATTACGGCGACGTCGAAGCGCTGATTTCCGGACGCAACCTGGAAACGCGGTTCGGTCGCAGTGCGGCTGAACTCTTCAATGCTGCGAAGGCAGGCGACGCCGTCGCGCTGGAGATCGCGTCCGACGCGGCAAAGTGGTTCGGACGCGCGCTGTTCAACGTGACGGCGACGCTCGACATCAGCATGTTTGTGATCGGCGGCAGCGTATGGCAGCACCACGGTGACTGGCTGCAGCCGCTGGTGGTACGGGAAATGGAGACGCGCCTGCCAGCACTGACCGCGGGGGTGGCGCTGCGGCGACCCAAGCTGGACGCCTACGTGGCTGACATCGGCGCGCTGTACACGGTTATGCCGGCGGAATGGGTGGACAACTGGCGCAATCAGCAGCCGTGGCGTCGGTTTGAAGCGATGCGCGCCGATTGAGGTGATGAGCGCCGATCTGCCAGCACTAGGCCGCACGACACCGTCGTACACTGATTGGCGCGCTTCGCCCAGCTCGCACTGAAGCATTCCGACCGATTCATCGCGTTATGCCGCAATCCCGTTTCGACCTTGATGCACCACGCACCGGCCGCATGTTCCTGCTCCTGGTCGCCCTGTATTTCATTCTGCATGGCGTGGTCCGCGTCACGCTGACCGATTCGCTGGCGATGGATGAATCGGAGCAGGCGCTCGCATTCGCGCATCTGCAAACCGGCTACGGCACGCAGCCCCCCCCTCTATTCATGGCTGCAGTGGCTCACCTTTTCCAGCTTCGGCTTCAACGTCTTTTCATTCGCGTTGCTGAAAAACCTGATCCTGTTTGCCCTGTATGCCTGCACCTATTTTGTGGCGCGGCCGCTGGTCGGCATCGGTGGCGCGATCACCGCCAGCGCGTCAATGCTGCTGTTCCCCGAAATCGCCTGGGAATCGCAACGTGACCTCACGCATACCGTGCTATTGACGACGATCGCCAGCGGCACGCTCTGGTGCTATTTTGCAATGCTGCGAAAGCCCAGTTGCTGGCGCTACGCCCTGTTCGGCGCACTGATCGCATGCGGCCTGCTGTCCAAATACAACTTCACGATCTTTATCGGCGGGCTCGCCTGCGCGAGCCTATTGGTACCGGAACACCGCGCCATCGTCTGGAACAGAAAGCTCCTCATCACCACTGCCGTCGCGCTGCTGCTTTTCATGCCGCACGGCTATTGGCTCCTCACCCACCTTGCCGAAGCGTCGGGCGGCACGCTGGCAAAAATGCGCGAAGGTGCCAAAGCGTCGTACGCGCACAATCTGTTGCGTGGCTTCGGCAGCATGCTCGGCGGCGCGATTGAATTCGTCACCCCGATGTGGCTGGTCTACCTGTTCGTCGTACGCCGCCACCCTGGGCAGACTTCGATCGACACGCGTGGTACCACGGCCCGGTTCTTCCTCATTTCGTACGCGACGTTCTTCGCGCTCATGTGCATCATCCTGTTGAGCGGGCATATCAGCAACATCAAGGGCCGCTGGCTGCAGCAGATCCTTTTCCCTGTGCCACTGGTTCTGTTCGTCCTGTTCCCCGCCCTCGCGCGAACCGAGGTTTACCGACCGATCCTGCGCGTCGTCGCCGCTCTGGCGATCCTTATCCTGGTTGCGATTCCGTTGCGAGTGCAGCTCGGCCCCTATTTCAATAGCTATTCACGCTCGCATCATCCCTATCCGCAACTGTCTCGCGAACTGGCGCAGCGGTTTCCCCAGGCAACCGCCATGATCGTCGGCGAAAAACTGGCGGCGGGTAATTTGTATTTTCAACGGCCATCGATTCCCACCTACATCCTCGACCGATTCCTCGCACATCCCACCGCGCTGCGCGGGCCATTCCTATTCGTGACGCCCAGCAGCACGCACCACGGACAGCTAGACAGCCTGCTGCGCCTTTACCCGAACGCCAAGGTGAAGCAGCAAGGGCAACTGGACATTCCTTACCAAAAGAGCCGCGGTCCGACCATGGCATTTGATTACGCACTGATCGAGCCCTAGCACCCCATGAAAAAGAAATCGGCGGCCAAACGGAAAAGGGGTTACGAATATTCGTAACCCCTTATTTGGTGGGCCTCCCGTGAGTCGAACACGGCACCAACGGATTATGAGTTTGCCAGCAAAACCGTGTCCGTAGGTAAATCGAGGTCAAGTAAGCGCAGGTTGGTGAAGGCAATAGTATACAACGAATCAATGACTTAGCGAAATTTACAGAAATAAACAGATCATTACGAGTGTACCGTCACTGTACCGCTGGATAACTGCTCCCTCAACCTTTCGGCTACTTCAACTCTCGTTCTTCCTCGATGGCCCCGGTCCATCGAGAAGAGACTCGCTGGCCACGTAATCTCAGCACTTGGCCGATCCAATTGCCCATCTGGGCTTTGGGCTATGACTGCGGAGTGGAGCTACGTCAGGTCAGGGATGCTTACTGCTCCCCGGAACGGCTGACGCATCACGCTTTACATAACGCGCCTGCATTGCGATTGACCG
>Ga0366779_1075_pt2 | contig 10086 bp, 10 predicted proteins | sample BONcelN113001E10_FD_207083 | JGI IMG/M metagenome (GOLD analysis project Ga0366779, IMG submission 207083) | Enriched cells from coal bed in the Powder River Basin, Montana, United States - BONCAT cells N11 rep2 HSBNCT.N11.300.1.E10 ... | reverse complement strand
TTTCGGCCGCTGCAGGAAATCCTGCTCTTCATACAAGCGGATGCAGACGCCGGCCGCGACCCGCCCGCAACGCCCGGCACGCTGATTGGCGGCCGATTGCGCGACCGCTTCGATCTGCAACTGTTCGACTTTGTTCCGATAGCTGTAACGCTTGACCCGCGCCAAACCGGCATCGACTACATAGCGAATGCCGGGCACGGTCAGCGAAGTTTCCGCCACGTTGGTGGCCAGCACGATGCGGCGCGCGTTCGATATCTTGAACACGCGCTCCTGTTCCTGCGCGGACAGGCGGGCGAATAACGGCAATATCTCGACATGCGGCGGATGGTGCTTGCGCAACGCTTCGGCGGTATCGCGGATTTCGCGTTCGCCGGGCAAAAACACCAGAATGTCGCCGGAACCGATGCGGCACAGTTCGTCGACCGCGTCGGTGATTGCCGTCATCAGATCGCGGTCCTTGTCCTTGCCTTCCGCTTGCACCGGGCGATAACGCAACTCGACCGGATATAGCCGGCCGGAGACTTCGATCACCGGCGCCGGTTTTTCGGTCGTCCCGAAATGCCGTGCAAAGCGGTCGGCATCGATGGTGGCCGAAGTGATGATCAGCTTCAGGTCACGCCGTTTCGGCAACAATTGCTTCAGATAGCCGAGCAGGAAGTCGATATTCAGGCTGCGCTCGTGCGCTTCATCGATGATGATGGTGTCGTATTGGCGCAGCAACGGATCGGTCTGGGTTTCCGCCAGCAAAATGCCGTCGGTCATCAGCTTGACCGATGCGCCTTTTGTCAGCGTATCGGCAAAACGCACCTTGAAGCCGACATGCTCGCCCAACGGTGAACCGATTTCCTGCGCGATGCGCTTGGCGGTCGAGGAGGCGGCGATGCGGCGTGGCTGGGTGTGGCCGATCAGCCCGAGCTGGCCGCGGCCCAATTCCAGGCAGATTTTCGGCAGCTGGGTGGTCTTGCCGGAGCCGGTTTCGCCGCAAACGATGATGACCTGATGCGCCTGCAACGCGGCGGCGATATCGGCGCGCTTGCCCGATACCGGCAATTCTTCCGGAAAAGTAATCGGGGGCAGCGGATTGCGAAAAGGAATTACGGCAGGCTTGAGCTGCGCACTACGGGGATTTAACATTGATTTTTTGTGATGTATGGCTGAGCCAATTATAATGCGCGGATGGAAAATTCTCTTCAATTCGTCCAATGGCTGCGTTCTGTCGCACCCTACATTCATGCGTTTCGCGGCAAGACCTTCGTGGTCGCCTTTCCAGGCGAACTGGTCAAGGCCGACGCGCTGCCGGTGCTGGCGCAGGATTTATCGCTGCTGCATGCGCTGGGCATCAAGATCGTGATCGTGCACGGCTCGCGCCCGCAAGTGGAAGAACAACTGGCGCTGCGCAATGTCGAGGGCCATTTTCACAACGGCATCCGGATCACCGACATTGCAGCGCTGGAATGCGCGAAAGAAGCCGCAGGCGAATTGCGGCTCGACATCGAAGCAGCATTTAGCCAGGGATTGCCGAATACGCCAATGGCGCATGCGGCGATCAGCATCATTTCCGGCAATTTCGTCACCGCCCGCCCGCTCGGCATCGTCGACGGCATAGATTTGCAACTGACCGGCCAGACCCGCAAGATCGCTTACGAAACCATCGATCAAATCCTCCGTGCGGGCAGCCTGGTGCTGCTGTCGCCGCTGGGATTTTCGCCCACCGGCGAAGCATTCAATCTGACCATGGAAGATGTTGCGGTATCGGCGGCCACTGCGCTGCGGGCCGAAAAACTGATCTTCATTACCGAAACGCCGATGATGGCCGAGCCCGACGGCACTGAAATCCGCGAGCTATCCTCGGCCCAGGCCGACGCGGTACTCAACGCCGGATACTTGCCCGAGGATACCGCGTTCTACCTGAAACACAGTGTCAGCGCCTCCAGAAGCGGCGTTCCGCGCGTCCATATCGTGCCGTTCGAACTCGATGGCTCGGCCTTGCTGGAATTGTTTACGCACGATGGCGTGGGCACCATGGTCAGTTACGAAAATCTGGAAAGCCTGCGCGAAGCGACGATCGAAGACGTCGGCGGCATCCTGAAACTGATCGAGCCGCTGGAAGCCGACGGCACGCTGGTCAAGCGCGGGCGCGAACTGATCGAGCGCGAAATCCATTATTTCTCGGTCATCGAGCATGACGGCGTGATTTTCGGCTGCGCGGCACTATATCCGTTCAATTCGGAGAAAATGGCGGAAATGGCATGCCTGACCGTCAATCCCGAAGTACAAACCCAGGGCGATGGTGAGCGCCTGCTCAAGCACATGGAAAAACGCGCGCGCATGGCCGGCTTCACCAAGCTGTTCGTGCTGACCACCCGCACCGCACACTGGTTCCTGAAACGCGGCTTTATCCGGGCCACCGTCGACGCCCTGCCAAAAGATCGGCAACACATGTATAACTGGCAGCGCAAATCGCTGGTTTTGATTAAAAATCTTTAAGCACCGCCCATTTCGCAAGAATGGCACCCAAGGAGAACACAATGGCACGCATGATTCACTGCATCAAATTGAACAAGGAAGCTGAAGGATTGGATTTCCCGCCGTACCCGGGCGAACTCGGCAAACGGATTTATGAAAGCGTATCGAAGGAAGCATGGGCCGGCTGGCTCAAGCACCAGACCATGCTGGTCAATGAAAACCGCCTGAACCTGGCCGACCTGCGCGCGCGCAAATACTTGGCCACGCAAATGGAAAAGCATTTCTTCGGGGATGGCGCCGATGCTGCCGCAGGGTATGTACCGCCGACGGAATAAATACGGTCTACGCCATCAGAACTGCCCGCTGGTTTGCTCCAGCGGGCTTTTTTGATTGTAATTTTTCATTCTTTTTCCGCCGCAACCGGTTTAAGACCTGCGCCAGCGTTTAGCCTGCACATACCGTTTATTGGGGTATTTTTATATACCGCAATAAAAATATGCGGAAAATCGCATATTTTTTCCTATACTCCATCACTTACAATTTTAAAAGTGCTGGCTTTACCAGTATCACTCCGCATATGCCGCCCAAAAAATTTCCCGTAATCGCTTTCATCAGTCTGTTGCTGGGCGGCATAGCAATCGGTTTTGCCGGTATTCTGATGCGCTTGTCGGATGTCAATCCGCTGGCATCGGCGTTCTGGCGCATGGCGCTGGCGGCGCCGGTTTTGTGGTGCTGGGCATTTGCGGTGCGCAAACAGGATCGACTAAACGACAAGCGCGTCCACTTCAGCAAGGTGCTATTGCTGGCAGGGATATTTTTTGCCGCCGACATGGGCAACTGGCATCTGTCGCTGCACTACACGACGGTATCGAACGCCACGCTGTTAAGTAATTTCGCGCCGATTTTCATTGCGCTGTGGATGTGGCGCGTGCACAAGATGCAATTTGCGCGGATGTTCATGGTCGGGATGGGAATTGCGCTGGTCGGCGCGATCATGCTGATTGGCCCGAACGCCTCGCTCGGCAGCGACAAGCTGCTGGGCGATGGGCTTGGCCTGGGGACCGCAATCTTTTACGCCGGCTACATGCTGATGATCAAGGATGCGCGCTATCAGTATTCGACCGCGCGCCTGATGGCATGGAGCACCACCGTTACCGCTACGCTGCTATTGCCGTTCGCACTCATCATGTCCGGGCCGTTCTGGCCGGCTGCCAGCGCCGGCTGGATCACGCTGCTCAGCCTGGCACTGGTAGCCCAGATCGGCGGCCAGACCCTGATTACCTATGCGTTTGCGCATCTGCCGGCGACCTTGTCGTCGGTCAGCCTGCTAATTCAGCCGCTGACCGCCACCATCGCCGCCTGGATTATCTTTCACGAGTACATCAGTCCGCTGCAGATGGCCGGCGGCGCCCTGCTGTTATGCGGGATTTACCTGTCGAAGCGCGGCAGTTGAAAACCATCCGGCATGCGCGGGAGCCGTACAAATCGAGAGGGGCGCGCAATGAAGACGCTCGCCCCTGAGCCTGAATCTCCGTATAACGCTTGCACCGCGTCACAATAAATCGGCGATCGACAAGCGGTTGTAATCCGCGACTTCCCAGTTGCGCCCGGCATTGAGGTTGCAGCGCAATTCGGCCATGCGCTTCTGCTCGATTTTTTCCAGCAGTGCGATGCCGACGTTTTCCAGCGGATAGAACTCGACCGGCCAGCCATGTTCGCATGCCTTGGCCAGCGCCAGATGCACTGCACGGTATTTCCCTTTGCCCACTATCGCCTTGCGCGGTTTCGCAGCAAAGATCTTCTTGACGTCCTTCGCGTACTCCTGCAAACCCTTCGCGCCTTGCTTGGTTTGTCCGAGATAACTGTATTCGGTCCCCGCATCATCGATCACGCGCATCAGGTACAGCAATATTTTTCCCTGCGCCAAAGGAATATTGCGGGGGTTGGTCCAGCTTGCTGCTGCGGGCTCGGTCGGGTTGATGGGGTCTTGTGGCACGGCGCTGGGTCCTGACGAAAAAAGAAGGAGCGGCGAAGACAGAATGCTTCGCCGCGTGGAAAATTTAAAATACTACGCTTGGTATTTTTACATCTGCAATGAAATCGTGCGTAAAAAGCACCATTTCTGCTTATACTCAATCAGAAAATCAACTTCCTGACGCCTTCCGGAGTGCCCAGCAGGCACACGTTTGCGCCCTGCCTGGCAAACAAGCCGACCGTCACCACGCCGACGATGTTGTTGATGACGGCTTCCATCTCGGCCGGATTGAGTATCTGCATGCCCACCACGTCGATGATCACGTTGCCGTTATCGGTCAGAAGCGGCACGCCCTCCTTCAGGCGCAACCGCGGTTCGCCGCCGAGTGCGGCCAGCTTGCGCGCCACCACCGCCTGCGCCATCGGGATCACTTCGACCGGCAGCGGGAACGCTCCCAGTACATCTACCAGCTTGGAACCGTCGGCGATGCAAACGAATTTCTGCGCCACCGAAGCGACGATTTTCTCGCGTGTCAACGCTGCGCCGCCGCCCTTGATCATCGCGCCGTGCGGCGTGATTTCATCGGCGCCGTCGATATATACCGGCATCGAATCGACCTGATTCAAATCCAGCACCTCGATTCCATGCGCGCGCAAGCGTGCTGCAGTGGCTTCGGAAGACGCGACCGCGCCCTTGATTTTATCCTTGATTTTTGCCAGCTCGTCGATGAAGAAATTGGCGGTGGAGCCGGTGCCGACCCCGACGATTTCACCTTCGACTACATACTCGATTGCAGCGCGGGCCACTGCCTGCTTCAATTCATCTTGCGTCATCGGAGTTGCCATATCGGTTACCTTTAGATTGCCTTCTTTGGAATGCACGTATTTTAGCGGATCGTCCAGCCATGCGGCGCAATGATGCGGCTACAATAAGCCGGTCAACTTGTCGCAATCTCATCACTCGGGCACGCTTATCATGAACCAACTGGAACAACTCAAACAGTACACCACCGTCGTCGCCGATACCGGCGATTTTCAGAGCATCAAGGCGTTCACGCCGCGTGATGCCACCACCAATCCGTCGCTGATCTTGAAAGCGGTGCAAAAGGACGAATACCGGCATTTGCTGGAACAGGCAGTCCGGCAACATCGCGACCAACCGACTGCCGACATCATCGACCGCTTGCTGGTTTCGTTCGGGCGGGAAATCCTGAACATCATTCCCGGACGTGTTTCCACCGAAACCGATGCCCGCCTGTCGTTCGACATCGTCGGCATAGTCGCCAAAGGCCGTGCGCTGATTGCATTGTACGAAGCGGCCGGAATTGCGCGCGAACGCGTGCTGATCAAGATCGCATCGACCTGGGAAGGAATCCGCGCTGCTGAAATGCTGGAACGGGAAGGCATCCGCTGCAACATGACGCTGCTGTTCGCATTGCCGCAGGCAGTCGCCTGCGCCGACGCCGGCGCGCAACTGATCTCGCCTTTCGTCGGCCGGATCTACGACTGGTACAAGAAATCGACCGGGCAGGAATACAGCGGCGACAATGACCCCGGCGTGCAATCGGTGAAACGGATTTACACCTATTACCGCAAATTCGGCCATACAACCGAAATCATGGGCGCCAGCTTTCGAAATACTTCGCAAATCATTGAATTAGCCGGTTGCGACTTGCTCACCATCAGCCCGGAATTGCTGCAAAAGCTGAGCGATACCGATGCCCCGATCAGCCGCAAGTTGAATCCGCAAGATGCCAAAAACGCGGATATTGAAAAGCTGACGCTGGATGAAAAAACCTTCCGCAGTCTGCTCAACGACGATGCAATGGCTACCGAAAAACTGGCCGAAGGGATTCGCTTGTTCTGCGTCGACTCGATCAAGCTCGAACACATGATTGAAGCCTTGCGCTAAATCTTGCGCCCGATAAAAAAAGCGCCCAGTCCGAAGACATGGGCGCTTTTCATCGGAGAAGACCGATTACTTGACTACCGCCATCAATTCGCGCTTGCCGCCTTTGTAGGTGAACAGCGACAGCGAACCATCCTTGATATCGCCTCTTGCATCAAAAGCGATCGGGCCGGTTACGCCTTTGTAATGGATCTTGGCCAGCTCAGGCAGATATTTTGCCGGTTCAACCGAATTGGCTTTCTGCATGGCAGTCGCTATGACATTGACGGAATCGTAGACATACGGTGCGTAGAGTTGCACATCGATGCCGAATTTCTTTTTATATGCTGCGCGGAAATCTTCCATGCCTTTCTTTTCGGTATCGACAACACCACCGGCTTCTGCGCAAATAACATTGCCTTCACCGATTGCATCGCCCGCCAGTTTGGCCATCGCTTCAGTACAGATGCCATCGCCGCCCATGAACTTGGCTTCGATTCCCAGCTGCTTCATCTGGCGCATCATCGGGCCGGCAACCGCATCCATGCCGCCGAAGAAGATTACGTCAGGCTTTTTCCCCTTGATCGCTGTCAAAATCGCGTTGAAATCAGTAGCCTTGTCATTGGTAAACTGTTGCGCAACGATGTTGGCACCGGCGGCTTTAGCAGCCTTCATGAATTCATCGGCAACACCTTGACCATAGGCGGTACGATCATCAATGACCGCGACATTCTTGGCCTTGAGGATCTTGACTGCGTAACGTCCCAGCGTGCCACCCAATTGGCCATCATTGGCCACCACGCGGAAGGCGGTCTTGAAGCCTTGCATTGTGTATTTCGGGTTGGTCGAAGAAGGAGAGATTTGCGGAATGCCGGCGTCGAAATAGATTTTCGATGCAGGAATGGTGGTTCCCGAATTGAGATGGCCGACCACGCCCTTGACGTGCGCGTCTACCAGTTTCTGTGCAACGGTCGTGCCTTGCTTCGGATCGCCAGCATCATCTTCTGCCAGCAATTCGAATTTGATTTTTTTGCCGCCGATGGTCAGGCCCTTGGCATTCAATTCTTCAATGGCCATCTTGCCGCCATTTTCATTGTCCTTGCCCAAATGCGAAATAGCTCCGGAAATCGGGCCAACGTGGCCGATTTTAACGATTTGTTCTTCTGCAGCAAATGCAGTACCTGCAAATGCGAATGCGACGGCGGCAGCCAGTGGAATCATCTTGGTTGTAAATTGCATAACATCTCCTGAGTATTGTGATAAAGCCGGTTACCGTTAAAACATAACTTATTCAAAAATCTGAATGAATCAAAGGTACAACATATCGTGCTTGCCGTAAATAAAAAACACTCTCTCGGAAATCGACTTTACAGACGGCAGACACTGCCGATACAGGCTGATCAATCAGAGGGTAATCGTCTTTCAGAATTTTCAGAGCGGCCGCGTGCCCGATTCCACGCAGCAATATGCTGTAGGCGGTCGTTGCCGCAGATATTTTTGCGGATTGCAAAAATACAAGGCCGCTGTAAGATGCCACAAACCAGGCTTGGCGGCGCGCCGGAATAGAGTTTTTATTCTATTTTTTATCTGACTTTACAAATTTCCCTATGGCAAAAATTCGTATCCTCGACAAGCTCGATCGCATGCTTTTGAATATATTGCAAAGAGACAATCAGACGCCGACCCAAGTGCTGGCAACGCAGCTGCAAGTCTCGCAACCGACTTGCTTGCGGCGCATTCGAGAATTGCGCGAGGCGGGCATCATCAGCGCCAATGTGGCGATGGTCGATCCGTTCGCGCTGGGATATGGAATGGTGGCATTCCTGGAGATTTCGCTGATCAACCAGTCAGACGAGCATATGGTGCAATTCGAAACTTGCATGCAGCAAGAGCCGGAAGTGATGCAGTGCTATTTCGTTTCAGGCGAATATGATTACTTTCTTGCCGTGCATGTAATCGACATGGATGCCTATTACCAGTTCGTGCGTCGGGTCATTTCCGGATCGGGCAATGTGCGCCATTTCCACTCCCGCTTTCCGATGAAGCGCGCCAAATTCACTACCCGCGTCGCATTCGACGAAAAAGCAGCGGAATTGCAGGTACGCACATCGAAATAGCGGGCTTGCCCAACCGACTCTATGCGGTTTGGATACGCCCCCCGGACCGAACCGAACCGGCTTGCCCGCTCATGCCGGTAAAAGCGAAATCGAGTTCGGGCTGCCGGCCCGAGACAATGTCGGCCAATGCGCGACCAGAACCGCAGCCCATGGTCCAGCCTAATGTTCCGTGGCCGGTATTGAGGTATAAATTGCCGAACTTCGTTTTGCCGATATAAGGGATGTTCGACGGCGTAAGCGGGCGCAAGCCGGTCCAGTAGACCGGATTGTCATAGTCGCAAGCGCTCGGGAACAGTTCGCGGGTACGGCGGGTGATTGCCTCGCAACGGGTGCTGTTGAGTTCACGCGTGTATCCGTTCAGTTCGCATGTGCCGGCCACCCGCAAGCGGTCGCCAAAACGCGAAACCACCAGTTTGTAACCGTCGTCGGTCAGCGATACCGATGGCGCCGCATCCGGATCGGTGATCTGATACGTGGCCGAATAGCCTTTGCCGGGATAAATCATCAAATTGATTCCCAGCGGTTTTAACAGCGGCGTAGAAAAACTTCCCATTGCGACCACGAAGCTATCGGCCCGCAACACCTGATGGCGGCCGTCCGGCAAGATGACTTCGACTCCGGTGATTTTTGCGGCGGCACCGGCGCCTTCGGTGAGCAAGCGGGTAACGGTGGTGTTATAGCGAAACTCGACGCCCGCTTGTCGCGCCCGATCCGCCAGACCGTTGCTGAACTTGTAGATATCGCCGGATTCATCGCTGGCGGTGAAGTCACCGCCGACGATTTTGTTGCGGATGCCGGACAGCGCGGGCTCGATTCTGACGACTTCGTCGGCACTGATCGAATCGCGCTGGCAACCCAGATCGCGCATCAGCTTGGCAGCGGGCAGCGATTGGTCGAACTCCTTTTGGTCGGTATAAAAATGCAGAATGCCGCGCGTCAGGCAATCGTAGTCGATCCCGGTATCGGTGCGCAGCGCCATCAAGGTCTGGCGACTGTATTCGCACAACGCGACGATTTGGCGAATATTGTAGTCGGTGCGTTTGGGCGTGCATTCGCGCAGGAATTGCAGCGCCCATTTCCATTGCAGCCATTCCGGCCGAAAACGATACAACAACGGCGCATCTTCTTGTCCGAGCCATTTCAGTACTTTCATCGGCGCGGCCGGATTGGCCCAAGGTTCGGCATGCGACACCGAAATCTGGCCTCCGTTGGCGAAACTGGTTTCTTGCGCGCTGCCCGGCTGACGGTCTATAACCGTCACCTCATGACCGGCCTGATTAAGAAACCAGGCAGATGCCGTACCTATGATGCCGGAACCCAATACGATGATTTTCATGACAACCTCGGAATTTTGTATTCCTAGATTGTAAGAAATTTCTTATTTTCAATGTAATCATTACAGCTGGTATTTTTTTTATTAAACAACAAACCTACAATGTTTTTTGAACGGGAAAAACATTATTTGTGGACTGATGTTTATATTGATAGTGCGCTGATGCTTGCACAACCGTTTTTTCGGGATCTGGCCAGAGTTTCTCATAAGAAATATACTGCGCAATGTATTTTTAACACCCGCTTATAGAATGTGCGGAAAGACATATGTTTTTCGGCATACTCCCAATAAACACAATTCAATCAGAG
>Ga0366779_1143_pt1 | contig 10213 bp, 10 predicted proteins | sample BONcelN113001E10_FD_207083 | JGI IMG/M metagenome (GOLD analysis project Ga0366779, IMG submission 207083) | Enriched cells from coal bed in the Powder River Basin, Montana, United States - BONCAT cells N11 rep2 HSBNCT.N11.300.1.E10 ... | reverse complement strand
TTCCGCTGAAATAGGAAATATTCCGTTCCGAGCATGGAGATGCCGGAGGAAGGACGCGCCACGACCGATGTCCCGCATTCGGAATAAGCGCGCATTGCACTTGCGGATGGAGCGCCAAATAACGCCGCACAAGTTCGCTTGTGGAAAATTGCACCTTATCCATTTTTGCCAACGCGCTTGCATGCAAAATAAACTTGCTTTGGGTTTTCATCTGATCGCTCAGATTATTCCTTACGGACGGACGAAACTGCGCGCATGCAGGATCGAATATCAAATCATCAGCATCGCCAATCAAGGTCGTGCCGCGTGCGCGCAACCGATCAGTAACGTAATCGAACATCCACGAGCGCGAAGGCCGCAGAAAAACTGCAATATCGAAATCCCGCCGGATCAATAACGCAGTTATATGGATCAGGCTGATCTTATGACCGAGCGCCGACAATGCCAGTGCGGGATTTTCGCAACGATATATATAGGAGGCGTCGCGTCGAAAACGCCGCATTCTTGGATGCGACGAGACAAAGGCAATACGCAGAGGTTTCATGCTTTTGATTCCGATCTCGCATTAACCAAAAGCGCGGCTAAAATCGCGGAGAACGTCAAAGCCGTATTGGAACGCCAAAAATAACTTTCAAACATACAAACGGCAGCAAATCCGATCAATACGGTTTTGGTTCTCGCATCATTTCCGGATACGGCCGCGCTATAAAAAATAAAAAGAAGCAACATCAGGCCTATCAGTCCGGTGAGCGCTGCCGTCATCAGAAATTGATTATGGGGATTATAGGAATCCGGTGTTGCTTGCCAGCGCTCAGGTTTGATTTTCGCGTACTCTTTCTGGAAATCGCCACTGCCAACGCCAATCACAGGATTTCGGATAAAAAGCTGAAAACTGGTGGTCCAATACACGAGCCTTTGTCCTACCGACGTATTGGGATTTTTATCGAAAACCCGAATGTCGGCGATCGCGTTATCAATACGCTCGGCAACAAAACCAGAGGTATTGTAAGCAGAGAAAAAAAACAGCGGCAAAAAAACCGCGCAAATCACCAGCGCCTTGCGGCGCGCCGCGATGCGCTGGAAAACAAGGGCAATGCACAACACGATGAACATTACCATTCCGGCCCGTCCGCCAGAGAATGAAAGATTGGAGAGCAGAAGGGATGTAATGCCAATGGCACAAAGGCGCGATGACATGCTTATCGAAAAAACGGCGCGGTGCAAACTGAAGTAAGCGCCAAGTGCGAGTATCGGCGCATACATTATCCGGTCAACGAAAGGAGCAGTATCTCCGATGCTCTTGAATACGCGCACACCACGCGGCCAATCGGGAAACCAGTACAGTTGCATCAAATTATAATGCGCCAATACCGCGCATACGATCAACCCGGCTATAAAAGCCGAGATATAACGCTCCCGATATTCCGGCTCTGCGCTGCTCCAATAAAGAAGGAACAGCAAAAAAGGCTTCTGACGTTCTACCATTCTCCAGCCAGTCGTTGCGTCCTCAGTCCACAACATGGCCAAGAGAAATACAAGGTAATACGCGAGGAACGCGAGACACACTCGTGAACGCAAGATATTCTTGATTTTTTCAGCGATCCCGCCTTCGGCCAGCCATACAAGCAAAAGCAAGCCGCTCAACACATACACAAAACTGGCTTTCATTGGCAAGGCAAAACAAATTGCACTCAATAGCCAGACACGCATCTGCTTGGAAAATAGCTTGTTTTGGCTAAAAATCAAAATTTATAAATCCGTAAAATTGCTAATTAATTGCGTAAATTAAAGCATTCCATATAATTCTCAGCGACGCGCCTGAACTCGATACATGGCATTTGGCACCAAAACACCGGAAAAAATCAGATGGCGGTGCGTCTTTTATCGCCAGCGATTATCACGCATTACACATTTGGCGAAAACATCCAAAGGCAGGAAAAAGGCAACACCTCATGCAGCAACGACGATATCATCGCAGTAGCACAGGAGGCGCATGTTCAGCGTACATAAAATTCCACGCCACACATCGAAAAAGTCTTTTTCATATCGTTGCGCTCTGCCTCTGATTTAAAACGCACCCGATCCCAGCCAAAGGCAACCACTTCGACCGATTGCGGATAGATCTGGCGCGCGAACAGCAGCGCCGACGAACGCACGCCCAGCACAGCATCGTAATCGGTGGACGCCAGGTACGATTCAAGTGCACCGGCAGGATCGATCAGATGGTAATCCGGATCACGCAACTCGTGCGCCGGGTCCTTCGGATGCGCCTTGTAATCGATCTCGGTAATATCATGCTGCGCCAGCCATGCGCGTATTTGCGCGGTCACGATCGGCAAATCCTGCGCCGCAAGCAGGCCGGTGTCGACCAACGGTTGCCCTATCACCAGCGCGCGGCGGCTCTTGCCTGAAGCCTCAGTCAGCACCGCAGGCTTGAGGTCTACCAAAGACGGCAACTCGCACACCTTAGTCGCCGGGTATTCGTGCGGAAGACCGGGCAGCACATAAATACGGTCGCAAAATACGGCGTCGGAACCGATCCGGTCGCCGCTGAAGCACTGATAATCCAGTTCGGGGGCGAACAGCCGGCGCAGCTTGCGGGTGTATTGCAGCGCCCGTTTTGCCCAGCTCAGCGGATAGCGCCTGATACTGATCAGCCCATCCGGCAAAATACGGGCATGCATTTCCTGGGCGCCGCAGGCAGCAGGTAATGCGCGCAGGAAATAATTGATCGCCTCGGTATCGAATACCGCGCTATGCAATACCAGTTTCTCGCATGTGCCGACCAGTCCTGCCACCAGCCTGATATTCGCACGCAGACGGCGGTGCCTGCCGAATATGCCCGGCAACGGTTCCCAACGCGGCCACGGCATATAGCTGCATGCGTCCCACTGCGCAGAATCGATGACGGATTTCAGGCCCGGCTTGTACCACACCAATACCTGACGCACACCCGGCTCCATCTGCTCTGCAATCCGCTTTGAGGCGAGATATTGGAGCGGCGATGCGACGAAATAGACGGCAACGGTTCGAGACTCAGACATGCCTGTGATGAAGAGGTTCATTCGAAGTGCGGAAGTATCCGGGTTCGCATGCTTCGCTGTCAAGGCAATGTTACCCCCCGCGCATAGCAACGAAATCCGGTTCCATGGCACTGTTCGCGCACTCTTTAAAGCGAAGATTCGTTGCGGACAGCCAACGTTTTAACAGCAGCCAATCGTGCCGCATGGATTGCGTGCGCGATGCGCTGCGGCTGCCCCGGATGCGCTTGCGCGGTATCCGTGGCGATACCGCCTGCATCGACTGCTTGCGCAGCAGCCAGCGCACTCAACAGATAATCGCGTTGCGGCAGAGAATGGCGCAAAAGCGGTTCCGCCCCGCCTTGCAAACTGCACATCAGCGCTTGCAGCATATCGGCAAAACGCTGCGGCTTGCGCAAAGCGTCGCAGCGCTCCATCAAAAATACGATGGCATCGGCATCCAGTTGCAGCGCCTGACTTACGTTGTCATATTCGCGCACCGTCATGACGGCCAGATCGCGGCAATCGTGCGGCACCCGCAAGCGTTCGCAGACCGAAATCACTGCATCCGCATCCAAATCGTGCAGCAGCGCCGCGAAACGGATCGGCAGCGTCAGATTGTGTCGGGCCGCGGCATCGATCGCCTGCATCACATGCAGACCGGCGTCGGTTTCAGGATGGCGTCGGGATGCCGCGCCCCACAGCACCTCGAGTTCCGGCAGCAGACGCGCCAGCGCGCCGCAGTCGCGCAGCACTGCAAACATGCGCGACGGCAGTGCTTCCTGCAAGCCGCGCGCCAGCTCTTGCCAGACCCGCTCCGGCACCAGCGCATCGACTTCGCCGGCAGCCACCATTTGCCGCATCAGCGCGGCGGTTTCCGGCGCTACGCGGAAATCATGCGGCGGCAGCGCAAAACGGGCAGCAAACCGGGCAAGGCGCAAGATGCGCACCGGATCTTCGGCAAACGAATCGGAAACATGACGGAATACCCGGGCCGCCAGATCGCGCTGGCCGCCGAAAGGGTCGATCAGCGTACCGTCCTCGGCGCGGGCAATCGCATTGATGGTCAAATCGCGCCGCACCAGATCCTGTTCCAGCGTCACATCGGGGTCGGCATGAAACACGAAACCCTTATAGCCGGGCGCAGTCTTGCGTTCGGTGCGCGCCAGCGCGTATTCCTCGTGGGTATCGGGATGCAGAAATACCGGGAAATCCTTGCCTACCGGCATGAAACCCTGCTGCAGCATTTGCTGCGGCGTGGCGCCGACCACCACGAAATCGCGATCCTGTACCGGCAGGCCGAGCAAGGCGTCGCGCACCGCGCCGCCGACCGTGTAGATTTTCATTTGAATGAATCCGCCGACATCAGGTCGGGCCGGCGTCGTACTTGGCCGAGCGCTCCGGTTCGTCCAGCGCCTCAATCATCCATTGCGCCACCGCAGGATGGGCGGCAACCCGGTCCGCATACGCCTGCAGCGCCGGCGCCAGCGACACCTGATAGCTGCGAAAACGCATCACCACCGGCGCGTAGTAGGCATCGGCAATCGAGAACGGCCCGAACAGGAACTGATGGTGGCCGAAGCGCGACAGGCATTCTTCCCAGATTTCGCAGATGCGGCCGATATCGGCCTGCGCATCGGGCGTGCGCCCTTTGCCGGGAAACGACATGCGGATGTTCATCGACATCGCGCTGCGCAAGCCGCCAAAGCCGGAATGCATCTCGGCGCAGATGCTGCGCGCCATCGCACGGGCGGCGACATCCTGCGGCCACAAATGCAAGTCGGGGAACTGCTCGGCCAGGTATTCGCAGATCGCCAGCGAATCCCAGATCGTAATCGCGCCGGCGAGCAACACCGGCACCCGCCCGGCGGCCGATATTTCAGCGATGCGCGTTGCAGTGTCCGGCCGGTCCAGCAAAATACGATTTTCCTCAAACGGAATGCCAAATGCAGTCATCGCCACCCAGGGCCGCATCGACCAGGACGAGTAATTCTTGTTGCCGATCACCAGCCGCAGGCTGGCTTTCCCGCCATTGGTCAAAGCATGGGACAGCGCGATATCGGAATCGGTAGTTTGCACGGTAGACTCGCAATCTTTACGTTAGACAGGATTAACGGTGGGCGCGAGTGCGGTAATCGTCATACCGCGCACGCGGGAAATTGCCCGATAAATAATGCGGTGCAATCGCTTCCAGCGATGCCGGCACCACGTCCAGTTCCGGCGCAATCGGTCCTTTTGCCACATTATCGACTTGCATTGACGCCAGGTTGTCGCGGCTCATCACCGGACCGAACGGCGCATATTCCAGCAACATTGCTTGCAGGCGCGCCAGCGACGGCGGTAGCGCAATGATAGGACGCGGATAGCCGACATACAGACCGGCCAAATGCACCAGCTCGCGCAAGGTGTATACGGTAGGACCCGCCAACTCGTAAGTATTGCCGATGGTTTGCTCGCATGCCAGCGCATTGACGAACGCACGCGCCACGTCTTCGACATGGATCGGCTGGAATTTCGCCTCCGCGCTGCCCAGCGGAATTACCGGAAAAATCTTTTGCATCGATGCAAACATGTTCAAAAAATGGTCTTTTGCGCCGAATATCACCGAAGGGCGGAAAACCGTAGTGTGCAAGCTGGGCTCTGACCGGGCGGCAACCTCGCCGGCAGCCTTGGAACGCTGGTACATCGAAGGCCCGTTGGCATCCGCGCCCAGTGCGCTCATATGCAGATAACGCGACACGCCGCCGGCCGCACAAGCAGCGACGATACGTTTAGGCAGTTCAACATGCGCACGCGCAAAATCCGGACCGTAAGGATCGCCGGAGCGCGAATGCAAAATCCCCACCAGATTGATTACTGCATCGGCCTCCTGCAGCAATGCACGCAAGGATGCATCGTCATGCACGTTGGTTTCGATCACATCGACTGTCGGCAGCGTAATCAAATGCTTGGCGCGCTCGCGGCGGCGGGTCGGTACGATCACGCGATGGCCGGCGTTGGACAATTGCGCCACCAGACTGCTGCCGACAAAACCGCTACCGCCGATTACTAATACTGTTGGATATCGCATGTGTATTACTCCCTGAATCTGGTGTGCCGGTGTGGCTAAAATTATAATTTTGAATTGCAGATTGGTGCTGAGCTTGCAAAACCCAACATTCTGCGCACAATGTTGGGCTGATAAAGCGCTGGCTAAACCTGCAAAAACTAGCCTGAGTATATTTTATATACGCACTAAATATATGCGGTAAATGCGATGAAAATAGTGATACTCCTTGTTTTTACGAAGTTCATTGAGTTCGGTGGCAGCTCGTGATTTTCATGTCTTTCGTGGAAAATAGGTTTTAGCTACTTCGGCGCGACAGTGCCCAGACGCGCCTTGAGCGATTGCGGCTGACCATCGAACAAGGCCGCATAATACGTTGCATTGGACAGTACATTCTTGACGTAACCACGGGTTTCGGAAAACGGAATGGTTTCGGCAAAAATCGCCCCTTCCACCGCTCCAGGCAGCGTAGCGCGCCAAGCCCGCGGCCGACCCGGGCCGGCATTGTAGGCGGCGGTTGCCAGCGCTTGCGAACCGTCCAGATCGCTCAGGACGATATTCAGGTAATTGGTACCGAGCAAGATATTGGTATCGATGTCGTTGACCCGGCCAGGCGCAAAATCGCCGAAGCCGATCTTGTTGGCAACCCATTTGGCGGTAGCCGGCATGATCTGCATCAACCCGGACGCGCCGACATGCGAGCGCGCATCCATCAGAAAACGCGATTCCTGCCGGATCAGTCCGTACACCCAAGCCATGTCGATACCGAGCCGCTGGGTATTGACGCGCATGATGTCGCGAAACGGCGCCGGGAAACGCTGTTCAAAATCCACTTCGGTCTTGGTGCGGTCGGACGTATTGACCATCCGGTCCAGCACATTGTTCTGACGTGCAAACTCGGCTGCAGCCAAATGCTGGCGCTCGCTCATTTTGCGCAACTCCCAGTTCCATTCGCGGGTGCCTTCAAAGCGCAAATTCATCTGGAAAAATTTCAACGCGCGGCGCAAGCCCGCATTCATCGCCACTGCAGCCACTTCGTCCGGTGCGGTCTTGGCGGCGCTGGCTGGAATGGTAATTTTGCGGCCGGTTTCTTCCATCGCCAGCTGACCGTAAAAATTGGTTTGGTCGGCAATCGACGCAAACATTTTTTGCGCTGTCTCGTTCTGCCCTTGCGCCTTCAGCGCGCGCGCCGACCAATACACCCAGGTAGCGTCATCGCGCAGTTTGGCCGGCATCGCATCGATCGCTGCAGCGACTTGCGTCCAGTCACCGGCCCGCAATGCAGCCCGCGCACGCCATTGATATCCCTCCAGCGACAAGCGGGCACCATTTGAGCGACGCCAGTAACTCAACGCTTCGGGTGCCAGACTGAGCGAAGCCGGCAAGGCGACTTGCGCCCACGCCTGTGCTTGTTCCTGTTGCGTCAGCGCAGCGCCATTACCGGACAAGGTACGCGCGGCTTGCTCTGGACTGGTTTTAGCCAGACGTCCGAGCGCAATCAGGTAAGCCTCATGCGCGGCGCGTCCGGTGCCGGGGCCGTAGGCCACCGTCAACGCCGGTTGATTGACGGCAATTGCAACCTTCTCGACCATCGTCAGATCGACCAGCGCAGTCAGTTGCCGCGCCAGTGCCAGATTGTTGACTTCGGCTGCCAACCGGATCTGCTCCCATAAGTCGTTCTCATCGAACTGTCCGGTTTCCGCCAAAGCGGTCAGCAAGGCCACGCACGCAGAGCCATAATCCTTCGGCACTACCAGCAGTGTCCGGGCGTCGGCCGCCACCTGCTGCCGTTTTTCGATGCGCGACATCAATGCATAGCATTTGAGCTGGGTGTCGTCGTCAAGCGCGAATTGCGGATATTGCTCATCGAACCGGGCCCAATCGCGCGTGCGGCCCAACTCCAGCAGCCAATCGTTGCGCAAGCGATCTGCAATCGCGCTGCCCTCGTAACGCGTCAGAAAACGGCGGATTTCAGTTTCGGACGCGGTTTTCAGGCGCACCTTGAGCCGATAGTAATTCACATACGAATCGATGGCATAATTTGACAGCCGCGATGCAATTTGGTCGGTTTTCTCGGCATCCGCCTTGCGCGCAGCATCGCGCAAGGCAATGAAATCCTCATCTTCGCCAAATGCGCCGGCCTGCTTGAATTGTGCGTGTGCAACAGGCAGCAAAACCAGCGCTGCGACAGCAAACGCTGCCCGCGTAATCCGGGCAACTTTGGCAACTTTGACAATTCTATTGACAGTAAACATAAATACGATTTCCACTAATTCTGTATGACACCTTCCAGCATAGCACGCGATTTAAGCCACACTTTGGCGCAGGATAATTCACAGCAAAATTTCGTGCGCAAGGTGCAATCCGGCGCGAATGCTGCGATCACGCAGTATTTCTACAACGCCGATGCGTATTTCCAGTTTCTGGAGAATGCCCATAAGCTGGGCGTCGCGGTGCCGGTGGTGCCGGGCATCATGCCGATCACCAATTATTCGCAGCTGATGCGTTTTTCCGATATGTGCGGCACTGAAATCCCGCGCTGGATACGGCTGAAATTGGCCAGTTTCGGCGACGACAGCGACTCCATTCGGGCTTTCGGCCTGGATGTAGTGACGCAATTGTGCGAGCGTTTGCTGGCCGGCGGTGCGCCGGGGCTGCATTTTTACTCGATGAATCAATCGACTGCGACCACAGCGATACTGCAGCGATTGGGATAACAGCACTCAGGCTTCCCGGGGATTCAGGATGCCTGTTTCAGTGATGATGGCATCCATCGCAACATCGTGGGCGGCCGCTTCAAAATCGACGCGGCTGCATGCATAAGCGATGCCGATGGCGAGCGGATGCGTCGGGTTGGCCAGCGTACGGTCGTAGAAACCGCCGCCATAGCCGAGCCGGATGCCGGAGCCGGTAAAGCCGACGCACGGAATCAGCAGTGCTTGCGGCTGCAGCGCAACCAGAGGCGCTGCCGGAATCGAGACGCCGAACGCATCCTTGGTCAGAGGCATACCCGGCGTCCATGCAGCGAACTGCAACGGCGCGTCCGGCGCCGTCACTACCGGCAGCGCCAGTTGCACCCCTGCTGCAACCAGTGCCGCATACGCGCTCTGCAAATCCGGTTCGTGCCGGACCGGCCAATACACGCCCAGCACCGCGACCGGATGCGCGCGCCACCAAGCGGTGACGTGGCTGGCGATGGCGCTGTCGTGGCGGGCGCGCTGTGCGGTTGCGATGGCGCGCCGTACCGCGATCAAGTGCCGGCGCAGCGCGGTTTTGTCAGCCGTCAGAATGTTCCGTATCGATTCCCGCGAACTGCCCACGCAAGACAAATGCGGTGCAGCCTCCAAGCCTTCGCCCATGATTTCCACTACGGTATCGAGCGTGCCTTGCTGGGTCGAACCGCCAGCGCCGAAGGTCACCGAAAAATATTTCGGCTTCAATTCAGCCAGTTTTGCGCGCGTTACTCGCAGTTTTTCCGCACCTTCAGCAGTTTTTGGCGGGAAAAATTCAACGCTAAAGTTCTTTTTTGACATTTATTTTTTCAGAAAAATCGCCGACAAAGCCCAGGAAATAATGCTAAACAACAAAGCGCCTCCGACTGCCGACCAAAAGCCCGCGACATGAAAGCCGTCCACCAGACTTGCCACCGCCCAGAACATCAATCCATTGATGACAAAGATGAACAAACCCATCGTCAGCACGGTAACCGGCAATGTCAGCAGCACGAAAATCGGGCGAATCAGCGCATTGACCAGACCCAATACCAGCGCGGCAATTAAAGCGGTTGCAAGACTATCGACCTGCACCGAATGCATCAGATAGGGCAAGGCCAGCAAAGCTGCGGTATTGATAAGCCAGGAGACAAGTAAAAGCATTACAACCTTTCGGATTAAATGAATCGCACAAGCATGCGCTCTGATCAGGACTCGCGAACAACATATACTGCCTATAGCAGCATATGTTTTCCGCATATAAACGGCGGGGAATACCAACATACTCCGCATTATCTACATAAAAGACCGGACCGGGACCCGGCCTGTCCGCATCAATAGCGGTAATGCTCCGGCTTGTAAGGGCCAGCCTTGGTCACGCCGATGTACGCGGCCTGTTCGTCCGTCAGTTCAGTCAGCTGCGCATTGAGTTTTTT
>Ga0366779_1130_pt2 | contig 10224 bp, 13 predicted proteins | sample BONcelN113001E10_FD_207083 | JGI IMG/M metagenome (GOLD analysis project Ga0366779, IMG submission 207083) | Enriched cells from coal bed in the Powder River Basin, Montana, United States - BONCAT cells N11 rep2 HSBNCT.N11.300.1.E10 ... | reverse complement strand
ATATGACGCCTGTGGACGAGTACCGTGCGTTTGTCGCGCTTTTGGAGCAGGGCAAGACAGCTGAGAACATTGCCATCCGCTTCGGACTCCCGGTGCGTGCGGTCCAACAGCGTCTGAAACTGGGGGGGCTTAGCCCACGTCTGCTGGACCTGTTCCGTGACGGCAAGATCGACAAGGAAGTGTGCGAGGCGTTCACGTTGACCGACGATCACGCCATCCAGGAGCGTGTTTACGACGCGCTCAAGCAGTCTCATTCGCTGCACCCCTACCATATCCGGAAAGAGTTGGCGCAAGAGCGGGTGCCGGTGACCTCCAAGCTCGGGACCTTTGTTCGCGCGGACTACGTGGCGAAGGGCCTGCCCGTCACCGAGGACCTGTTCAAGGAGGATGGCACTTATCTGGACGACCGCACCGCCGCCTTGGAGATTGCCACCGAAAAACTGCGGCGGGAGTGCGACCGGCTGGTCGCCGAAGGCTGGGCATGGGCGAAGCCGATGCTGGAATACGATCATGCGGTGTTCGCGTCGATGCGGAGCACTCGACCGGACCAGGAACGTCAACTCACGGCCGATCAGGAAGACGAACGCTTGGCTCTGGTCGTTGCGCACAACGAGATCCTCTCCCGCTATCACCCGGAACTCACGGTCGGCAGGCCCGGCGGCGCTGCATCCGTGGAGGATGATACAGAGTTGGAGGACGACGAAGATGAGGGGGACTACGAGGACGGCTTCGATGAGGGCGACGAGGACGCTCCCGAGATTCCGCAGGAAGACCTCGACCGCATGGCCGAACTCAAGCGCCTGATTGCCAGGATCGATGCGTCGAAGGGGCGGTTCTACAGCGCCGAACTGAAAGCCAAGGCTGGGGTCTTCGTGCTGATCGGCAGCGACGGCGACTTCGATCTGCGCGAGGGCTACATCGCTCCGGACGCGGTTGGTGAAGGCGAGGCCGCGAACGCGCCGTCCGCTGGCACGCTCATGCAGACCGGTTCCGATAGAAGCGCGAGCAAGCCTGCGCGAGGGCCGTATACGGCGGCTCTGGTCACAGACCTGGAGGCTCACCGGACCCAAGCCTTCCAGCTGGCTCTTGCGCAGGAACCGCAGTACGCGAAGAGCTATCTGATCTATACGCTATGGGTGAAGCTCTCCATGCGCTGCAACATGGCGGCGGCGTCGAACCTGTCGGGGCATTTTGAGCGGCTCTCGGGGAGCGTGGTGAAGATGGGCGAGACGCCCGCTGGTGCTGCCCTCGCCAAATTGCTCGACGCCTTCAAGAGCATGATCGAACCGGAGGACGGCTACAGCGGGCGTGAAGCGTTGCCGCTGTTTCGGACGATCCACAGCCTGTCCGATGCGGACAAGGACGCGGTCCTGGCCGTGCTGTTCGCGCAGACCATCAGCGTCAGCCTGTCCGAGCATGGCGGAAAGCGGGATGACGTGGTTGAGCATATCGGCACCGAGATCGGATGCGATCCGGCTCGCACATGGAGGCCAACCGCGCCGGAGTTCTGGTCGCGCGTGTCGAAGGGGTTCGTGCTGGACGAAGTGGCCGTGGTCGGCAAGGGGGTGCAGACACTCGCCCCCGCCAAGAAGGCCCAGATGGTCAGCACGCTCGACCGTTGGTTTGGATCGCCCGACGCCATCATGCTCTCGGAACTTGGTCCTGTCGCCGCCGCCGCCGATGCCCCGATCCCGCAGGATATGGTGGCGGGCATCCAGCAGTGGCTGCCGCCCGGAATGGCGTTCGCTGCCGGGGAGGAAGAAAGCAGCTTGGTGACCGGCGCGGACGAGAAAGCCGCCTGATCTGAGTGGCGCGCGTGACCACGCGTCGCGCGCCCTCCCCCGCCAGCCCGAAAGCGAGAATACCGACATGGACACCCAGATCACGATCTCCGACAAGGAAGCGGCCAGCCTTCTGGTCCTGCTGCAATTCCTCAAGACCAGCTCGGCAGCGCCCGAAGAAAGCGAGTTCGACCATCCCGAGGGCTCCCTCGACGATATCGAGATCGAACGCCTATGCCAGCGTCTGGAAGGGCATCGGCAAGCCATCGCCGCCGATATTCAGCGCGTCGGTGTTCCGTCGTCCGACACCGACGCCAGCATGGAGGAAATTGAAGAAGGAAGTAATCCGGTGCCCTATATCGTCCGGGTTCGCGCCAGCATCGGCGCGGACTATTGCGTGCTCGCGTGCAGTGCTGCGGAGGCCGAGCGAAAGGCTGAACGGATTGCCCGCATGGACGACTGGTCTACTCGCATCTCCGACAACGACAGCAGCATGGACAGCTTTGCCGTGATTGACAGCCAGCGGGAGGGTGAGGGCTGACTTCGCGATGTGCGCGCGAAAGGCAACGGAAACCGACGTCTTTCGAGTGGGACGGGTCGACGGATGAATCGCTACACTTCCAGCCCGTGACTTCACACGGGAGCCGACCATGGCCGCTGGCAGCAACACGACCATTGCCAAGATAAGCGGACGAGCAAAGCCCAGCGCGATGGCGTGCCCACGCTGCGGCAGCACGCTCAACGGTGTCACCGAGACCCGCACCCAGTCCGACAACAGCATCCGCCGCAAGCGTACCTGTGCCAGTTGCCGGGGAACCTGGATGACGGCCGAACGTGCGCTGAGCCCCGGTCCGGGGGCGAGCGCACTCAGCTTGGGTTGCGGACCTTCACAGGCCATGACCCTTGCCCAGCTCCCGATCCGCATACTGGTCCTGTGGCTCCATTGGCGCTGTTTCTGCCTTGGCTGGAAGACCATGAACGCGAGCTTCTGCTTCTCTCCCGCCAGCTCCGGCCTGAGGACCGCCGCGTCCTCAGGGAGCTGACCCGTTCGCTCGGGGCCGGGGCAGCTGCCGAGGCACTGCCGGATGGGGGCGGCACCCAAATCGACCAATGTGTGGAAGACGTGGGTGTGTAAGAAGTGACTGCCGCCACTTCGTGATTGTTAGAGTCGGACGCTGCGGATCATTGTCGTGGTGCGACAATAAAGAGAGAGTAGTATTTTGACCCGATGAGTCATCATCTATTGAATGATGCGCTCTGTACGATTAATGTGGTCGCCAAGACACCCAAGTCGCACAGGGTGGGCCATGATCCCTAACGTTATTCAGACCGACCGCTTCCCGGCGGGGTACATCGAGGTCTATGGGCGCAAAAGCAGCGCCGATCTGATCTGCATAATGGGCGGTGATGCGACCGTAACCGCGATCAACTGCATCACCCAGGCCCACGCTACGGGTCAGCGTGGCTGCCACCTTGTTGCCGCCTGATCGCCGCGATCCGCGTCTGAGTCTGACATGAGCCGTCGTCAACTTCGTCCCTACCAAGTTGAGGATCGCGAGAAGATCTTGCGTGTCCTCCGGCAGCGCCGCCACCCGCTTTACGTCTTGCCGACGGGCGGTGGCAAGACCACCACATTTGTGGAAGTCGCGGAGATCGTGTCGGGGGCTGGCTGGCCGACCTTGATCCTGACCCACCGGTGGGAACTTCTGAGCCAGGCGTCTCAGACGCTGCATCGCCTGCGGCTGCCGCACGGGCTTATCTATCCCGGCCGCATGCTGGCGCAGGACGATGTCTATGTCGCTTCCATCGACACGCTGGCGTCGCGCCTGGACAACTATGCGCCGTTCCTGAAGAAGATTAGGCTCGTAATCGTCGATGAAGCGCATCACGCCGTCTGCGGCAAATACATGCGGGTCTTCGATGTCCTGGATCGAGCCCTGCGTCTCGGTGTGACAGCGACGCCGTTTCGGGCAGACGGCACCGGGCTTGGCCTCGTGTTCGATACGGCGGTCGAGGGGCCGAGCATGTCCTGGCTCACCGAGCAGGCATACCTCGTCCCTGTCGACATCTATGCCCCGCCCCTGCACCTGGATCTTCGCAGCGTCAGGATCAGCTGTGGCGACTATTCGACGTCAGAGTTGGAACGCATTCTGAACAACCCGCAAGTCACCGAGCCTGCTGTGCAACAGTACGCTCGCCTCGCCTCTGGTCGCCCTGGGATCTTCTTCTGCGTCAGCCGCGCCCACTGCGTCCACGTTGCGGAGCAACTCACGAAGGCTGGGTACGCGGCGGCGCCGGTGGACGGAAAGATGCCAGAGGAGGTGCGAAACGCCCGGCTGAAGGGGCTTGCCGACGGAACGTTGCAAGCGCTGACCAGCTGCGAGCTCGTTTCCGAGGGCACCGATGTACCAAATGTCGAAGTCGGGGTCATGCTCCGCCCAACCAAGAGCACTGGACTCTTCCAGCAGCAGGGCGGCCGGTTCACGCGGCCATCCGTGGGAAAGGCCAGGGGCATTCTGATCGACATGGTGGGCAACACCCTGGAGCACGGCATGCTCGACGAGGAGCGGGCATGGTCTCTTGACGGCGGCCATGAGCACCGTGACGTCACACCCGTTCACCGCTGTCGCAGCTGCTTTCGGGTTACGCGTGTCGACGATCGTCGACAGCACTGTCAGGACTGCGGGGAAGCCTTGCCGGCGCGCAAACTGGCGGCCCTCTGTACGCCGGATGACGGCAAGGTGAATCGGCGCAGGGTGATCGCGTCGATGTCGGACGATCAGCTCAAGACCGGCGGCTATCGCACGTTGATGCGGCTCGCCCGCTCCGTCGATGACCTCGAACGGATCGCCCGAGCCAAGAACTACCACCGCGGCTGGGTGCGCTATCAAGCGAAGGAGAAGGGGCTCGCGGCCTAGAGCCCTCGGGAAAGACGGTCAAAACCGACGTCTTTCGCCAACGCGCTGCTGGTGCCCAGTCCGTCATAATGGATGTCATGACCATGAGAATTTCGAAAGTGCCCTTCCCCACCCTCGCCGAGTTCGAACGCAATGTGATCCATTGCCCTGCCGAATGGGTTCGGGATCACACCCCGGTGACCGTCGCCACCATCGATGGTCCGGCCCATCCCCGCGTCGTGTTTGGACACGGCCCGATGGGTGTGTGCCTGCATGAGATCGCCGGTGAAACGTGGTGGCTTGTGTTCTGGCGCGACAACGGACGTCTGCTGTCCTGCTGGGAGGATATCCACCAGGCGCAGACCTTTGCCGACACGCTGATGCGGGTTCCCTACATCGACGAGATGCTGGCCGGCATCGACAGCCCGTCTGGAAATCTGCACCCGTGGCTGATCGGCCTGAAGGCTGCGGTGATCCAGTTGTCGCTCAACGGCGCGGCCGCCCTCGATCCAACTACCAATCGGCCGGCGCAGCACTTCGAGAACCGTCACTGCACGTAATGCTGTCTGGAGACACCTCATGCCGCCGGCCAACGACAACAAACCGAACACTCAGCCCAAGATGCTCATCGGCGTCCTGCTCGGATTTTGGCTTGGGGTGGTCCTGTCGTACTTTCCGCGCCTCGTTTGATCGGCCGGCGGTGGAGCGAACTCGCGCCTTGATATCAGCCGCCATAGACTCGACATCAGCAAACGGATAGGTCTTCCGAACGTTACGGTCCGACCGGCGGAGATTTGAAAGGGCAATCGACTTTATCATGCTATGTGTTCCTGCTGTAGTGCGTTGGGGAAACGCGATGCACAGGAACAAAATATCGTACAGAGCGCATATTGCAACAGGAATAACCTGGCCCTGTAAATTATTCTTGGCGTCTTACTTGTAAAACCAAAAACCACCCTTGTTGTGAGAGCTGGACACTGGAAAACCCAACCGTCGCACTAGGACAATGGCTCCGTTTCTAAAATACAACCCCTGGCCCACCAAGAAGTTGACAAGGAACCCTAAGGTATTTAGCAAATCATTTAACCGGTTTGAACCGGTGCATACCAGAATAATCAAGGAAGCATCATGCGGTATATTGCGCTCGCTCTAGCGGTCACTGCTCTTGTCGGCTGCGCCGCAACGGAGCAGCCTAACGTTAAGGTTGCAGACCTGCCCCCCACCAAGTTCGTTGTTCCGGTGAGTGCCAAAGTCGCGGCGCAGAACATTTCTGATGCCGCTGCCAAATGTGATCCGGGCGAAGTAAATGACCTTCGGGGGATGTCCGGCACCTACTTCGTGAAGCACATGCGGCACGGCGGCTTGAATCCTTGGTCGGTCCTGGATCTGACCGTCGCCCCGGTTGACAATGGAGCGACGATCGATCTGGGTCTTGGGATGAACTCCTGGGCCTTGGTTAACCAGATCAAGAGTTGGGCAGTGAACGGCCCGATCTGCCCCAAATAGGCAATCCGCGACAGGAAGAGGGCGGCGCAGCTTATTGTGCCGCCCTGGATGGGGTCACCCCGGCGCAATTGAGATCACCGCTCCACGGATCACTCCGCTGATTTCGAGCGGATAGGTTCCGGCCAGAGGATAGATCTCCTGATCGTGTCCGACGACTATTGTCCCGCTCAGACGCGCGACGCGCAGCGTGTTCGAACCGGGTTTCCCGTCGGCGCGCTCAATCTCAATGAGTGCGATTTCACCCTCGGCCAGAACGATGGGTACTGGGAGCGCCGGTCGCCAGTCGCGCCTCGTCCTGACAAGACCGTCCCCGACCGGCACGTTCACCACGCCGCCCACGATTAGGATGCGCGAGTAGGCGCTTGCGATCGGGTTGCTGGGAACCGGCACCGGAACGGGGTAGGGGACCGCACCACCCCAAGGCCCCAGCATCGGCCCCGCGAACACCCCGCCAGCATTGAGCCGCGCCATGTAAGCCGCCCGCTCCTGGCGCCGCGCTGCAAGCTCCTCTGCACGGCGGCGTTCCTCGGCCGCGTCTAGATCCGCCTGTTTGCTGCGCGCCTCAAGCTGCTGTCCGGGCGACAATGCCTTAAACTCGGCCTCCGACATGCCCAGCGGATACCGGGCACACGCGGCCACCCCCAGGACGGCAAAGGTAACGGCGACGAGCTGGATCAGCCTCATGAGATCAGCGGCTCCCGTTACGGATCAATGCCATTCCCACACGGCAGGATCGACGGCATCGGCAAAGATCATGACCGCATAGGTTTCCTTCCGCCCGCCCATCTCCATACCCGGCGCCCCCATGGGCATGTTGGGCACCGCGATCCCTCGGGCATCGGGTCGCTCGGTCAGCAAGCGCTTCACGGAACTGGGCGGGACGTGCCCCTCAAGCACATAACCGTCAATCGTGGCGGAATGGCACGACCAGAGGGAATCAGGCAGACCAAGTTCAGCTTTCTTGCGCGCGAGATCGTCGACCATGACGACACTCGGATGGAACCCCTCGGCCTCCATCCGCTTCACCCAGGCGCCGCAGCATCCGCAGGACGCGTCCCGATAGACCCGCAGCTCAGGGACGCCGGCGGCGGCGGCGAGCGGCTGTATGGCGACCGGTACGACGATGCCGGTAGCGGCGAGAGCGAGGGCTCCACGAAGGAAGCTGCGGCGTTCGACATGGATCATGGTGCACCTGTTGAATGGGTCGTTTCCGTTGCCGTGAGATTAAACCGGCAAGGGTGACGCTCTCGCCTTCGAGAGACGCCGATTATCGTCGCCTTTCAGCTGTGTCGTCGGACTTGGACAGCCGGCGAAATGCCCGCACGGGGGTGCGGCCGCGGCTCTTTTGCGGACGCGGTCAGGCAGCCAAGGGGAGGGCGCAGGCCGCATCCAGGTCCTGGTCTGCAGCGTCCGTATCGTCCAGGAGGTCGGCTGCCCACCCCAGAATCAGGTTTTCGGTGATCTGGTCGTGTTCCATTTCTCCGTCCTCGATGAGCTGACGGATTTCCTCCTTCGCCCGCTCAATGCATGCCTCGAAATCGGTCTTTGGCGCCGCGGCGACGGAAGCGAGGAGTGGAAGGGCCTCTTGGAACACGAACCCGCCCTTCTTCAGCCGCCGGGTCTGGCGGTTCATCCAACCGGTCATCACCTCGGCGCAGTATGCGTCCGTTTTCTTGAAATCGGGATCCGCTACAGGTGCTTGCGGCTCCAGGCCGGGCAACGGAAGAGCAATCTGGGCTTTATCGGTCTTGCGCCTGCCATGAGTGCCGCGCCGGCGATGGAAGGCCTCCCAACGCGCCGTCTTACCCCAAGCTTGGCTATCGACCGAGATGACCCTCGGGTGCTCACGGCACAGCTCCATTGCCTCTCCGTGCAATCCGAAGAGGTGAACCCGACAGTTGGCCGGTAACCAACGATCCAGATGCGAGAGGATTTGGAGAACGCCATTCGGGCCGTGCGGCTGCCGTCGGCAAAAGGAGCCGATTCCGACGACCGAGTGCTCCGAGAGCCACGGCATGCGCTCAATGCAGCGCCCGTAGTCCGCAGCCTGCCAGCCCTGCACCACGGGAGCAAAGCGGGCGATGGAGCCCGCCTCGATGGCTAGGTTCCGGCAGAGCACGTTGAGGCGCACTGTGCGGGAGATCCGGTCATGAACCTCAGTAGTCGAGCCGGCCACTTCCGGCTCGACGCAATAGTCCATGCTATAGAAGCGCACTACCGGCAGGGAGCTGGCGAAAGTGATGTACTCCTGCGGCCCCCAAGGCCAGCCCGAGTATTGCTTCATGGCCGAAAAACCCCCACTGTCCAGCTAAAGCTTCATACCGCTTGCGTTGGCAAAACTTCTTCCGTCAAAGCCGTCGAAGTACGGAATTCCCAGATCATCCTTCTGGTAGACAGCAAAAGCATTGGCGCTGACCAGCACCGGAACGCCAAGTTCACGAGCGCGGGAAAGGAGCGGCCCTTTGCGAAGATGAGGCAGGCCTAAGATCATCTCGACCATGATTGGTAACTCAGTGCATCGGGGGAACGCACACAGAATACCGTACAGAGCGCATATCGACAAGAAAAACCTGGCTCGTCATCCACCCTTGCATTGACATTTCCGGGGCAGATTATTGTTCAATTCTGACAGTGGCCGGCACTCTTCCAAAGTCCAAATAGTACATTGATACCAGCTTCGCATCGGCAGCCGGTATGCTCAACGCGCTCAGGCAAACCGCCCGCCGTGCCTCTTCGTTCCTGACAGTAACGGGAATCTCCGCCACAGCTCGACCAAGTCGGCACTTTCATCGTAATCCCGAAACATGGGCCAGATGACGAACGCGCCGCGTTCGGACAGCACAAGCAAGCGCAAATCAGATCACCTCAACGACTGCCCTCGACCAGGATCAGAGAACACGCCCATGACCGCCGCAGGCCGGGCATCCCTCACGAACCGAGCGAAGACCGGTTTCAGGGTCGCCGGGACCACATTCCAAGCAGCCGTGCGTGCGCCGCCAGATGGCCGTCACCTCGTCCTCGATCTCTGTTAGTGCGGCACGGAATTCAGCCAGCGTGAAAGGCAAGGCGAGAAGCCTCTCAGCCGGCGCCTCGTCAACCCCCTCGACGTAGCTGCCCAGCCGGATCCCAGTTACCCGGTAAGCGGTCTCAGCACGCACCACCGCAATCCACGCGCCGCAGGCCGTCTGGTCGTAGACAAACCTCGACAGCGCATTTTGGGTCGCGTCGATACCCAGCACGCGTGCCAAGTCGTGGATCGTGGTAAGGCGCTCGGCGTCGGCCGCCGTTGTCTCGCCCGGACGATAGGAGGGAATGGTCATGAGGATGCCTCCGGTGCAGGTTGGCCCAACAGCGCCCAGAAAGGGTGTTCGGGCTCAGGCATGGAAACGTGATTGGAACGGCGCGTCGCCCAGTTCATATAGCTGGCAAGGCACGCTCGCTGCTTCTGCTCCATGACAGGCGTCCACAGCAACGCATGCTCCTTGGCCCACATCCACGCGCCGGCCTCGCTGCACAAGCGGGTCTGAGACTGCCAGGGGCCGAGGATGTGGCCGACTTCGTGTAGCGCCACGGCATAAGTGGCCGCCGACTTCACCGGACGGATCTTCACCCGCCGTTCCTTGCGGAAGGCGCGGCCGCCGCGGGAATGCCCCTCGATCACGATCTCATGCGTTTCGCAGAGATGCGCGATATGGGCGGCCATCTGGGCGACGGTCACCCTGCTCACGCCGCGAGCGCCCCGATGCTCTTGGTCTGGCGCCGGTGAGCGGTGAGATCGAGGCCGATTGCCACCGTATCGGCCGCCCGTTCGAGAATGTCATCGGTGATGACCTGGAGAGCTCGCCGCAGCGCGGGGAAGGGGCCCCGGAGTCCGTCTTCAACAACTGCCACTTCGGCGTCCGCTGGAGCCTGTCGGGTGGCGGGAGTGTAGCGCACGGCGTCGACGGCCCAAAGCACGGCGGGAGCGCCATCGTGCTCGCCAAGGTGGGGGCGCACGTAGATGTGGCCGTCAATGCTGATCTGGAGGCTGGGCTCGGCGC
>Ga0366779_1078_pt1 | contig 10335 bp, 10 predicted proteins | sample BONcelN113001E10_FD_207083 | JGI IMG/M metagenome (GOLD analysis project Ga0366779, IMG submission 207083) | Enriched cells from coal bed in the Powder River Basin, Montana, United States - BONCAT cells N11 rep2 HSBNCT.N11.300.1.E10 ... | reverse complement strand
GTGCGGATGCAGCTTGCCCAGCACGTCGCCGACCACCGCGGCCGATTTGCGCGGCTTGGCGGCCGCATTCAGGCCCAGTTCGTTCATCGCATACAGGATGCGGCGCTGCACCGGTTTCTGGCCGTCGCAGACATCCGGCAATGCGCGGCCCTTGACCACTGAAATTGCGTAATCAAGATAGGCGCGTTCGGCAAAGGTTGCCAGTGTCAGCGTGTCGTCATCGGTTGGGGCGGGTTCAGGTAGCGTGATGTGGTCGGTCATGAGGTGTGTGACATAATGTAATTTATTGAGGCGTATTGCGTCGCGCCGGCAGCGTCAGATGGATGCGGCGCGCGGTTGTTGAGAGGGGGAGTGCGGCAGTGTCGGGCTGATAGATATGATAAAACTGCGTCACCAGCTGGACGTAATTGCGCGTCTCCGGATAAGGCGGAATCTGGTTCTTGTATTTTTGGACTGCGCCTTCACCGGCGTTATAGGACGCAATCACCAATTCGAGCCGGCTGGTAAACATTTTCTGCAGATCGCGCAGATAGCGTGCTCCGAGACGGATATTGGTTTTCGGGTCGGTCAGTTTTTCCTGAATCGATTGCTTGGGGTCGCCTTGCAAACCATAGCGTTCGGCAGTGCCGGGCATCAGCTGCATCAGGCCGATTGCGCCTTTGGGCGAGACTGCATGGGTATTGAATCCGGATTCGGCGGCCATGACGGCCTTCAGCAATGCCGGTTCCAAGGAAAAATCGCGGGCTGCCTGATTCAGCAGCGGCTCGTATTTTTTCAGATTCGGATGCTGCGACAGATAGCGTACCAGCGCCGGCTTGGCTGCCGGCGCGGATACGCTTGCATCGTTGCCGATTTTCAGCTTGTCGGAATCGAACGATCCGTTGCCGCGCAAGAACAGTTGGTAGCGATCGTCGATTTTCTCGGCGGCAAAATGGCCTTCGCCCTGCGCATCGACATAGCCGTAAATATCCGCTTGCGCCGCAGTGCTTGCGAACAGCAAGCTCAGCAGCAACAAGATCGGGCGGGCCAGGATGCCGGGGAGAGCGCGTTTCATCATCAGATATCGGCTTCGACCTCGTTGCCGTGTTCTTCGATCCAGGCCCGGCGCGACGATGCTTCGCCTTTGCCCATCAGCATGTGAAAGCGCGCTTCGGAGTCCGACACGTCAAATGCGCCGAGCGTGATCGGCAGCAGGCGGCGGGTATCGGGATTCATCGTGGTTTCCCAGAGTTGCTCGGCATTCATCTCGCCCAAGCCTTTGAAGCGCGCAATCGACCAGGCGCCGTCTTTGATGCCTTCCTTGCGCAGCTTGTCTTCGATCGCGGTCAGTTCGCCGTCGTCGAGCGCATAGATTTTCTGGGCCGGCTTCTTGCCGCGCGCCGGCGCATCGATGCGAAACAGCGGCGGGCGCGCCACGCAAATATGGCCGAGGTCGATCAGTTGTGGGAAATGCCGGAAAAACAGCGTCAGCAGCAATACCTGAATGTGCGAGCCATCGACGTCGGCATCCGACAAGATGCAAATCTTGCCGTAACGCAAGCCGCTGAGGTCGATCGCATCGTTTCTGCTGTGCGGATCGACGCCGATCGCCACTGCGATATCGTGGATTTCATTGTTCGCAAACAAACGGTCGCGCTCGGTTTCCCACGAATTGAGCACCTTGCCGCGCAACGGCAGAATGGCCTGGAATTCCTTGTCGCGGCCCATTTTGGCCGAACCGCCGGCGGAATCGCCTTCGACCAGAAAGATTTCATTGCGCGCAATGTCGGAAGATTCGCAATCGGTCAGCTTGCCCGGCAGCACTGCCACGCCGGAGGATTTCTTTTTTTCCACTTTTTGGGCGGAACGCAGCCGCGATTGCGCCTGCCGGATCACCAGTTCGGCCAGTTTCTTGCCGTATTCGACATGATCGTTGAGCCATAATTCCAGCGCAGGCCGGGTGAAGCTGGACACCAGTTTGACCGCATCGCGCGAGTTCAGGCGTTCCTTGATCTGGCCTTGGAATTGCGGATCGAGCACCTTGGCCGACAGCACGAAGGAGACGCGCGCAAACACGTCTTCCGGCAACAGCTTGACGCCTTTCGGCAACAGCGAATGCATGTCGACGAAGCTTTTCACTGCGCCGTACAGCCCTTCGCGCAAGCCCGATTCATGGGTGCCGCCGGCCGGGGTCGGAATCAGGTTGACATACGATTCGCGCACCACATTGCCGGCTTCGGTCCAGGCTACCACCCAGCTTGCCCCTTCGCCTTCGGCAAAGCCTTCGGTGTCGGCGGTCGCATGCTGCGCGCCTTCGAACAGCGGAATCAACGTGTCGCCGCTGGCGTTTTGGGCCAGGGATTCGAGCAGGTAGCCGCGCAGTCCCTGATCGTATTGCCAGGTCTGGATTTCGCCGCTCTTGGCGTTGTCCAGCGTGACTTTGACGCCCGGCAGCAGCACTGCTTTCGAGCGCAGCAGGCGCTGCAAATCCGAGACTGCGATATGGGGCGAGTCGAAATATTTGGGGTTGGGCCAGACCGTGACCCGGGTGCCGGATTTCTTTCCTTCGCGAAAGGCCGGACGCGATGTCAGCGGTTCGATCACGTCGCCGTCGGCAAAGGTCAACTTATGCACGCCGTTGCCGTTGTCGTCCTTGCGCCAGACCGTGATTTCCAGCCTGGATGACAATGCGTTGGTGACCGATACGCCGACCCCGTGCAGGCCGCCCGAGAACGCATACGCGCCGCCGCTGCCCTTGTCGAACTTGCCGCCCGCATGCAGCCGGGTGAACACGATTTCGACCGTCGGCACGTTTTCTTCCGGATGCAGGCCGACCGGGATGCCGCGGCCGTCGTCTTCGACGCTGATGCTGCTATCGGCATTCAGGGTTACCAGAATTGTCTTGCTATAGCCGCCGAGCGCTTCATCGGACGCATTGTCGATGACTTCCTGCACGATATGCAGCGGATTTTCGGTACGGGTATACATCCCGGGACGCTGCTTGACAGGTTCCAGGCCTTTCAGCACGCGGATGGAGGATTCGTTGTATTCGGATTGTTTAGTGGCCATGCTGTGGGCGATACTTTTTAAAAACGGTCATGTTGTGTTGTGGGATTCTGCCTGCAATGCACGGCATTCTAATGAAAAACTCCGGGCGGCACGGGTTTTAGCGCGCTTATATTTACGCGCGATTGCGCTTATTTGCTTAACAGGCGCATTCCGCGCTCGAGGCCGTCGATGGTGACCGGAAACATTCGATTGCTCATTAGCTGTTGCATGATGGAAACCGATTGCCGGTATTGCCATAAGCTTTCCGGTTCCGGGTTGAGCCAGATAAATTTCGGGAACGCGTGGGTGAAACGCTGCAGCCAGGTCGCGCCCGCTTCTTCGTTGTTGTACTCGACCGAACCGCCCGCTTGCAGGATTTCATACGGGCTCATCGTGGCGTCGCCGACGAAAATCAGCTTGGTGTCGGCCGGATATTTGCGCAGGATATCCCAGGCCGGAAAGCGTTCCGCATGACGGCGGCGATTGTTTTTCCACAGGTAATCATAGACGCAGTTATGAAAATAAAAGAATTCCATGTTCTTGAATTCGGTTTTGGCAGCCGAAAACAGTTCTTCGGTGCGCGCGATATGGTCGTCCATGGTGCCGCCGACATCCAGCAGCATCAATACCTTGATGTTGTTCTTGCGCTCCGGCTGCATCCGGATATCGAGATAGCCGGCGTTGCTGGCGGTCGCGTGGATGGTCGCATCGAGCGCGAGTTCTTCCTCTGCGCCCTGGCGAGCGAATTTGCGCAGCCGCCGCAGCGCGACCTTGATGTTGCGGGTGCCGAGTTCGCGTTCGGTGTCGTAATCGCGATAGGCGCGCGCTTCCCATACCTTGACCGCGCTGCGGTTGCGGCTTTCACCGCCGATGCGGATGCCTTCCGGGTTGGTGCCGCTGTGGCCGAACGGCGAGGTGCCGCCGGTGCCGATCCATTTGCTGCCGCCTTCGTGGCGCTCCTTTTGCTCGTTGAGCAAATCCCGCAGTCTGTCCATCAGCTTGTCGTAGCCGAATTTCTCGATTGCCGCTTTTTGCTCCGGGCTTAATTCACGTTCGATGCGTTTCATCAGCCAATCGAGCGGGATCTCGGCGTTTTTTTCGAAAATCGTGTGGATGCCCTTGAAATACAGTCCGAACGCCCGATCGAATTTGTCGTAATGCGCTTCATCCTTGACCAGCACGGTGCGTGACAGATAGTAAAAATCGTCGACTGCGGTGCCGATCACGCCTTTTTGCAGCGCTTCCAGCAACAGCAGGAATTCCTTGATCGAGACCGGGATTTTGGCGTCTTTCAGGGTAAAGAAAAAATCAATCAGCACAATAATTCCTTAACGTCCGAGCTTGTGCAGCAAGTGGCGCTTGATGGTGAGCCACTCCGACGCAATGATCGAAAAAACCACGGTGTCGCGCAACGAGCCATCGGCCATGCGCATATGGTTGCGCAATACGCCATCCTGTTTGGCGCCGAGGCGGGCGATAGCCTGGCGGGACGCGTGGTTCATCCAGTGGGTGCGGAACTCGACCGCGATGCAGCCCAGCGTCTCGAATGCATGGCGCAGCAGCATCAGCTTGCATTCGGTATTGATGGCGCAGCGCTGGGCGCTGGCCGCGTACCAGGTAGAGCCGATTTCGAGGCGCCGGTTGGCCGCATCGATATTCATGTAAGTGGTCATCCCGCACAGTGCGCCGTTGTCGGCGCGGCGCACCGCAAACGGCAGCATGCTGCCGCTTTCCTGCAGCGCCAGGCGGCGGGCGATTTCGCTGCGCATCGCGTCGGGAGCAGGGATGGCGGTATACCAGAGCCGCCACAATGCACCGTCGGCCACCGCGCGCTGCAAACCGTCGTGATGGATCGGGTCCAGCGGTTCCAGCGTTGCATGTTCGCCGGTCAGTGTAATCGGGAGAAGTGAAGGCATGAGATATACTGTTTGGTGTATTTTTTGTTACCGCATGTAAATCATGCGGTAACTTCATTGTTTATTGGCATACTCCCGTGCATTCTGTTACCGGTTGGTGCGCGCCATGAAGACCAGCCGTTCGAACAAATGTACGTCCTGCTCGTTTTTCAGCAATGCGCCATGCAGCGGCGGCACGATTGTTTTGGCGTCCTTGCTGTGCAGCGCATGCACCGGAATGTCTTCGGCCAGCAACAGCTTGAGCCAGTCCAGTAACTCGGAAGTGGACGGTTTTTTCTTCAGCCCCGGCACGTCGCGCACTTCGTAAAAGGTTTGCAGCGCTTGGGCGAGCAAATCTTTCTTGAGCGAAGGAAAGTGCACATCGACGATTTGCTGCATCGTTTCTTTTTCGGGAAACTTGATGTAGTGGAAGAAGCAGCGGCGCAAAAACGCATCCGGTAATTCCTTTTCGTTGTTCGAGGTGATGATGACCAGCGGGCGATGTACGGCGCGCACCATTTCGCGCGTTTCGTAGACGTAAAATTCCATGCGGTCGAGTTCGCGCAGCAGATCGTTCGGGAACTCGATGTCGGCCTTGTCGATCTCGTCGATCAGCAATACCACCGGGCGATCGGCGGTGAAGGCCTGCCATAGTACGCCCTTGACGATGTAGTTATGGATGTCTTTGACGCGCTCGTCGCCGAGTTGCGAATCGCGCAGGCGCGACACCGCATCGTATTCATACAAGCCCTGCTGCGCCTTGGTGGTCGATTTGATATGCCACTGCAGCAAGGGCATATCGAGCGCGGCCGCAACTTCTTCGGCCAGCATGGTTTTTCCGGTACCCGGTTCGCCTTTGATCAGCAACGGGCGCTGCAGCGTCAATGCAGCATTGACGGCCAGTTTCAGATCGTCGGTGGCAACGTAACTTTGGGAACCTTGAAAGCGGTTTTCGTGTCGCATAGTCCTGTGTCATCAAAATGAAATCGAATTTCAGTATAAGGGAGAATCGAATGCGCCTGCCGTGCATCGGAAAACATGCTATGACTGCGCCATTGTGCGGCACTGACAATCAACACCGACATTCAATTCTGCCCGCACTTCCTGTTTGCGCAAGTCGCAATATTAACCAATAAAACCCTATCAAGAATATGACATTAAATTTGCTGAAGATCCGGGTCATGTGGCGCCGGTTTCGTCACGGCGCCGACCATCCGGGGAAAAATCCTCCGCCAGATTCAACCCAAGAGTTACGTCAGGATTCGCCGCAAAATCCAGTCCAAAATCAACGCCGTATAGAAGCGCTGATGTCTCGCGCCAACCCGGGAGCGCCTTGGCAAGAGCGCGCCAACTGGCTCATGGATGTTGCCGAGTGGCTGCGCCACGAACCGACTGTCACGCTGCAAGACGACGAAGTCTGGCGCAACATCAAAGATCAGCGTTTGCTGTTTCTGCTGGACTGGCTCGATGCGCACCGCGATGCGCGTCACTTGGTGCAGCTGACTTTGCAAAAAAGTTTGCGCGAGGCCGCCGGTCCCGAGCTTTTTTGCGCCACCGGGCTGCCGGGCAAGCAGGCTTTTCTCGGCGAACTGTACGAGCATTTGATTACCCGGCTACTGCCGGCGATGCCGACCCGAATGGATCTGTCGCATCTGATAAGCGTGATGTTTCCCGATCCCGCCGATGCGCAGTGGCTGTCGGGACTCGATGCGGCCGTCTTGACGCGCATCTGGAAATTGTGCGGCGACGATGGCATTACCCATACTTACGCGCAGCAAATTGACGAAGCATTGACCCATTTGGTCACGGACGTCGTCGCTACCGGCATCAGCGCCGACTTTCGGCAGCGTATTTTGCCGCGCATGCCGATCTCGGCGACGCCATTCATGACGCTGCGGCGCGAACTGGAAATGTATTTGATGGCGAGTCCGCATGACCTCTCGGCGCTGCGCAGCGTACGCATGCTGATTGCCGTTTGCCAGGCCCAGACCGACAAGATTTATGCGCATCTGGACGAATTCGGGGTTTCGGTCGGGCTGGTCTACAGCGTCGAGCGCATGCGGGCGCAACTGGTGCGCATGTCGCGTCTGATTGCGATGCGTTCGGACGCAGCGAGTTCGGAGCAAGGTGCAGTGCACATGCGGGAGCTGCTGGTGGATTTGATCCATGCGCATCATCAGCGCTCTTCGTTGCCCGGGCTGTTTCAGCGCAGTTTTTCTTTGCTGGCCAGAAAATTGGTGGAACGCAATGCCGATCATGGTGAGCAATATATCGCGCGCGACAAAACGGCCTACCTGGACATGCAGAAGGCAGCTTACCGGGGCGGCGTGGTGACCGCCTTTACCGTATGCATCAAATTTCTCCTGGCCGGCCTCGGTCTGGCCGGTTTTTTTGCCGGCCTGTTTGCCTCGCTGAATTATGCATTGAGCTTCCTGCTGATCCAGGCCGTGGGCGGCGTTCTGGCAACCAAGCAACCGGCAGTTACCGCCCCTGCGCTGGCTGCCAAAATGGGCGTTCTCGACACCGTCGAAGGCTTGCGTGAGCTGGTGCTGGAAATCGCCTTTTTGCTGCGCTCCCAATCGGCTGCCATTTTCGGCAATGTGATTGCGGTAATCCCCGCGATGGTGGCGATATCGGTTGGCGTGGCAGTGTCTTTCGGCACCCCGATCCTGGCGCCGGACAAGGCGCAGGCCACCGTGCATTCGCTGTCCGTTTTAGGTCCGACCCCACTATACGCGGCTCTGACCGGTGTCTTGCTATGGCTATCGAGCTTGGCTGCGGGTTACGCGGACAACATGTTTGCGCTGCGCCGCTTGCGCGAATCGCTGACTTACCAGCGCCGGTTGGTGCATGTGCTGGGCGCGGCCCGCGCGGCCCGCTGTGCGCTGTGGCTGGAAAAACACATCGCCAGCGTGGTCGGCAATATCGCCATCGGCGTGCTGTTAGGAATGACGCCGGTGCTGGCGCAGTTTTTTGGACTGCCGCTGGATGTGCGACACGTCACCCTTTCTTCCGGCACTCTGACGGCCGCCGTCGTCAGCCTGGGCTGGCATACGCTGCTGTCGGGCCAATTCTGGCTGGCGTTTGCCGGTATCGTTTTCATCGGTATATTGAATGTGGGCGTCGCCTTCAGTTGTGCTCTTGCCCTTGCGATGAAGGCGCGCAATGTTCCGACGCGGGTGCGGCGCATGGTGCTGCGGATGGTCTGGCGGCGCTTGTGCGCCTCGCCGCTGGCTTTTTTATTGCCGACCTGGAGTGCTGAGCAGCAAACTTCGCAATCGGCGATAATTAGCCGCGGAGCAAATGGCGAATCCTGAACAGGACAGCCATGCTGTTGCGCAAATGCCGGCGGGAGACGCGTTCAAACCGGCATAAAGTATGAAAAGTCTTAGGGCAATATAAACATTAATAGTGTGCGCAGAGCGTTTTTTGCCGCACATCCTTATAAGAGCTGCGTACTTTTACCTTTAATAAACATGAAAAAACTCTTTGCTATTCTCGTGCTGGCAGGCATTGCCAACGGTGTCGTAGCGGCGGATCTGGTGGGCAATCCGCAAGCAGGCGGCAACAAGGTTGCCATGTGCATCGGATGCCACGGCATTCCCGGTTACCGAACCGCTTTTCCTGACGTGTATCAGGTTCCGATGCTGGGCGGTCAATCGCAGAAATATCTCGAAAGCGCGCTCAATCAGTATCGGAAAGGCGAGCGCAAGCACCCGTCGATGCTTGGTGTTGCAAACGGTTTGTCGGATCAGGATATCGCCGATCTGGCAGCGTACTATGCACAGCAGAAATAACGGGAGCCCACTATGAAAACCATGTTCTCTTTGGCGGCAGTGCTGGCTTTCGCACTCACCGTTTCCAGCGCTTTCGCTGCCGACGATATCGCCGCCGGCAAGGCCTTGACTGCAAAATATGCGTGCGCGGCCTGCCACGGTGCCAATTTTAATGCGCCGGTCGATCCGAGCTATCCGAAACTCGCCGGCCAGCACAAGAGTTATCTGGAATACGCGCTGATAGGTTACAAACGCGGCAGCGGCGGCGCCAATGGCCGCAGCAATGCGATCATGGGCGCACAAGTCAAGCCTTTGTCGCATCAGGACATCAAGAATATCGCAGCGTATCTGCATAGCTTGCCAGGCACGCTGGTACTGCGCAAATAAGCAAGAGCGTTTCCGGATTCGGTAATGCAGTTAAAAAAGCCACGAATCCGTGGCTTTTTTCATGCTGCATCGCGGAACTGCGCGAATTGGGTTTTATGACGACGCGCGCCGCTGGATGCACGCGATGTATGCGGCACCGTCAGGCGGCAAGCCACTGCGCTGCGAAGTCCATAGCATTTCCCCCAGACACTCCATGATCTGATGATGCGCGTGATGTTCGGAATCCAGTTTTTGCGCCAGAGCACGATGCGCGGCGCGAATGCCGGGCGGCTGGTCGATCGACACCTGCTCGGCAATCGACAGATGCATGGAAAGATGCAGGAACGGGTTGCTCTGACCCTGTTCCACTGCATAATCGGCTGCCAGCGCAGTATCCAGATCTGCCAGCGCATCGGCATATTCCGGGTGCAGGTTAATCCAATCGACCGCAATCGCTTCCAGCGGCATGAGGATTTGGTTAGCGCGCTGCTTGCGATACGTCTCGCAAAAAAAGCGACGGACATCATGCTGCGAAGGTGTGTACATAATGAAAATGATGCAAAGGAATAGGGAGTCGTTGAATTGTACGCGGCTTTACTGCGCATCTATTTCCATACGGCGGCACAGAATGGCAGGAAGAAGGGCGATTGGCACTATTTTCAGCATCAAATAGAAGTAGAAGTGTTTCACGTTATTTTTAAATAAGGAAATCTGCGCATGTTGAATGACACCGCACTCAATACTCTCTTTGTACAGGCCCGTACTCATAACGTCTGGCTCGACAAGCCGGTTACCGATGCGCAATTGCACCAGATTTATACGCTGATGCAATGGGGGCCGACCTCGGCCAATTGCTCTCCCGCACGCATCGTCTTTGTCAAAACCGCAGCGGCCAAGGAAAAGCTATTGCCCTGCATGGGGCCCGGCAATCAGGAAAAAACCAGAACTGCGCCGGTGACTGCGATTATTGGGATGGACATGGCATTTTATGAAAAATTGCCGGTACTGTTCCCGCACGCAGATGCCAAATCCTGGTTCGTCGGCAATCCGGCGCTGATCGAGACCACTGCGTTTCGCAATTCTTCGCTGCAGGGAGGATATTTGATCATCGCAGCGCGTGCGATCGGCCTTGATTGCGGCCCGATGTCCGGCTTCGACGCCGACAAGATCAATCAGGAATTTTTTGCCGGAACCACGGTCAAGGCCAATTTCGTATGCAACCTGGGCTATGGCGACGCGGAAAAATTATTCCCGCGTTCTCCGCGCTTGCT
>Ga0366779_1121_pt1 | contig 10388 bp, 12 predicted proteins | sample BONcelN113001E10_FD_207083 | JGI IMG/M metagenome (GOLD analysis project Ga0366779, IMG submission 207083) | Enriched cells from coal bed in the Powder River Basin, Montana, United States - BONCAT cells N11 rep2 HSBNCT.N11.300.1.E10 ... | reverse complement strand
CCGGGGCCGAGCCGGATCCCGCAACGCTGGCGCTGAAGATGGAAATGCCGGAAGACAAGATCCGCAAGATCATGAAGATCGCCAAGGAGCCGATTTCGATGGAGACGCCAATCGGCGACGACGACGATTCGCACCTGGGCGACTTTATCGAGGATAACAACACGCTGGCGCCATCCGACGCAGCGTTGCACGCTTCGATGCGCGGCGTAGTCAAGGACGTGCTGGATTCGCTCACACCGCGTGAAGCCAAAGTGCTGCGCATGCGCTTTGGCATCGAAATGTCCACGGACCACACGCTGGAAGAGGTTGGCAAGCAGTTCGACGTGACGCGCGAGCGCATTCGTCAAATAGAAGCCAAGGCGTTGCGCAAACTGCGTCACCCTTCCCGCTCGGACAAGTTGAAGAGCTTCCTCGAAGGTAATTGACGCGATAGCCAGGTCACGGGCCTCTAGCTCATGCTTGGTTAGAGCAGCGGACTCATAATCCGTTGGTGCCGTGTTCGACTCACGGGAGGCCCACCAGTAAAATCAAGGACTTAGGTGAAAGCCTAAGTCCTTTTTTGTTTTTAATATGCAAGTCGGTACAATTTCAGTACAGTTGGTGAAATTCGACAGTATTGGAGATTGCGTGGCGACCATCGTTAAGACGCCCTCGGGCACCTGGAAAGCAGTCATTCGCAAAGCTGGTTGGCCGACGACGATCAAAACCTTTCGGTTAAAGAAAGACGCGGACGACTGGGCTCGTCGGACTGAAGATGAAATGGTTCGTGGATTGTTCATCCAGCGAGGGCCGTCGGAGCGAATGACCTTCGAGGCAGCGATGAGACGCTACCTGGCTGAAGTGACGCCGACCAAGCGGCCGCTGACGCAGAATGCGGAAAGAAAACGCTCAGGTTCGCTGATAGCCTTCTTCGGCAAGTACTCTTTGGCGGCGATTACCACGGAATTGATAGCCGAATATCGAGATGCCAGACTCGCCGGCGAAGATCGCATGAAGGACGGCAAGCCGCAACCGCGTGCAGCTAATACGGTCAGGCTCGAACTGGCGCTGATAGGACACCTGTTTACCGTCGCTGTGAAGGAGTGGGGGCTTGGCTTGCCTTTCAACCCTGTGTTGAACTTGCGACGTCCTTCGCCTGGCCCAGGTCGCAATCGTCGCCTCAGTAAAGACGAGGAAGCGCGGTTATTAGCGGCCGTCGATCTGCACTCTAATCCGATGCTGGGCTGGATCGTTCGCATAGCCATTGAAACGGGCATGCGCTCGTCCGAGATCGCGACGCTGCGGCGGTCACAGGTCGAGCTCGAACGCCGCATTGTTCGGTTGATTGAGACGAAGAATACGCTGCCGCGTACCGTGCCGCTCTCAAAGGCCGCGACCGAAATTTTTCTGTTTGCACTGAATAACCCGGTTCGTCCCGATGATACTGACCTTGTCTTTTTCGGTGAACCAGGCAAAGATGGAAAGCGCCGGCCATACAACTTCAATAAAGTTTGGGGCGACGTGAAAAAAAGCGTCGGCGTAACCGATTTTAAATTTCACGATCTTCGTCATGAAGCGGTAAGCCGTCTGGTGGAGGCAGGATTACTCCAGCATTCACTCGTGAGTTCACTTCCGCATTCACTCTTGAATTCACTAAATGGCCACATAACTCTCGGACAGGATGAGTGATGTCCGGACAAAACGAGTTTTTCCTGACACCGGCCTAGATTATTTGATGCCTTCGGCACCTGCTCAATCTATGCCTTCACGACTTACTCAGGGCTTTGCCCCGAGACCCTTTATCAAAGAAAAAAGAAGAGATTTAGTCACCCAATAATTGGTCACATTTCAAATCAATCTCAGAGGCTGAATTGGAAAGCAAAACGGTTGGCGCGAGCATCATGCAAAGCGTGATGCGCACGTCTTCCGTTTTCACGCCAATACTGCTCGACCCTCCTGGGATCGAGTTCTCTGCCAATATTTCTGCCGGTAACATGGTCCGGAAGCTGCTGACAGAGGTCTATCAGGAGGTCCCAGTCGGTGCTGAAGTCGACGCAGATTTCCACTTGCTTGAATCCACCAAGCCACTGGACTAGGGCTGAACGAATCTCGTCAGCGCTCCCGACACATGCAGGATCCGCTCCTAACTGCGTGAGTACCGCTTCATGCACGAAGTTGCTACAAGCGGTGCGATCGAAATCATTTCGTTCGGCATAGAACTCTTGTCCATCGTCGGACACAATGCCGATCGATATCAGATCGCAGTCGATGAAATCAGTGAATTCGGTATCGAGAAATAGGCGTTCGCAGTTCTCGTTCTTTATCGGCCCGTGGAAGCGCTTCCTAGCCGTCATTTCCATCTTCCTCAACATTAGGAGAAGCCACCTAGAAATGCTGCAAACGCTTGCGATTGAGGCTGATATCGCTCCGCTTCTGCCTTTTTCATACCTGCCAAAAGATTTTCGCCTTCAATATATGAAGATTCACCTTTTATCCACGCAAGATCGATAGCCGTTATTTGCATTTTCCACTCCAGAAAAACATATTAGAAGAATTCCTGACTTTAGAAAACGGCTGCTCATCTTCTCAGCATTTTTCCAACGTTGGAAATTTCATGTGCTGAATATAATCATATCTACGGCTTGCGAGGGTACCAAGTGAGAAGCCTAATTAACTGACCGAGGATCCACTATGGCGGGAGTGGATATCGGATGTGTCTATTAAAATCGGGCCGATTCAGCTACCCGTCTGTTAGACTGATAGCAATTTAAGACTACTTTGAGGCTTTATGCTCAGCACCAAGGCTATTGACGCCGAACCCTGGGTCACTGCCAGCGAAGTCGCCCAACATCTGGGCGTTGTGAAAGACACCGTTTACCGCTGGCGGGAGCGCAAAGGCCTGCCCGCGCACAAGATCGGCCGACTATGGAAATTCCAGTTGTCCGAGGTCGATGAATGGGTGCGCGTAGGCGGGGCCGACGACGAGTCGGAGAGTGGGGGCGATCAAAAATGAAGCACGATATGGTAAGCATCGCGTGAGTCTGGAAGGGCAACTCCTCGACCAGAAGTCCTTGCGGGCAGTGACCGGCAAGACGGCGGACTGGAACGAAATCGCCAAGGACTGCATCGCCTTTGCCAATGCAACGGGCGGTCGGCTGCTGCTAGGCATCGAGGATGGGCAGGATGCGCCGCCAGCCGGTCAACAGATCCCCGCCGACTTGCCTGACACCGTTCGGCGCAGGCTGGCCGAGCGCACCGTCAACATGGCGGCGCTGCCTGATGTCATCACCGCCCCTAATGGCGGGCAGTACATCGAGTTGCGCATTCCCCGCGCCCTGGCCGTGGCATCCACCACCGACGGCCGCTACTTTCTGCGAGTGGCCGATCAGAGCAAGCCCGTCACGGGTGACGATGTGATGCGGCTGGCCAGCGAGCGTTCCGCGCTGCCGTGGGAGACGCAGACCACCCTGCATATCCGTCGCGTCGAAGCGGATACTGACAAGTGCGGCAAGCTGCTGCGGGCATTGCGCGTATCTGACCGCGTCAAGGCCTCGGTCAAGGAAAAATCCGACAATGAGCTGCTCGACCACTATCAGCTTGCGCAGGGGCACGACCTCACCAACTTGGGCGTGCTCTGCCTCGGCCGTCAGCATCATCGCGCCCAACTGACCACGGCACCGGTCATCCAGTTCATCAAGTACGACGAACACAGCCAGAAGGTCAACAAGTTGGTGTGGGACGACCACACGCAAAGTCCGATGGAGCTGATCGAAGCGGTCTGGCTGGAGGTGCCCGACTTCCGTGAGCGCTACGAACTACCCGATGGCCTGTATCGCCAGAACGTGCCGGCCTTCGATGAAATCGTGGTGCGCGAACTGTTGGTCAATGCCCTGGTGCATCGCCCTTACACCCAGCGCGGCGACATCTTCCTGAATCTGCACCCGGACCGTCTGGAAGTGATCAACCCCGGCCCGCTGCCGCTGGGCGTTACGCCGCAGAACGTACTGCACACCACCGTGCGCCGCAACGAACACCTTGCCCGCCTGTTCCACGACCTTAAGCTGATGGAACGCGAAGGCAGTGGCTTCGACAAGATCTTCGAGGTGCTGCTGTCTCAAGGTCGCCCCGCGCCGGAGCTGATCGAAACCCACGACCGCGTGCAGGTCACCGTACGCCGCCGCATCCTCAAGCCCGAAGTCATCGACTTCATTGCCAAGGCAGATCAGACCTACCAGCTCACCCAACGCGAGCGCATTGCCCTAGGTCTGCTGACTCAGCACGACGCACTAACCGCCCGCGAGCTCGCGACCACTCTTGAACTGCCCTCGATCGAAGCACTTCAGCCCTGGCTCAAGCGCCTGCTGGACTGGCATCTGGTGCAGAGCGCTGGGCGCACCCAGGCCACGCGCTATTTTGTTGACCCGGGCCTGCTCCGTAGCCTCAAATTCACCGGCGAGACCACCCTCAAGCGTATTGAGCCACATCGCTTGGCGGCACTGGTGCTTGAAGACCTGCAGCGCTACCCCGAGTCCGCTATCAGCGACATCCACCAGCGCATCGGTGGCGAGATTCACCCCAAGCAGGTAAAACGCGCGCTGGAAGAGCTGATCGAGCGCGGCGCGGTGCGCTTTAAAGGCAACAATCGCTGGCGGCGCTACTGGGCAATGACATGAACAGCCTATCGGACAAGTTACCTGATATCGGTGATAGATGGGCGATAGAAAGTGGGCGATACGCCGCATCGCCCCTAATGAATCAAAGACTTTTATCGACCATAGGCGACAAAGCATGGGCGATAGCGATGCCACGCGCACTGCGCAGCCGACTGGGAGATCGGTAACTCATGACCAAATCCGAGGCACAAACCCGGTCAGAGCTGATCGACCAGCAACTCGCCCAGTCCGGCTGGAATGCCAAAGACCCCACACAGGTCGTCGAGGAATTCGACATCTTGACCGCCTTGCCCGAAGGCGTCGCTCAACCGCGTACCCCCTATGAGGGCCACCAGTTCAGTGATTACGTGCTGCTGGGCAAAGACCGCAAACCACTGGCGGTGATCGAAGCCAAAAAAACCAGCCGGGATGCAGCCATTGGACGCGAGCAGGCCAAGCAATACTGCTACAACATCCAGAAGCAGTTGGGTGGTGATCTGCCGTTCTGCTTCTACACCAATGGTCACGAAACCTATTTCTGGGATCTGGAGAATGCCCCGCCGCGTAAGGTCATCGGCTTTCCCACGCGCGACGATCTGGAACGCTTCGCCTACATCCGACGCAACCGCAAACCGCTGACGCAGGAGTTCATCAACACCTCGATTGCCGGGCGTGATTACCAGATCCGCGCGATTCGCTCGGTACTCGAAGGCATCGAGCAGAAAAAGCGCGATTTCCTGCTGGTGATGGCCACCGGCACCGGCAAGACCCGCACCTGCATAGCCATGGTGGACGCCCTGATGCGCGCTGGCCACGCCGAGAAAGTGTTGTTTCTGGTCGACCGCATTGCACTGCGCGAGCAGGCACTGGCGGCCTTCAAGGAGCACATGCCCAATGAGCCACGCTGGCCCAATGTGGGCGAGAAGCTGATTGCCACGGACCGCCGCATTTATGTTGCCACCTATCCCACAATGCTCAACATCATTCGGGACGAGGCGCAGCATCTGTCGCCGCACTTCTTCGATTTCATCGTCGTCGATGAGAGCCACCGCTCCATCTACAACACCTTCGGCGAGGTGCTCGAGTATTTCAAAACCATCACCCTCGGCTTGACGGCGACGCCGACCGACATCATCGATCACAACACCTTCCAGCTTTTTCATTGCGAAGATGGCCTGCCGACTTTTGCCTACACCTTCGAAGAGGCCGTGAACAACGTGCCGCCTTACCTCTGCAACTTCCAGGTCATGAAAATTCAGACCAAGTTCCAGATGGAGGGCATCAGCAAGCGCACCATTTCCCTTGAAGATCAGAAAAAACTGATCCTGCAAGGCAAGGAGGTTGAAGAAATCAACTTCGAAGGCTCACAACTCGAAAAGCAGGTAATCAACAAGGGCACCAACACCTTGATCGTTCGCGAGTTCATGGAAGAAGCCATCAAGGACGCCAATGGCGTGCTGCCGGGCAAGACCATCTTCTTCTGCGCCACTAAGGCCCACGCCCGGCGTATGGAAGAAATTTTCGACAAGCTCTACCCGCAATACCACGGCGAACTGGCCAAGGTGCTGGTGTCGGACGACCCGCGCGTTTACGGCAAAGGCGGCCTGCTCGATCAGTTCACCAACAACGACATGCCGCGCATCGCCATCAGCGTGGACATGCTCGACACCGGCATCGACGTGCGTGAAATCGTCAACCTCGTGTTCGCCAAGCCGGTCTATTCCTATACCAAGTTTTGGCAGATGGTCGGGCGCGGTACGCGCTTGCTGGAAACCAGCAAACCCAAGCCTTGGTGCCTTGAGAAAGACGTATTCCTGATTCTCGACTGCTGGGACAACTTCGAATACTTCAAGCTCAACCCCAAGGGCAAGGAGCTCAAGCCCCAATTGCCGCTGCCGGTGCGGCTGGTTGGCCTGCGTTTGGACAAGATCGAGAAGGCCAACGACAGCGGCCATGCCGACATCGCCGCGCGTGAAATCGCCAAGCTCCGCCTGCAAATTGCTGCGCTGCCCAAGGAATCGGTGGTGATCAAGGAAGCCGCCGCCGCACTGGCACGATTGGAAGACGAAAACTTCTGGATCAGCCTCAGCCACGACCGGTTGGAATTCCTGCGTGCTGAAATCAAACCGCTGTTCCGCACTGTCTCCGAGGCCGACTTCAAGGCTATGCGCTTCGAGCGCGACCTGCTCGAATATTCGCTGGCGGTGCTGAACGAAGACAAGGAGCAAGCCGAGACCCTCAAGGAAGGCATCGTTGAACAGACCAGCGAATTGCCACTCTCGGTCAGCTTCGTGAAGCAGGAAGAAGCACTGATCCGCGCCGTGCAAACCAGCCACTACTGGGCCAAGGCGGATGAAGATGCGTTCGATGAGATAGTCGCGAAGCTTGGCTCACTGATGAAATTCCGTGAGCAAAGCAACGGCCAGGAGCAAACTCACCTCGACCTGGCCGATGAATTGCACAAGAAGGAGTGGGTGGAATTCGGCCCGCAGCACGAAGCGGTCAGCATCACCCGCTACCGTGAAATGGTCGAAGCCTTGATTGCTGAGCTGACCGAGCACAATCCGGTGCTGCAGAAGATCAAGAACGGCGAGGCGGTGAGCAGCGAGGAGGCCAATGAACTGGCCGAACTGTTGCACGAAGAACACCCGCACATCACCGAAGATCTGCTGCGGCAGGTCTACAAAAACCGCAAGGCACACTTCATGCAGTTCATCCGCCACATCCTGGGCATTGAAGTGCTCAAGAGCTTTCCGGATGAGGTTAGCACCGCTTTCGACCAATTCATCCGAGCTCACACCACGCTCAGCAGCCGGCAGATGGAATTCCTGAACCTGCTGAAGAACTTCATCATCGAGCGCGAAAAGGTGGAGAAAAAGGACTTGATCAATGCCCCCTTCACGGTCATCCACCCGCAGGGCATCCGTGGCGTATTCAGCCCGACCGAAATCAACGACATCCTGCAGCTGACTGAACGGTTGGCTGCCTAAAAGACAGGGCACCCCATGCTACAGAACAACCCCGAACTCAAAGGCAAGATCGACCAGCTCTGGAACAAATTCTGGAGCGGCGGCATTAGCAACCCGCTCACTGCCATCGAACAGATCACCTACCTGCTGTTCATGAAACGGCTCGATGAGCTGGACCTCAAGCGTCAGGCAGACGCCGAATGGACCGGCGAGAAGTACATCTCCAAATTCGTGGGCACGTGGGTACCTCCTGAAGAACGTAATAGACCCGAATCTGAGCAACGTCCAGTCGAGAGACGCACCTTGCGCTGGAGCGAGTTCAAGCATATGAATGCAACCGACAGGCTGCCTCATGTGACAAATAAGGTATTCCCATTTCTGAAAGATTTGAACGGGACTGAGTCAAATTTTACTCACCACATGCGCAACGCAGTTTTCATCATCCCCAAAGAGTCACTGCTTGTAGAGGCCATGGGGACCATTGATGAAATCTTCGAAGTGATGGAGCGCGACTCGCGTGAGAACGGCCAGGCCTTTCAGGACATCCAGGGCGATGTCTATGAAATGCTGCTGTCCGAAATCGCCACTGCCGGCAAGAATGGGCAATTCCGTACCCCGCGCCACATTATTAAGCTCATGGCCGATTTGGTGCAGCCTCAGCTCGGCCACAAGATCGTCGACCCGGCGTGCGGCTCTGGTGGTTTTTTACTTGGTGCTTATCAGTATATCGTCACCCAGCTGGCAACAAGGGCAATGGACGAAAAAGACAAAGCGGCATTGAAGCCAGACGAAGATGGCTTCGTCCGCACATCTGTCGCGGCTGCTTTCGATGAGAAGCGGCAAGCGATCCTGTCTAGTTCATTATGGGGCTATGACATTGACGCCACTATGGTGCGGCTGGGACTAATGAACTTGATGATGCACGGCATCGACGAGCCGCACGTCGACTACAAGGACACCCTCAGCAAAAGCTACACCGAGGAATCCGAATACGACATCGTGATGGCAAACCCACCCTTCACCGGCAGCATCGACAAGGGCGACATCAACGAAAACCTGCAACTCGCCACCACCAAGACCGAGCTGCTGTTTGTCGAGAACATCTTCCGCTTACTGAAGAAAGGCGGCACTGCCTGCGTGATCGTGCCGCAGGGCGTTCTGTTCGGCTCGGGCGGTGCGTTCAAGACACTGCGCCAGTTACTGGTGGAGCGTTGCGACCTTAAGGCTGTGATCACCATGCCTAGCGGCGTGTTCAAGCCCTACGCCGGGGTCAGTACCGCCATCCTGCTGTTTACAAAGGTCTGGGGGGCCAAGGACAAGGTCACGCAGCCCGCCACCGAGCACGTCTGGTTTTACGAAATGACCGCCGACGGCTATTCGCTGGACGACAAGCGGCAAAAGGATCAGAAGAGCCCTTTTGGCGATCTGCAAGACATCGTCGCCAGGTACCACGACCGCAATCCGGCCATCGATACCGACCGCAACACGAAATGCTTCATGGTGCCGCGCACCGAAATCGAGGATGAAAAAAACGACTACGACCTCTCGCTCTCCCGGTACAAAAACGATGTATTCGAAGAGGTGAAGTACGACAAACCAAGCGTAATTCTGGACCGACTGATTGATGCCGAAGTGGGTGATGTGGATGAGGCAGAACTCGCGAACGTGCAAAGCGGTATCGTGCGCGAGTTGCTGGAATTGAAGGGGATGGTGGGATGAAGTCGTATTCCTTTTCCGAGGTCGTTACTGACGCCACTGCCAAATTCGCGAAAATTAAAGCCTCTGACTATCACGGTCAAGGCCGATACAAGATTATTGACCAAGGCAAAGAACCAGTTGCCGGTTACACAGACGACGCCAGTCTTGTTAATGGGCAGTTGCTTCCAATAGTGATCTTTGGCGATCACACGCGCGCACTAAAATATGTAGATGAGCCTATAGCACTTGGTGCGGACGGCGCTAAAGCGCTATGACCACGTTAAGGACTGGGTGTTCGAGGCCCTCGCCAACTGCCGGCTGAAGCAGGGCTATGCTGATGCTGACAACCGCATTACGCTGACCAGCCAACCGGCCGAATGGGGAACGTGGTAGGTCATGAAACTGCTGCGCCTGAAAATCACCGACCCCGCTGGCTTTCGCAGTCTGCCCTGCGGCTTCGAACATCACTTCCGCAGCGAGTGGAGCTTGCAGGACGAACTGGCCCAGCCCAACGGCTTTGCGCCTTTCGTGTGCGCCGGCCCCAATGGCAGCGGCAAGTCCAACCTGCTCGAAGCGCTGGCGGCGATCTTCTTTCAACTGGAGATCCTGCGCGTGCGCCGCAGCTTTCTACCCGAAGCGCTGCAGAACGCGGGGCAGGAGTTTTCGTCGATCGCATTTGAGCTGGATTACCTGATTCGGGTACCGTCCGAATATATCCGCCCTGGCGGCCCGTTGTGGGCCAAGGTTGCCAGGAGCCGCCGGTCGACGCCGCGGTCACCGTAGTTCGGTCGGCGAGACGGTGCTCCCAGGCGCTTGGCCAAGTGGCTGACCGCCTCTGCGGCGGCCTGCGTAGTTTGCGGACGGAACGTGATGAGGCCGCTCACTTTGGCTCCGTGTTCCATCAAGAGCTCCGCGGCTTGTACCGCGGTCTGCTGCCCAACCTCTTGCATGTGCCCCCCAAGATAATTAGCTACTTACGCCAGTCTTAACAAGCAGCACGAGTGGTTACAGGTCCGGCCACTTTCAGCCAAGAGAAGCCACCTATTCAGATAGTCGCCCGTAGCGCTGCAATTCTATTCAGTTGAATGGG
>Ga0366779_1140_pt1 | contig 10444 bp, 10 predicted proteins | sample BONcelN113001E10_FD_207083 | JGI IMG/M metagenome (GOLD analysis project Ga0366779, IMG submission 207083) | Enriched cells from coal bed in the Powder River Basin, Montana, United States - BONCAT cells N11 rep2 HSBNCT.N11.300.1.E10 ... | reverse complement strand
ATGGATAGCGGGACATCGCCAGTCAGAACGTGGTAAAATTTCTAAGCATACCAACAGTTTTTTGCGATTAAGTATAAGTAAGCAGGAGGATACGCAGCATGACTGAGGATGTAAAAGAGATACTACTTACAAAGGAGCAGATTGCCGCTAGGATCAAAGAAATGGGCGACCAGATCAGCGCTGATTATGCCGGTAAGGATATTCTCATGATCGGCGTTCTGAGAGGCGCTGTTATCTTTATGGCTGATTTGGCCAGAGCTATTACGGTGCCGGTGACACTGGACTTCATGGCGGTTTCAAGCTATGGAAGTTCTACTACATCCAGCGGCGTAGTGAGAATTCTCAAGGACTTGGATGAGGCAGTTCAAGGGAAGCATGTTCTGGTCGTTGAAGATATTGTGGACACCGGCTTGACACTGAATTATCTCTTGGATAACCTCAAAGCCCGCGGACCTGCAAGCATAAGGCTTTGTACCTTGCTTAACAAGCCGGAAAGACGCAAAGCTCAGGTGAATATTGATTATAACGGTTTTAACATTCCCGACGAGTTTGTAATCGGCTACGGGCTTGACTTTGCCGAAAAATACCGTAACCTGCCGTTTATCGGTATTTTAAAGCCTGAAGTTTACTGCAAGTAATGTTGTAACATTATTTGGATTATGTTATAATAATTACCTATGTAACGTCTATTTTGCTGGTGCCCAGCGAGAGGAGGGGCTAGTTGTTTGAATAAATTTTTTAGGAATGTAAGCTTTTATCTGCTAATCATCATTATCGCAATCTCCATTATCGACTATTATTCATCTAAAACGACTACTAAGCAGGAACTCAGTTACACCCAGTTTCTGCACAGCGTCGAAGAACAAAAGGTCGAACGTGTAACCATTGTGGAGAATACTATCCGTGGCAAGCTTAAAGATGGTCAGGAATTCACTACGATCGCTCCCAATGATCCAACGTTAATTAACACACTGCGTGATAAGAACGTTGATATAAAGGCGGAACAACCGCCTCAGCCGCCGTGGTGGACGACAATTTTTTCCTCAATCCTGCCAATGCTTCTTCTGATTGGTGTATGGTTCTTTATCATGCAGCAGACACAGGGCGGTGGTAACCGGGTAATGTCGTTTGGAAAGAGCAGAGCCAAACTGCATACCGAAGATAAGATCAAAGTGACATTTGCTGACGTAGCTGGCGCTGATGAAGCCAAACAAGAACTGGAAGAAGTCGTTGAATTCTTAAAGCATCCCAAAAAGTTCAATGATTTGGGTGCCCGTATTCCTAAAGGCGTACTGTTGTTTGGGCCGCCGGGAACTGGTAAAACGCTGTTGGCCCGCGCAGTCGCAGGTGAAGCGGGTGTACCTTTCTTTAGCATCAGCGGCTCCGATTTTGTGGAGATGTTTGTTGGCGTAGGCGCATCACGTGTGCGCGACTTGTTTGAACAGGCTAAAAAGAGTGCGCCGTGTATTGTGTTCATTGATGAGATTGACGCAGTCGGACGTCAACGCGGAGCCGGATTAGGCGGTGGTCATGATGAACGTGAGCAGACACTTAATCAGCTTCTTGTTGAAATGGACGGATTCGGTGTTAATGAAGGTATCATTATCATCGCGGCCACTAACCGGCCGGATATTCTCGATCCTGCCCTGCTGCGGCCAGGCCGTTTTGACCGTCAGATTGTTGTCGATAAGCCGGATGTCAAGGGACGCGGTGAAATCTTAAAGGTACATACCCGAGGCAAGCCAATAGCGAAAGGTGTTGTCCTGGAGGTCTTGGCAAGACGTACCCCGGGCTTTACCGGAGCTGATTTAAGCAACCTTGTCAATGAAGCTGCGTTATTGGCAGCCAGGCGCAATAAAAAACGCATCGAGATGGCTGAAATGGAAGAAGCTGTTGAACGCGTTGTAGCCGGTCCTGAACGAAAGAGCAAAGTTATCAGCGATAAAGAAAAGAAACTCACTGCGTATCATGAAGCCGGTCACGCACTGGTTGGCATGATGCTCACCCATACAGATCCTGTGCATAAGGTTTCGATTATTCCCCGCGGCCGTGCAGGCGGTTATACGCTCATGCTGCCGAAAGAAGACCGGTATTATGCCACGCGTTCCGAGCTTTTAGACCAGCTTAAGACGCTGCTGGGCGGCCGGGTTGCTGAGGCCTTGGTCCTCGGCGAAATCAGTACAGGCGCTCAAAACGACCTGGAACGCGCGACTGAACTTGTGCGTAAGATGATTACCGAGTTCGGTATGAGTGAAGTATTAGGGCCAATTACGTTCGGACGCCGCCAAGAGCAGGTATTCCTAGGTAGGGATATCTCGCGGGATCGCAACTATAGTGAAGAGGTCGCTTCCTCGATTGACCGGGAAGTACGCCGCCTGATCGAAGATGCGTATGCTAAGACCGAGGAAATGCTTAAGCAACACATTGATAAGCTTCACTTGGTAGCTAACGTGCTGCTGGAACGGGAGACCTTGGAAGGCGAGCAACTCGATCAGCTTCTTAAAACCGGGAAGATTGAAGAGAAGCCGCTTAATAAGGATGAAGAACCGGCTCTTGCGCCAACCCAGGCGTCAACCCAGGCAATCCAGGGGACCGATGAGAACCCCGGACCCAAGGTTGTATATATCTCCAGACGAGAAGAAACCGATCATCCAGCTAAATATCGATAGAGAAAAGAAGACGGCAGAATTTCTGCCGTCTTGTATATGCAATGCGAAAAGGGGCAGTAGTTTTCTACTGCCCCTTTTCATTATACTACGTGTTTTCGTCCTCGAATTATTGATGCTTCATTCTTGGATGCATTCCCATATGCATTTCCTTAAGTTCAGCTTTGAATGCGTCTTTATCAACACCAATAGTTTCTGCTACATCAAGCCATCTGTTGTTGATCTTCTTAAGCTGGATAATATCGCTAGCCGGCCGGCTGGTCTGTTTACTTAGTAATCCGGCCATCGCAATATCACGGCCTTTATACCCTTGCTCCATTAATCCGGTAATTTCTGCTTTATCCATACCTGTTTTGGCATTTATACGGTCTGCGACTAATTCACGGTGAGTAGACTTCATTTGCTCTTTCGTTACTCCTAGCTCCTGAACAACCGTTTTCCAGGTTTTATCAGTTGTTTTGAGAACGACAACGCTTTCAAACGATTTACCGCTGGCTTTAGCGAGGAAGGCAGCCTTGTTCAGGTCGCGGAAGGTATATCCCTGGGTTTGGTATTTCAGTACTGCTTCTTTGCTGATGCCAAAATGCTGCGATATACGTGCGGCGGCTTTTTCAGGGTCTACTTTACGCTGACACATAGCTGGCCGGTCTTGTTTCTCAGATGCTGCGGCCTGAACCGCAAAAGGCAGAGCAACTCCCACTATCAGGAATGTGCCTGCGACTAGAGACGCAATGGTCTTTTTGGAAAAACGGTTATTCATACGTATCCCTCCATAGACTTACTTATATGTATTAGCCAAATCCGGCTGTTAATATTAGGATATAGGTTAATTGTGACAGCTCTGTGACAGCGGCTAAATAAGTGATAAAATTATTTAGATAATAAAAAACAGAGGAGGGCAGTTGAGCTATCTTATAAATAGGAGGTGTTTATGATGAAAATGCCGGTATTGTTTATTGGGCACGGGTCGCCGATAAACATCGTTTCTGACAACAGTTATACGCAGAGTTTAACAATGCTTGGAAGGACGCTTCCTGAACCTCAAGCTGTTTTGGTTATTTCAGCGCATTGGCAGACTAGGAGCACGTATATTAGCTGCTCTAAGAAGCCGACCACTATTTATGATTTTTATGGATTTCCTGAAGAGCTATATCAAGTGACATATAATTGCCCTGGTGCACCGGAAAAGGCATCACTAGTGCAAGCGCTCACAAATGGGAAAATTCTTGGCGATTATGAGAGAGGACTTGATCATGCAGCTTGGTCGGTTTTGAAGCATATGTATCCTGATGCCAATATCCCTGTGATGGAAATGAGCCTGGATGTGATGAAATCGCCGCAGGACCATTATGAAATGGGCAAGAAATTTACCGCACTAAGAAATGAAGGCATACTTATTTTGGGAAGCGGTAATATGGTACATAACTTATCGAAGGTCAATTTCGCGCAACTATATGGTGATGAGTATCCATGGGCGGTGCAATGCGACAGTAATATGGCAGAGCTAATAGTCAAAGGCGATCATGCAAGTTTGATTGATTATCAGCAATTACCGAATGCAAAGCTGGCTATTCCCACCAATGAACATTATTTACCCATGCTGTACGCGCTAGCTTTACAGGAAGAAAATGATACGCTGGAGTTTACCTGCACTGACATGCAGAATGGTTCGATATCTATGCGTAGTTTCATTATTGACGAACGGAAATAGTTCTGCTGGTGGAAGCACAAGACCCTCTCTGCCAATAAGACAGTGAGGGTCTTGTATTAGATACTGGACAATTATACAGTCGGCAGTGTAATTATAAAAGTTGCACCTTCGCCTTCGATGCTTTTGACGGCTATATGGCCTTCCATTACAGTCATTAATTTTTTGCTGATGGCAAGGCCTAGTCCTGTTCCTCCATCACTTCGGACACGAGACTTCTCAACACGGTAGAAACGGTCAAAAATATAGGGCAGATCGGCAGCCGGGATGCCGGGTCCCTGATCTGTGACCGATAAAGCAACGCAAGAGTTAGACGCAGTAAGAGCCAGTTTTATTTCCGAGCCATCCGGCGCATAACGTGCGGCATTGCTTAATAAGTTGGTCAGAACTTGACCCAAGCGGTGAGGATCAGCTTGAATCTTTGGCAAATTTGGCTGCGCATTAATTGAGATCTGAATATGCCGGCCTGAAAACAAATGCAGGTGGCTGTCTATGTGGCTGGTAACCAGATTAGCTAGGTCAAGGCTTTCAATTTTCAGCCTCAGTTCGCCGGATTCAAGCTGGGACATGTCAAGAAGGTCATTCAGCAACCGGTCAATCCGCCCTGTTTCCGCGACAATATTGGCAAGATACCGCTGCTTGTGCGACTGGTCAGTTACCAGCCCGTCTGCCAGGCTTTCGGCGAGAGCCTGTATAGAAGCAACAGGAGTCTTTAACTCATGGGAAACATTAGCCAAAAAGTCGCGCCGGTTTTGCTCCAGGCCGGCAATCGCCTGGGCCATGCCATTAAAAGTCTGGCCTAACCGGCCTATTTCATCTGAGCCGGTAACCTGTGTCCGGGTATCGAAGTTCCCTTTGGCAAAGGTATCCGCACTGACAATGATATTCTCAATAGGCTTAGTAAGATTACGGGAAATGAGGAAGCCAATACCTAAGGCTGCTGCCATGCCTGTGAGCAGAGAAAAAAGCAACAGCCTTTCAACAGCATCTGCCGCGCGGGTGACACCTGTTATCGGAGCATATAGGAAAAGGGAGCTAGGTGGAGACGTATTAGGCACAGGTATAACAGCAACAATAGCAGGATCGGCCTGCCTACGGCCTGTTCGCACCCAGGACTGAACAGTGCCGCTGAAGAAGGTGCTGAGTTCATCCGGATTTTCCGCTAGTCTCCTGAGCCAGCGTTCAGGCGCCCGACCGGCCAGCACTTTACCGCTGCTGTCCATCAGCCAGGCGTTAGCACCCACTAACTCGCTAATGCTTTCCAAAGTACCGAGATTTCCGCCGCTCTGCAGAAAGGGAGTGATGAGAGAGACTGCGCCCACCCCTTTTTGGATAAGCTCAGTCCGGCGGCTCTCGACTACATAATTGCGAATCAAAAATGACATCAGAATTCCCATGGTAAGAGTGGTCACCAGAATTACGGCAATGTGGGATGCAAGTATCTTGGCGAAGATGGAGCGCATCATGGCGCAATCACCTCAAACTTATAACCCTTGCCCCAAACAGTGTGTATATAAATATATTTTTTATTCTCCAGTTTTTGCCGGAGCCGTTTCACAGCCGCGTCCACAGTCCGGTCGTCCCCTTCAAAATCATAACCCCACACATTCAGAAGAAGCTGATCGCGGGTAAACACCTGCTTGGGGTGACGGGCAAAGAAATATAGCAGGTCATATTCTTTGGGGGTCAAGGCCAAGGCAACTCCCAGGCTATCTACTGTTTGTGTGGCAGGATGAATGATAAGACCGGGAAATGTCATTCCTTGACCCTCAGCCAGGAGGATGCTGCTTCGCCGGAGAACTGCCTTGACCCGCGCTACCAGTTCCTTGGGACTGAACGGCTTGGTAATATAATCGTCGGCCCCCAGTGAGAAACCTGTCATTTTGTCTTCTTCAGTTACTTTTGCAGTTAGAAAAATAACGGGGACGTGGCGTTCGATGGCGCGGCAAATTTCCCAACCGGAGAGTTTCGGGAGCATGACGTCCAGAATTAATAAATCAGGTTTGTGCATGGTATCTAAATTAACAGCATCGAGGCCGTCAGTTGCAGTTAGCACGAGGAAACCTTCCTGTTTTAGATACAACTCAACAACTTCGAGTATGTTAGGCTCATCATCAGCCACCAAAATTTTTATCGCCATAAGGTTACCTCCATATTGCTCCACTATGGAAAAAATGCTATCATAATTTTGATATTTAGCCAAGACCTCCGGTATCCCTGCGAACGTACAATATTTTTCTTTACATACGCGACATCGCTTAGATTGTGCATCAAAGAGGGGAAGGATATGTACAACTTATTGGCCTCCCGTTGACCGGGGAGGTTTTTATTTGATCCAGCCGATGATTGACAGACGGTTAACCGAAAGTTATTATGTAGGTAACAATTGGCAGGGGGAATACGCATGCGGACAAAAATACTTGAGTTGCTCCGAAACAGGGAAGACTATCTTTCCGGCGAAGATATCAGTCGTCAGCTGGATGTATCCCGGACCGCCATCTGGAAACATATGCAGGCTTTAAAACAGGACGGCTATGACATTGAATCACATTCCCGTTTAGGGTATCGTCTGCGGCACGCGCCAGACCTTCTATTGCCTGATGAAATTCGATCCCAATTGACTACAGACAAATTTGGCAGGGGTCCCATTTTTTATTTTCCTGAAGTTGAATCAACCAATACCGAAGCTAAAAAAAAGGCTGTTGCGGGGTGCCCGGAGGGGACTATTGTTTTAGGAGAAGCACAGGTTGGCGGTCGCGGACGTCTTTCGCGCGGCTGGTTCTCGCCCTTTGGCAAAGGGATATGGCTTTCGGTTGTCCTTCGTCCTCCTTTTCAGCCGCAGGAAGCGCCTAAATGCACTATGATGGCCGCCGTAGCGGTAAATCGTGCGATTAGGAGGATCACTGGCATTGATAGCGGCATTAAATGGCCTAATGATATATTATTCCAAGGCAAGAAGCTAGTGGGCATTCTGACCGAGATGAGTGCCGAAATGGATGCTATCAATCATGTGGTGATTGGCATAGGTATCAATGTAAATATTATGAAGCAGGAGTTCCCGGAGGAACTCAGGGAGATTGCCACTTCAACAGCGGTTGCAACTGGGCGCGAGATATCACGCTTAACACTTCTGACTGCAGTGCTGCAGGAACTGGAAGACGTGTACCAGCAAGCAATCACCCAAGGGTTTCAGGAAATATTTCAGGAATGGCGGCGTCAATCCATTACGCTAGGACAGGCCGTCAATGTTATTGGCATACATAACAAATTTGCGGGCATTGCGGTGGATATTGATGATGATGGAGCGTTACTAGTTCAAACGGCGGATAGCCTGGAGCGAGTTATCGCTGGAGATGTATCAATCCGTCCGCGAGTGGAAGAATAGGAGGTATCATGTCAATAAGAAATATGACGCTAGCAGGGCTATTTGCCAGCCTGTTAGCTGTAAGTTCCCAGATTTCAATACCACTGGGTCCTGTGCCACACACACTGCAAATTTTCTTTGTGTTGCTGGCAGGTATTCTTTTAGGGGGACGTTGGGGTTTTGCCAGTGTCGTTGTTTGGATTGCGTTAGGGGTTTTCGGATTGCCTGTGTTTACACAAGGTAAAGCAGGGCTTGCTGCATTAGCAGGCCCAACAGGCGGTTTTCTCATTGGTTTTGCTCTTTGTGCGTTTTTCGTAGGGAAGTCGATGGAAAGATCCAATTTGGGCTATTTTCGTACTTTTGCGATCATGCTTGCCGGATTGGCAATTGTATATGCAGTTGGTCTTAGCGGGTTTATGCTGAGTTTTCAATACTTCCTGCATAAACCGATGACGTTAGAAAAGGCTGTAGCCATTGCAGTCGCTCCGTTTTTACCCTTTGATATAGTGAAAACTGCTATGGCGGCGTATCTTGGAAATAAAATTAAACGCGCGTTGGAGCGGGCCGGATACGGTATAAGCCGATAGCTCCATAAGTTTAGGAGGAAGAAACGTGCTTTTAGTATTTGATGTAGGAAACACCAATATTGTTTTAGGCGTATTTGAAGGAGAAAAATTGCTTGTTAATTGGCGTATCTCGACCGACAGGCAAAAAACCGCCGATGAATATGGGATGCTGATCCATAGTTTCTTTGCTTATCGCGGTCTGGATACCAAGGAAATCCAAGCAATTATAATATCGTCTGTTGTTCCACCGTTAGTAGTACCCTTGTCCCGTATGTGTCAGCGTTTTTTTGCTCTAGAGCCACTTGTTGTCGGACCGGGAGTTAAGACAGGCATTTGCATTAAATATGAGAATCCCCGTGAAGTTGGCGCAGACCGCATTGTTAATGCTGTTGCAGCTTACCAGAAATTCGGCGGCCCCTTGATACTGGTTGATTTTGGAACGGCTACTACGTTTTGCGCTATTGCCGAAAATGGGGACTATTTAGGCGGAGCCATTGCGCCCGGTATTGGTATTTCCACAGAAGCATTGTTTCAGCGGGCAGCAAAATTACCCAGAATTGAACTGGTAAAGCCGAAAAGCGTAATCTGCCGGAATACGATCAGCAGTATGCAATCCGGTATCATTTTTGGCTTTGTTGGCCAAGTTGATGAAATTGTACGCCGCATGAAGGAAGAATTGGGGCAAAACCCCAAGGTTGTTGCGACCGGAGGTCTGGCCAATCTGATTGCGCAGGAATCAAAGCATATTGATATCGTCGAGCCTTTTCTAACGCTGGAAGGGCTACGGATGATTTACGAACGCAATTATAACGGTATTTAACTAAGGCAGGCAGCCCCTCTAGGGGGCATCAGGCCGCTGAAATAGGTTTCACAACAAGTTGAGGCAGCCCCTTTTAGGGTTGCCTTAATTATTATTTGCCTATTTGGCATACTGTAAGCGAGGTGATCATGTGCGTTTAGGAAATATCGAATTGAATAATCCGGTTGTGCTTGCTCCGATGGCCGGCGTGACAGATCTGCCGTTTCGCTTGTTAGCTAAAGAAATGGGATGCGATCTTGTATATTCTGAAATGGTAAGTGATAAAGGGTTGATATACCGAAACTGCCATACGTTGGATATGCTTACGGTTAATGAACGGGAGCGCCCGGTATCTATACAAATTTTTGGATCAGAACCGGGGCCTATGTCTGAGGCTGCTAAAATAGTTGAGCAGGCTGGAGCTGACATTATTGATATCAATATGGGATGCCCAACTCTCAAGATTGTTAAAAATGGAGAAGGATCGGCGCTTATGCGTCAGCCGGCGTTAGCCTACTCAATTATGGATAGTGTCGTAAAGGCAGTTAAAGTTCCTGTCACGATGAAGACGCGCAAGGGCTGGGATGACAGAACAGTCAATGCGGTGGAGATGGCCAAGTTGGCGGAAGCGGCCGGAATATCGGCGGTGGCTATCCATGGCCGCACGCGGGAACAGTTCTATGCAGGGACAGCCGACTGGAATATTATCCGTGAAGTTAAGCAGAGTGTAGCTATACCGGTAATTGGCAATGGAGATATCCGCTCCCCGCGGGATGCCGCGCAGATGCTTGCAGAGACAGGTTGCGACGGCGTCATGGTCGGGCGCGGGGCGCAAGGAAATCCGTGGATATTTCGTCAAATTAAGCATTTCTTTGCAACAGGTACAGTCTTGCCTGCGCCTGATATTTCTGAACGGATTAACGTGCTGCTTCGCCATTTAGATATGTTAGCTGCGCTTAAAGGTGAATATATTGCCATTAGAGAGATGCGCAGCCATGCCGCCTGGTATACAAGAGGGCTTCCGCGTTCGGCGGAACTTAGACTGAAATTTAACCAGGCTGTTACCAAAAAAGACTTTATTGAAATTATGACCGCTTTTAAGTCAAGCGGCCGGGGGTGAAGGTATTTGTCAAATCCACTCATGATATTGCCTGTAGCTAATGGCGTTCTACCTCGGCCAGACGGAGGACGGATACAAGGGGCTTTTGTTCTGGAGCAGGGTGGAGTGCTGGTAAATCAGGCAGGTAAAGGCCAGGATATACTCATCTGCCCCTGGATTGCCGATAGTGCGGCGCTTTACCCGGTCGGTGTCGTTGCGCGTATCATAGACATTGAAGAACA
>Ga0366779_1133_pt1 | contig 10630 bp, 11 predicted proteins | sample BONcelN113001E10_FD_207083 | JGI IMG/M metagenome (GOLD analysis project Ga0366779, IMG submission 207083) | Enriched cells from coal bed in the Powder River Basin, Montana, United States - BONCAT cells N11 rep2 HSBNCT.N11.300.1.E10 ... | reverse complement strand
AGGTATCGCTGCGCAAAGTGGTCGGAACAATTGACTGGCAGGGCTTTTTCGGCTTCGTGGTGGCCAAAACCATTCCTTTATTTTGGATACCGGCCCACACCGTTACCTTCCTCTTGCCGCCGGAGTACAGGGTATTGGCGGCAGCGTTTCTTTCCATAGCGCTGGGGGCTATATTAGCCTTTGCCAAACGCAGACATTCTTCGTAAGCAGTATAAATAAAGGTATATCTCAACAATAAACATGCTTTTTACATATCATTGTTTATCATAAAGCAAGAAGAGAGAGGCTTCCACACTGAAACCTCTCTCTTCTTTACACTTGTAGTGAGTTGTAACAGGCTGCGGCAAAATACCGGCAGGCAGCCGGGACAAATGGGATCACGGAGTAAATAGGATGCCCTCTTTTGGCAGAATAAGGAGAAGCCGGCGTGATATTAATGATTGATAACTACGATTCCTTTACCTATAATCTTGTCCATTACTTGGAAATGCTGGATGCCCAGGTTGAAGTCAGGCGTAACGATGCTATTTCGCTGGAGATTATCCGCGGCCTGAAGCCTGAAATGATTGTCATCTCACCCGGTCCGGGTACTCCTGATGAGGCTGGAATCAGTCTGGCAGTTGTCGAGTGTTTCAAAGGCATTATTCCTATTCTGGGAATTTGCCTGGGACACCAGGTAATTGGACAGGCCTTTGATGCAAAGGTGGTTTGCGCTCAAGAGCCGGTTCACGGCAAGGTATGTCCTGTCCGGCACACGGGTAAAGGACTGTTTAACGGCTTGCCTAGTCCTTTACGTGTAACCCGCTATCATTCCTTAATTTTGGAAAAAGAGACGCTGCCGGAGAACCTTGAAGTAACGGCTGAGACTTATGAGGGCGAGATTATGGGTATTCGGCATAAACGGTATCCTATAGAAGGCGTTCAATTTCACCCGGAAGCTGTTTTGACAGAAGGGGGAATGATATTACTAAGAAATTTTCTTAATTTTTCCAGGCAGTTTGGGGAGAAAACATGTTGATCAAAACCTTTGACGTCTATCATGATGCCTTCGATATTTTTGCAGCACTGCGCAACCAACGGCATCCTTTTATTTTAGACAGCAGCATGAATGTTAATCAACTGGGGCGCTACTCTTTTATTGGAGCGGAGCCGTTTATGACTTTCTCCGGTAAAGGGGATAGCTGCTGCATTTCTTATCCGGACGGGCGCAAGGAAACAGAAACCGGCGATCCTTTTGCCGTGCTGCAGCGTCTTCTTAGGCAATTTGCTGTTGAGTGTCACGAGCAAATACCTTTCATTGGTGGTGCCGTTGGTTATTTTGGCTATGATTTGTGCCACTTTATTGAAAAATTGCCTCGCAGGGCTGTGGATGATGTCGGCGTACCCGACTGCTTTTTCGGGTTTTATGATGGTGTTTATGTAGTTGATCATGCAGCTTGTAAAGTAGACATGGTCGCTTTAGGCATTCATGGCTCTGAAGCAGAGGTTATAGCAAAGATGGAGGCGGTATTGCGGCAAATTTCCATGCAGCCGCCATGCGTTAAGCCATACTGTAATACCAGTCCGGCAGTCTTTCAGATGAATATGACCAAAGAAGAGTATGTGGCAGCCATTCATCGTATCAGGGAATACATCCGGCGGGGTGATATTTATCAGGCCAATTTCACCCAACGTTTTGAATGCCCATTCACAGGCGATGCAGTTTCTTTTTATGCAGCCCTGCGGGAAGTTAACCCGGCGCCTTTTGCCGCTTTTATTGATACCGGAGACTGTATTGTCGTTTCAAGCTCGCCAGAAAGGTTTATCAAGGTCCGGAACAGAATAATTGAAACACGTCCGATAAAAGGGACCATTGCCCGGGGGCGAACAGCGGCGGAAGATAAACAGAACCGTGCCGCCTTGCTGCATAGTGAAAAGGATCGCTCAGAACTTTTGATGATTGTCGATCTTGAACGAAATGACCTCAGTCGTATTGCACAGAAAGGCACTGTGAAGGTACAGGAGCTTTTTACACTCGAAACATATGCTACCGTTCATCATCTGGTAGCAACGATTACTGCCCAGCTTCGCCCTGAATGTGAATTGATTGATTGTATCCGGGCAACCTTTCCGGGTGGATCTATTACAGGTGCGCCAAAGATTAGGGCTATGGAAATTATCGATGAATTAGAGCCTACCCAGCGCAACGTCTATACCGGTTCCATTGGTTATTTGGGCTTTGATGGCACTATGGATTTTAATATTGTTATTCGCACCGTCCTTATTAAAAACAACAAAGCATATCTGCAGGCCGGTGGCGGCATTGTTTGGGATTCAAATCCTGAATTGGAATATCAGGAGAGCCTGACCAAAGCGAAGGCTTTGATGACAGCTTTACAGGCATAGGAGGGTGCTATGAGAGTTTGGCAAGACGGGAAGTGGAGAAATTCAGGCATACACGAGGAGCTTATCAGCACCCCGGCATTCCAGTTTGGGTTCGGGCTATTTGAGACTATATTGGTTCAGAATGGACAAGCGATTGACCTGGAAGATCACTTTCGGCGATTGGCCAGGAGTATTGCCCAATTGGATATTGGAGCAAACTGCTCGCTTGATATGCAGCAACTGAGAGAAACTGTATTACTATCTCTCAGACAGAGTGAAAACAAGAAAGAGGTTCTTAAAATCATTGCTTACCGGACAGAGAAGCAATGGGAGACGCTGCTCCTTTTGAGACCCTATCCTTATGCCAGGCAGGACTATGAACGGGGTTTCTCGCTAAGACAGTCGGGAAGTCTGCGCAATGCCCACAGTTCGTTAGTGTACCATAAAACACTGAACTATCTTGAAAACTATCTTGAACGCCAAAAGGCCAGGCGCGATGGATGTGACGATTGCTTTTTTCTGAATGCTGCGGGTATTCTTACTGAATGTACGGCAGCAAATCTTTTTATTCTCAGCAAGGGAGAACTGATAACCTCGCCTGTTTCGGCGGGATTGCTGCCGGGGATTGCCCGTCTGAAACTGCTTGACAGCGCAAGCTCAATTGGTTTAGCAGTGAAGGAAACCCCTATAGGTATGGCGATGCTGCGGGAAGCAGATATGGTGCTGCTTACGAATGCCCTGTATGGCGTAATGCCGGTTTCTCAAATCGATGGCCGGTGCTATGCTTTTGATTTATCTCTAGTCGACAAGATGAACGAGGTATTGGATCGAGGTCTATGACCGAAAAACAACCTGCAAATTATGGGAGATTTGCAGGATTTTTGTTTTGCTTTGGGAATACGTATTTGGGACGATAAATTCTGGCAACCGGCAGAAGATTAGCTGACAGGGTTCGGCGAATTAAGAGGGATGTTTACTGTCTGAACCGAACAAGGAAGCAGGCGTTCAATTAATAGAGACCGAAGAGTTTATTTTTATGGGATATGCAACGGTACAGGAACGAAACGAGGCAGTGCACATTGAATGATAATCGCAAACGAAGCATCAGGCGTGTTGAAATAGTCCTTTTTATAATTGTTGTGATCTGGGGAATTAACACTCCGGTTATGAAGATGGGTCTGCTAGCGTTAAAGCCGCTCCTTTATAACGCATGCAGGCTTTTACTGGCAGCGGCTTTAGCGTTATTGGCATTAGTGCTGACCAAGTCTTATAAAGCCATGCCGATGAGAGACATAAAGCAATTAGCGTCAATCAGCATTTTTGGCTTTTTCTTCAATCAGGTGCTGGTCATATTCGGTATGTCACAGACTACAGCAGGCAATGCATCACTAGTGCTTGCCACGCTTCCGGTTGAAGTTGCGCTGATAAACCGTCTGTTTAAGATTGAGCTTATTTCACGCCAGACGGCTATGGGGATTGTCATTGGACTGCTGGGCGTGTTCTTTGTGGTTTGGGGCTCTAATAAGGAGTTCAGCCTGTTTGGCCCGCATATGATAGGGGCTGCATTACTCCTGATGGGCCAGGCGTGTTACGCATACTATACCGTTTTTTCGAAGCAGCTGATAAATCAATATTCGATTTATCAAATCATCGCTTTTGTTATGACCACAAATGCAATACTGTTTTCCTTAATGGCGCTGCCGGAATTGGAACAACTTCAACTGGGTGATATATCAGGGACGGCTTGGTACAGCATTATCTTTTCTGCTACATTTGCTTTATTTATGGCAAATTTCGTGTGGGTGTGGGTGGTAGGCATATTAGGCAGCACCACAGCTTCGCTTTATCAATATCTATGTCCTGTTCTTTCCATTGCTTTTGCCAGTGTTTTTATGAATGAGAGCTTCAGCATTCTGCAATGCATGGGAGCGGCCGTAACATTTCTGGGACTATATTTAACCCGGAGTTAAATATCTGCGGCAAAATAGTAGTTGAATGAAAATTACACTAAAGATATCTAGGAGGTAGAAATAATGCCTATATATGAATACGCCTGTAAGAAATGCGGTAAGGTCGTGGAATTACTGCAAAAAATGGGGGCTCAAACTGCAGACAGCTCTTGCCCTGCATGTGGCGAGGCGGCGTTAACGAAAGTGCTATCTGTGACCGCGCCGGCACAAATGACAGGACAGCCAATGAATAGCTGTGCAATGGCTAAGAAAATGGGGACTTGTGGCGGCTGCTGTCCCGGGGGACATTGAATCGATTTGCCAGTAAGCATATTCGCGGCGTCAGTTTAACACCTCTTGTTTCTTAACGGAAGCAAGGGGTGTTGTTATAAAGGCAGATGCCTATTACAGCGAAAAGCTCCGGATACTTCAGATTGGAGCATGGTTGACATATTATTTCTATGACAACAGGTGGATAGGGGCAAATAAATGAACAAAATGAGACTTTAGACCGTTGAAAATAGGACTAAGGTCCCTGGGAGTTAGGACTGGAAAGGTATAAAATTTCTATAAGATGCGTAATAAAGAGTGGGAATTTGGAGTATTAACCTATTACTAACTGCAGTTCGATTATTGGGGGTACCAGTGTGGAAGAAGTTATTGAGGTAATCCTAACTAATGAAGAACTAGAGGAACTACTACGGGACCTGCCACGTACGCGCCCGGAGTTAGAGGAAGCGCCGGCCCCCGAGAGTTAGAGGGCTATGGTTAGAAACGCTGTAACGGCGAAAGAACATTCATGAAAAAGGAACTATGATGCACTGACATCAAAAGCTGAAATAGAAAGCCTCCTAGGTAGGGATTGCTACCCTGGGAGGCTTTTGTCGAAGGCATCAGCGTTCTCTATCGTCGCACCGCGGCATAGTTCCAAACTGTCACTTTACCATAAATTAACATAAAAACGGGAGGATTTAGTAAGCAGAGAGTAAATTAATATTATGATATCTTTCGTCATATTATCAGATTGTCACAATAATGGGGAAAATGCAGACGGTAAAGCAATCGTCATTGGCGTTAGCTCTAAACAACCAGAAGGAAAACCTTACGTCAAAGTAACGGTAAATTATACCGAGGGCAGTACCGCTCATCTTGAATTTCCGTTTAAGCGGTATTACCTGCCTGAAGATTTGGCGGCGCCTGCAGAGGCTGCCTATCGGGAAAGCGCCGGCAAAACGGGCGTCGCCGCCGTCCGTTTAAAGAATGGTTACGCTGTCATTGAAGAGCTGTATCTTGGTGAAAAAACTTTGAACGAATACCTGAAACAATTCAGATAACCTGCCACTGCCGACCTCGCTCCGGCAAATATACAGACATTTTATTAAAATAAAATGGACTCACCCGCGTATTTATCACTAGGGTAAGTCCATTTTTTGTATACCAAACACAATATCTACTGGCCTTAGCAATCCGAATCCAGATGCAACCTGCTTGAATCTTCCTTAAATATTCGACTAAATACTAACATACATATTAGTAGCTACATTTACGCCTTTATAAAACATTGGCGAATCTTAGTGAAGAGGAGGATTATCTATGATTCAGGGCCCAATGCTGTTAGTCATCCTGGTTATAGCTATTTTATTTATTGTTGTAATGATTTCTCGTTTCAAAGTGCATGCATTTCTGGCTTTGCTGCTATCAGCCTTTCTAGTCGGTCTGGCCGCAGGTATGGAACCAATTAAAGTAGTTCAAGAAGTGGCCAAAGGGTTCGGTGGTACCACGGAAAGGATTGGCATCGTAATCATTGCCGGAACAATTATTGGGGTCATGCTGGAACGCAGCGGTGCAGCGCTTACAATGGCCGAAACTATCTTGAAACGAGTGGGGGAAAAACGGCCGGCGTTAGCCATGAGTATCATTGGCTATATTGTCTCGATACCCGTATTCTGTGACTCGGGCTATGTTATTCTATCCGCGTTGAACAAATCCCTTGCTAAGCGTACCGGAATATCCATGGCAACAATGGCTGTAGCGCTATCGACAGGGCTATACGCCACACACACTTTGGTTCCGCCTACGCCAGGGCCTATAGCGGCTGCTAACGCGCTAAAGGCTGATCTTGGCATGGTTATCATCATGGGATTGGTGGTTGCAATTCCGGTCGCTATGGCAGGATACTTTTGGGCGACTAAATATGCCAATCGTTTTGAAATTAACGACCCGACAGGTATGTCCTACGAAGAATTGCTGGCCCAGCACGTAAGGCTGCCAGGCGCTTTTGCCTCTTTTGCACCCATTATATTTCCCATCCTTTTGATTGCATTAAAGTCTTTTGCGAATTTTCCCAGTTTCCCGTTCGGCAAGGGAGCCTTCAAAGGCCTGTTGGATTTTATCGGTGATCCAATGGTGGCATTACTACTTGGTGTGGCACTATGTCTCTTCCTAGTGCCAAAATGGAATGAAGAAGTACTATCTGGCTGGGTTGGCCAAGGCATTAAGGACTCGGCCGCCATTATCATGATCACAGCCGCAGGCGGTTCATTGGGCGCACTCCTAGCTGCCACCAAGATAGGCGGCTATCTGGGCCAAAGCCTAGCCCAATTCAATCTAGGCATATTCTTACCCTTTGTTATTGCCGTCGCTTTAAAGACCGCCCAAGGCTCCTCAACAGTTTCTCTTATTACTACTGCAACTATTGTATTCCCACTGCTTGGCTCGCTTGGTCTGGCGAGTTCCATGGGCGCCGTATTGGCCACAATGGCAATTGGCTGCGGTTCAATGGTAGTATCTCATGCAAACGATTCTTACTTTTGGGTAGTTTCACAATTCTCCGGCATGAAAGTTGATATAGCCTACAGGTGCCAAACAATGGCAACGCTGGTACAAGGCATTACCGGCATGGCTGTTGTATGGCTGTTACACTTAATCTTACTGTAGCTTATTGCTAAAGGAGCTGTCTCAAATTAGGCTTCTTACACCTTTAAGAACAGCCCTCTTTATCTTAGGTAAAGCTTTTCGTTGTGTCACTGCGAGCGCAGCGCGGCAGTCTCCTCTTAAGGGTTACCGTACGGAGGAAACCGCCGCGCTATCGCTCACGATAGCACCTTTGCGGTATTGAGAAATCCCCTTATCTATCTATTTTATCACCATAATAAACACGATTGCCTTTTTGGCGACCTCCACTACATCTGCTGCGCTCAGAGTTTGGCCGCTCCGGCATCCGGCCAGGGCGGTTTCCACACCGTAAGTATGAATAAGGCCGTACAAATTGTCGCTTTTAACGGCATAGTTTACATTCTGCGGGAAAATCCCTTGCTTCATCATAACGGTCGCATCCAGACAGCCTGCCACCACTCCGACCACTTCGGCCCGGTCATTGAGAAGGGGTCCCCCACTATTGCCCGGCTGCACAGGGGCGCTTATCTGATACATTCTCAGATCGCCGCGCATCCCGGCAGTAGCGCTAATTAATCCTTCACTCAATTTCGCTTGCATCCCCATTACCTGTGGCAGCGGAAAGCCAACAGCGTAAACCCGGTCACCCTGTCGGACGCTGCCGGAATTCGCCAGAGGCAGGGCCTCTGCCATCCCCTCAAGTCCTTGCACCCTAAGCAGCGCCAAATCGCTGGCTTCATCACTGCCTATGATTGACGCGCTGACCTGTATTTGGTTGTTGTATACGATTTCAATTCTACTGGCGCCTTTAATCACATGATGATTGGTTACAATCACATTTGGCGTGATGAAAAAGCCACTGGCCGTATATAAAGATAGGTTCTCCGCTGCAAAAACCGGCACTGCCGAAACAACCATATATGTAAATAAAATCAGGAAGGATATGACCGTAATACGCCGCACACTCTCATCCCTTTCGCTCAGATATTAGGCATTTTGTGAGATATCGTATGCGTTAAGTTTTAGAATGGTTACCGCAGGGCATATCAACCCATTATAATTCTTGGCATAGACAGTTAACAGCAGTGCCCTGCAGTTCAAACAAGAGAACTGCAGGGCACTGCTGTTAACTGTGGAGGAAATTCCTGCAAGCAGGCTATGGGGTCCCTAACAACAGGGTAAACTGACCCAACGAAGTTTTAATATTCATATGAGCGATTTTTTTTATGCTGGCCGGTAATTCTTTTCTCGTTTCCTGAGGCAACATATCAGCTTCCAGACCGTTTTCGGACAGGTTTACACAGAAAATGCCATTATTAACATTCAGAAACTCGGCGACACTATCACGGGCAAGTTCATCAATTTCATCCAGTTTTTCTCCACTATAACGCTGGGCTATTTTTAACAATACATCGTCATCCATGGCCAGCCCTGTAAAAAGAGTAACTTCACCCCTAATTTCCTGACAGGCAAGCCAGTCGCACTGAAGGTTCCCGTCAGCGCTATCCAATCCGGGAACCGGTATTTCATTGAGAAACCGCACAATATTTCGCAGCAGCAGCGCCGCATAATCGTAGAATAGATCTGCGTTAGTTCCTGACGATGAAAAATCTGCCAGTATCCTAACCGCCGCGTCAAAATCCATGCTTTGGAGCGCTTTAAACTGTTCAGCAGATAGCTGAGCCTCCGCCCGGTAGCTTTCCAAGGCTTTTTCAAGCTGCTCTAATGTAAGGTAACCTTTATCAATAATTACCTGACTTAATGTCAGCGATCGCTGCTCCTGACTGGTAAGCAGTTCATCCAACTGAGCGCCGGTAAGGTAACCTTGTTCCAACGCCATTTCACCAAAACGGCGATCCTTCGCATATTGAAGGGCGTGAACTTTTTCCACCTGTTCGGCCGTCATGTAGCCAGCATTGATAGCCAGTACCCCGATCTTTATACGAACGGACTGTTCGGCGTTAATCGCATCATACAACTGCTCAGCTTTGAGGATGCCGTTATTTAATAAGTATTGTCCAAAGTATTGGTTTAACATATGCCCTCTCCATCGCAGCAGCCTGCTGCAGCAACAGCTTTTACGATCTGCTCTCGCGTGTAGGGTTTCTGGATAAAGTCACTGGCACCCGTTTTCAAAGCTTCCAAAAGTTTTCCTGAAGTCCCGGCCGACGAAAGTATAACTACCCGGGCACTGCTGTCAAATTCTTTAATCAGCCGCAGAGCTGTAAGACCATCAACCTTGGGCATTACAATATCCATAAATACAATGCCGGGGCGCATTTCCCGGTAAAGCTCCACTGCTTCTGCGCCGTTCCCTGCTTCGCATACGTCACAACCGAGGTCTTCCAGCAGTTCTCTCAGCTTTTTGCGTACTAGGAGCGAATCATCACATATCATAACTCGGGCTTTATTACTCATCCTAATTCCCCTTTTCCAAAAAGTTATCGATTTACAACCAGTTTCATAATACGCAAATTACGGTCGGCAGACAAATCGATAACGGTTCCTTCCGCCGATTTAATAACGGGCCGCATGGCTGGGAGTGAGGGAAAAAAGACAATTTCGCCTTTTATGCCATTATCAAGTAAAATTTTTCCGCCAAGTAAATAATTCCGGATTTTTTCAAGTAAGCAGTGAAATACCTGGATGTCAAACTGATGCTCCATCTCGTTGAGCATAATTTCAGCCGCTTCCAGCGGCGTAACACCTTTTTTGTAGCAGCGATCACTGGTAAGTGCATCATATACGTCCGCCACAGCCAGAATACGGGCATAAGGGTGAACCGCGCTGCCAATCAGACCTAAAGGATAACCTTCGCCATTCATCCGCTCATGGTGCTGTCCGACAGCCGTAATGATCACCTCGCTGCATTGGGCCTGCTGAAGAAGCCGCTCACTGTGACGGCTGTGCTCTTGAATTATTTTTTTCTCCTGACTGCTAAGCGCGGCAGGTTTAGTCAACAATTCATATTGTATCCTGGCTTTGCCAATATCGTGAACCAATCCTGCAAAAACCAGCTCTTTTACCTGGTCTTCTGCAAACCCAAGCCAACGTCCCAACATTCCGGCCAACAGAGCTACGTCGACAGAGTGCTGGTATAAATAGTTTTCCACTCTCTCATCATTATGCAGCAATAAGAAAGTATCAGGACTAGCAGTATGCTGATACAAAATTTCCGCCAATCGATAAAACTCGTACAGTGGAGCGCTTTTTCCCGAGCACCGTGTCCATAGAAACTTTCGTCTTAATGTGACGATCGCTTCTTCGTGGATTAACATAAAGCTTTCCTGGGCTACTTGAGCTTTGCTTTTCTGCTGCGCCGCATCTTCTAAAACGGACTTTAAGAGATTTTGGAGCTCATCTTCGTCAATCAAGCTAACCGGGCTTTCGCCTATTGTTACTTTATTAATACCCCAAGCAGC
>Ga0366779_1138_pt1 | contig 10659 bp, 9 predicted proteins | sample BONcelN113001E10_FD_207083 | JGI IMG/M metagenome (GOLD analysis project Ga0366779, IMG submission 207083) | Enriched cells from coal bed in the Powder River Basin, Montana, United States - BONCAT cells N11 rep2 HSBNCT.N11.300.1.E10 ... | reverse complement strand
TCCGCAAGAAGAATATTTAACTTCGGCGATCAAAGAGGCTGAATACCAGTCGCTCTGGCTGGCGGATTCCGCTACACATCTAACCCGCAACTGCGGCATATCACTTTGGGCCACTGTGCACCGGCTGGTTGACGAAGCGCATCACAACTGTCTGGGTCAGTATGATCCCGCTTCGCCTTTTTACAAGGAAGATACTGCTGCGCAGTTTGGAGAGGTAATACGCGAGTGCTACAAAGTGCTTGACCGCACCATTGGACGCATTATGGAAACAATGGATGATGAGACAACACTGATGCTAGTTTCTGATCATGGCGGTGTGCCGAATTCCTACATGTGTGATATTTACCGGTACCTCGCAAAGCATGATCTTGTCAAGTTGGATGGCGAGGGCAATGTAATTATTGAAGAAAGCCGAGTTTTTCTAAAAGATGAGCGGGGTGGCTTAGAGATTTATATTAATCTGCTAGGCCGTGAACCGAAAGGTATTGTCCTGCAAACCGAATATGAACTGCTGCGGGAGAAAGTGCTTCGCGCTCTCGGTAACTGGCATATAGAGGACAACGGACAGTGCCGGAATGCTGTCAGCATAGCCCTAAAGAAAGAAGATGCCGTAGGAATTGGCTACTGGGGTGAGTATGCAGGAGATATTGTTTTCGCCTACAACACGGGTTTTGTCTGGGGTGTGAGCGCAACCGGCGAAGATATATGTCCCGTAGAAGCGCCCGGCGCAAACCACGGACCGCAAAAGCCAACGGCGGAAACGGCTGTTTCTTCCAATTACGGTGTGCTTCTGGCATACGGAAAGGCAATTCGGGCCGGATATTACCGGGACAAGGCAGTTTGTGGGCCTCATCGCATGGTGGATCCGGGAGCAACAATCGCGAAACTATTGGGCTTAACGCCAACAGCGTTAGACGGAACAATTATGGATGATTTTATTAACAATGAGGGGGATAAGAAATGAAAAGATCACGTGTGCTGTCAGTACTTGCCGCATCCTTAATAGCAGTTTCACTGCTTGCAGGATGCGGCAATAAGGATGCTGGAAAGAGTGCGAAGCCAAGTTTCCCGACAAAAGAGATTAATCTGGTATGCGGGTATGCGCCGGGAGGGTCAAGCGATCTCATTGACCGTGCGCTGATTCAGTCGATGAACAAAAGCCTGGCCCATCCAATTGTAATTGTTAACCGGGATGGCGCTAATGGAACAGTTTCGCTAGCCGATGTAGCCAAAGCAAAGCCTGATGGTTATACGCTGGTGCATGGCGTCAGCGGGCACTTTCTAACAGAACCAATCATTAACAAGGGAGTTCGTTATAAGCAAGATGATTTCGAATTCCTTATGAATATGACTACCGAGCCAATTGTTCTGACCGTAAACGCAAACTCTCCGTATAAGACATGGGACGATATTGTAATGGCCTCCAAAGAAAAGTCGGTCGTGTTTCGCTATAGCACCTCCGGCATGGGCAGCCTGATACAGCTGAGTGCCGCGTATATGTTCCAACAGGGCGGCATCAATGCGCAGCCTGTTCCATTCAAAGGGAATGCACCGGCTGTTACAGCGATTTTAGGGGAACATGTTGAAATCGGTACATCTCACCCTGCCGAAGTACTGCCTCATATTAAATCCGGCAAATTAATCCCTATTATTATCTCGTCTTCAACTCGGTTCAATGAATTGCCTAATACACCTACCATGAAAGAAAAAGGCTTCAATGTTGACCTCGGTGTTAAAAAATTCATTATGGCTCCTAAAGGCCTCTCACCAGAAGTAAAGCAAGTATTAACTGCTTCCATGCGTGCTGCTATTGAAGAACCGGACTTTAAAAAGAAAATGGCTGATTTGCATATTATGATTGATTATATGGACGCAAAACAGCTTGAAGATTATATTAACGTACAAAAGCCTATTATTCAGAAGCTTATCGATGATCTGAAAAAGGAAGAAGCAAAGCAATAACCCTAGTGCCTGAAAGGGTGTGATAAATATAATGAATAAGACACTTCTTGGGGCTGCCGGGATGGGTGTTTTATCCGGCCTATATTGGTGGGAAGCAAAAGGGCTTCCCACCGGTACCCCGATGACGCCGGGGATTGGTTATGTGCCGAATTTGCTTGGCGAAATAGCAGTAGGTTTGTGTTTACTGCTTGCAGTACTTACCTATTGGGGAAGCCGCGGACAGTCTGACGCACAATCGGACTGTCCCGGTGAAAGATCCGGACCGGGACCATGGATCATCTCAGCTGCACTCTTGATTTACCCCACTTTCCTGGTGAATTTCGGATTTATCTTAGGCACGCTGCCGCTGGCATACATGAGCATGTGGGTTATGGGTTATAAGCGTAAGTTTAGAGCCTTGGCTATTTCTTTTGTCATGGTATTCGTTCTAAACTATGTATTTTCAGAATGGCTGGGGGTTCAGTTTCCACAAGGATGGCTGAGTTGAGGAGGTAAAATGTGGAAAACTTACTATATGGGTTTTCAATCGCTCTGACGCCGATGAATTTACTCTTTGGCCTGCTTGGAGCATTTCTGGGAACGGTGGTAGGTGTATTGCCTGGTATCGGTCCTGTCGGTGCTATGGCGTTATTGTTGGGATTGACCTATAATCTTCCGCCGGTAACTGCGCTTATCACCTTTGCCGGCATTTACTACGGTTCGATGTATGGCGGATCAACAACGTCCATACTAGTCAATATACCGGGCGAATCAAGTTCGGTTGTCACGGCAATGGACGGCTATCAAATGGCTCGCAAAGGGCGTGGCGGAGCTGCGCTGTTTCTAGCTGCGTTAGGTTCTTTTATTGCGGGTACTGTCGGTTTAGTCTTACTTACTCTTCTGGCGCCGCAGCTAGCCGAACTTGCTCTTAAATTCGGACCACCTGAGTTTTTTTCGATTGCGGTTTTTGGCTTATTTGTATTGTGTCAGTTAAGCGATCAGGGCTTGTTGAAGTCAATGATCACGGTGATCGCCGGCTTAATGCTGGGGACAATAGGCTTGGATCTGTTTACAGGACAGCAGCGAATGACCTTTGGGATCGGCGCACTGGAACAAGGTATCGATTTTATTCCTGTTGCTATGGGCTTGTTCGGGATAGCCGAAGTGCTGGAAAGCGCTGAAGTAAAGCTTAAAGAAAACCAAGAAGTGATAAAGGTTAAATTCCGTGAGCTGTTTCCCAACAAGACAGAATTATCACGTTCGGTAGGACCCATTGCCAGGGGGTCGCTATTAGGCTTTATTATTGGTTTAATACCAGGACCGGCAGCGGTTATTTCTACCTTTGTTTCTTACATCCTGGAGCGCAAAATTAGCAAAAATCCGGACGAATTTGGCAAAGGTGCTCCCGAGGGGGTTGCCGGCCCGGAATCGGCAAACAACTCAGCCGCGGTTGGCGCGTTTGTACCGGTCTTGTCATTAGGCATTCCTTTTGCTCCTCCAACGGCATTATTGCTTTCAGCCATGATGATTCACGGCATTACTCCCGGGCCGCTGCTCGTGCAAGAGCACCCTGATGTGTTTTGGGGAGTTATCGCCAGTATGTACCTGGGAAACCTACTGCTGCTTGCCCTTAACTTGCCGCTGGTAGGACTATTTGTTCAAATCTTACGGATACCCGTTAAATTTTTAATACCTGTTGTATTGCTGTTATGCATTATTGGTGCTTATGCCGTAAATAATTCGGTCACCGACCTTTATATCATGGCGCTTGCCGGTATTGGCGGCTATATATTGCGCAAGTTGAACTTTTCTCCGGCGCCTCTCGTGCTGGCCTTGGTCATAGGGCCTATGCTCGAAGACTCGTTCCGACAGTCACTTATGATGTCCTCAGGCAGCTATACTATATTTATCGCTAATCCCTTATTCAAAGGGCTTGCTATAGTTGCCATAGCGATTACTGTGCTGCCGGTGATTTGGCGGCGAATTCGGCAAAGTAAAGCAGCCGTATAACGTAAATATGCTAAAAAACAATCCGTCTTTATTAGCAGCAGTGCTTTAATAAAGACGGATCTTCTATTCGGCGATATTCAATCAAGCTTTACGTAAGGAGTGCTGTATGGTGTGTGTAAACAGTACCGATAAGATACAACCAACGAACAGTTTGCTATTGAAGATATATATAACCTTTTTTAAGCTGGGCAGTATTAGTTTTGGCGGAGGTTATGCGATGATTCCGCTCATTGAACATGAGGTCGTAGTCCAAAATCACTGGGTGAAGCGGGAAGAAATCATTGATATTTTAGCAGTAGCAGGTTCACTACCGGGGGCTATTGGCTTAAATGCATCTGCCCTTGTGGGGTATAAAATTGCAGGGATTCGTGGGGCGTTGGCCTCTATTATTGGCAGCTTGTGTCCTCCTGTTATGATTGTGCTGGCACTGTCGGTTTTATTTGAAAAGTTTAGTTCCTATAAAGCAGTGCAAGACGCATTTTATGGTATTCGTCCGGCGGTACTATCGTTAATTGTTTTTGCTGCTTATAAAATGGGAAGTACATCAATTAAAGATGGCATTTCTCTGATTATCGCTATCATGGCTTTTGGCAGTATGGTGATTTTCGATATGCATCCCATACTGATTATTATTGTGGGTGCTTTTGCCGGTCTGGGACTGATGCCTGTAAAATCTGCGGGTTCCAGGAAGGACGGCGTATAATGACTATCCTGCTGGGCTTATTTTTCATTTTTGCTAAACTGAGTCTCTTTTCTTTTGGCGGCGGATATGTCATGGTTCCTATTGCCATGGGCGAACTGGAAGCCAATCACTGGGCAACCGCGGCAGGGCTTACTGATACGGTTGCAATTGCGACAATGTCTCCGGGCCCGGTTGGCGTTAATCTTGCTATTGGACTGGGCTTCAAAGTAGCAGGTATTGCCGGTGCAGTTGCTGCCTTTCTTGGTATGATTCTACCAACTACGGCCGTACTAATTCTGGTAGCGGTATGTTTCTTTAAAGTGTATCAGAACCCTGTTGTAGCAGCTATGTTTTACGGTATCAGGCCTGTAGTTACAGGTATTATTTTATATGCTGCTTTTAGCTTAGCCGTCAAAAATGGTGTTATTTTGGCTGAACCAAACACTATGATCCACGCAGGATATAATCTGAGCTTTAATACTTTTCATTTGATTGAATTTAAGAGCGTGCTAATAGCAACAGCTGTCTTTATGCTGTTAGCAAAAACAAAGGTAGTCCCTGCAGCTATAATTGCTGCATGCGGAGTTATAGGAATAATTATGTTTTAGGATAGGCCCCTTTATTACTCAATACAATCAATTGTGCAGGAATTGCTTAATAGTGAATATAAATATATAATATATAATATATATTGGTAGTGGAACAACTGCAGGAATTTTATATGAATTAAAGTTGCCAATTTCGGTAGCTCATTTATCAGAATTATTGAGACCGTTTTCTTATAAAGATAAATATGTACATCTGTAATAACAATAGCAAAGTATAAATTATACAAGGAGTCTGAAATGTGCAAACCTGAGGAAATGTTTATAAGCATCCGTCCCTTACTTGAAGTCCGCCTTTTTATTTACGATCTCTTACGCTGTACCTTTATTCAAGAGCCAAACCTTGAGTTTCTTACTAACATAAAAGCCAGTATTGCAACAACTGAGTTTCCCTTCACTCAGGAAAATCAGTCTATCTTGGAAGGTATAAATCAAATAAAGAAATACATATCGCACAATGACATACTGAGTGAAACCGTTTGCGATAGATTACACTGGGATTATACCCGGCTTTTTATCGGGCCTTACGAGTTGCCGGCTCCTCTCTGGGAGTCAGCATATTGCAATGAGGAACGTCTTTTATTTCAGAAAGAAACTCTGGAAGTGAGAAGGGCTTATTTAAAATACTTTTTTTTACCTGTTGAATTCGGTGCCGAGGCCGACGACCATCTTGGTTTAGAACTGGACTTTATGGTTAGGCTCAATGATCTAGCTTTGACAGAGATCGATAATAAAGACATAAAGCTGCTTAAGCAAATCCTTACGGATCAAAAGCTTTTCCTGGAAGAGCATTTGTTAAGATGGGTTCCCTCATTATGCAATGACATCATCAATAACGCTCAGACAGAGTTTTATCAAGGAATGGCAAACCTGACAAGGGGATTTCTAACGTTAGACCAAAAGGCGCTACATGAACTTTTAGGAATAGTTCTGCAGTTTGATTCACAAGTCGTGGGGGGAGAAATATGAGTTTAATTGAGAAAGCTAAAGACTACATGATGAGTAGAAGGTCCTTTGTCAAGGCAACGGCAACACTGGCAGTTGGAGCTGCGGCTTCAGCAACCCTGCCGGGCTGTGGGTTGCAAAAAGTGAGTTCTGACAGGGTGGCGGAGGTAGCTAATCAGGAAGGGGAATGGGTCACAGCGGCATGTTGGCATAACTGTGGCGGGCGCTGCCTCAACAAGGCTTATGTAGCAGACGGGGTTGTGATTCGTCAGAAAACGGACGATACCCACCCGGATAGCCCGGACTATCCGCAGCAGCGAGGGTGCGCACGCGGCCGTTCTCACCGAAAAATGGTGCTGGGTACTGACCGCCTCAAATATCCCATGAAACGTAAGAACTGGGAACCAGGTGGCGGACAAAAGGAGCTTCGAGGCAAGGACGAGTGGGTCCGTATATCCTGGGATGAAGCACTGGATATTGTTGCGAATGAGATTAAGCGGATTAAGGAAAAGTATGGCAATGCCAGTATCTTTGCTCCGGCAGGGGGCTCTGGCGGCAATATGGAACCTCTTCGGCTCTTGAACTCTTATGGCGGCTGTACAACACGCTGGGGAGATGTTTCTTGGGGAGCATGGCCTGTTGTTTGGCAAAAGGTGACAGGCCTTCAGGATAATGGAGCATTGGCTGGAAATGACCGCTTCCGATTACGCGATTCTAAACTTATTATCCTCTGGGGGGCAAATCCAGCGCAATCCAGCCAGGGGAATCCGTCTTTTAACTTGCTGCAGGCAAAAAGGGCGGGTGCAAAATTTGTAGTCATTGATCCATTATATTCAGAAACAGCACGAATCTTAGCGGATGACTGGATACCTGTTCGCCCCGCCACAGATACAGCTTTCATTCTCGGAATGGCGCATTATATTCTAACAAACAATTTGCATGATCAGAAATTCCTGGATACTTACTGTAGCGGTTTTGACGCTGATCATATGCCCGAAGGCGCTGATACCAAGGATAACTTTAAAGATTATCTGTTAGGTACATATGATGGGACGCCGAAGACCCCGGAATGGGCTTCCAAGATTTGCGGGGTCAGTGCCGATAAAATTTGTCAGTTTGCTATGGAATATGCCTCAACGAAACCGGCAGCCATCATTGCAGGCGGGGCACCGGCTCGCATCAACAATGGCGAACATTTGCCCCATGCGATGATGACTCTTGCCTTCATGACAGGGAATATTGGTATTCCTGGCGCCGGCGTTAGCCCCAATATGCACAATCGATCCACCAATCCGGGCCCTCTATTGGTTAGACCCGGAGGCAGCGGCCTTCCTGCAATCCCCAATCCTATCGCCAAGAGCCGCATCAATAGCGGAGAAATGTGGGATGCGGTCATCGCAGGCAAGTTCACGGAAAGTAAAGGGGCCCAAAAAGACGTTAATATACAGATGATTTGGAACTGGTTTGGAAATACCCTCAACCAGAGGGCAGGTACTACAAGAGGGATTGAAGCACACCGCAAGGTGGAGTTCGCCGTTGCTCAGAATCTCTTTCTGACTACGGATGCCCGATACTCAGATGTCGTACTGCCGGTTACTTCTCAATGGGAAAGGCCTGGCGGTTTGTTAACCGGCAACCGCGAGATCCTTATTTATTTCCGCCAAGTTATTAAACCTTTATTTGAGGCAAAAAGCGACATGTGGATCGTTACGGAACTGGCCAAACGCCTCGGTATTGATCCTGCAAAAGCGATTAACCCGGTTTCTGAAGAGCAGCAATTGCATAATCAGATTGCCGGAGCTACTGTAATGAAAGCGGATGGGTCAGGTTATGAAAAGTTAGTCGCTTTGACTGCAGAAGATATTAAAGAACTTCAGGCCAAAGGAGCATCCCAAGCGGGGCGTATTACTTACAAGGAATTCAAAGAAAAGGGGATATATCAAATCCCGCGATCCCGTGGTGATAAATTAGAGTTTACGAGTTTTCAGGATTACCTTGCTAATCCTGTTGGCAAGAAATTAAATACTGCAAGTGGTAAACTGGAAATTTACTGCGAATCCCTGGCCAAGGCAATTGAAAAAGTGGGATTTACGGCGAAGTCGCCGATACCTAAGTATGAACCCTCGCGTGAAGGATATGAAGATGGTATGAGGGACGGTTATCCCTTCCAGGTGATCACTACTCACTATTTTAGGCGCTCTCATTCTACGCTAGACAATGTATCCTGGTTAAGAGAGGCTTTTCCGCAAGAACTTAGGATCAATGCCAGTGATGCTGCAAAATTAGGAATTAAAAACAACGATATTGTGAAAGTCACCAGCCGCCATGGAGCTGTAATCCGTCCTGCTTATGTCACTCCCTGCCTTATGCCGGGTGTTATTACATTGGGGGAAGGGGCATGGGTTGAAATGGACAACCAGGCAGGGGTAGATAAAGCAGGCTGTACCGGGATTCTCAACGGACACATCCCCACTGGTCAAGGCCATACCGGGTACAATTCCTGTAACGTCAAGCTTGAGAAGTATGATAAACCACTTGATCCTGATGTTAAATGGCCTCAGCGAATCATTTTCTAAGGATGTGAAGAATAATGGCACAACTCGGATTTTATTACGATATGACCATATGCACCGGTTGCAAGGTCTGCCAAATTGCGTGTAAGGATATAAATGATTTAGAAGCAGGTACTTTGTTTCGGAAGGTTTATAATTTTGAAGGCGGTGAATTTCCGAAACCTTGGGCATTCAATCTATCACTGGCCTGTAATCATTGTGCTAAGCCCAAATGCACGGAGAATTGCCCGACGAGCGCTTTGTACAAAAGGGAGAAAGACGGAATCGTCATGCATAGCCGCGAAAAATGTATTGGCTGTCGTCTTTGTATGTGGTCTTGTCCGTACGGCGCACCGCAATATATTGAAAAGTTGGGCAAAACAGGAAAGTGTACACTATGCGCTGACCTTTTGGATAAGGGTGAAGAACCGGCCTGTGTCTCAGCTTGTCAAATGAGAGCTCTTCAATTTGGTGATATTGAAGAGCTCCGCAAAAAATATGGGGATTCGGCAGATATTAGGCCATTGCCGGATTCAGGGATTACCCATCCCTCCATTACGATTACTGCGAAAAAGGAAGCTATGAAATAAGGTTAAACAAATTTAAGATAATGAAAGGAGGCCAAACTAAATGTTTGCTGAAGAATGGCCTTTAATGATGTTTACGCTCATAAGCCAGTTGGCTATTGGCAGTTTCCTTATGCTCGTATGGGTCCGGTTTTCATTACATAAGCATGATGCTGCAATGGCTGCTAAGTTAACAAATCCCGGTTTTAAGGCTGTGGGAGTTATTATGTCTCTAGCCTTGCTTCTTTCTGTTTTGCACTTAGGAGCTCCGATGGGGGCGTACCGTTCTATTCTTAATTTGCGTTTTTCCTGGTTAAGCCGTGAAATAGTGACGGCCGGTGGATTTTTGTTTTTCTGGTTTTTAAGCTATAGAGCCTATCAAAAGGAAACGGCAAGTAATGCTCCTGCCTGGTTTACTTCGCTGCTTGGTTTATTTGTTGTCTTAAGTATGTCTAATATTTATAGCCACTCCATTCGTCCGGCGTGGACGGATGCTAACACCTACATTGCGTTCTTTGGTGCGACTTTTACCTTGGGAAGTCTAGGCACTGCCGCCTTCATCGTATATGGCGCCAGAGGAACAGAGCTTACTTCAGCAGTTATTGACCAACTGAAGAAGATGAGCCTAATTGCCGGTGTGGCTGTTATCCTTCCGCTTTTATATCTTCCCATCTACATTAGTACTCTTGCTAATGGTAATGCAGCAGCTCAGCAATCTGTTCAGCTTCTTACAGGAAGCTACCAATTCCTCCTTACTCTGAGAGGGCTATTATCACTGGCGGGAGCAGGGATTATTAGTTACGCAATCTGGAGAGCTGGCAACGATACACAGCAAAGATGGGTTTACCTGGCGTTAGTACTGGTTATGATAGGAGAATTCCTGGGACGGTTTGTCTTTTACGGGTCAGCAGTGTCGATAACGATTGGATTAAATTAAGAAAGTAGAAAAGGCTCTCGAAGATTCGGGAGCCTTCCGCTTATCAATTGGGAGGCGTCGGTCATGTTAAGCGAAATCAGGGAACAGACATTGACACTCATCAAAAATGATGTATTCAGGCAATATGCACAAATCTATATAGATATTTATAAGCGTTTCCTAGCGCAATTAAAAAACAATGGTATTGAGATAGCCGGAGAGACTACGGTGGATACTGGCGAGAAACTCCGGACCATACAAGGTAAGGGAGCGGTTTTTGCCAACGAAGGGAAAAGCATTCATATTAATTGGCTGTCTCCTGCTTGTAAAGCTTGTCGCAAAGGGGTAGGCAGCATTAGTTTTTATATTTCCTTAATGTGTCATCGGAGCTGCTATTATTGTTTTAATCCGAACCAGGAAAACTATGAATATTTTTCTCGAA
>Ga0366779_1135_pt1 | contig 10788 bp, 13 predicted proteins | sample BONcelN113001E10_FD_207083 | JGI IMG/M metagenome (GOLD analysis project Ga0366779, IMG submission 207083) | Enriched cells from coal bed in the Powder River Basin, Montana, United States - BONCAT cells N11 rep2 HSBNCT.N11.300.1.E10 ... | reverse complement strand
TCAAGGGCGGCGTGATCCCGCGCGAATATATTCCGGCAGTCGACAAGGGCATCCAGGAAACGCTGAAAAGTGGCGTGCTGGCTGGCTATCCTGTGGTCGATGTCAAGGTGACGCTGACCTTCGGCTCGTACCACGACGTCGACTCGAACGAGAACGCCTTCCGCATGGCCGGCTCGATGGCGTTCAAGGAGGGCATGCGTCGCGCCAACCCGGTGCTGCTGGAACCGATGATGCACGTCGAGGTGGAAACGCCGGAAGATTTTCTCGGTAACGTGATGGGCGACCTGTCGTCGCGGCGCGGCATGGTGCAGGGTACCGATGACATCGCCGGTGGCGGGGGCAAAATCGTGCGCGCCGAAGTGCCGCTGGCGGAAATGTTCGGCTACTCGACCTCGCTGCGCTCCCTGACGCAGGGACGGGCGACGTACACGATGGAGTTCAAACACTACGCACCGGTGCCCAAACACATCCTCGACCAAGTCGCCGTAAAGTGATGCGCATCATTGGCGCGACCTCCTGCAAGGCCTGCCGATGAGCGGCCTGCAGGCATGGTACGACCGCCATTTGCTGCCCTATCTGCTGGATGCGGCTTGCGGCATGGCGCCCATTTCGCGACAACGTGCGCTGGTCGTGCCGCATGCGCACGGCACGGTGCTGGAAATCGGCATCGGGACCGGCTTGAATCTGGCCTTCTATGATCGGCAAAAGGTGGTGCAGCTGATCGGCGTCGACCCTGCGCAGCAAATGCACCGGCTCGCGCATCGGCGCAGCCGCCGCAGCGGACTCCCGGTCGAACTGCTGCCGATCGCGGCGGAACGCCTGCCGCTTGCCGACGCCAGCGTGGACTGCGTGGTCTGCACCTACACGCTATGCTCGATTCCGGAACCGCTCACCACGCTGACCGAAATGCGCCGCGTGTTGCGCCCGGGCGGCAAGCTGCTGTATGCCGAACACGGTCTTGCGCCCGACCACGCGGTGGCGCAGCATCAGGCACGTCTGGAACCGTACTGGTCTAAACTCGCGGGCGGCTGTCATCTCACGCGCAACGTGCCGGCGCTCTTGCAGCAGGCAGGTTTTGAAGTGAAGGGAAGCGCCGCGTATATCGCGTGGCCGCGTTCCCTTGCCTATAACTTCTGGGGCGAGGCGATCGCGCCCTGAACCCCGGGCCCTGCGGAAAGCGGAGAACGATCAGCACCTGAATGGCCGGCGCCAACGCGCAGCCCACGCTGCACACCGCGAACCGCAACAAGTCGACATACAGCGGCGGTTTGCGCCCGCCCATGTCGGATACCGGCGCCCATACGGCAGCTGACCGATTCCCAGCGAGACAAAAAAGCATCGGGCTCGCCTGTACCGCGCCCATCGGGGCGTCCAGGCCATGCCCGATCAAGGGTAACGCCGGCAGGTACGTATCGATGGCGAACGGCCCGATCGCGGACAGCCGTCCGAGCGCCAGCGCCTTTGAGAAAGGAAGAATTCTTGATATTGCCGTGCAAACGGCGCTCATTGCACGCAGCTAATTCTCCTCTAAGAATTGCATGCGATGCTGAACTGACAGTCCCTATACATACAATGACATGACAATTTCCACTCAACGGCGATCCAGCAAGGTTCCGGAAATCACGCTGCTCTTCTGGATCATCAAAATCGCCGCCACCACGCTGGGCGAAACCGGCGGTTACGCGGTGTCGATGTCGATGCACCTCGGTTACCTGCTCGGCACCGCCATTTTTGCGGTGGTGTTTTTGCTCGCCGTCGCCGCCCAGATCAAGGCGACGCGCTTTCATCCCGCGCTGTACTGGCTGACCGTCATTGCCACCACGACCGTGGGCACGACACTTGCCGACCTTGCGGATCGTTCGCTCGGCATCGGCTATGCGGGCGGCGCGTCCTTGCTGGCATTGCTGCTCCTGCTGTCGCTTGGCATCTGGTACACGACCACCGGCTCGGTGGCCGTCGCGGACGTCGACTCGCCGCGTAGCGAACTGTTCTACTGGAGCACCATCATGTTTTCACAGACGCTCGGCACCGCACTCGGGGATTGGGCGGCGGATTCGCCCGCGTGCATGAAGTGTTCGATTATATTGATGAGCGGATCAAGGCCCGGTATCCGATCATTCAGCGCGTTTTCATCGAATCCGAAACGGCAATCGGCAGGAAGCCCGGCCATGCAGCGAGCGGTGGCGCGCCGGGCACCGGTTGAATTAGGTTATTGCTGAGTTAGGGCGACCGTCCGGACGCACGGCCGACTCGATGCAACCAGCTTTCTATTTCAACATGACGGCGGTGCGGCCCCACACGACGGATACGAGATGCTCAACTTCGCGCCAGTCAGCAGTGACCCCGACAATTCGCTTCGAAATATCCGGTGAAACAGCGCGCGCAAGGCGGACAAATCGCAGGGTATTTTTCCCTATGCTGGGGATCACGATATGCAGTCGGGAAAATCGCCCATTGCCGATTCGAAATGAAGAAGGCGACAAAATAACATGTCTTCGTTGAGACATCGGGCCATGCAGCGCGCCATCGAAATCTGGAAGAATATCGAAGTCGACTCGGAATCGTTCGAACGTTTCGCAAAAAAACAATTCCCGCTATGAGTATTTGCGCAAGCGCAAAAAACATCCACGGGAAATAGGGCAAGGGGTGACGTGTGCCGCAGGCATGCAGAACCGAGGATTTGCAATGACTTCCAATAACCTCGCCAACCTCTTCAATTGAAAAACGCCGCTACCCATATTGCGTCTATCAAGACGATCGGCAACAGACTGACGGAGAGTGCAAGCAAACGCCGCACTGAAAAACGGACGACAATCAATTTCCAGCAAAGGTAAGTAGAAAAGCCGCTCCCTATCGCCAATAAGATCGCACGAATGGCCGGAACCCATTCCATCGGAATTCTTTCCGCTTTGAGATGCGACAAGGTCAGCATCGAGAGTCCAAGGAAAATTCCCACACCCGCTATCGGCACCAGGGAGAGCGCCAGGCGCTGCCAAGACAGTCCGGGATCATCTGTCAACCGTGCCGCCAGCCAAACGGCGGACAGCACCGCGACGCCGAGCGCGCCACCTCCGCCCAGGATGAATATCAGGATGCAAAGGCCATCAAGCCACGTGAATACATCGTTTGCCGCCGGATAGTGGGTAAGCAACCACCATGGCGCGTCGTCTTGCAATAAAAAAAATGAATTGTGCGCGATGAGCCAGTTCGCGATCATCGTCTTCATCTGAACGAAACGGGAACTCGCTGACCACTGAAACGCTGCCGTAGCAACCCCGATAGCGCCGAAAACAAGCGTCAGCGCTTCTTCTGTTTTAACGTTGCGATTGCCGGCATTGCGAATTTCGCTGGCGGGCGAGCGTCCAGAGAGGGTTACCGCATCTTTGTAACCGCTGCAGCGTCCGCAAGCATGGCACGCTGACGCGCTTTTCATGTGGCGAATATCGATCAACGGCGCGCAGTTCACCATCGGGCGATGAAGGATGTCGCGCTTCCACGCCTCTTCGTTGACGCGGAAATGAATCGGCGCGATTTTCGCGAGCAGCGAGAACACGCCGCTGGCGGGACACAGATACCGGCACCAGACACGCTTACCCTTGCCATAAATAAAACCGACTATCGCCGCCGCCACCGTCGAACCGCCCAAAATCAGCAAGGCAGCCTTGGGATATTCGTAGACGCTGATTAACTGTCCATAGATCGTGGTGCAAACAAATGCAGTCAACGGCCAGCCGCTCCAACGCATCCAGCGCGGAATCGAACGGCTCAGGCCATGGCGGCTGGCGAATTCTGTCAACGCGCCTTCCGGACAGAATACGCCGCACCACACCCGACCGAACAACATCATGCTCAGCATGACGAACGGCCACCACATGCCCCAAAACAAAAATTGGGCAAACAACCGCAGATTGTCATAGACGTGCGCATCTTCTGGCGGGAGCGGCATGAATGCGGGGATTGTCAGCAGGGAAAGATAGAAAACGATTACAATCCATTGCAGCGCAAGAATCATCCTGTGATGACGGCGCATCGCGTCACCGATTTTGGCCAGCAAGGGCGTGCCGCCGCTTGTTGGCACACACGTGCGATCCCTCGTCATCAGCAAGTCATTCATTGCAGACCAATTTGCGTTGAGCAAACATAATACTGATCCAGTAAACGACGTAAATGGTCACGAGTATCAACGAGGGACGCGCGCGATAGCCGGTGAACGCTGCCAGCACCGCGCCGGATGGACTGGCGTCGTCGAACAACTGTGAAGTATCCCATACAGGATCGATCAGGGTTGGCAGCCAACCCATACCGATGAGGCGATCGACACCGGTTGCCAGCAATGCCGCCGCAAACAGCAGCAACAGGAATCCGCTGATGCGAAAGAACTGGCGGTAGTTGAGGAAACGCAGCCCACGGTTGACCGCCCACGCGGTCAGTGCCGCCAGCAGAAGGCCAAGCGCCGCACCGCTTGCCAATCGAGCACCGGCATTGTCTTCCAACCCCATGCCATACAAAAAGATGACGGTTTCCGCGCCCTCACGGGCGACAGCCAGTGCGGCGACGGCTGCGATGCCAAATGCCCCCGAGCGCTGCATTGCATCGGCCATGTCGCGTTCCAGGTTGTGCTTCATCCGGCGCCCATTTTTCTGCATCCACAACACCATTTGCACGATCAAACCGGTAGCCGCGAACAGCATCCCGATCTGAAACCATTCCAGGGCGATGCCCGACATTTCACCTTGCGCCGCGACCATGCCCCAGCCCAATGCTGCCGCTAGTCCCATCCCTGCAGCGACACCGGCCCACAATGCGCGCAGGCCCGTGCCATCGCCGTCATTACGCTTGAGCCAGGCATACAAAATGCCGATCACCAGCATCGCTTCAACGCTTTCACGCCAGACGATGAATAGCGCATTACCCATCGAAATTTCTCCTCATTTGGCAACGAAGCGGCCCTGCGCCGTCGCTGGGTGAAAATCGCCGAAGAACCTGTACGAACCTGGTTTGAGCGGCATGAAAACCAGAAAACTCGATGCGCCGGGCGCCAGCACTTTCTCTTTGCGCAACTCGATGCTCTCGAATTCCTCTGCACCCGGGCCTTCATTCTTGATCAACAGCCTAAATTTCGTGTTGGCTGGCACTTCGATCATGTCCGGCACAAAGTGGCCGGCACGAATCACCAGCGTGAAGGTCGGCAGATCGTCGGCATAAGACGGCGCAGTGGCGACTAAGGCGGTAACCGCCGCCAGGCTAGCAAGCAGAATACGCAGGCAAATGGACATGACGTGACGATCCTCAATAGGTAATTTGGGCGCGCAGGCCAAGTATTTTTATTGCCTCGGCACTGCCGACGCCAGCGGGATTTCCTATGTACTGAAAGTTGGGCGAGAGTTCGAACTGCTTGCCGACGCGGAACCGGTAATACAATTCCGCGACATGTTCGGCGTCGTTGGCGGGATTCGTGGCTGCGCTGAAGTTGCGGTAGTCCTGGCTGGTGTTCAGCAAACCGGCGGCAATGCCAATACTGTCGCCACCGCGATTCCAGTATGAGCCGTTGATTTCCGCTCCGACCGTCAGCGCCCGGTTAAAACGCACATGTCCCTGCATTTGCTGGCCGAATCGGCCGAACAGGGTGAGGCCATCGCCGATCCGTTGATCGGCAGAGATGCCCCAGCCGCTATGCCGTTCGGTGGCAGTCGCGACGCTGTCGAAATCACCGGCCGCGGCATTGCGCCACGTGTAAATCCGATAGGTGCCGGCCAATCCGGTGAACAGGCGCTGCTCCGTTTCAGCTTGCAGCATGACGAGCGGCGACGACGGGCTGCGCTGGTAATTCGACCCTTTTTCGCCGGCGCCGAATATTCCTAACGACACGCGCCAGGTTTCAGGCTTGTTTGTGAAATTGGCGTACGAGAGGCGGAAACCGGGGGTAAAGCCATTCGCATCCACACCGATATCGCCGCCCGCGTCCAGCAAGGGGTTATGCACGAAAATCGTGTTGATGAATTGGCGAGTCTCGTCGTTGGCAACGGCGTTCTGGTCAAAGAACACAAAAGGGTCCATTTTGCCGAAGTTAATTTCCAGCGTTTCCTTGGAGCGCGGTTTGTAGCCGCCGAAGGGCAAAGGGATGCTGGCCTGATACCATGCCTGCGCAAGCACCGCGACCGAGTCGTCCGGACGCAGTCCGCCCAGGACACGAAAGGCCGTCGCATTGGGCTTGGAAAAACTCGGCAAGTCGTTCAGTCCGGCACCTTGTCCAATACGGAATTGGGCAAACAATTGTTGCTCGATATCGCCGATGTGCTCAAGGGGCAGCATGATAAACGCATCGCCCCGGTAGTTGAGTTGACTATCGGCGCCGGGCAAACCAAATGGTTTTTGCGCCATCGTGGTGAGGCTAAGCCCCGCGCTAATCCCGTCGAGAGACTCGATCTTGCGGGCGGCGCTTTGCGCGCTCTGCGCCTGCATCTCGACCATCTTCAGGCGCGACGTGAGTTCCGGTTCGTTTTCGCTCAGCCGGTCACTGTCCAGGCTTTCGCTGGTGCGCGCTTGTTGCGCTTCCAGTGCCTGAATGCGCTTTTCAACATCGACTGTGGCGCTGGGCACCGCTTTTTTCTGCGAGGGGTGCGCACCGCGCAATTCGCGTTCGAGATCGGCGTTTCGTTGCTCCAGCTTTTCCATGCGCTGATTGAGCTTTTCCACCAACAACTGGAGGTCATCCGTAGTAGGTCCTGCGGCGGCCGCGCCAACGGACGCGCAAAGCAGCGCGACCATGGCGGCCAATGGTTTCAACGGCAAGGGTGCGCGCATCGCTTAGTACCCACCTTTCTTGCCGATACCTACATAGGTAAAGTCGTAATCGACATCGAACGGCTTGAACCATGGGCGGACACCGGTCAGACGGTCGGTGTGGCGGCCGAAATGCGCGTGCGCGTTCGCGGAAGGCGGCAAAATAGTGTACTTGACATGGTATTTGCCAGGCCCGAACAACTTGATGTTGTCGCCATAATGCGGACCATCGTTGGCGACCATGGGCATGAATTCGCCGGCGATTTTTTGCGCAGTTCCCTCTTTACTGACTTCGAATCGCACGACAAGATACGGCATCCACGCGCCTTCTTCGAAACCGTTGGGATTGCCGGCCAAGGCATGGATATCGGCTTCGATGTGGATATCGGACTCCTCTGCCTTTTTCATCATACCGTCCGGTTCCATGACGATCGGTTGCAGATAAACCGCTGCTATTTCCATGCCGGCACGTTGTTGCGGCGCGCCGATCGGATATTCGACCGCGTAGGCATTGAGCGTCGAGGCCGCAATGATGGCGGCAAAGAAATTGTTGGTGAACACCGCCGCTTTCGAGCGCATGATTTTCCTTAAGTGAACAATGAACACAAATGATAATCGTTCTCATATTGTCCGTACTTGATGTAGATCAAATACCGAAAATAAGTTGCGACCGATATGCATGTTTTGGCGAGTATTCGTTTCCCCCTCCGAAAACGACCAACAGGACCGTTATCTCGCTTGATACGCGCCGGGATGATTGAGGAAGATCGCCGGCATGGCATGGACATGCACATGCTGCAACACCAGGCGGGAGCGGCTACCCGGCGCCGAAACTACCCAGCTGCATGCGTTCAGTCGCGGGACGCCCTGCGGCCACCCAGTTAGGTACCCGAACACTCGGGACCCGCTTCGATATACCTACCTTTTTCGTCCGTGCAGGATATGAAACGGCAGCATCACGGCGATGCAAAGGCCGATTGCCCAGTGTGCGACGCTGATAAATGGTCGAACGCTTTCGTCCGCGGAGTAGTAGAGCAGATAGCCGGTCAGTGTCAATATGCCGATGATAGAAGAGACAATCACCCCGGTTACGCGGTTACGTCGGACATGCCAGGCGCGAGTCATGTGGGTTCGCAGCAGCGAGCCGTAGAGAAACAGCCCGAGCAGCATGGCCAGTCCGTGTACGCGCAGCGCCCAAGGCTCCAGCGGATTAATCGTGTCCCCAAACTCACCGTGTTGCTGGAACCAGAAATGAAGAATCAGCCAGGTGATGCCTGAGAGTAGCAGACACGCCGTGACGATATAGATTGACCACGTCAGCCAGCGCGGCTGTCGAATCGTTAGCGCAAAATGGGGGTAGGGTGCAGTCATGAAACCACCTGTTCAACTCATCGATACATGGCTGCTCTCAGCAAGCCAGCCTGACATCGTGTTCATCAATAATCAATGCTTGAGCAGCAAGCTTTTCGAGCAAATTGGCAACCGGGCCGCGGTATAGACGCACGACTTTCGTTAACGCATCAGCGGCCATGCAGCTTGGTGCAATCACTGTCACGCCGCACATCCACTTCTTGCACTTGCCGGAGCGCGGATCAACAAGCGGGTCCACGTCATTGCCGCCTTGCCCGTAAAAGCCGCTGGAACTCGCCACGGCCTTGTTCATCATTGGCTCGAGCTGAAGCAATCGAGATGCATAAGGGTGCCGCACGTGCACTGTCTGCGGTTCGCCAAAAAATCGCAGATCGCCGCCAGCATTCACGAGACCGCTTTCCATTCCACAGTCCTGCAGGCGCGCCAGCGCAAGATCCACGGCGTAGCCCTTCGCGATGCCACCACAATCGATTAGCGCCGGCTTCTTGAGCATCACCTGTGCGTCGGGCAAGAGCACCAAATCCCGATAATCGGTATCGTCCGACGCGAGGCGCGTCGATGTCGGAAGGAAGCCAGCAGCGACGAGCGCGCCGCCTACGGTGATATCGAACACGCCTTCCGACCATTCGCTTAGCTGACGTGCGAACGCCAATACCTCATAGGTCCTGCGATCCACCTGCACCGCATTCGCCGCATCGGCTCGGTTTATCCGCGCGACATCGCTGCCCGCGGAGTGAAAACTCATCAGTCGATGCACCTCGCTGATTTCACCAAAAGCGGCCTTGACGGCTGTGCCTGCGTCCGGCCCCTTGGCCCAGATCTCGACGATAGTGCCGAGATGCGGCTGGGCGCGGCGTGCTTCACCTGATGGCAACATCATAGGTTGCGAGCAGACGCTTTACGCCATCCGTAATATGTCGCGACGATAATGTCGCCCCGCTGATGTTTTTTATGTCACCTTCGAGCTTCAGCGGCGCGGCCGAGGTCTTTCCGGTGAACTGCGCCAGCCATTTCGGATCGCGCACCTGGTAACCGTAGCTTTCGTTGTACTGCATGATTTCGATTTGCTTGACACTTCCATCCGCATTCAACCCGACCGCGTAGGTGATGAACTCATGCTTTCCCACCACCTCGTCCACTATGAAATAGCCGCCGCCGTCAACCCGCCACATGCGGACCTCCTTGTTGCGCACGTTAACATCGGTGCGGTTCCCGATGTCATCTGCCTGCTTGTCGTTCAGGGCAAGAAAGGACTTGGTCAGCTTCGCGCCGGGGAAAATGGCCTGCTGTGCCTGCTCCACATTAAAGTAGGTTGTCGCATAGACGGAGGTCGAAATTGCCGCGACCGGCAGCCATACCCATTTCAAGTTGCTCATTGCCGCTCCTGCATCAGAAGTAATAGCCTGCCTTGATACGCAGGCGATCCTTTTCGAAATCGTCGGCATAGTTGCGGCCGCCGACCACAAAACTCGAACCGGCATCGCTGGCGTAATCCTTGCCGCCGCCGACTTGCGTCAGAAAGGTCGCCGTCACGAAAAAGTCCTTGCCGCCATAGTGGATGTTCGGGCCGAGATAAGTCGCCACATTGGTACGGTACTTCTTGGATAAGTGGAAGCTCGAGTATTCGCGCTCATGTTCGAGTTCGATACCGGCAGACCAGTTTGGCGCAAAGCGATAGGAAACGCCGATGCCGAGGTTGAGATCGGTTTCGCGATCCCACGAAGCCGGCTCGCCGCTGCCGTTCAAGTCCGTTTTCATCCAGCGCATTTCTTGCGCAAGCGTGAGGTTGGCGGCGAAAACCAAACGGTCATCCAGAAAGTTTTTCTGCACGATCGCCTTCGATTCGAGTTCGCGCAGATTTGGGCCTACCGTCGGCTCGACGTACAGCGCCAGTCCGATCGGGTCGGTGTAGGGGCTCAATATCCGGTAGATGCCCTCGAAGGAAAATCCTTGGAAACGCGACTCGTCGAAGCGGCTGCCGGCGTCGTAAGAGTAATCAGCGAAGGTCTCGGGGACGAGGGTTGTCCCGTCAACATTGTTCCTGTTGGCCGTCGCTTTTTCGTAATTTGCATATAGCGCGACCTGAAATTTATCGGTCACACCGTATTCGATTGCCGTACGGCCTTCCCAGACGTCATAAGAACCACGTGATTTCGCGTGGCGCTGTGTCAGCCATTGTTCGACCTCCTTTTGGCCCTGTGGCAGCAAATCGGTGGTGTACACATAACTGAACAGGCTTTCCTCCGCGTTTGCCGGTGCAGTAAACAACATCGTTAGAAGTGCGCTTGCCAGCAAACCTTGTGCAATCTTTTTCTGCATCGATTCCTCCTGTTTTCTGAATGGAAAGCGCAATTATAAATGATAATGGTTATCAATCCTATTACTATCTTCGCCGTGTCGGGCGCCTGCCACAACGAGCATGCCGTGATCTGCTGCGTCAGATGCGCGGGTGGGGGGCAAACCTGCAGCGGAGTATGAGCCGACGGGGAAATTGTGATGGCAACGCGGTGGCAGAGCGGTTCTTTCAGTTGCTCAAGCGAGAGTGGATTCGTCGAAAGACCGCTATCTAAACCGCGAAGATGCAAGGCAGGATGTCTTCGATTACACCAAGACGTTTTAGCACCCGAAACGGCG
>Ga0366779_1129_pt1 | contig 11342 bp, 10 predicted proteins | sample BONcelN113001E10_FD_207083 | JGI IMG/M metagenome (GOLD analysis project Ga0366779, IMG submission 207083) | Enriched cells from coal bed in the Powder River Basin, Montana, United States - BONCAT cells N11 rep2 HSBNCT.N11.300.1.E10 ... | reverse complement strand
ACAACGAAAAGGTGTTTTGTCTAACTTGTCTAAATCATGTATACTATGAGATAGCGAGGAGGGGTGTGTAATGCTGGTTCGTGATTTAATGCGTGAGATACCCATAACATTTACCAGGCAGATGAAGCTGAGGGAAGCGGCGGTAGTCATTAACGAGCGGGGCATCGACGGCGCTATCGTCTTAGATAATGAAGGAAGTTTAATCGGCATCATGACGAAATCCCATTTGGTCAAGGCTATATCGGAGAGCGACTTTGACCAGGTGTCTGTCGGTGAAGTAATGACCCGTGATGTCTTTACCCTTGCCGACTCTATGAATCTTAGCCGGCGGCGCCCCATGAGTGAAATTCATAAATACAGTCTTTACCCGGTTGTGGATGACGAAAATAAGCCTGTAGGCATTATCAGCCGTACCGACTTGGTCAAATATTTGTCAGACCATGCCCTCTTTCTGGCAGGAGAGTTAAGGGCGGTCCTTGACTCGCTTCATGGCGGCGTAGTTGCCGTGAATGAAGAGGGTCTGATTATGCTCTTTAATCAGGGGGCCGAGGTTTTGACCGGAACCAGCGCAGCGAACGCTATCGGCCGGCCTGTTCATGAAGTTCTTTCTAACAGCGGACTGAACCGGGTGCTGCAAACAGGAGTCGCGGAACTTAACAAAAAGCAAAATATAGGGAACTGTCAGATACTGACTAACCGTACGCCTATCAAGCATGGGAATAAAATTGTAGGCGCGGTTGCCAGTTTCCAGGATATCACTGAACTGGAGAATGTTGCTGCGCAGCTTGAAGATGTTAAAAGCCTTAAAAGTACGCTGGAAAGTGCATTGGAGAGTATTTTTGAAGGTGTCGTGGTTGTTGACAAAGGCGGCTACATCACCATGCTCAACCGGGCTTACTGCGAGTTTCTGGAAGTCGATGCTAAAGAGGTTATTGGCAAGCATGTTACTGACGTAATAGAAAATACGCGGATGCACATAGTCGCTCAAACCGGCAAATCCGAGGTAGCTGAAATGCAGCAGATTCGGGATAGTAATACTGTAGTTACACGTATTCCGATTATGAAAGACGGCGAAACGGTTGGCGCAGTGGGCAAGGTCATGTTCAAAGATATTAAAGACCTGAAAATGCTGGCTAAAAAGTTTAGCCATCTGCAGTCCGAACTGGAATATTATAAAGAAGAACTGCGGAAAGTTCAGGGCGGCAACTATACACTGGAAAACATTATCGGCTCAAGTGAAAAGATTGAATGGCTCAAGTCCATTGCCTCAAAAGCTGCCCGGGGCAGTTCAACCGTATTGGTACTGGGGGAAAGCGGGACAGGCAAAGAGCTCTTTGCCCATGCCATTCACAATGCCAGTCTGCGTCGGCATGGTCCGTTTATTAAAGTGAACTGTGCGGCTGTGCCCGAAAATTTGCTGGAGTCGGAACTGTTCGGCTATGATGAGGGGGCATTCACAGGCGCCCGTAAAGGCGGCAAACCGGGTAAATTTGAACTGGCCAACGGGGGAACCATCTTTCTCGACGAGATCGGTGATATGACGCTTGGCATGCAGGCCAAATTGCTGCGTGTGCTGCAGGAACGGGAAATAGAACGTGTCGGCGGTACCAAAAGCGTCAAGGTCGATTTAAGGATCATTGCAGCTACCAATCGCGACCTGGAAGGTATGATTGAAAAGGGAGAGTTCCGCCAGGATTTATATTACCGTTTGAACGTTATCACTCTTCAAATCCCACCGCTCAGGGAACGTATCGAAGATATACCCGTCCTGAGCGAAGCGCTTCTGAATAAAATTAATGTGCAGCTGAATTGCGAGGTTGAGGGGATAGCGCCTGAGGCCATGGAACTGCTCCTTCAATACCAGTGGCCAGGTAATATCAGGGAATTGGAAAACGCCTTGGAGCGAGCCGTTAACCTGATGGACGATGAACCGTTCATCTTGCCTGAGCATTTGCCGCCGCAGCTGCGCAAACGCTATAGGCCTAAGGAAAACGATGACAGTGCCAAAGACCTGACAGAAGCCAGAAGTGACGCTGAAAGACAGGCTATCATTAAGGCCTTGGAAGCAGCCGGCGGTAACCGGACTAAGGCGGCGAAAATTTTAGGGGTCCACCGCTCTGGTCTATATCAAAAGCTGCAGAAATATAATCTGGTGTAAAAATAGTACGGAGGCAAACAAGTGTGAGTGGTCAAGGCGTCAGCGGCAATCCCTGTAAGGAAGCTGGGTGAGATCATGGCATGGCTGCTTACGAAATTAAAAGGTGATATGAGAAAGGTCAGGGCGGCAGCCCTGACTGTTTTGTTTCTATAATGAGATAATGAGGAAAGGAGAGCTTGTCTTTTGTATGACAATAAGCGAAATGGTATAATAATAACAATAAAACAGCATGGTAAAACAGCCGCGAAAAACAGCTATGTGCGGCAGGGATTAGTAAACTATGATCAGCAGGGATTGTCGGTTAGCCGCAGAAATAGAAAACATTTTTTAAGTAGAAAAGGGAGCTCTCCCCTTTTCGGGAAAGAGGTACGATGCGAGCAGATCTGCACATTCATACTACCGCCTCTGATGGCTCCTGGTCTGTGGATAAATTAATACAGGAGCTGGCATCAGCCGGCATTGGTCTATTTTCAGTCACCGACCATGACAGCATTGCTAACGTGGCCGCGGCCGGCGGGCTAGCCAAGCAGGCAGGCCTTAGCTTCATACCCGGGGTAGAAATCTGTACTACACTGAAAGGGCAGTCTTTTCATATTTTAGGCTATGGCATTGATCCGGAGGCTAAGGCGCTGGCACAGATACTGGAACATAACACCAGTTTGATGGAGGAAGTTGATCATGCCAGTATCAAAAAGCTGATAGCTGATGGGCTGGCTATTGATTATGATGAATATTGCTCATACCGGCATGACCCGTCCAGGGGCGGTTGGAAAACACTGAGCTTTCTTATTGATAAAGGATTTTGCCGGGATGTTTCTGAATTTTTTTCTACGTTGTTTACTACCGAGCGCGGTATAAGTTTTCCGGAATTTCCCAATCCGCATGCGGTAATTGAAGCTGTTAAAGAGTCTGGCGGGGTGCCGGTGCTGGCTCATCCGGGCAGCGAGTTTCACGGACCTGCATTAGAAGAAACCCTTGATTTCTTCGCCAGAGAGGAAATCGGCGGAGTGGAATGTTATCATCCGGGTCATGACGCCGCTACTACCCGGAGAGCGATAGAATGGTGCCAAAGACGCGGGCTTATCATAACCGGCGGCTCAGACTGCCATGGCGAATTTGTGCCTCACCGCCGCTTAGGTATGCCGGCCATAGAGGTGGAGGATCTGAAATTAGGACGGCTTTGGGAAAGGGGATTATTATGAAGGCTATAAAGCACAGTGTTTTAATCGTGGTCGCAATGCTTATCTCACTGGGGATGCTGGCAGGACTGTGTTCGGCGGCAGATTATCCACGGGTTCAAATCAAAGGGACGGTCAAGTACATTGTTGCGGAAAATACATACGGTATTTTAGATGAGAACGGTAAGAAGTATCAGCCTGTGAAACAACTGCCTAAAGAATATAGGAAGGACGGTACCGAGATCGTAATAGAGGCAAGGATGCGCCCCGATATTGTAGCTGCCCGTATGTGGGGCACTGCGTTGGAAGTTCTCACAATCACCAGAGCAGACCGTTTCATATCCGGGGAGGACCGGAAGGCGGCAGCTCTGCTTTTGCGCCGTCTCGACGCTTTTAATGTCAGAGATTTAGCCAAGCTTCAGCAGGTGGACAGTATGGCCCGGTCGCTTACCCAGGAGCAGTTTGGCTCCTGGCTGGGCAGTTATGGTAATTTTAGGCTGCATTATGTGGAAACAGCCCGCATGGAGCCTAACATAATCACCGGGTTCTGCCTGTATAGCCGGGAATTGCAAAGTGGTATAGCCTTGTCAGGAAATACGCAGTATGCGTTGATGAAATTCACACTTAAACAGACAGGCGGTACTTGGAATTTTGCCGATACCCAGGGTTACAGGCCGGGAAATGGCGTGGACGTGGATACATATATCCAGGAACTGATGGCGAAGTCGAGAACCAAGTATGGCACCGATAATCTGGCTAAATGGAAGGGGTAACGCAGGAGTTGACCTAACTAAATTGAATAGTTAGAAAATCAGCATACGGGGACTTAGTACAAGGAGAGAGATGGTATGACAACTATTAATGCCTCCTTCTGCGGAAGTGCGTTTGTATCTCTGTCAGAGAATGAGAGGAAACTCGTACAGCAATCGGCTGCTCCCTGCAGGTTAAGGAACGGTCATATTGTCTTTCGGGCGGAGGACCATGCTCAATATATTTATTTGATAGAAACCGGGCATGTTAAGATTTATCGGAACTCTCCCTGGGGCAAGGTGGTTACCGTTGGCATCCGTAAGCCGGGTGATCTCATAGGTATGTGCGAAGTACTGGCAGGTATGACGCGCAGAGGGTATGCCGAGACACTGGAGGCAAGTGTGTTATGGAGTATCGACGGTCAAACGTTTATTGAAATTTTGCAGCGGCATCCGCCGCTGGCAATCAAAGTTGCCAATGCGCTTGGCAACCGCCTTAGGGAAGCAGAAACGATGGTAGAGAATTTGGTTTCGATGGAAGTGGATCGCCGTTTAGCCAGAGCGTTAATCCAACTGGCTGAGCAGCAGGGGATACCTGCCAATGAAGAGAGTGTACGTCTTAACGTGCCATTGACCCAACAGGAGCTGGCCGAGATTATAGGATCCTGCCGGCAGACAGTGACGACTACGCTTCAAAAATTTAGAGATACAGGCTTTATCCATACAGGAAAAAGATACATAGAAATAAGGGACATGAAAGGGCTGCGCTCTTTCGTCCAAAACTAAAAAAACGGCTTCAGCCGTTTTTAATTTTTGCAATATTTTATTTATTTGTCGTCTGGACGACGGTAAGTTATAACTTTCACGTGATAAAATGGGGTCGATATTGGATAAGGAGGTGTCTATGTGTCGACTCAGTTTGAGGTTAATAAAAAAACAGCGCTTCTGCCGTGGTATGAACGCAATGCCCTGGAGGCCGGACTGCAGCCGCGCACTGCTATTGTCGGTTTTATCGCGGCATGGGTAGTATTCTTTGCATTTCTTGGCCTCGTCCCAACGGCAGCCGGATTTACGGCGGCGGCTAGAGCAGTGTTGGCTACGACTGCCTGGGTCATGGTAGTCTGGATAACAGACGCATTGCCTAAAAGTATATCTGGCCTGATGATTCCCGTGCTGCTATCGGTCTCAGGTGCCATTCCCAATCCCGCCGACGCTTTCAGCGGGTTTTCCAGCAATGAAGCGTATCTCTGCCTGGGAGCCTTTATTCTTGCGGGTGTTATGCAGGTAACAGGTGTTGATAAGCGGATTGCTTTGTCAATTCTTGCCAGAGTAAAGCCCAAGGTGCCTAACCTGCTAAACGGTTTTTTTCTGGCGCATGCGGTGAGCGCGCTCTTTGTGCCTGCTACTGTTGCCCGGGCTGGCATGTATCTGCCCATCGTGCAGGGGGTAAACCGGCTAATGGGCGATACGCCTGAAGAGAAACGGGTGCGTAAGGCCTTAGCTATGGCCGGAATAGGGTTTGGCGCCGTTTTTGCCGCGCCGATATTTCTGACTGGACATATGTGTAATGTAATTATGGCCAACCTGTTAAATACAAAGGTAGATGCCGGTATTACCTGGGGCAGTTGGCTTTGGCTGCATTGGCCTATGCTTGGCATGTTTCCGCTAATGTGGTGGTGGGTAGTCAGGCACTTTCGCTTAAAAGGCATGGATATTACCGGCGGGTCAGAAAAGATAAAGGAAGAAAATGAAAAACTCGGGCCCATCAATGCTGTAGAGAAAACCGTGCTTGCCTGTTTTGGCATTGCTGTCGTACTTTGGGCAACCGGAGGAATTCATAAAATACAGACCGGAGTGGTCACTCTTATCGCGGTATCACTTGTTTTTATTCCAGGCTTGCTTCCTCTTGACTGGAAGAAGGTTCAGCAGAAAACCATTTGGGGAACATGGCTGCTTTTGGCAGGCGCCCTTTGTCTGGTAACTGCCTTTAGTAAAACCGGATTAGACAAGTTTTTAGCAGGTAAAATGGTTGATATTGTTCCCGCCTGGGGTTGGCTGGGAATATTGCTGTTTGTTATGTTTCTGGTGCAGGTTTTTCGTTTAGGCATCATCAGCAATGTAGGCGCGGTGACACTGATGGCCCCCATTGTATTAGCTATGGCGCCTTTATTGAAACTGAACCCGGTAGCATTTGTCCTGGCGGTCCTAAACGTTGATACGTATGCCCTGATATTGCCGATGGAAGTGACCGCTTGTCTGGTGGCCTATGCTTCCGATGAGTTCACGTTTACCGATTTCATGAAGGCGGGTACCCCCTTAACTATTTTAGCTATTTTTTATATTGCCTTTATTATGGTCCCCTGGTGGGCGTTTAACGGCTATCCGATATGGCAGCCATAATCGAACATAATACAAATAGGGAGAGGTTCACATGACTAGAGCTGTACTGCCCAAAGCCATTGATGAGGTGCAGGAAGTATATGTAGAGACTGATATATTGATTATTGGCGCCGGCAACGCTGGCTGTTTCGCGGCAATTGAGGCTAAGAAGGTTAATCCGGAGCTTAAGGTGCTGCTGATGGAAAAAGCGCACATTGACCGCAGCGGCTGTCTCGCGGGCGGCATGGATGCAATCAACACATACCTGAAGAAGGGACGGACCATCGAGGAATTTGTGCGCTGGAGCCGTTCACAGGCCGGCGGGATTATTCGCGAGGATCTTACTATCAGCATGGCGGAACTGCTCAATAAACCCATTGAAGAATGGGAAAAGTGGGGTATGCCGATCAAGTATGATGAAGATGGTGAGGAATATAAGGCTCGAGGCAAGTGGGATATAACCATCTCGGGCTCCGAGATGAAGCCGATACTGGCGGAAAAAACCAGGGAAATGGGCTGCGAGGTATTAAACCGGGTGGTGGCCACCAACTATATTATGGACGGCGAGCGGGTGGCAGGCGCATACGGTTTCGGTGTGCGCGACGGCAAGATGTACATTATCAAGGCCAAGGCGACGCTGAATGCCACCGGCGGAGCTTCAGGCCTATATAAGCCCTATCAGAATGATGGACATGACAGTCATCACCAGCTTTGGTACTGTCCCTATAATGTTGGAACAGGCTATGCGATGGGCATTCGCAAAGGGGCTGAGATGACGACCTTCGAAATGCGCTGGTGTGCCACCCGCACCAAAGATTTCAACGGGCCTATTGATACCATATCGCTAGGCTATAAAACGCCGATGGTAAATGCCAAAGGTGAAAAAATACTGGAAGAAAGGTATGCCCATCTGGGCGGGGATGCCGCGCCAAGATATATCCGGGCCAATGTGCCTATGGAAGAGTGGCGTGACGGGCGTGGGCCGTGCTTCGTGGACACGACTGTTATGACCGAAGAACAGGTTTGGGATATGAAGTATGACTATCTCAATGAACGGCCTACCTTTGTTTTATTTCTGGCAAGCCGGGGGCAGGATATCCGCAAAGATCCCATAGAGATATACGGCTCCGATCCCTATATCGTCGGCGGTCATACGGCAAGCGGCTACTGGGTGGATGTTAAACGGGAGACAACCTTGCCAGGACTGTTTGCCTGCGGTGATGTTGCGGGGGGCGCCCCTAATAAGTTTGTCGGCGGCTGTGCGGCAGAAGGTATTATTGCGGCTCGTGCTGCCGCTAAATACTGCTGCATAATAGATGGCACGGCTCCGATATGCAAACAGGAAATTGAGACCGAAAAAGAGCGGGTGTTTAAACCGGCACTGCGTAAAGCCAGTGTAGGAGACGGCGTAAAACCCGGAGAAATGGAAGAAAGACTGCAAAGGCTGATGGATGAATATGCTGGCGGAGTACATCAGTTTTTTCGTATGAACAAGGAAAGTCTGGCCTATGCGCTGCGCCATCTCGCAATACTGAAAGATCAGATAAAATATTTGGTGGCAGCCGACCTCCATGAACTGATGGAGGCGCATGAGGTAATAGACCGTATCGATGTGGCAGAAGTCCTTGTCCATCATCTGATGTACCGGGAAGAGACCCGCTGGCCGGGCTGGCAGACGCGCACTGACTTTCCCGAAAAAGATAATGAGCGGTTTGACGGATTTGTGAACTCGCGTTTTGATCCGGATAGTAAAACAATCCAGGTCTTTATGCGGCCCTATGTTCAGACTGTCCCTGGCGACAGATTAAAACTTTAAGACGGAGGTGAGATTATGCCACCTGTTGTAGTTGCATCTAAATGTACCGGCTGTGGTGCCTGTGAGAATATATGCCCCGGTGATTTAATGGCAGTAGAAAAAGGTAAGGCCTGCTGCCGCACCAAAAGGGACTGCTGGGATTGCATGTCCTGTGTCAAGGCGTGTCCTGCTCAGGCGATCGAAATACGAATTCCCTATCAGTTAGGTTATTATCCGGCTAAACTTGTGCCGGAAGTGAAAGAAAAGTCTATTATCTGGACGTGTACGGATATATACGGTAAAGTAGAACAGTTCCATGTGAAAACCAGAAATGAGTAGATGAAAAAGGGCTGCGCTTTGTAAATGCGCAGCCTTTAGGCTAATTAGTTCTTATTCCAAGACTTTAATTTAGAAGTAATCTGAGAGTCCTCAGAGATGATGTATTCTCTGGCAATCAGGCCAACGCCGGGCGCATAGTATTCGATCAGGCTGGCGGTATTGGTTTGATTAAGCGGCGTACCTTTTATCCGGATAACGCTGGTGAAGGTTCCGCCTGGCATTGTAATGGTATCTGCAATACTTACGACCTCCCGTTTGTAACGTGCGTCCTGCCAACTGGCGCCTGGCTTGAGCGGAGCTTTGAGCAATATTTCATTCCGGTTGGGCTGCCGACTGAGCAGGCTGCCGTCAGAATAGTATTCTTCCACCGCATATATAAGGCTAACGGCTTCGGGTGTAACTTGATAAACCAGGCCCATCTGCGTGCCGCCATTATTTTCACCAAGCTGCGCCAGTTTGTCCTGCCGGCGGATTACTTTACGGGTAAAGCCGGCGTATTCATTGCCTGTGCCCTCGTATATCCAGGCTAGTCCTGAGTCTACCGGAAAATAGACGGACACATCGGTGATGCTCTCTTCTTTCGGCAATTTTTCAGACGGAGCAGTATTTTGTTTACTGCAGGCTGCCAAAGACAAGACTGAGATTGTTACCAGTATAATAGCTAATAATTTGTTCATATTGTCCCTCCGTAAAATGGAAATACCTTTCCCTGGCAGGTCTTTTTGGTGGTTGACTGCTATAAGATAATAACGCAGGATTAATATACAAGTAACGTGCAAAGACTATTCAGACGACTGGTCGACTTGGTGCCATTTTACGTAATCTGTTGCAGGATTTTCCGTATGAAGTGCAGAACTTACCACTAATTACCATCGTTAGGAGAAGTTATCCAATGCTAAAAGAAGCACGGGAATCGCTTGTCGATCAGGTTGACATGGATGCTATTGAAGACTTCTGCCGCGAAATTTATAAATGTGATGAGTATACACTTGTCCACGTACAGCATGTTGCTGACCTAATGGCAGGCCTCGCCAGTCAGCTGGGTATGTGCTGCGATGAGATAAACCTGGCCTATATGGTTGGGGTTATACATGATGTGGGCAAAATAAAAACGCCGGATGCTATCTTACACAAACCTGGGTGTCTGACAGCCGATGAATTTGAAATTATGAAACGGCATGCGAGTGACGGTGCACTTATGCTTGCGGGCATCGCCGGAGCGGATCCTATTATGTCTGTTATCAGACATCATCATGAACGTTTTGATGGCAAAGGGTATCCGGATGGTCTGTCAGGACGTCAAATACCAGAGCTAAGCAGGATGCTGGCTATTTGTGATGCCTTCGACGCTATGACTACGCACCGGTGCTATCGCGATCCGGTAAATTTGCGTGACTGTCTGCTTGAATTGCGCCGTTGTTCCGGTACGCAGTTTGATCCGGAGTTGTGCAAGGTTTTTATTGAGTTTATTGATGAGCGGTTTGGCTTTTCGCTTGAAAAAGAGCAAGCCGCTGAATTGCCGGTAGTGGCAGGCTAAGAATTAAAAATAAAAGATCATGCGTATATAGCATGATCTTTTTTGCCCCTTAGGCTTGAAATTAGACGAAGAGGTGAGCGCGATATGTGTCTTATATTGTTTGCTTATCAGCAGCATTCACGTTATAAGCTGGTTTTGGCGGCGAATCGCGACGAGTTCTATAACCGGCCAAGCTTGCCGGCCGGTTTTTGGCAAGACTGCCCGCAGGTCTTTGGCGGGCGCGACTTAGAGCAGGGCGGCAGCTGGATGGGGGTTTCCCGGGACGGAAAGATGGCAGCGGTTACCAACTATCGGGATCCTGCCAGCCATAATCCGCAGGCTAAAACCAGGGGCGCGCTGGTGAGCGGTTATCTGTGCGGCCCAGAGCAGGCTGCCGACTATGTCCGGGGTATTGACAAAGACGCGTCGCTATACAATGGCTTTAACCTGCTTGCTGCTGATAAAGACAGTTTGTGGTACTATTCCAACCGACAAAGGCTGGCCTATACAATTCCCGCCGGCATCCACGGACTTAGCAATCACCTTCTGAATACTGCCTGGCCTAAGGTTACCCTAGGCAAGCGCAGGGTTGCCGGGATTATGGAGCTGCCAGAATCTGAGTGGGAAGCTGCTTTTATGCGATTGTTAACCGACCAGACGCAACCGGCAGAGGCAGACTTGCCGCAAACCGGAGTAGCTGTGGAGTGGGAGCGAACGCTGGCGCCCGTGTTTATAACCAGTCCCACCTATGGCACCCGGACAAATACGCTGCTGCTCATTGACTATAACCACCAAATGCGCTTTATTGAGAGGACCTATCACCCTGACACACAGGAGTGGGACAGGCGAGAAATCTTAATTATACCAGAAAATTAATTGTATGACGCGTGTTGAGAGGTTTATTTCGTGTGTAAAGCGAAACAATATAGAAAATAATAGCAATTAACCGGGGTGAGCAAATATGAAAATTAAGCGTATGGATACGACCATAAGCACCTATAAGCTGCAGGAGTCGAAAGACTTTTATATGAAGTATTTTGGCTTTCGGCTGGTATATGAAAGTGACTGGTATATCGAACTTGTAACTGAGAACGAGCCGGTAAGCGGCATCAGTTTTACCATCGGCCAGCGGGAGTTCGGCGAAGTTTTTAACGGCAAGGGCATTATCATCTCCTTTGAAGTGGAAGACGTGGATGCTGAATTTGCAAGGCTCAAGGCAGAGGGGCTG
>Ga0366779_1126_pt1 | contig 11616 bp, 12 predicted proteins | sample BONcelN113001E10_FD_207083 | JGI IMG/M metagenome (GOLD analysis project Ga0366779, IMG submission 207083) | Enriched cells from coal bed in the Powder River Basin, Montana, United States - BONCAT cells N11 rep2 HSBNCT.N11.300.1.E10 ... | reverse complement strand
AACAGGTCAGTATCCGGCAAATAACCGATAAACAGGAAGCAGCCGTCCACGTCTACCGGCTTCAATTCACCTGTTTTTACATTCTTTAAAACGACTTGGCGGAGACGTTCCTCTCCTTTGAATTCATGCACCATGGTATTCCAGAGGAAATCCAGCTTAGGATTGGCGAGAGCCTGTTCTTTCGCCACTTCATTAGCATCGAGTATTCCTGTGTCATGGATAACGGAAACCTGTACCTGGCTGGCAAATTTGGTTAGAAAGATGGCTTCTTCGATTGCCGCATCACCGCTGCCGATGACGAGCACCGATTTGCCGGTATAGAAGGCGGCATCACAGGTGGCGCAGAAAGAAATACCTTTATCAAAGAGAAATTTTTCTTCACCAGCTGCGCCGGTTAAGCGCGGTTTGCCGCCGCTGGCGATAATTACGGCTTTGGCTGTGTAGTCGCTGCGAAAGGTACTGACGATTTTTTCTTCGCCACTGAGGGAAACCGACTTGACAGCAGTCAGTTTAACCTCTGTACCAAAGCGTTTAGCCTGTTTTTCAAACAGTTTCATCAGGCCGGTGCCGGTGACTGGGTCGGGGAATCCGGGGAAATTCTCAATTTCACTGGTATAGGTAGCCAACCCTCCCGGCAGGGCTTTTTCAAACAGAATAGTCTTTAAGCGGGCCCGACCGCAGTAAATGGCTGCCGTTAGACCGGCAGCGCCGCCGCCGATAATTGCTACATCGTAGTTTTCACGTTGTTTTGTCATAGCGCACCTACATAAAATATTTAACTAACAGTTTGCTGCCGATGAGAGCACCGACTAGAATAAAGACTCCGAAAACCCAGCCATGAAGAGACATGGAGGCAATGGCGCTGAAGTAGGCGCCGATATTGCAGCCAAAGGCCAGTCGTGCACCGTAGCCCATGAGCAGCCCGCCAAGCAGGGCGGCGACAACCTGGCGGCCTGCCTTAATCTTTTTAATTTTAAACTGCGAGGCGGCAGCTGCCGACAGGAAGGCACCTACGATTAGTCCCAAATTAATAATCGAACCGCCATGTGCCCAGAAGCCGCCTTTTAATGCCGCCATCATTGCCGGCTGCAGCGTGAAGAAGGACCAGACTTCCGGGTGTCCTCCGAAGGCCTGGTAAATCCATGCTCCCCAGAACACAAACGCAGTGGTTACACCCCAGGGTGAGGCCATATAAATAAAAATGACAATGTTGAGCAGGCCTAATAGTATAGCACCCAGCCAATAGGGCCATGCATCAATGAGCACCGTCTTTTTCAGGAATTGCAGTTCTTGGACCGCTCTTGTCGCCATGACACCATCCTCCTAAGCATTCTTTTCAATATAGATATCCCAGACGCCGTCTTCCACTTCTTCAACTTCAACATTGTGCCCTGCTTTGCGGGCCCATTCGGGAATGTTTTTTAGTGCGCAGCTATGATCAATACTGACGATCATAACGTCACCATTTTTTAGCTCGGGCCATTTTTTCTGGCATTTCAGCAGGGGGATGGGGCAGGCTTCGCCTAATGCGTCAATTGTAAATTCAGCCATGATAAATTCCTCCTAGTATTTCAGATAAATTAATTAGCCTTGCGGTATTCGTACCAGGTTGCGAAGACATAGATAAGACCTAACAGGGCTAGCTGCCCAAAAAAAGCGCCGGCCCAACCGAAGATTTCCGGTAAATAAATTTTCGGAGCGGCTTTGAAAAAATTGTCGGTCCACCAGCCGAAGTGAATAGCCCCCAGGACCGAACCCAGGATAAAGGTCGTTAAGGATAGCCATTGCATGGTAAAGCCTTCGCCCATGCGCATCAGGGTTCCTGATGCGCAGCCACCTGAAATGACCATGCCGATACCGAAGAGTACCGCGCCGATTGCGGTATGAATACCAACCGGCTGAACACCGCCGATTATTGGACCACCTTTTAAGAGAGTGGTAAACTGTAGCGCAGCAAAACCCAGCGCGGCCACTGCAAAAGCGATCATGGTGGCGCGGGTCAGGGATGTACTGCCTGTCAGAATGGGATCACGCAGTGAAGCGGTAAAGCAGAACCGGGATTTCTGAAGCACAACGCCCAAGCCGATACCTAGGAACCAAATAATACTGAGCAGCGTTTTCATCTGGGATAAATACATCCCCACGGCAATAACCACGGTGAGTGCAGCAGCGGTATAGCCGAGCTGACTCTTCTTTTTGACGGCAGTTAACGGTCTTTTTCTGAGCATGATTTGTGTTTCTGACACGATTGCAACCCTCCTTCTTTATGTTTGTGAAGTTTTTCACCTCTAACTGGCTTCATTGTACTATTTTTTAGAAAAACTGTGAAATTTCAGTTTTTTATGATAGTATAATGTTAACTTATACTAAGCAGGTGAAACAGGCTATGAATCTGAAACTTTTACAAGCCTTTATTGCGATTGCTGATGCAGGTTCTTTCTCCAAAGCTGCTGAACGGCTCTTTATATCGCAGCCGGCTTTAAGCCAGAATGTAAAACAACTGGAAGCTCACTTTAAGACTACTTTGATCCGGCGTGATTCGCATAAATTTTCACTGACGAAGGCAGGGCATATCCTGTATCAGCATGCCCTGCAGTTAACAGCGGCGTCTGCTAGCATGGAGGAAGCAATGCGGACTTTGCAATCAGACTGCGATCAGCTGGTATCAGTGGGTGCTACCAGCGTCATTGGCGGCTATGCCGTTCCGTGCAGCATTTTTATTTTCAAACAGAAGTACCCAAACGCCTCCATTAAATTAAAGCTGGGAAATCGCCGCCAGATTTTAGAGGACCTTCGGTCCGATTTGTTGGATATCGGCATTGTCGAAGGCGACCGGCCTGACACTGCATTCAACGCGGATGAAATACACACCGAAGAAATGATCATCGTCGCTCCCAATAGTGAATCGTGGCGAAAGCAGCCGCAGCTCAGCCTGAAGGATGTGCCTACGGTTCCGCTGATAATGAGGGAAGAAGGCTCTGCTACGCGATGGGCGGTTGAGCAGGTTTTCCGGCAGGCCGGAATCAATCTCCGGCAGCTGAATATTGTGTTGGAACTTAACAGTGTCGATTCCATCAAAGCTGCAGTGGAAGCTGGCCATGGTATTTCGATTCTTCCCCGGATTGCAGTAAAAAAAGAGCTTTATAACAAAGCTCTTTGTTCGCTGAAAATCGATTTACTTTCCTTTTCTCAACGCATTTATGTAGTTTATAAAGGTAAGACCCATCGGCCTATTACCGCCAAATTTATTAAACTGATGAAATCAGCGGCCAATGGTTTTTGCTAATTACTATTATTCGCGGATGGTAATTTGCCAGATGCCGTTGTCCACTTCCTCCACTTGCATAGTAAGCCGCTTGCGGCGCATTTCTGCCTGGATGACCGACACGGTGCAGCTATGATCGGTAAGCAATATAATATGGTCTCCCGGCTGCATTTGCTTGATGGCGGCCTGGACTTTCAGATTGGGGATTGGACAGAAATCGCCAAGGGCATCAATAAAATGCTCGGCCATTAAGCAGCCCCCTTTCCGCGTTTTCAAATTGCTAACTTCGCGATACAATAAATAGTAACATTTTTTGCAGCTCTTCTGTTATTTAAGCCCTACTGACTTCAGCACATTAGTGAGACTTTCAGCGCTTTGTTTTAGTTTTTCTATTTCTTCCTCGCGAAGGGGAACAGCCAGTCTGGTCTCAATACCGTTGCTGCCGACGCGGCAGGGAAGGCTCAGGGAGACGCCGCTAATGCCGTATTCTCCTTCCAGTGTTGTTGATACCGGAAAAATGCTGTGTTCATTATAAAAGACAGCCCGGGCAATCCGGCAGGCCACCATGGCAATTCCGAAATTGGTGCAACCCTTATAATTAAGAACATCATAAGCGACATTTACCACAGCAGGGCCGACACTGGCGCGATCAAGCGGTTTTACCGGGTGAAAGTAGTCATCGAGCTGCTCGCTGGGAATGCCGGCGATACTAATAAGACTCCAGGCCGGAAAAGCCGAATTGCCGTGCTCACCTAACATGAAGCCCTCGACATGCTGCGGATTCACTTGATAATAGGTGCCGAGAAGTTGTTTGAGGCGGGCTGTTTCCAATGACGTACCTGTACCGAATAGTTTGTTTTTGGGATAATCGAAGAAGTTGGCAGCGTAATAAGTGGTAATATCGAGCGGATTGGTGATCATAATGATAATGGCTTCTTTGGTGTAACGGGTGATGGATGTCATGACATCTTTCATGACGGTGACATTTTTCCCGGCCAGGGATAAGCGGTCGCCTGGCTCCCCTGGCATAATGCTGGGGCCAGCCGCGATAATAATGACATCAGCGTCTTTGCATTCTTCATAGCCGCCGGCGTGAATGCGGCTGTTCGGACTAAGGCTGAAAGGCGCGCCGTGGCTGGCGTCAAGCGCTTCACCTAACGCTTTATTCTCCTTGATATCAATGACTGCAATTTCAGCGGCCAGATTTAGGGATAAGGCGGTATTCAGCACGGCTGAGCCGACATTACCTACGCCGACGATTGCTAATTTCGTTCTTTTTGTATGCATTGTGTTTCCTCCCATTCCGTAACTAGGCTACAAACGTATTTTTACTGTACGCACAACTTGTTCTATAGTTGCTATATTATACCATTAGCCCTGTAAAATGTCGATTGTCACGGGAGTTTCTCCGGTGACAATACGCACAGCTCCCGCTTAAACCTTAAATCGTCCTACCGCCTGCTCTAATTGATTGGACGATGCACTTAAGGTTTGGCTGGAGGCAGTTATCTCTTCCAGCGAGCTGGACTGATCCTCAAGTGAGGCTGCAATTGTCTGCGTTTGTATTACCGGAGCTTTGTCCAGTGCCTGCAACCAAAGAAACAGTATTGCAAATATATAAGAATTCATTATAGTTATCCTTGAACTCTGCCGCAAAAGCAGCCTGCTTTGCGACAGAGTTTTATTTAAGTTGGTTCCTCTGAGAATTTCTATGTCAATGGAACCGTCCCCGTGACAGAAAATTGTTTTTTCTTGTGTTTTATTAGGTGGTATTCTATAATAAAGAAGAAAGTACTCTCAACAACTACATATGTGTATCCGGATGAATTTTGCGGGAGAGCGGCTGTATAAGCCCGCCGAAGAAGTAAAACTTTCAGGCACTCCGATTGTTGAGTAAAACCGCAAAGGGACGGAACTCTGGAGAGATCCTCCTATGAGGGCGCCGAAGGGGAAACCCAGCAACGTTGTTGCTGATAAATCTCTCAGGCAAAAGGACAGAGATAATATACGCTGCACAAGATGTTTGATTGTGCTGCCGTATTTTAGCGCTAGCTCAGCCTTATCTAATCTTTCCAGAGTCAAATCAGCAGTTGATTTGACTCTTTTTATTTTATTCACAAATAATTTGTCTACAGAGAAAGGGAGAAAAAATGAGTAAATCAATGCCAATTGCCGCGCCGCATACGTGGGGCAAGTATACTCCAGACAAGATTTTTACGGTTGTTTCAAAGGCCACTCAGGCCAAAGAAGCCTATGGAAGAGAACATGTTGTCAATGGCGCACCGGGAACCTTCCTTGATGAAACGGAAACCATTTATTGCCTGCCTACGGTAGAGGCAGTATACCGGAGTATTCCCATGAATGAAGTTGTTGCTTATTCACCGCTGGAAGGGGCGCCGGATTTCCTGGAGGCTGCTGTGCAGCATGTTTTCCGGGATTTTCGCCCTGAAGCTCATATAAAGGCAGTAGCGACACCTGGCGGTACGGGGGCGTTGCATAATATTGTAGCTAACTACACTTCCGTTGGTGATTCCGTCCTTTCCAGCGAATGGTGCTGGGGACCGTACAAGTCGATCGCTGAAGATGCGCTGCGTAAGTTTGAAACATTTTCCCTTTTTGCCGGAGAGCAGTTTAATCTTGCTGAGTTAGAGGAAAAAATGGCAGCTCTCCTTGCTCAGCAGGAACGGCTGGTTGTCATTTTAAATACGCCTTCTCACAATCCTACCGGCTATACCATGACAAATGCCGAATGGGAGGCTGTGCTTACTAGTGCCAAAAAGCTGGCAAAACCAGGCCGCTTTATTATCCTGGCGATTGATGTGGCTTATTTGGATTATACCGACGATCAGGTGGCAAGCCGTTCCTTTTTCCCGTTGCTTGCAGATTTACCGGAAAATGTACTGCCTATTATCTGCTTTAGCATGTCAAAAAGCTTTACGCTTTATGGACAGCGGGTGGGTGCAATGATTGGCGTATCCCCAAGCGCTCAAATAGCTGATGAATTTTTTAAAACGAATCAGATTACCTGCCGGGCGAGCTGGTCAAGTATTAACCGGGGAGCCTCCAAAGTGCTGGCCGCTATTTATGCTGATCCTGAACTGGTAAAAAAGAGTGATGAAGAGCGGGCGGCGGCTCTTGCTATTATTAAGTCCCGTGCTGCTTTGTTCAGTGCAGAAGCGAAGGCTGCGGGACTGGACATTCTGCCGTACCGTTCCGGTTTTTTCCTAACGATCCCAAGCAAAAGACCGGAAGAGGTTTGTCAGGTATTAAATAAAGCCAATGTTTTTCTCGTTCCTCTTGCCAAAGGAGTGCGCATTTCTGTTTGTGCTATTCCGACCAGGAAGATAGCCGGATTAGCTGCAAAAATAAAGCAGGCAATTGACTATATTAACGTACAAGGCAACCATTAAAAGAAAGAGAAACAGATGAATCCTCATCACATTTTTTAATGTGAGGGGGATTTTTTTCTTACCCTAAATTATTATCAAATACTATTGTAATTGATAATTCCCTGCTCTTGGTGGTAGAATAAGTCATTCGTGTTAAAACATTGTTTGGTGACCTGGAGGTAGGTATGGACAAATCAGCTGCTTTAGGTGAGCATAAGATATCAGCACTGTTATGGAGCTTTTCCGTTCCGGCGATTATCGGTATGGTAGTCAATGCTTTATATAATGTGGTAGACAGTATTTTCGTGGGCCAGGGCGTAGGGGAGATAGGCTTAATAGCCGTTACCATTGCCTTTCCGTTAATGATGATCTTGATGGCAGTGGGTATGTTTGTCGGGTTAGGTGCCGCTGCACTTGTCTCGATCCGCTTGGGAGAACAGGACAAGGCCGGGGCTGAACTTATTTTAGGCAATGCGGTGACTATGGTTATTGGTTTAGTCGTGGTTACCACCGTGGCAGCGCTATGGTATCTGGAACCCTTGCTGCTGCTGCTGGGAGCGACGCCGGATGTGCTTCCTTATGCGAAAGATTTTACAACCATTATCCTGGCGGGCAGCGTCTTTATGCATGTGAGCTTTGGATTGAATGGGATTATTCGTGCCCAGGGAGATCCTAAAACTGCTTTGGCAACGATGCTGATTGCGGCACTGTTAAATACGATATTGAATCCCCTTTTCATTTTTGGACTGCACTGGGGCATAAAGGGTTCAGCCTGGGCGACAGTATTGTCTCAGGCTGTGGCAACAGTATGGGTAATGGTTTATTTCCTAAGAGGTTCAGGCACGCTTAAGCTGCAAAGACGGTATCTTGCCGTACGCAGTGATGTGGTGACCGGTATTGCAAAGATTGGTATGGCTCCTTTTTTGCTGCAAGTAGGTAACAGCTTAGTGATGGTGGTATTAAATTTTAGCCTCCTTGAATATGGAGGAGCTTTGGCGGTTGCCGCTTTTGGAATTATCAACAGGGTGCTGATGCTCATGCTGATGCCGGTACTGGGGATTAGTCAGGGGGCTCAGCCCATTATCGGCTATAATTATGGTGCGGGACATTACCGGCGGGTAATTGCTACCGTTAAGATGGCAGTGGTGGCAGCAACTGGTTTGTGCGTATTCGGTTTTCTTTGTGTACAGCTTCTGGATGTGCAGATTATCCGATTGTTTAATGGTAATCACGAATTGGTACAACTGGGATCAGACGGATTAAGACTGTTTTTGCTGATGCTGCCGATAATCGGGTTTCAGATTATTAGCGCCAATTATTTTCAGGCGGTAGGCAAGGCGGGGTATGCTATTGTTTTTAACTTGCTGCGCCAAATCATCCTGCTCATTCCCATGATCTACATTCTGCCTAGATTCTGGGGCTTACATGGTATTTGGCTGGCCGGCCCGATTTCTGATATCGGAGCGGCTCTTCTGACGGGGATTTTTATGGTTAGAGAGCTGAGACAGTTGGCTTCTCAGGAGAAAGTGAAGAGTTCATAAATACCCTGATGGAGCGGAATGCCAATGCTCAGCCGGCTCCTCACCAGATGCACGGACATTAAGCTAGCCCGTTCTCAAAGCTTGACTTGATAGCCTCCAATCGGTTACACTATTCGTGAATAGGCCTAGAGATATGAGATGTTTAGAAGGCAAGACTCTGTTGAGTTTTGCCTTTTTTCGTTTACCAAGAACCAAAAGGAGAAATGTAGAATGAAGAATATTGAACTATTAAACCCTCCGGAAGTACTGTTGCGCTCTAATTGGGTAGACCGCTACGAAACCAAAGTGTCCCGCTGGCTTACGCCGTGGGATGGCGAGCAGCCAGTCGATATAGGACTTATCGGAGTGCCCTTATCAAAAACTTCGATTAGTGTTTCCGGTGCATCTATGCTGCCTAATGCTTTGCGGGAATTATTCAAAACGGTAACGACCTATAATGTCGATGCTGATGTGGATTTGCAGGAGTTATTGGCCCGCGACTTAGGCGATATTCAAATGCATGTGACGGATCTCTTCCGTTGTCATCAAAATATCGAGCAGGGCATGGCCAACATCTATAAGGCAATGCCTGCGATTTTTCCGATTATTGTAGGCGGTGATCATTCCATAACCTACCCGTCGGTGAAAGCCTTTAAACAACGCTTTTCCGGAAAAGTAGGGATTGTCCAATTTGATGCCCATATGGATGTGCGCAATCTGGAAGACGGAGGGCCTTCTAACGGGACACCCATTCGCAGTCTGATTGAAACGGCAACAGTAGAAGGACGTCATATTGCTCAGATCGGCATTCACAGCTTTGCTAACTCCAAACCTTACCGTGAATATGCCTTGTCCAAAGGAATTACTCAATTTACTGCCCGGCAGGTAGCCAAAGAAGGTATTGACAGCCTGGTTGAGCAGGCAATGCATATTGCCGGAGACGGTACAGAGGCGATCTATGTTACCGTTGATATGGACGTTCTTGATCAAGCTTATGCACCTGGCGTTCCTGCCATGGCTCCGGCAGGCATGACCTCCTGGCAATTGCTTGATGGGCTTTTTCTGTTAGGCTGCAATCCCAAGGTAAAAGGCTTGGATATTGTTTGTGTAGATCCGGTGAGAGATCAGCGTCAAAGCACCATTCGTACTGCCTTATACGGTATTTTGACTTTCCTGGCCGGTTATAGTAAGCGGTAACCTTATTCTGAGATACTATTTGACATTGTAAAGTAAGTAAAATATGATTAATCGATAAGGTCAAAAATAGATAATATCAGTCTAGAGATAAGAGAAACCGGTGAAGCAATTGCCGGTAAGAGATGACTGATTTTAGGCGGTTTGACCGGAAAGGGCGGTACTTTGTGAGGCAGACAGAAACAATCAGCCTGGGTAAAATGGCGGTTTTTTTGGCATTGCATTCGGGAGAGGCTGAAGAAGCCATGCAAAAGCACGGTCGCGAATGCGGCTATAAGCTATATAAAGGCAGAGTCGGGTCGATGGATTCGGCCAAGATATTTGCAGCGGTGGAAACAGCTGCAAAAAGGGAAGGGCTGATTAATGATCAGTACCGGGAAGAGCACGCCCTGTATCATTGTATTTTGGAAGCCTATCATGGAATATGCCGGGGTCAGACTGGCCTGGGGAATATCATGCGCAGTGCCGGCTTGCTTTTTAGTATTGTACGGGGGCCAAGGCTTCCGGGAGATGAAAGTGATGGAGACTGGGTTGCAGTTGCTTTGTATGGCAGCATGGGCGCACCCATCAAAGGCTATGAGCATGAGGTACTGGGGCTGGGAATAAATCCTGTTTAAAGAATATATATTACCGTATTTTGCCTAGAGCTATGAGACTGTAGGAGGCAAAACCCGCAAGGGTTTTGTCTCTTTTTTTGTGTCAGTGGAACCGTCCCCGTGGCAGGGGATTAATTGTAACGGAAAGGATGAGGGTATATAACATGATCAACAATACAACTGTTGCCGGCGCTATGACGATTAAACTGGATGGTCAGTTGCCGCCTAAACCGGAATTTGCGCCTGGTATTCGCCGGGCACCGAGCAGAGGATTCCGGCTGACCCGGTCACAAACGGAGATTGCTTTGCAAAATGCACTCCGGTATGTACCGGAAGAATTACATGAGCTTTTGGCAGGTGAGTTTTTGGATGAATTAATGACTTACGGCCGCATTTATGCCTATCGCTACCGGCCGCAAGAGCAATTGTCAGGCCGGCCCATCGATGAATATCAGGGGAAATGCCTGGAAGGAAAGGCGTTTCAGGTCATGATTGATAATAATTTGAGTTTTGACATTGCTCTTTATCCCTATGAGTTGGTTACTTATGGCGAAACCGGTCAGGTATGCCAGAATTGGCTGCAGTACCGTCTGATAAAAAAATACTTGGAAGAGATGACACAGGAGCAGACACTGGTTATTCAATCGGGACATCCGGTGGGATTATTTCCGTCCAAACCGGATGCTCCCAGGGTGATTATCACTAATGCCCTGATGATTGGTATGTTTGACAATCAGAGAGACTGGGAAGTGGCTGAGCAGATGGGGGTAGCCAACTACGGTCAAATGACGGCCGGCGGCTGGATGTACATCGGACCGCAGGGCATTGTTCACGGAACCTTTAATACCTTGTTAACGGCAGGGCGGTTAAAGCTGGGGATAGCTGATGACGGTGATTTGCGAGGCAAATTGTTTGTCAGCTCCGGTTTGGGCGGCATGAGCGGCGCTCAGCCTAAAGCAGTGGAAATTGCCAATGGTGTAGGAATTATTGCCGAAGTGGATGATTCCCGTATACAGACAAGACAGCAGCAAGGATGGGTTCAGCAGGTATCGGCTGACCGGGGTGAAGTATTTAGGCTGGCGGCGGAATACATGAAAAAAGAACAACCCCTTTCCATTGCTTATCATGGCAATATTGTCGATTTGCTCGAGTATGCAGTAGAGCATAATATTGCCATTCACTTGTTGTCCGATCAGACTTCCTGCCATGTGGCTCATGACGGAGGCTACTGTCCCCAGGGGGTTACTTTCACAGAGCGGACAGAACTGTTAGCACGTGACCGCTCGGCCTTTGCCCAACTGGTAGATAAGTCACTCCGGCGTCATTTTGAATTAATATCCATATTGGCAGACCGGGGAACGTATTTCTTCGACTATGGCAATGCTTTTATGAAGGCCGTATATGATGCCGGCGTCAAGGAAGTTTCCCGTAATGGTATTGATGATAAGGAGGGCTTTGTTTTTCCTTCTTATGTTGAGGATATTATGGGGCCTGAATTATTTGACTATGGCTACGGTCCTTTCCGCTGGGTTTGTCTGAGCGGTAGAGAAGAAGATTTAATCAAGACTGACGAGGCAGCAATGAATTCTATTGATCCTGAACGGCGGGGCCAGGACCGGGATAACTATGTTTGGATACGGGATGCCCGGAAA
>Ga0366779_1125_pt1 | contig 11696 bp, 11 predicted proteins | sample BONcelN113001E10_FD_207083 | JGI IMG/M metagenome (GOLD analysis project Ga0366779, IMG submission 207083) | Enriched cells from coal bed in the Powder River Basin, Montana, United States - BONCAT cells N11 rep2 HSBNCT.N11.300.1.E10 ... | reverse complement strand
GCCTGTCAATCTGAAATGCACGCAGGAAAACCTTGGTGTATCCAAAGAGGTATCGAGCTTTGTGCTTCCGCTTGGCGCTACCATTAATATGGATGGGACGGCAATCTATCAAGGTCTTTGTGCTTTGTTTGTGGCACAGGTATATGGTATTGATTTGTCGTTAGGACAGATGGCTATCATAGTTCTGACAGGAACACTAGCTTCTATAGGCGCGGCTGGCGTTCCTGGCGCAGGCTTGATTATGCTGACATTGACTCTGCAATCAGTAAACCTTCCGATTGAGGGTATTGCGCTTATCGCAGGCATTGACCGTGTACTGGACATGGCTCGAACAACACTAAATATTACAGGCGATGCCGTGGCTTCTCTTATCGTACAACGCAGCGAAGAAAAACATCAGCATACCGACCATACAATTTCAGCATAGAGAGAGGGAGCACCCTCTCTTTTTATTTGTTAGAATATACAAATATTATTTTGTATACAAGAATACAGTAGACAGAACATATAAAGTCGCATATAATAAATTGCAGAAGAAGCAGCAATTATAGCGAACCAGGATAGTCTTTTACATGAGCGGTGATTAGACATAGCACAGACTATGTGTTTTCACTGACGAAAAAGACTATCCATTTTTTATTTTCGGGAGGTTTTTGGGGTTGAAAACCGAATATTAAGGCAGAACTATGAGGGAGAAACTATGAAAAAAATTCGAATACTAGCTGTTCTGCTTGTGATAACTATGGCAGGCTCAGGCTGTTCACCAGCAAAACCGTACAAAGAAACACAGTTTCTGATGGATACCGTAATTGAGATTACCGCGTATGGGCCTAATGCCGGGGAAGCGGTCAAAGATGCTTTTGCCGAGTTTAAGCGTATACAGAAGCTGAGCGATAAATTTGATCCTAGCAGCCAAGTGTCGCAGATTAACCGTTTGGCTGGCATGGGAAAGATGGCAGTTGACCCTGACGTAGCCCTGATGATTGATCGTTCGGCGAAGATGTCCCAATTAAGCGCAGGTAAGTTTGATATCACCATAGGTGCACTAACCGGACTTTGGGGAGTAGGACAGAAGGGTGAATATATTCCCGCTAAGCAGGATATCTCTCAGGTGTTACCATTGGTGGATTACCGGCAGATTGAAGTAGACAGTGCCAATAACAACGTTTCCCTGAGCAAGCCAGGTATGGCGCTTGATCTGGGGGGTATAGCCAAAAGGTACGCCATTGAAAAAGCCCTGGAAAAACTGCATAGTCACAGTATCCGTTCTGCACTTATCAATGCCGGTGGTGACATCAGTGTGATTGGAAATAAGCCGGACGGCACTCCGTGGAGAATTGGACTGCAGCATCCGCGTAAGGAAGAGGGGCTTCTGGCCCGAATTACGCTGGATAAATGGAATACGGTTGAAACCTCAGGTGATTACCAGCGATACTTTATTAAGGAGGGTGTACGGTATGCACACATACTCGACCCGCATACCGGAATACAGCCCAGTGAGATAGCAAGCGTTACAGTGATTTCAAAGGATAACAGTGCAGATATCCGTAGTTCGGCGGTATTTGTCCTCGGCATTAATAAGGGACTTGAATTGCTTGCGCAGTTTCCGGGAACAGAAGCAATTATTGTTGCTACTGATGGTAGAATTATTGTTACACCAGGCCTGAGCAACAGCGTAGAAATCGAAAAGTAGGAGGCAGTTTGATGAATTTCTGTGAGAAGCTCAGAGCGGCGCTACAATCGAGACCGCCAAAAATAGAAAACGAAAATGATTACTTCTCTTCCGCAGTACTGATACCGTTAGTCAATTATAAAGGAGAACTGCGGGTTTTATTTGAAGTGCGATCTTCGATGCTATCCTGGCAACCGGGTGAGATTTGTTTTCCTGGTGGACATATTGAACAGGAGGACTGCAACCCATTGGCGGCTGCCATTCGCGAGACAAGTGAGGAAATTGGCGTTCCTCAGGAACTTATCCATCCAATTGGTGCGATTGATTATATTGTCAGCCCAATTGGCGTCATTCTCTATCCCTATGTTGGCTTCATTGAACGTGCCGGGGCAGTGCAGCCAAGTTGTGATGAAGTCGGCAGGATATTCTCTGTTCCACTGGACTATCTGCTGGCGGCAGAACCACTAACCGGCCGCATGGAGCTCGCAACACGTCCACTCGGTGATTTCCCTTTCCACCTGATGCCTGATACTTATCCTCAAGGTTGGAAGCGTCGGACTGAGTATGAAGTCCTCTTTTATCAATATAAAGAACATGTGATTTGGGGACTGACGGCCAAGGTATTGCATAAATTTTTGCAGGTATGCAAAGAAATAAAAGATTAAAAGCTAAAGGCTCTCCGTTGGGAGAGCCTTTACTATTTATTGGTTGAATGCCAGATCTGCGATTCGCCATACATGACCATGCATAATCTGATTATAAATTTCAGTGACAGTCTCAAAGATCGCTGATCGCTTCACAGTGCGCTTTTTGGTCAGTACAGAAAACTTAAACCATCGCCCTTCACGCGAAAGCTGATAGAGGGCATTGTTAATCTCCAGCGTTATCGTCTTGGTAGGGGATTGATTAAGCGCATGTTCCAGTTGCAGTACTGCAGGTCCGTCAAGAGGCGGCATTTGTAGTAAAGACTTAGTTTGTGACATGGTTCACGCTCCTTGCACTCTAGAATGATAAACGATATTCAGTTGTTAGCAAGATTATAGCATTAATGTAAAAATAATACCTGCTCGTGGAATGACGAAAAATAGGGATATAAGGCGATATACGTCGATAAGGTGGACAATCCTCTTTTTAGCTTAAAATTCTGAAAAATTAGACGGAATGTTTCTGTTTGACATAACGTTCTATAACAGGGTAGGAGGCTTGACCTTAAATTTTCAATTTCGGCATAAGAAAAATAAGGCGCGCAATACTAACAGTAAATACTTCTACGAGGTGAAGTGAATTGAGACGCTTAAAATTAATTGCACTTTGTGTACTGGTTCTTTTTGCTGTAACAGCCATAATATCTGTTGGAGGGTGTATGAAAAAGCCGGCACCCAAACCGTTGCTGCCAGGGCAAACCGATAATCAAGGAGCCGTCAATCCCCCTGCCCGCATGATTATCGGTTACTATGAAAATCCATGGCCGGGAACTCCGGAGCAATCGGGTTCATTCCCCAGCATGAAAACGTATGGCGGGCACATGACCCATGTTGTACCGTTCTGGTATAAGGTCGTGGCTGATGGTACCCTGGAATCGAAAGAAAGCCAGCAGGTATATGATACTGCTCGCAATCTTGGCCTCAAGATCTTTCCGCTGATTACGTATAAGACAGGTGTTATTGAGAAAGTATTAAGTGAGCCTGCGCTAAGAACGAAGACTATTGACAACATTGTGAAGCTGGTTAAGGAAAAGCCATACGACGGGGTTAATATTGACTTTGAGTTGTTAAAACCAGAGCAAGAGAAAGATCTGACAGCCTTCATGGCTGAGCTTTACGGTAAGCTAAAGCCGCTTAATAAAACGGTTACCGTGTCAGTATTCCCTAAGATTGATGTACACGAAAGCATACATGGAGCGTATAACTATGCGGAACTTGCCAAGAATTCCGATTTTATTCAGGTTATGCTATACGATAAACATTGGGCTACTTCCGAACCGGGCGCTATCGCACCAATTGACTGGTATGAGAAGAACATAAAATATTCAATTGAGCAAGCGGGGGGGGCCAATAAGGTAATTGCAGGCGTTAGCGCCTATGGTTATGATTGGGGACCAGGCAAGGAACCGGCTAAAGATGTTCGCTATGTAGATGCAATAGTTACTGCCGAGAAAAACGGAGCAAAGATTGAATATGATGAGGCTAGTCAGGCTCCGCATTTTAAGTATAAGGATCATGAAATCTGGTTTGAAAACGATCGCAGCACAGCTGCCAAGATGGACATTGTAGCTAAATACAATCCGGCTGGTATTGCTATATGGAGGCTTGGGCAAGAGCAGCCAGAGATTTGGCCGATTATCGATAAGAAGTTTCCTAAAGGCCAGCACTAGGGGTTCCGGCCGTTGATAAGCGGCGTCCCGCGTTGTTGAAGGCTCAGCACGATCCTCAACGTACCATGGTGTACGTTTCCGGTCGGGCTGAGCTTTCTGCCTAGCGGTACTTGCTTCTGAACGGCCTATTCCTATTTATATGTCTAGGCTACGAGGCGTAATTAACGCACAGAGGACATTGTTAGGCGTTTTTTTACGTAATGACAGGTTTTATGCATGTCATCGCGAGCAAAGCGCGGCGATCTTCCTTTTTCTTTTAGCCAATGCCGGCAGGTTTTTTTTCCCATAGGCGGAATATAGTTTTATAGAGCATGACACAATAGGGCAGAGGTGAGAGAATGACCAAGGTGCTATTGTTTATTGAGAACGGCTTTGAAGATATGGAAGCCATGTATCCCTTTTACCGGCTGCAGGAAGCCGGGTATGTTGTAGACGTGGTTGGACCCGGGAAAGGGACTGTCTATCAGGGGAAATATGGCTATCCATTAACGGCGGATGTAGCGCCTGAGGACGTGCGTATTGCCGACTATGCGGCAGTTATTATACCGGGAGGCCAGGCGCCTGACCGGATGCGTCTGAATGATCAGATGGTTGATCTTGTTAAAGAAGCCGACCAAAGAAATCTGGTAATCGGCGCTATTTGCCACGGACCGCAGATGTTAATCGAGGCAGATATTGTCCGCGGGCGAAATGTAACTTGTTATCGGTCAATTCTTACTGATATTCTCAATGCCGGAGCCATCTACCATGACATGGAAGTTATCATGGACGACAAACTGATTACCTCCCGTATGCCTAGAGACTTACCGGCCTTCTGTCGCGAGATATTGAATGTTATGCCCGAAGCCAGGATTAAGTGAAGGAGGAGTTTGCGTATGGCTATCGTAGAAGTTACCATAGCGCCTATGGGAACAGGCACGCCGGGTATCAGTCAATATGTGGCTGCTTGCCATAAGGTGCTAGAAAAAGCGCAAGACCTGAAATACCAGTTGACGCCCATGTCTACTATTATTGAAGGTGACTTGGACCGTATTTTGGAAGTTATCCGCCAGATGCATGAAGTGCCTTTCGGTGCAGGGGCTCCACGAGTATCGACATTGCTGCGTATTGATGACCGGCGTGATAAGGAACTCACAATGGCAGGCAAGATTAAAGCGGTAACTGATAAGCTGTAGGAGGGTGTTATGACACAAGAAGTTTTAACAGTAGAAGGTATGAGCTGTAACCACTGCAAGAATGCAGTCGAGAGCGCTGTGAAGGCATTGCCGGGGATTACAACAGCCGAAGTAGATCTGGCTGCGAAGAGTCTCAGGGTAGAATTCGATGAGACAAAGGTATCTCTTTCTGCTATTAAGAAAGCGGTTGAGGAAGAGGGTTTTACCGTTAAGTAGTGATACTTGGGAAAGCCGCTTAGCTTGACTAGGTGATCGGCGATTTGCTATACTTTACATAAGCCCCCGTGCAGGGGGCTTACTTTGTATAACTTTCCATGTATGAGAAGGGGTGATTGCACTTTTATGGTGACACGTTTGGAAAGGCGGCTGGCCGAACAGCGTCAAAGCCGGCATTTTCGTAAGAAACGCGTTCTTGTAATAACGGCGATAGCATTGCTTACTATTATTGTAGCGACAGCTTCGTATTTCTGGTTCGGCAGTGGCTTTAAGGCCAAAAGGGCCAGCGGACTACCCTTCTCTGAACATAAAATCAACATTCTGGTTTTAGGCGTGGATGAACGTGCCGACGATAAAGGCCGTTCTGATACGATGTTTGTTGTAACTATTGATATTAACTCCCAAGAGGTGTCGCTTCTTTCCGTACCGCGTGATACGCGCGTAAAGATCCCTGGGTTTGGCTGGGACAAGATTAACCATGCATACGCAGAGGGGGGAGTGAAGCTTTCGCGGCAAGCAGCGGAGGGCCTGCTGGGCATACCAATTGATTACCATGCGGTGATTAATTTTGCCGGATTTTATAAGATCGTGGACGCGATCGGCGGTGTAACCATTAATGTAGAAAAACGCATGTACTACGAAGATCCTTATGACAACTTGGTTATCGACTTTAAACCAGGTATGCAGCATATGGATGGCAAGGCGGCTATCAAATATGTAAGATACCGTGGTGAGGATGGCGATCTCGGGCGCATTGAACGGCAGCAGAAATTTATTAAGGCCATGATGCAAGAAGTTGCCACTCCTGCGACACTAACCCGTATTCCTGCCATTGTCAAAGAAGTCAATTCAATGCTGAAGACAGATATGTCTCAGGGGGAAATGCTCAATCTTGCCAAGATGATGAGTGATACTTACAAAAAAGGTTTAAAAACCGATACTGTACCGGGGCGTCCGGGATACATTCAACAAATAAGTTATTGGCTGCCTGATATTGTAGCGCTCCGTGAACATACGTTCCAAACGCAGGGCGCTGCTATGGACGAGAAAGAATTAGCGATTGCCGAAAAACTGTCAACTGAATATGAACGTTCAATTCCAAGAGAAATGACGGTTGCGGAAATTCCCAAAGCTCTCAAACCGCTGAAAAACATAGCGGCAGACAAGTATAAGAAACCGGCGAATAAATCAGAAGCCGTTGCCACTGCTAAGCCTGTGGCCAGTGATAAATTGCGAATTACTATTCTTAACACCAGCGGCGTACCTGACGCTGGTGAAAAAATTGCGGCAATTATGCGCAATCAAGGCTTTGAAATTGCAGGCATCAATAGCAGTACCAGTGCGAATAAAAACACGGTAGTAATTTCATATACAACAAATAATGCGGTAGTCAGTAAACTGACTGGACTGCCATTCAAGTATGCATTGCAGGTAACTAAAGATGATAGTAAGGCGAATCAGGTGATGGTGGTAATTGGCAAAGACTACACAGGAAAATAAAGGCTTCCGATAAGCGTCGCCTAACTGCGTTACTCTCGCAGCCCACATCCTCAACGTACAAGATGTACGCCTCCGGTATGGGCTGCTCGGGTGCCTGGTTATGCTCGCTTCTCGAAAGCCTTTGCGCTTTTTGCAGAGGTTCCCCAGAAATACTGAAATATTTACCCAGTCTACTAAAAAAAAATGAATTTTTTATTGCATAATATCGAACAAGCATGTTATAATTTTCACACACGTTATAATATACCCCTCATGTATAGCCCTTCCCCAAGGGCTATTTTTTTTTGCCCTTTTACACATAATAGATGGTGTAGATTTGCTGGAATTTCATCATAAGGAGCAATTGAATGTGGACAACTGAAAAGACCCAGCGCGTTACTGTGTTAGGATATATTGTCGTAGGTATTATTACTCTGCTTATTCTTCGCCTTGCCTGGATGCAGATATTACAGGGTCCACAATACAAAAGGGTAGCCGATGAAAACCGGATTCGCCAGATTACCGCGCAGGCGCCCCGGGGCGTTATTTATGACCGGAATGGGGCGGTGCTTGCTGATAACCGGCCCAGCTTTGCGCTGTCGATAATACCTAACGAGTATACCAACCCGAAAGACGCAACCCCGCTCTTGGCAAGTATTACAGGCGTAAGCCAGCAAGAGATCGAACGAATGGTCAAGGGTGGAGAGGAGTTTCCATACACTCCTGTTCGTATTAAGCGGGATATTGATCAAACAACTGTTGCTAAAGTTCAAGAACGGAAATATTATCTGCCGGGCGTTATTATTGAAGCGGTGCCAGTTCGCTATTACCCTAACAAGCAGTTAAGTGCTCATGTACTGGGGTTTGTGGGACGTATCAGTGAAGAAGAATATGCAGCCCAGAAAGAGAAAGGCTATCATCCTAATGATTTGGTAGGCAAAGATGGCCTGGAGCGGGAATGGGAAAGTTTTCTGCGGGGGCAGGATGGGGGCCGAGAGGTTGAAGTTAACGCGCTTGGTGAGGAAATCGGGCTAGTTGGTGACCGGGCTGCTATACCCGGCAGAGCACTGGGCCTCACACTTGACATCAATTTGCAGAAAGCGGCGGAAGAGGCGATCACAGCGCAGATTGCCATCAGTAAACAGATCGGTGAACCGGCAAAGGGTGGGGCGGTGATGGTCCTTAATGTAAAAAACGGGGCAGTATTGGCCATGGCCAGTAATCCATCCTATGACCCCAATGTATTTGCCGGTGGAATTGGGAATAAGGAGTGGAATGCTCTTGTCAATAATCCCAACAACCCCCTAACCAATAGGGTCATCCAAAACTCCTTCCCCCCAGGCTCTGTATTTAAAATAGTCACGGCGGCTGCGGTTCTGGATCGCGGCCTTACTACGCCGGAAGAAATTATTGACGATAAAGGTTTTTATATGCTTAATGGCTGGAAATTCTCCGGCTGGAAAGTCGAGGGCTTAGGGCCGCTGAATATAGTTGATGCACTAGCCTGGTCAAGTGACCCCTATTTTTATGAGATGGGCAGACGTTTGGGCGCAGATAATCTGGCCTCTTACGCGCTCACCTTTGGTTTTGGCAGTAAATCAGGCATTAGGCTTGCCGGGGAAGATAGCGGTTTAGTGCCGACTGAGGAGTGGAAGCTGAAGACCTATAAGGAAGAGTGGCTGCCTGGTGAAACGCTGATTGCTGCGATTGGGCAGGGATATTACAATGTGACGCCAGTCCAGCAAGCATTGCTGATCATGGCTGTAGCTAATGGTGGTGTTGTATATAGGCCCATGCTGGTAGACCGTATCATGAGCCATGGCGGAAATGTGGTTGAGACTATAGAGACTGAAGTCTTACGGACGATCTATCTCAAACCGGAAGTCTGGGAGAGCATTCGTCGTGGACTTGAGGCAGTTGTCAGCAAGGGTACAGGTTTGGCAGTCTTTCAAGGACTTGGCAAGACTGCAGCAGGCAAATCAGGGTCGGCGGAAACCGGACGAGGTACTACACACTCCTGGTTTGCCTGCTATGCTCCTGCCGATAATCCGGAAATCGCTGTTGTTGCTTTTGTTGAGGACGGAGGGGAAGGGTCTGTTGCCGCTGCGCCTGTAGTCAGGAAGGTGCTGGAGGCATACTTTGGTATTGCTGCCAAATCTGCGCCGCCGACGCTGCCACGAGGGCCTACTGACTAAAAAAAACCTGGCAGGAAAAGGGATAAGCCGTAAAAAAATCGAATTATCTTTAAGATAAAATTAAATTGGTGATTTGTATGGAATATCCGGTTAATCTTCAATTGCAAGACCGTCGTTGCGTAGTTATTGGTGGTGGATTAGTCGCAGAGAGAAAAGTCGAAGCACTTGTTGGCGCAAACGCCTGTGTGACCGTAGTTGCACCGGCGGTAACTTATGGGTTAGCACGGCTGTCTGAACAAGGAGCTGTGGAATGGATCAATAGGCACTACCAGCAGGGAGACTTAGAAGGATATTTTTTGGCTATTTGTGCCACTAATTGTTCTGATATAAATGCAGCAGCTGCTGCAGAGGCACGTGCACAGGGTACGTTGGTCAATGTAGTGGACGCTCCTAAACTGTGTGACTTCACTATGCCGTCCTATATTGCAAGAGGGGAACTCTTAATTACTGTTTCTACAGGAGGCAAGAGTCCTGCCCTTACTAAGCGCCTACGGGAGGAACTTGAGAGTTTGTATGGTCCCGAGTATGGATATTTCCTGGAAATAATAGGCCGTGCCAGGGAGAACGTCAGAACACAACTGGCCATTTCACGCGAGCGTGAACAATTCTGGCGTCAGACCATCGACATGGAAATGGTAGACTTACTCAGAGAGGGTAAGTTCAAAGAGGCGGAGGAAAGACTACACAATGCAATTAGTCGTATTGGGACTCAATCATAAGACAGCGCCGGTTGAGGTGCGGGAATGTTTTGCTTTTTCTGAGGAACAGGTTAAGCAAATGCTGCATCATTTACGGGAATATGAAGAGATCAGCGAATGTGTCATTCTTTCAACCTGCAATCGCAGTGAGCTTTATGCGGTTGTAGAAGATGCAGAAGAGGCGCTGCCTGTTTTGCTGGAGTTTTGGCAGCGTGGTGTACCAACAGAGAAGCCGGCAGTTGATAATTATTTGTTTTATTATGCAGATGAGCAGTGTATACGGCACCTGTTCCGGGTAGCATCCAGTCTAGATTCACTGATTATTGGAGAAGGACAGATATTAAGTCAGGTTAAAAAAGCGTATTCTCTTGCCAAGGATACTGCTACCACCAGTACGGTTATGAATACTCTGTTTCACAGGGCTATCTCGGTAGGCAAAAGAGTGAGAACCGAAACTAAAATTGCGTTTAATGCTGTATCGGTTAGCTATACCGCTGTGGAACTGGCAAAAAAACTGCTGGGTGATCTGGCTACTGCGAAAGTACTAATTCTAGGCGCGGGTGAGATGAGTGAACTCACAGCACGGCACCTGGTCGAAAACGGTGTTAAGACTGTGTTTGTATCAAACCGGAATTTTGATCGTGCCCAGCAATTGGCCGAAAAATTTAAAGGTAAGGCCGTAATTTTCGAAGATTTTATGAAGAGTGCCGAAGAGGCTGACATTGTGATCACCTCGACAGGTGCGCCGCACTATATTATCCGGTACTGGGATGTGGCTCATCTGATGCCGAAGCGGCAGGGGCGGCCGATTATATTTATTGATATAGCGGTACCGCGCGACGTTGAGCCGGAAGTAGCTGCCATCGCCGGAGCAAATTTATATAACATTGATGACCTAGAAGCAGTAGCTGAATCAAATATGAAGGGACGAGAGCAAGAGGCCAGGTATGCTGAAGCGATTATTGATGAGGAGCAGGCCGAGCTTGTTGCCAAATTCAGATATCTTTCCTTTCGCCCTACGCTGGCAGGGCTGCGCGATAAAGCTGAATGCATTCGTCAGCGTGAAGTCAAGCGGGCGTTGGCAAAAATGCCAGGAGCAACCCCGGAAGACCGCAAGGTTTTAGAGAACTTATCCCGTATGCTTGTTCGAAAATTGATGCGGGATCCGATCATAAAAATCACAGAAGCTGCCGGAACAGATAAAGAAAGTTATTTTTTAGACGCGACACGCAAACTATTTAAGCTCGAGGATATAGGAGAGGAACCGCCAAGTGAACAAAAAAAGAATTGTTATCGGTACGCGAGGAAGTAAACTGGCTCTCTGGCAGGCAAATCATATTGCCGGCCGGCTTGCAGCCGAGCACCCTGGCTTGGAAATTGAGCTGCGCCATATCGTAACCACGGGAGATAAAATATTGGATGTGCCTCTGGCGAAAATCGGCGGCAAGGGCCTGTTTACCAAGGAACTGGAAAATGCGATGCTGGCAGGTGAAATTGACTTGGCTGTTCACAGCCTGAAGGATATGCCTACCGAGCTGCCCCCAGGACTGTTCCTGGCGGCCATTACGGAACGGATGAATCCGGGTGATGCCTTTATAAGTCCCCGGTATAAAACCATTGATAAGCTGCCGCAAGGCGCAAAAATTGGCACATCTAGTCTGCGGCGTAAGGCGCAGCTATTAACCCATCGTCCGGATTTACATATTGTTGATCTGCGGGGTAATATTGATACCCGTCTCAAAAAGCTGGAACAGGAAGACTTAGACGGTATTCTGCTGGCAGTGTCAGGGCTGACCCGTCTTGGCTGGGATGACCGGATTACGCAGGTGGTGCCGATGGACCTTTGTTTGCCGGCAGTGGGGCAAGGTGCGCTGGCGATAGAAGCTC
>Ga0366779_1119_pt1 | contig 12123 bp, 11 predicted proteins | sample BONcelN113001E10_FD_207083 | JGI IMG/M metagenome (GOLD analysis project Ga0366779, IMG submission 207083) | Enriched cells from coal bed in the Powder River Basin, Montana, United States - BONCAT cells N11 rep2 HSBNCT.N11.300.1.E10 ... | reverse complement strand
GCTAAGCCTCAGAATTCCATGACGATCCATACTGTTGTTTATCAAAATAGTGCGGTTGGATTGGTTTATACTCTCTATGACAGTGAACGGCATCTGAAAATAACGACACCGTTTTATGAATTGGCGGCAAATCCCAGAGCCGATAAGTCCTACTTAGCTTCTGCAATTACCTGCTCTATCTCCAGGACGGAAAAGAGTGACGGAGAATTCCTTGTGACTTCCGATGGTCAGCGAAAACCTATAAAAATTTACCAGGGTGCGAAAGCTACCTATAAAACAGATGGGGCGGTATACGAGCTTTACTTTGAGAATGGTGAACGTATTGAGGCATGTGATGTTATCCGCTGGAATTCAAACCGGCTAGGAGAACCGCAATTTATTACTCAATAACTGACACGAAATCAGGGGGAAATATGAAAATTTCTGATGTGATGCTGCGAGTGCAGCCGGTGCTGCTATCCACGTTGGCTCATGGCCGGGGAGCTTTAAAACTCGCAGAGAGTATCGACTTTTATCCGGTGGTTGACGACAATCACCAATATGTCGGCACGATCAGCAGGGAGTGTTTGTTGCTGGCGCAGGCACTGCCTGAATGTAACCCGGCGGCATTTTTGCAGCTTGATATTGCTTGCATCGCCCTGGATACCGAGATGGATGTCTTAACTGGTTCACTGCAGAAGGCAGTTGTTTTAGATAAGTATAGACATGTGTTGGGAATCGTTACCGACAGCCTGCTCATACATACCTTGCGCAAAAGCCTCAGTGAATTTAAAGACCGGTTTTCGACGGTCATCAACTCAGCTCAGAACGGAATTCTGGCGGTAGACAGCCAGGGGCGGATTATCATTGCCAACCGGGTTGTCGAGCGACTCCTGGAGATAGGACAGGATAAACTGCTTGGACGGCAGGTTGCGGATGTTATTCCGAATACCTTGATGCCGCTTATCCTTGAAACTCAAAAACCGCTTCTCGGTCAAAAGATCGCAATCGGCAGCACAGTGGTAATGGCCAACTATTCGCCGATCCTTTCCGGGGATAAGGTCATCGGTGCTGTGAGTGTTTTTCAGGATATCTCCATACTGGAAAACACTTCTTCTGAGCTTACATATGTCAAGGGCCTTATGAATGAGCTGGAGGCCATTATTAATTCATCATATGATGGTATGTTCATTACCGATGGCCAGGGGGTTGTGCTGCGCTTAAACCGGGCCTACGAGCGCATTACCGGCATCAATGCAAGTGAAATTATAGGCAAAGATATGAGGCAGTTAGTTGAAGAAAAATACTATGATCAATCAGTAACGCTGCTGGTTATGGAAAAAGGTGAACGGATTACCATTAATCAAACGGTGAAAGGCGACCGCAGGCTACTGGTTACCGGCAATCCGATATTTGATGAAGATGGTAAGCTGTTCCGGGTTGTTACCAATGTCCGGGATATTACCGAACTGAGCAATCTGCAGGAGCAACTGACGAAAACAAAGGAACAGACGCTGAAATACAAAACAGAGTTATCACACCTGCGGTCCATGCAAATGGAGGAAAATGAGATCATTTTCCGCAGCCGCAGCATGGCTCAGGTGGTTGCCACTGCGACTAAAGTTGCAGAGGTGGATTCGACAGTATTAATTACGGGAGATTCCGGGACCGGCAAAGAACTTATCGCAAAACTCATTCATAAGAGAGGGAAAGGTATTTCCAAACCATTTATTAAAATTAATTGCGCCGCTCTTCCTGAACAATTATTAGAGTCAGAACTATTTGGCTATGAAGCGGGAGCATTTACCGGGGCAAAAAAAGAAGGGAAACCCGGCCTGTTTGAGTTGGCTCATAATGGAACCCTGTTTTTGGACGAAGTGGGGGATATGCCGCTCGTTCTCCAGGTGAAATTATTACGCGCTATTCAGGAAAGAGAAATTATGAGAGTTGGCGGAACCAGACCGATAAAGGTTAATGTGAGAATTATTACAGCTACTCACCAAAATCTATCCGATATGGTAGAAAAAGGGGGTTTCCGTACAGATTTATATTACCGGCTAATGGTGGTACCTATTTATTTAGCGCCGCTCAGAGATCGAAAGGAAGATATTCCGCTGCTGATAGTCCACTTTCTGGAAAAATATAATCAACATTTTGGTTATAACAAAACAATCTGCCCCCAAGTATTTAATAAGCTAATAGACTATTCCTGGCCAGGCAATGTCCGTGAGTTGGAAAATGTAATCGAACGTATGATGGTGACTTCCACTGACGAAGAACTGACAGTTGACCATTTGCCCGAAAGTCTCAGCAGCAGACATTTTCTGCCTAAGAGGGGGAGTAAGCTAAAAGCGGCTGTTGAACAGGCTGAAGCTTTCTTGCTGGGGGAAACCTACAAAGAGCACCAATCATGGCAAAAGGTGGCAGAAATACTTGATGTTGACCGCGCTACCGTTTATAGAAAAGCAAAGGTGTATGGACTTTTGAAATCATAAATCGCAAAATTGCGACTGTCGCATTAATGCGAATAGTCTAGAGGTTTAAGGGATTAGAACCTTTGTGACATCCTAAAGTCGCAGAATTGCATACTTTCTGAAATTTCTGATTGCAAGCCTTGAGGCGGAAACTCAAGGCTTTTTTTGATGGCATGCAAATTGCATTATAGTAGAGTGTATTGCCAAGGCATATTGACGAAGCGGAGGTGGCTGCGGTCCGGCAATTATAACCAGCGCAGGAGACGCGATGGTCAACAGGTATTTTAAAATAGAGAGGGTGTTAGTATGAGTTTATTCGGTCCGGTGTACAAGCGCGAACATGGTAAAGAACAGCCGCATATTCCGTTTGGCCCATTCAAAGTGCGTTTTCCATTTATCCACTACCGGTTTGAACTGCCGGATTATCTCCAAGGCTTGCTTATGTGCGCCGTTTGCCTGGGTATCATTCCAGTTCTTCAGGAATATCTGGGAATGCCGTTTGAGATTGCCCTTACAATCGTCATTCTGAACGGATTTCTTTACCTTTGGCATGCCCACCTGGGTGATCCGGTAGTTCCTGGTTGGATTACGCCATTCATACCCTTACTGCTATTGTGGTTAAAGACCTTCCCTGAAGGCGTTGCCAGGATGCATGCACTTATTGCGTTTGAATTTGAATTAGGACTATTTTGTCTGTTTCTGGGAGCTACCGGCTTAGCTAAAAGGTTTGTTGATCTTGTTCCCGACGCTTTGAAAGCTGGTATACTATTAGGAGGGGGTATCGCCGCCGTTAAATTGATTTTTGACAAAGGCGGTCGCTTTGACACCTTCCCCTGGACTATTGCCATATGTATTGGTTTTGCGTTTTACGTTTTGTTTTCTAATCACTTTAAAACTCTCAGGAACAAGAACGTAGTTCTTAAAAGCCTGTCAGACCTGGGACTTCTGCCCGCGATTGCCATGGCAATTATAGTAGGGCCGCTGGTAGGCGAGCTTGCCTGGCCAAGTCTGCAATGGGGCTTCACTGTTCCCCAGTTTTACACACTCTTTACCGAATGGACACCCTTTGCCGAACGTATTGGTTTCCCGCCTGTCCATCTCTACCTAGAAGCTGCTCCCTTGGTCGCTGCCGCTTATATTGTGCTTTTTGGTGACTTGATCCAGGCAGAAGCGCTGGTTGATGAGGCGCGTGAATTCCGCCATGGTGACGAAGCAGTTTACTATGACGCTAATCGTAACAATATTATCTGCGGCCTGCGTAATATCACCATGTCGATGGTGGGGCCGGATGCTTCGATGTGTGGTCCGATCTGGGCAGCTATGCAGGTGGTGGAATGCGAAAGATATAAGCATGGCCGCGAAGCGATGGATAGCTTATTTGGCGGAGTGGGCTCGTTCCGTTTGGGAACTTTCACCGGTTATTTCTTTACACCAATCGTGACACTAGTTAAACCTATTCTGCCGATTGCCCTGTCATTAACCATGCTTGTTCAAGGATATGTATCAGTCCGGGTCGGCATCCTAAAAGCCCGTACCTACAATGACCTGGGAGTTGCAGGCATTGTGGCATCAGTGCTGATTGCACGTGGAGCCGGTTACGCTTTCGGCGTCGGACTTGTCCTCTGCGCAATGATTTATGGAAAAGATTTCTTCCGCAACTGGTCGAACTATGATAAAACCAAAGATCCAGTATTTAACAGCAAAATCAATATTGAGGGGTAAGTAAAATAGCATCTATGATGCAAGAAAACTACAGGAGGTAATCCCAATGCCAATGAAAACTGCTCAACAATACGAAGAAAGCTTACGTAAACTTAATTTCAAAGTGTATCTTCAAGGTGAACTGGTGGAAAATACGGTCGATCATCCGATTATCAGGCCGTCAATGAATTCCGTCAAAATGACGTATGAGCTGGCTGAAGATCCGCAGTATGAAGAACTGATGACAGCAACATCGCATCTTACCGGTAAAAAAATTAACCGCTTCTGCCACCTTCACCAAAGCACCGATGATCTGGTGAAAAAGGTTAAGATGCAGCGGCTGTTAGGACAAAAAACCGCAGCCTGTTTCCAGCGCTGTGTGGGCATGGACGCAATCAACGCCGTTGACAGTACAACCTTTGAAATGGATAAAAAGCTAGGTACCAATTATCATGACCGGTTCATCAAGTTTCTGACAAGAATGCAAGAAGAGGACTGGACTGTTGATGGCGCCATGACCGATCCCAAAGGGGACCGCGGTCTGTCCCCCAGTAAACAGGCTGATCCTGACCTGTTTGTCCATGTAGTCGAGAAGCGGGAAGACGGGATTGTGATCCGCGGTGCCAAAGCCCATCAAACCGGAGCCATTAACTCTCATTGGATACTGGTTATGCCGACTATAGCCTTGGGCAAAGAAGATGCGGATTACGCGGTCTCTTTTGTAGCGCCGGCCGATGCGGAAGGCATATATTACATTTATGGCCGCCAATCCTGCGATACCCGCAAACTTGAAGGCGGCGATATTGATGTCGGCAACAAGCAGTTCGGCGGACATGAAGCGCTCATGGTATTTGACAATGTATTTATCCCTTGGGAGAATGTCTTGATGTGCGGTGAAACAGAATTCAGCGGCATGTTGGTCGAACGGTTTGCTGGCTACCATCGCCAAAGCTATGGCGGCTGTAAGGTGGGCGTAGGCGATGTGCTGATTGGAGCGGCGGCCTTAGCAGCCGATTATAACGGCGCACATAAAGCTTCCCACCTTAAAGATAAGCTCATTGAAATGATGCATTTAAACGAAACGCTCTACGCCTGCGGTATCGCCTGCTCGGCGGAGGGCCACAAGACAGCTTCAGGGAACTATATCATTGACTTGCTGCTGGCCAATGTCTGCAAACAGAATGTTACGCGCTTTCCGTATGAGATTGCCCGCTTGGCGGAAGACATTGCCGGGGGCTTAATGGTAACGATGCCATCAGAAAAAGATCTGCGTCATCCGGAAATCGGCAAAGTGGTGGAAAAATATTTCCAAGGCATCACGTCAGTTCCCACCGAGCATCGCATGCGCGTCCTGCGGCTGATTGAGAATATCACCTTAGGTACTGCTGCTGTAGGTTATCGCACTGAATCCATGCATGGAGCCGGTTCGCCGCAGGCCCAGCGAATTATGATCGCCCGTCAGGGTAATATTGAGCAGAAGAAGGAGTTGGCGAAAGCAATCGCCGGCATTCCTGCCAAGTAGTCGGCCGTTGATAAACCTCTATCTGCGTTGTTGGATTTCCGACGGCTCCGGACGGGCCTAGTATCAGGCGCACTATGGATGGTAAAGCAGTCGACCGGGAGCTCGCTCGCCGTACTCAAGTGTACTGTCTTCGCTCGCTTCCTCAGCCCTGTCCGTTTCAGAGACCGAAGTTCCATACCCGTTTCAAAAGATTCACCTCTTGTTGCGAAAAGGAGATGCTCTCATGCAGACAATATCAGACATCATTGAACAGAAGATCCGGCCTGTACTACAGTCGCACCACGGAGATATTGAGCTGGTAGAGGTCACCTCTGACGGGTATGTAAAGGTAAGGCTGACCGGGGCATGTGCTACATGCCCCGGCGCTCAGCAAACACTGTCTGAGATAGTAGAAGCCAAGTTGAGGGAGGCCTGCCCGGAAATTAACGGAGTAATACCCGTCTATCAGGTCAGTGATGATTTAATAAGGCAGGCTCTAAAAATTTTACGCAAGGATAGCAATTAATGTGCAAAAAGCAAATCAGCATTAGATTCTGTGGCGGATGCAACCCTGTAATTGACCGTGGCCGAATTGCCGAAACGGTTCAAAACATGCTTTCAGCAATGGGATATACCGTTTACTATAATAGAATGGATGTCGATTTTGTTATCTATATTAGTGGCTGCTCAGCCAATTGCGCTCAGCGGTATAATCCCACAGATGCTTCTAACGTCATAGTTGCTGGTGCAACGATTGATGCACTGGGAGTCGATGAAAGAGAACTTGCGGTAGAAATAGTAAGCAGGGTGAGGGATTGCTTTTGAATAACTGGAGAAATGTTTATCAGGATAAAATTGTTACAGCTGAGCAAGCTTTACAGATTGTGAAATCGGGAAACCGGGTGGTGACAGGGCATGCCTGCGGCGAACCTCCTACGCTGGTTGAGGCTTTAATAGCACGGGCGCCGGAGCTGCAAAATGTAGAAATTGTCCACATGGTGGCAATGGGGCCAGCCAAATACGCCCAACCAGGAATGGAGACAAGCTTCCGTCATAACGCATTGTTTGTCGGCGGCTCTACTCGAAAGGCTGTCGAGGAAAAACGGGCAGACTACACACCTTGCTTTTTTTCCGAGATACCCCGGCTTTTTAAAGATAAGATATTGCCGGTAGACGTTGCTCTCATACAAGTAACACCGCCTAACGAAGACGGATTTTGCAGTTATGGCGTATCGGCAGATTATACTATGGCGGCAGCCGAATGCGCAACAACAGTCATTGCCCAGATGAACAGCAATCTGCCAAGGACAGGCGGGGCAAAAATCCACCTGGATTCAATCAACTTCATCGTGGAAAAAGACGAATCGCTGATTGAACTTAAGCCTCCTGTAATTGGCGATATAGAAAAAATGATTGGCGAAAACGTAGCTGGTCTGATACCTGATGGCGCCACACTGCAGCTAGGGATTGGCGCAATTCCGGATGCGGTGCTGTTATTCCTGAAAGACAAAAAAGATTTAGGAATTCATTCCGAGATGTTTTCTGATGGCGTAGTGGTGCTGGCCGAGGCCGGTGTTATTACCAACAAGAGAAAAACCATCAACACTGGAAAATTTATGGCTGCCTTTTTGATGGGTACCCGTAAACTATATGATTTTATTAATAATAATCCTGACGTAGAACTGCATCCTGTCGACTATATCAATGACCCGTGTATTATCGGTATGCACGAAAATATGATGTCAATTAACTCGGCCCTGCAAGTGGATCTAATGGGGCAGGTCAATGCCGAGATGATTGGGTCCAGACAATTTAGCGGTATTGGCGGACAGGTGGATTTTGTCCGAGGGGTCAGCCGGTCCAAAGGTGGCAAATCGATCATTGCTCTGCCTGCTACCGCCTCAAATGGGAAAATATCCCGAATTGCATGCGAGCTTGACCGTGGAGCAGCTGTTTCCACTTCAAGAAATGATGTACATCATATTGTCACTGAATATGGTGTTGCTAACCTACGTGGAAAAAGCATGCGTGAACGTGCGCTGGCGTTAATTGGGATAGCTCATCCCGATTTTCGGGCAGCTCTGCTGGAAGAGGCAAACGCCAAGGGGATTTTATAGGTGTTCCTTAATTGGCGGGGGTTAATTGTTTTTTATATGTGGGGGGATCTGGCGCATGAATGAACAATTCTATCAGCATATTACGAGGATACTACCCGCCGATTGTAATGACTATGCAGAAATAGACTATATAACCGTAGCTGCGTTTACAGTTCACGCTTTGTATAATAAAAATAATGTAGTCGCGGTAGCTGATACCGAGAAATACCGTGTCTATATTCCGGGTCAGGATATTGATCACAAACTCAAGGCTGGTGATCCGCTGCTTCCTGAATCAATCATGTATCAGGCAGTTAAGGCTAAAAAGAGGATCAGCGTTAAAAAGGATAGTTCATTATTCGGTTTTCCTTATATCGGAATAGCTTATCCGGTTTTTGGTTCCCAGGGAGAGGTTATTGGAGGACTTATTGTCTGTGAGAATATAACTCATCTCGAAGAATTAACCTTAGCCGCTAATCAGCTCAGTGCTGTTACCGGGCAAGTAGTTGACACAGTCAGCGCATTGGAAAGTTTGAATAATACAATATTAGCTTCAGGGCAGGATCTGTCACGGCAGTCGCAAAATGCCTTGGCGAAAGTTAAGTCTACAGGTGAAGTTTTGCACTTTATTAAAGGGATATCCAACCAAACGAATATTCTCGGTCTGAACGCAGCCATCGAAGCGGCCAGGGTTGGTCAGGCAGGGCGGGGTTTTTCGGTTGTGGCTGATGAAATACGCAAGCTGGCATCGGAAAGCTTAAAATCGGTAGAACTAATCACAGCTACGTTAGGGAACATACATTCTTCTTCTAATAGTGTGAATACAGAAGTCGGTAGGGTTAGCGAGTATGTTCAGGAGCAAGCTAATGTAGTGGGTCAGCTTTCGGCAATTGTGCAGCAGTTACATTCTGTAGGCGATACCTTGCGGCATCAAGCGGAGAAAATGGTCTCAGAGTGATTATTTGAAGGGGGGAGATCGTTATCCCTGTTATTACATTTCTGAATGATATTTTTTCCGGGTTGAAGGGACCCTATTACCGCCTTGTCGGTCGGTTTACGCAACGCTACTTGCGCCGGGCTGCCGGGAAGTCGGACAATGAAATACAGAAGCGACTACTGTTTATTGCAGCTGCAGGGGCAGACGATTATTTCTCGAAAATATTTAATGTTCAAAGTAAATCAGCGCAGCTTTTTCCTAAAATTGCTATCGAAAAAAAATTAAGAAAACAGCAGATTAATACAGCGTTCCATATTTACCTCTCCACTCTCCTGATATTGCTGGGAAACCACCGGGACCAGCTGTTAAAAGAAACAGGACTAAGCGAGGCAGGCTGGATACAGCTTTGGTGCTCAGTTTTTGAGTATCATGCCGAAGACATGGAGCACTATAACAAAGAGCTCTTGCCAGCTTATCAAGATATGAGGCTAGACACACTTGCCAAATCAGCAACTAGTTTGATTTTGGCGTCTTTGTCTTGTGCCAGCAGTGAACTGCTTTTTGTGAAAGAAAGCATACTTGAGGAAACGCTCGCGAAAGACATATCGGCTGTCCTTAGGGTTTTATGTTCGGAGAAGGGAGCGTGAGGACATTATGTTCGTTATAGAGCAAGATGCAGCGGCTTTTATCGCCAAAAGATCGAACGCCATTGTTATTAGCCTGAAACTGGAGCCTGCAACTGGTGGCTGAGCCTGCTCAGGCAAGCACGTAACAGGTAGTTACGTACCAGGAGTATCGCTAGGGGCGCCTGTAAACGATAAAGAGTATCTGATTACGGATATCCATGGAATTAAAGTATATCATCCAGCAAATCTGGGGCCTAAAGAAGGATGCCCTCATATCAAGGTTAAGCTCAGGAAGGTGCTCTTCTGGAGCTGGCTGGAAATAGAAGGAGCGAAATCAACGGCTATTTATAACTAGAGGAAGGTGTCATTATGTCAGAAGCAGTTATTGTTAGTGCCGTTAGAACAGCTATCGGCAATTTTAACGGGTCTCTTGCATCTCTGTCTGCTATGGAACTTGGCAGCATTGTGATTAAAGCGGCGCTGGAACGAGCCGGAATTAAAGGTGAAGCTGTTGATGAAGTTATTTTGGGTAACGTACTTCAAGCGGGATTAGGCCAAAATCCGGCCCGCCAAGCAGCGATAAAAGCTGGGCTGCCTGTGGAGGTTCCTTCCTACACGATCAACAAGGTTTGCGGCTCCGGCCTGAAGGCAGTTAATCTGGCAGCTCAAGCCATCCAGAATGGCGATGCTGATATTATGCTTGCCGGTGGCATGGAGAGCATGACGAATGCTCCCTATCTGTTGGATAAAGCCCGCTCTGGATACCGGATGGGCAACGGCAAGGTCATTGATGTCATGATACAGGATGGACTATGGTGCGCATTTAATGACTATCATATGGGCATTACCGCTGAGAATGTAGCAGATAAATACAGCATTACCCGGGAAGAACAGGATCAATTGGCTTTTGAATCTCAGGACAAGGCGGTCAAAGCCATTGAAAGCGGCGCCTTTAAGCAGGAAATTATACCGGTTGTTATCAAAGGGAAAAAAGGAGACGTCATTTTTGATACAGATGAATATCCGAAACCTGGTACCAGCGGTCAATCACTCTGTGGTCTGCGCCCTGCTTTCAAAAAGGATGGCAGCATCACGGCAGGCAATGCTTCCGGCATCAATGACGGGGCTGCCGCACTGATAATAATGTCTGCTGACAAGGCTAAAGAACTGGGAATTAAGCCATTGGCCCGTATTATCGGCTATGGTGCGGGCGGGGTTGATCCGTCGATCATGGGAATGGGGCCTGTGCCGGCAACACGTAAGGCTCTGGCCAAAGCAGGTCTTTCTATTGCCGATATCGAATTGATTGAAGCTAACGAGGCGTTTGCTGCCCAGTTTCTGGCGGTAGGTAAGGAACTAGGCTTCCCAAAAGACAAAGTGAATGTGAACGGCGGTGCTATCGCCCTTGGACATCCCATCGGCGCCAGCGGCGCCAGAGTATTAGTAACGCTGCTGCACGCTATGCGTCAGCGGGGCGCAAAGCGGGGTCTGGCCACACTTTGTATCGGCGGAGGGCAGGGCGTAGCAACCATCGTCGAATTAGTCTAAACAATAACACGTAGGGGGCTGTACATATGGACATTAAACGTGTACTCATCATCGGCGCAGGACAAATGGGCAGCGGCATCGCCCAGGTTATGGCGCAGAACGGCTTAGAAGTTGTTATTCGGGATATTAAAGACGAGTTTGTCAAAAAAGGTATCTCCGGCATTGACAAGAACCTGAGCAAAAGCGTAGAAAAAGGCAAAATGACGGCTGAGGAGAAAACAGCGGTCATGTCCAGAATCAGTGGTGCGGTTGAGCTGGATGCAGCGGTATGCAATGTTGACTTGGTTGTAGAAGCTGCTATTGAAAATATGGATATTAAACGCGACATTTTTCAAACGCTGGATAAGCTTTGTCCTGAGCATACTATTCTTGCCAGCAATACCTCGTCGCTGCCAATTACGGCGCTGGCAGCTCTAACTAAGCGTCCTGACAAGTTCATCGGCATGCATTTCTTTAACCCGGCACCGGTCATGAAACTGATTGAGCTTATTAATGGTTTGGCAACTAGCAGTGAAACATACATTGCTGTACAAGCGCTGTCAGAAAAACTAGGCAAAACTTCTGTAAAGGTCGCTGACTTTCCAGGGTTTGTCGGCAACCGGATCATGATACCCATGATCAATGAAGCGGTCTTTGCTTTAATGGAAGGTGTAGCCAGCGCTGAAGACATTGACAATGTGGCGAAACTTGGCTTCAACCATCCGATGGGGCCGCTGGCATTATCGGATTTGATCGGCAATGACACCGTTCTTTATATCATGGAAGTACTCTATGAAGGATATGGTGATCCCAAGTATCGTCCCTGCCCGCTATTGCGTAAAATGGTGCAGGCCGGCTATCTGGGCCGTAAAACCGGTAAAGGCTTTCACGACTACAGCAAATAATTAGAAAGTTATGAATCAAACCGGCTTTAGCTACAATGCTGAAGCCGGTTTTTTGACAGACACGCAAATCTGAAATATAAGTATGGGAACAGGCAATTCTGGTGCAAAGGATATTTTGTAGATACAGTCGGGAGAAATAAAGAGGCTATCGCAAGATACATTCGTGAGCAGCTACAAGAAGATATTGTTGCCGAACAGCTAAGCCTTAAGGAACTTATCGACCCGTTTACGGGTGAACCAGTAAAAAAGTCATAAAAAGAGCCCCTTTAGGGACTGACTGAAATGGTATGCGGTTGGCAGACTGTTCAGTGAGTCTTGAGACTCTGCTAGCAACAGGCCCTTTCAGGGCTTGTCCATACCACCCGTTTTACGGGTGG
>Ga0366779_1118_pt1 | contig 12137 bp, 11 predicted proteins | sample BONcelN113001E10_FD_207083 | JGI IMG/M metagenome (GOLD analysis project Ga0366779, IMG submission 207083) | Enriched cells from coal bed in the Powder River Basin, Montana, United States - BONCAT cells N11 rep2 HSBNCT.N11.300.1.E10 ... | reverse complement strand
TTTATTGCCATTTCTTGCGACGCCATCTGGGAAGGAAAATCCGGTCAATTCCCCACTCATAGGCCGCTGATCCTACCCATAATAAAATAGCTTCCAGCGCCAGCAGTACTGGATTAATGCTAACTGTACCGGCCAATAAATAGTTTAGATTCATCAATACTCCTGCTAATAAAGCAATTGTTGTCAACAAACCGGCAATCAGCGCAATGCCTACCAATACTTCACCCCAGGCAATCATATAACTAAATAGCTTAGCATTTGGCATAGCAACATGCTGGATAAAATAAGCATACCACCATTGAACGTCAGGATGGGCTCCGCCAGTCTTTTGCAAAGCTCCTGCTAAAAAGCCATTGACTGCCCCACCTGCTTTTTCGCCAATCCACATACTGGATTGTTCGCCAAAGGTTTTTTCAAGTCCCGAACTCAGCCACTGCCAGCCGACATAAATCCGCAGCACCGTCCAAACCAACTTGCATACAACGTGATGTTTCCAGTCCACATTAGCACCTGCTTTCCTACGCTATATAAGCTTAAAATAAAGGGAACTATATCGGTAGTATCATTTCCCATTTGTTTCAAGCTATGCATGTAGCTGCCAAGAAAGGCTTGACAGGGCTATGTCTACTAAGATAACGTAAATCTATAATTACTAGTGACCACATCAGTGAGAGGTGCCTATGATAGAACACTGGCAAGACAAAGCCTTCCGCGAGGCTTTTGAAATTGAAGAGTTTATCAAACGCTATGAAAAACAGTACGGCAAAAAATTGGAGATTATAAAAAAGCGGGAAAAACCTGATTATCTGGTGCTAGATAAACATACCGGCTTATTCTATGGCGTAGAGCTAACTTCTGTATATTTAACTGACCGAAGTGTCTTTGAAGAAAACATCCACCCCGAAATGAAACGGGTCCCCTGTGATCCTGTCGCTCTGGAGCAATATAAACAGCGAATATTGCGCGCCGTCAGCGAAAAAATACAAAAGGCCCGGATAGGCTATGATCTAACTTATCCCTTGCTGCTTTCGGTTTACGTCAATGAATATTTGGCCGCTTATTTAGAACAGAGCGAATGGTCAAAGCTTGAGCAAAATAATACTTCTTTGTTTCAAGATATCTCGCCCTTTGAAAAAATCGGTTTTTGGCCTTTACCGAAGGGTGAAGCTTACTTTGTAAATAAATAACTGTCAAAACTTATTTTTCCACATTAATTGATAATCATTATCTGAATTAGCCGGATTTCGCTCTAATTCCAGTGTTTTGTCGCCACCCTGTTCCAATTCAAAATGAACAACCTTATCCTTTACCGTAACTCCCGGTGTAATTTCAATTGTTTTTATCTTTTTGCGAGGACTTGAGTAATTGAACTCAGTAAGATTGGGTGACTGCTTCTCTATCCTGACTGCTTTATCAGCAGAAAGCGGTTCTGTTACTTTTTCGCCCTGCGGCTGCACAGACTCCGGCGGTACTGCTGCCTTAGGCTCGGCTATCCGCTCTATTGGCGTGTCGGATAGCGGTGGCGAAACCGATGCAGGTTGAGGGCTGGTTGTCTGAGAGATCGGGAGCAGGGATAAATTATAGTACTGAATAAACCAAGCAAATATCAACACTGTGGCAGAAATAACAGTTACAATAATTGTCTTATTCGTCATGCCGCCCTCCTCGCTATTATAGAAAGCTGTCCATATAACTTATGGGAAAAGCTTCACAGTCAATGACTGTGAAGCTTTTTGGTATTTTAAATCATTGCTTGCTATATTTTAAACTTGCGCACAACTGTCTGCAATTCATCAGCCAATCGTGATAAAGCCTGACTGGAAGCCGCTATTTCTTCCATAGACGCCGATTGTTCTTCGGCGGCGGCAGAAATGGTCTGCGTATTAGCTGCTGTTTCATCAGCCAGGTGTTTAACGGTGTCAACTGATTTCACTACATCTTCGCTAGACGCCGATAATTGCTCGGAAGCTGCACTAATTTCCTGGATTTCCGAATTTAGCTGTTCAACTAAGCTCACAATAGCCGTAAACCGCTCACCAGTTGCTACAATAACTTCACTGCCACGGGTAACATCAATCGTCCCTTGTTGCATGACTGTAACAACACTGGTTGTTTCTGTTTGTATCTCCCGCACAATATGAGCAATCTTTTGCGCAGCTTCATGGGATTGTTCTGCTAGCTTGCGCACTTCATCAGCAACAACAGCAAAACCTCTTCCTTGCTCTCCTGCCCGTGCTGCTTCAATAGCAGCGTTAAGGGCTAGCAGATTTGTCTGCCCGGCAATACCGCTAATTACATCAACAATTTCACCAATTTGTTTAGAGCTTTCACCTAGCTTGCCTACTACCTCGGCAGACTGACTGACCGAGCGGTTAATGGCCTGCATTTGATTGGTAGCCTGCTGCATAGCTTGATTGCCGGCAGTAGCAGCCCGGCTGGTTTCAGCAGATCTGGCCGATACAGTACTTGAATTCCCGGCAATATGGCCGATAGCTCTTGCCATCTCCTGTACAACATCCACAGCATGCTCAACCGTTGTCCCTTGTGAATATGCTCCGGCTGCAACGGATGTTATCGTTTCCGCTACCTGACCGGCTGCCATTGCCGACTGGTCGGCGCTGGCAGTCAATTGTTCACTGGCTGCCGCAACCTGTTCTGCTGATCGTGACACTTGGGTAACAATATCCTGTAGGTTTTGAGCCATATTGGTAAAAGCCTTTAGCAAATCACCAATTTCATCATTGCCCTCATACTTAATCTGTTTGACCTGTAGATCGCCATCGGCTATATCATGAGCTGCTGCAACAACGTCAGCCAGAGGGCGGGAGATACGCCGCATCAGCCAGGTCGAGCCCGCGATGGCACATAGTAAGATAATGGCGTCCAGTATGATAATAACCCGCTCTATACTGTTGGCTAACTCCTTATTCTGCTCTGTCCTGAGATCCATACGCTCTGTAAGGAATACAACCGTATCATCCATTAACTGTTCGGCTGTGTCATTTTTCGTTTTTGCTGTAGCCATTATCTGGACAGCTGCCTCCAGCCCCTTTTCCCGGCGAGTTAGCACTGTCTGATCTGCTGCTTTGTGATATTCGGCCAAAGCATCCCGTAAAGCCGTTATTTTCTGTTTGCCTTCCGGGGTAATCAGTTTTTTCTCCAAGCTATCCATGGTAGTTTTTATTGCTTTACCCGATTGTTCATATTCGGACACATATTTAGTATCACCGGTTATAAGATATCCACGGACGGCACTAGCTTGACTCTTCACTTCCACATTCAAATTCTTTACATCCACTACCAAAGGAACACTGCGTTGAATAACTCCGTCATAGCCCTGTTCAATTACTTGCAGTTGGTAATATGTATACAAGTTAAGGCCGGTAAAAGCCAGCACAACTAACAGAGATGCTGTTAAGATTTGCTTTCCAATCGTAAAGCGCATACCGAAAAATTCCCCCTTTTACTTTTCCTGTCTAGATCAATCCTCACGTTTATTCGCTGATTTATGAGTAAATTCCTTCATCGTTTGGATCAAAATAAATTTCCATTATAATGCTATAACTATTTTCTATCGGTGTTTTTACGATTCCGGCAAACAAAAATTTCCAGAATATACTTAATAAAATAATTATTCTATTATTGACAGCACCAATTCAGTTTAGTACAATGAACTTAATCTTATAATAATAGGCAATGGAGCCTTTGCACCGACCGGTGCAGAGGCTTTTTTTGTTCAAAAACCTGCGAAGGAGGAGTAACGATGCTGTCAGTTACATTAGACGATTTAGACGTGCTTTATGGGTACTGGTTCTTCTATGCTACCTTCTCACCTGATTATATGATTGATTGACTTTCGTATTGAATAAAGGTCTCTTCTATATCTCCTATTGAGCCAGTTAAGACTGGCTTTTATTTTTTGTATATTCCTCTTTTACCGTACAGAAGTCTGCACTCGCTTTGCATTAGAACAGGCTATAGATTTTAATTATCAACTTATAGTATTATTCAATAAATTCTAACAATTTCCTTCTTAAAGAAAAAAACATGCAGAAGCAGGCACTTTACAATGCCTGCTTCTGCCATATCAGTCAGTCAATATAACGCTTCTTACTTATATCCCTTTATGACATCTACGCCCATATAGCGTCTCAATACTTCAGGAATGACGACTGATCCGTCTGGTTGCTGGTAGTTCTCCAAAATAGCGGCAACTGTACGGCCAATGGCTACACCTGAACCATTTAGGGTATGGACAAATTCCGGCTTGGCTTTGGGTTCACGACGGAATTTGATATCCGCCCGGCGTGCTTGGTAGTCTTCGAAATTAGAACAAGACGATATCTCACGATATTTATTAAAACTTGGCAGCCATACTTCCAAATCATACGTTTTGGCCGAAGCAAAACCCATATCACCACTGCACAGCAACATGACTCTGTAAGGTAGTCCCAAAAGCTGCAGCACTCGTTCGGCATTGGCTGTCAGTTTTTCTAATTCATGATAAGATTCTTCAGGCAAGCTGAATTTAACCATTTCTACTTTGTTAAACTGATGCTGGCGGATAAGACCTCTTGTATCCCGTCCGGCAGCTCCCGCTTCAGCCCGAAAGCAGGCGCTGTAAGCAGTGTAGCAAAGGGGCAGTTCTTTGCTGTCGAGTATTTCCTGACGATGATAGTTCGTAATGGGTACTTCCGCAGTAGGGATAAGATAGTAATCCAGCCCCTCCAGCTTGAACATATCCTGACTGAATTTAGGCAGTTGCCCCGTACCCACCATACTGTCGCGATTTACGATAAAAGGCGGGAAAAATTCAGTATAACCATGCTCACCAGTATGTAAATCCAGCATGAAGCTGATGAGTGAACGCTCCAGCCGCGAACCTAACCCACGATAGAAGGTAAATCGCGCTCCGGTCACTTTGCCGCCCCGCTCAAAATCAAGAATCCCCAGTTTTTCACCGATTTCCCAGTGCGGCAACGGCTCAAAATCAAAACTGACAGGCGTCCCCCACTGACGTACTTCTTTATTGGCGTTTTCGTCGGCGCCAACAGGTACCGATTCATGGGGCACATTAGGGATAGTCATTACGATTTCAGCTAAAGCAGCCTCCACATCGCGTATTTTACCATCCAACTGGCTGATACAATCGCCGACACCACGCATTTCGGCAATCATTTCATCTGTATTCTGTCCATTCTTTTTCATTTGGCTAATTTCCTGTGATACTGCATTGCGCTTGCTTTTCAATATTTCTACTTGCTGCAGCAACTCGCGGCGCTCTTTTTCCAGACGGAGAAACTCATCTAAGCCAACGGCAGCACCGCGGTTGATAAGAGCTTGCTCTACTTTATCAGTGTTATCCCGGATGAAACGAATATCAAGCATGACTGAAACCTCCTACCTGCATTAGAACAGACTAGCTGACGCTTACATCCCCAGGACGTAAGCCAAAACTTATTATTTCACACCAGAAAGCAGTTAACCTTTCTGATAATAAAAAAGCTTAGCTTGCCAAACAAAAAACTCCCGCCTGAGCACGCCTGACGAGAGCTACTTCCCGTGTCGGTACGGCTTGCCACCGTCCAATATAGTTTCACCTTAATATTTTACAGTATACAGTTCTGCTTGTAAAGTATTGGTTATAGAAACTAATTACCCGCTTCTTCTGCTGTATCGGCACTGATAAATCGCAGAAAACACGCTGCAATAAGAGGATCAAATTGGCTTGCGCTGCATCTCTCAATCTCCGCCATAGCCTGAACTTTAGTCACCGGCTGGCGGTAACACCGGGCTGAAACCATCGCATCATAGCTGTCGCAAACAGCCAGCATACGGCTTACAAAGGGAATTTTGTCACCCTCAATTTGGTGGGGATATCCTTTGCCATCATACCGTTCATGGTGATGCAGGACAATAGATGCTATATCAGCAAATCCATCTATTTGATGCAAAATGTCAGCACCAATAGCTGAGTGCTGTTTCATTAAAGCAAACTCAGCCTCAGTCAATCGCCCCGGTTTATTCAATACGTTTTCCGGCACACCGATCTTACCGACATCATGAACAATACCCACTAAATAAGCCAGCGTCACATCATCAGGAGGCAGCAGCATAGATTCTGCCAAACCGACCATCAAAGCGGCTACCTTTTCACTATGCTGCATCGTATACACATCTCGGGCCCCGATAGCTTTAGAAAAAGCTTTGATTACTTTTAAATTGATGCTATTTAGCTGCTGCTCAATAGCCTTAAATTTTTCAATCACACTATAACTTGCAACACCGTACTCAATTCGCCCCTGTTTATCGCGAATAAGGAACGTGTCCACTAATTGCCAAATATATCCTTCATTTAGAAGCCTCTGCAAGCGCGCCTCAACATTGCGCATTTCCACGCCTGTCGCCATTGTCTCAATTAAGGGACCAAAATATCTTCCCTGGCTGTTTTGCATTTGTCCGTTATACCATTTGAGCAGTGATTTTCCCAGTAAGTATTCCCTTGTACAGTGCCACATACGGCAAAAGCTTTCATTAACATATATCACTTCGTATTCAGCATTAATGATAAGCCATCCCTGAGATGACCGGGTTTCGATAGACTCCATAATACAATTGAAGTGGGCTTCGCACATAGAACTTCTGCCTCCAAACTTGCCGTAACTACGATTTGTTATGCAATGCTCTGCTAAAGTAATTGTTGAAGCGCTACCACGCAAGCTCATCAGGCCTTCAGCATGGCGATAACAGTCTAGATAAATAACGGATTAATTCGCAACTGCAATCATAATATTGTTATAAAACAATAACAAATAATGTAAAAAATTCCAATCCGTTCTATTCTATTCGCCAGCGTACAGAGAAATCCTTGTCGAAAAAGCACGAATTATTGAATATATGACGTTTTTTTGTCATTATAACTGAATTTTATAATACCTTTTCAAAGAACTATCCTTTAAGCAAAGTACTGACCCCTTGCTCATTACAACATGAGACTGGAATAATAATCCATGTAAGAATTACACCCTCTCTTCATACATATGTATTAAGATGTAGGAAGGGAAGTGTCGACATGGGCCGCCTGCTGAATATTGCCCGCGTGGCTGCGACCTACGCCGGCACCGTCATCGGGGCCGGCTTTGCCTCCGGCCAGGAGCTATTACAGTTTTTTGTTTCTTATGGACCTGTTGGACTCATAGCCATGATGCTTTCGGGGCTGCTATTCGCCTTATTAGGTGCCCGCATTTTAGAATTAGGTTACCGGCTGCGAGCTACCAACTACCACCAGGTACTGTACTATATCTGCGGCCCTCGCCTCGGTCTGATCCTAGACTCGGTTTCAGCACTATTTCTGTTTGGCGGCCTGTGTATCATGTTATCAGGAACCGGCACTGTAAGCCGCGATTATTTTGCTATAAGCTATAATACCGGTTCCATTGTCATGGTCTTGGCCGTAGCAATTACCGTTTTGTTTGGTGTAAAAGGAATTTCCCTTGTCAATCTGCTGGTTATTCCGCTCTTAATTGCCTCTACCTTAACAGTAGGTATCAGTTCTCTCACCCATCATTGTTCCGAGCTTTCCTGGTCTTTGCTGTCTTTACCGGCCCAACCGCAGTTATCACCTGCGCCACATTGGCTGCTAGCCTGCCTGCTCTATGTTTCCTATAATCTCATTCTCGGAGCTACCGTCTTAGCACCACTTGGCCGTGAAACCAAAGACCGGGCAGTACGCCTGTGGGGAGGCATACTGGGCGGCATACTGCTTACCATATTGGGCTTGGTCATCATCTTGGTCATTATGCTCCATTATCCTGACATATTAAGTTTTGAAGTTCCCATGCTCTATGTATCCAATTCCCAGCATAACTTTAACCATCTAAGCTATGCTGCCATGCTTATCAAAGCCATGTTCAGCACAGCCATGGCAAGCCTGTATGGCTGCACAGTAAAGCTGCAATCAGTTACAGGAATCCCTTTTTGGGCCTGTCTTTTGAGCACAGCAACAGCGAGCCTGTTATTCAGCCAAATTGGCTTTTCCAACCTTGTTTCGACCTTATACCCCATATTTGGATACATTGCACTGCTATTTACTTTTGCTCTACTCTGGCAGCTTTGTCGAGATAAGAGATAGCACTTAATACTGCTACCAGGCCTTCGCCTGTTGCCTTAGCGATTTGCCATGGTTTACCTGTACAGTCCCCGGCCGCAAAGACACCAGGCAAATTAGTTGACATATCGCGGTTAACTTTGATTACCTCTCCATCCAGTTCCAAATCAGGCAATAAATTTTCTACCGGATCAGACTGACGCATGATAAATACGCCATCTACCTTTAGATCCTCTTTGTCAGTAACTAATTTTTCCACCGTTGTATCACCGGCAATGCTCTTAGGCTGTATTCCGGACATAACTTTAATATTAGACCTCATTGCCGGCAAATCTGCCTTATATTGAGGAATGTAATACACATTGCGGCATAGTTCACCCAAATATCCCGTCTCATGCTCACCTTCAGGAGTATACGAAATCACTGCTACATCCTTATCCTGATAGAACATTCCATCGCAAGTAGCACAATAACTAACACCACGTCCCAGAAACTCTTTTTCCCCGCCAAACAAAGCCGTTGCCACTACACCAGTGGCAATAATAACGGTCTTGGCCTCATAGACATCACCAGGTGTAACTAACGTAAAAGGATCTCCCGGGAAAATATTCACAATCTTGTCTTTCACCACTACCGGTTCATGCGCCAGGCAGTGAGCTGCAAAAGTCTGCATCATTCCTTTGCCGGTAATTTGCGGCATGCCGATATAGTTATCGACAACATGGGCCTTTTGTAATTTAGGGCTAAAATCTGAGCGCTCAAACAGCACAATATCCTTTTTGCGGATACGTCCGGTAAGTGCAGCCGACAGTCCGGCCGGACCGCCGCCAACGATAGCGATGTCATAAACATGTTTGGTCATCAAAATCATCCTCCTATTGATAAGGGGTGAGCCGTATGTACAACCAGGTAATTATCCGTATTTCTCCTTGGACCATTTTTCGGGTGTTTTTCCTCGCCGGCACAACATTTTTCGGCCTAGCCGGAATTATTCTCGGCATAGTAGAAAAAGATACCTTAAGTGTTTTAGGCGGGGCCTTTTTGGGTTTACTGTTTGGCTTATGTTCAGGATTGGGAGCAATGGCCTACTGTGCGATTTTTAACCTGCTGGCTCCAGCCATCGGAGGCATTGCTGTGCAGATCGAGCAGGTAGAGCATAATGAAATCACTACTCCCACTGATACAGACTAGCCTGAGCAGTCCAAGAAAGAAGCGTCTTTGGTTAGTGTTATACCAATAGGCAATATCTAATTCATTCTTTCTGTTTGGATTCACCAAATCCTGCAACAACCGCTTTGCGTTCCAGCGCAATTGGTAAATACAGTCTTATAAGGTAAAAAACAGCAGGACCAGCCTGCAATAAGCTGATCCTATCATTGCCTGAACTTACAGGCCTTTCTGTTCAATTCCGCTGAAGAGAAAACCTAAATGCACCGTAGAATTCATCAATACCAGACGCCATTTACCATCTTGGTATTCCAAAACATTAATACAGGTATTATCCTGCTTCATCTGCCAGAAATGAGTCAGGTCAATATCTAAAATATCACATAATACAGCCTTATTGACTGCATCGTGGGCCACTACCAGCAGAGTCTGTCCCACGTGTTTTTCAGCGTAATCCTGCAAGGCAGTCATAGAACGCCGCCGTACAGCTTCAATATCTTCGCCGCCTGGCATGACTACGTTCGTTACGGTAGTGTGCCACTTGGCCAGCAATTCGGGATAGCGTTCCTTAACATCAGAGGCAAGCAAGCCTTCCCATTGGCCATGGTTGATTTCTAACAGCCTTTCATCTTTATGCACAGGCAGACCGTGCAGCTTAGCACACATAGTGGCTGTATCAAAGGATCGCGCTAAGGGACTTGCATAACAACTGTCAATAGGCACATCCTTGAGGGCCTCTGCTACCTTTCTGCCCTTCTCCATCCCCAACGGATTGAGAGGTATATCCATTTGCCCCTGATAACGGCCCTCCCTATTCCAGGCAGTTTCACCATGGCGTACTAAAATAAACCTGGTTACAGCCATTATGTCAGCTCCTATTAACCTGTTAAAGTGTAGCTAGCTTGACTTTTGGTACACCTTAATAGGTTGTATCAAACATCTGCTTAGGAATTTTCTTTGCGGAACTTCTCCATCAACTCTTTTAAGGCTAGGCAAGAGTCATAGGGCACCGCATTATAAGCCGAAGCCCTGCAACCACCTACCAGGCGATGCCCTGCCAGGCCCACAAAGTTAGCTTGCTTAGCTGCCTGTAAAAACTTTTTCTCTAAGTCGGCATTAGCTAAACGAAAGGTAATATTCATTAGCGAGCGGCTGCCATTTTGAGCATGGCCGCTGTAAAAACCATTACTGCTGTCAATTGCATCGTAAATGACAGCTGCTTTTTGCTGGTTATGCCGATAGACAGCTTCCAGTCCACCTTGTTTTTTAAGCCAGTTCAAAACTAAATTGACCATATAGATACTAAAAGTTGGCGGCGTATTATATAAGGAGTTTTCTTTGGCATAAGTATTGTAACGAAGCATGGTAAGTACATTCTTATTGGCCTGCTCCAGCAAATCCTTGCGAATAATAACAATTGTCACACCGGCAGGACCGAGATTCTTTTGTGCTCCCGCATAAATCAGGCTAAATTTACTTGCATCAAAGGGCTGTGACAAGATATCACTGGACATATCGGCGAGTAAGGGTACCTTTCCGGTATCAGGAAATTCGTTCCATTGGGTGCCGAAAATAGTATTGTTAGAAGTAATATGCAAATAGGCACTGTCTGCACCATAAGCCAACTCCTGGAGCGCAGGTATCCGGCTGTAATTATCCTCCTTCGTACTGGCAGCTACAAATACTTCCCCCACCTTGGCTGCTTCATCATAAGCCTTTTCCGACCAGACGCCAGTCATTACATAAGCTGCCTTTTTACCTGGCGGCAAAAAATTCATGGGTATCATAGCAAACTGCAGGCTGGCCCCGCCTTGCAAAAATAGCACCTCATACTCGGGCGGCAGTGCCAACAACTCTTTCAACAGCGACTTGGCCTGATTGTGTACCACTTCATATTCCTGGCTGCGATGACTCATCTCAAGAATGGACATGCCTGTTCCGCCAAAATTAATCAGTTCCGCCTGGACTTGCTCTAATACCTCCAGGGGAAGTGCTGCCGGTCCGGCATTAAAATTATGTACCCGTGTCTTGTTAGTTGTCATAAAGTTCACTCCCTATTATTTAGAAAAACAAAAAGCCTCTCCCCAGCAATTGGGGCGAGGCTAGAGCAAAAACACAAAAACCTCACATCCCACAAGGGACGAGAGGTTATTCCCGCGTTGCCACCCAAATTGCCATACGGCCAGCTTTATCCGCTTTATCGGGCGGACCCGTCTTGATTCATCATCAGCCACTCCAGAGCGGAACCGCCTGCCTGCTTACCGGCTCACACCAACCGCCGGCTCTCTGCAAAACACAGCATTTAGCTTCTCTGTCATTGTGTTTTGTTGTAAACTTATTTTCGATTATAACAGCTTGAATGATAAAGTCAAGTGTATTTTTGTAAGAAACAAACAGGAACACAACTCTTATTTTTATGCATTCTTAAAAGTAATATGAACAACTTTATTTTATCCGTTACCTTTTAAAGCAGCACGCGTTATAGTATAGGAAGTACATAATAACAAAGGAGAATTATCAATGAAAAGACTAATTGCCAGTTTATTTGCCATTACGTTATTGTTTACCACTGCAGCCCAGGCTGCCGCCGAGCAAGCTGAACAACCGTCCGTCACGGTTACCGGCCATGCGGAAATGGCTGTTGTACCTGATACAGCGTATATCTCACTGGGCATAATCACTACCGCCTCTGATGTGGCCAAAGCGAAAACCGAGAATGACACTACCATGAATCGAATTTACACTGCTGTCGAATCACTTGGCATCAACAAAGATCAAGTGCAAACTGCCGGTTTTTCTGTGCAGCCTCAGTACAAACAAGATACTAAAAATGATGAGCCTGCAGTCATCGCCGGTTACCGGG
>Ga0366779_1116_pt1 | contig 12202 bp, 12 predicted proteins | sample BONcelN113001E10_FD_207083 | JGI IMG/M metagenome (GOLD analysis project Ga0366779, IMG submission 207083) | Enriched cells from coal bed in the Powder River Basin, Montana, United States - BONCAT cells N11 rep2 HSBNCT.N11.300.1.E10 ... | reverse complement strand
TACCGCAAACTAAACGTATATAGTGGCGCCAATCATCCCCATGAAGCTCAACAACCTGAAAAATTAGAACTTAACATACGCTAAAACCGGAAGGAGGAACATATCATGGCATTAGTTCAATACTACGGCACAGGCCGCAGAAAAACATCGGTTGCCAGAGTTCGTCTGGTTCCGGGTGAAGGCAATATCGTTGTTAATGGCCGCGCTCTTGGCGAATATTTCGGTCGCAAGACTCTCGAACTGATCGTTAAGCAGCCTTTAAATCTTACTAGCACTATCGGTCAATATGACGTTCTGGCCAAAGTTGAAGGAGGCGGTCCTTCCGGTCAGGCAGGCGCTATCCGTCACGGCATTGCCCGCGCCCTGCTCCGCGTTGACGCTGAACTGCGTCTGTCCTTAAAGAAAGCTGGATTCCTTACTCGCGATCCGCGCGAAAAGGAACGCCGCAAATACGGCCTCAAAAAGGCCCGTAAAGCTTCTCAGTTCTCGAAACGTTAATATTTGTCCATACACAAAACCAGGAACATTGCGTTCCTGGTTTTTTATTTGCGATTTTGGTACTTACTGAATTTCAGATAAAAGGTCATTAGTTCATTTTTGCCATAGTCGAGGTGCAGAACTTTGAACTTCTGATTATTCAAATAATACAGTAAAATAAGGATGAAGGCAGGTGATATTCATACTACTCAACGAACGTCGCAACAATGTACTGCTGGAAATTTTACAGAGTAGAGGCTGGATTCGGATTGAGGAGCTGGCCCGTCACTTTCATGTGAGCAGTCGTACCATTCGTTATGATCTTGATGCCGTAGATGAGTTTTTACACTCCAATAATCTGCCTAACTTAGTGCGCAAACAAAAGGGCGGAGTTAAATTTTCCGAATTATTGGAAGAAAGAAATAAAGCTATTGAAATGCTTCACAATCTTGGTCTCTATCAATACGTACTTTCATCTAATGAACGGGTACAACGGATATTAGCAGAGCTGTTACACGCCAAAGATTACATGACAATAGGTGAACTTGCCGATTGTTTATGGGTTAGCCGGGGGACGGTTAATAAAGATTTGTACAGAGTGAGGTTGTGGTTAGAAGCAAGGAAGTTGGAACTTCGTTCTATCACTAAATACGGTATTAAGCTTGTAGGTCAGGAACGTGATATCCGGCAGGCTATTCTGCAACTCTTACGCGAGAACATGCCGGTAACACGGCTGCTGGAATGGATGTCTGCTACCGAGCCCGATTGGGGTGATAGCCATTTTTTCGGCCGTTGGCTGGACAATATAGATATTATCTTTCTACAAAACTGTATTCGACAACTGGAAAAGGAACTTCAGGTAGTTTTTTCCGATGTGGCCTTTACCGGGTTGGTATTATATTTGGCAGTAACCATTCATAGAATACGGGCAGGACGGGATGTTGTCATTGGACAGGCAGAATTGGAAGCATTGCAAAATTCCCGTGTCTTTGCCATCGCGTTGCTGACAGTTAACTTGCTGGAAGAAAAGTTTCAGCTTTCCATTCCTTTTGATGAAGTCGCTTTTTTTACTGAACATATTCTCGGAAGCAGTGTATCATCATCAGCAGTTGATGAACAGGAAAACCGCATGGAATTGGATGCACTGGTATGCACCCTTATTGCCAGTATAAGCCGGAATTTAGGATGCGATCTATCACTGGACCGTCAACTCTATGAGGGACTCTTGGAAGAGATACGGCCAAGCTTGTTTCGGGCGAAATATGGAATTAAGCTGGAGAATTTGTTTTTAGATGAGATTATGGCCAATTACACCAATTTATTTGAAACGGTAAAACAGTGCACTAAGCCGCTGGCAGATTATATTGGCGGACGACTGTCGGACGAAGAAATCGGTTATTTGACTATTCATTTCAGCGCAGCGCTGGAAAGAATGAAAGCCAGAGAAACAAGGCGGCCGGAAGTCCTGGTTGTCTGTGCTACCGGACAGGGGACGGCGAATCTTTTGTCATCCCGTCTGCAGTTCTTGTTTGATGTCAAAATTATTGGCACTGCGCCCTGTCACCAAGTGCGTCAGGTTATTCAGAGCCGGCATGTAGACCTCATTATATCAACCGTTTCCATGGCTGAGCTATCGGTACCCTGTCTAACCGTCAATCCCTTATTGCTTCCGGCAGATATTACTTTATTGAAAGAATACCTGGAGACAGCCAAAGGTCAAGTATCTGTCCTAAAGGATGTGCTGCAAGTGATAGAAAAGCACTGCACGATACTTGATTATGAGCGGTTACGTGATGATTTAGCCGCTATGCTACATACCTTACCGTCAGAATCAGTTACTGCCCATGATTTGCCTCATTTACGCCAGCTGCTGCCAGCTTCGAATGTCAAACTGAATGTGATAGCCGGGACTTGGCAGGAGGCGATCAGTCAGGCTGGCAATGTGTTATATGAGCAAGGCTATGTGGAAGCAGGTTATAGTCAGGCAATGATAGATGTGGTAGAAGAAATGGGACCTTATATTGTTTTTTGGAAAGGTATAGCCCTGCCACATGCCGGTATTGATTGTGGCGTTAAACAAGCGGCAATTAGTTTTATCCGGCTGCAAAGAGCGGTATCATTCGGTTCGGCCGAGAATGATCCTGTAGATATGGTCTTTGCTTTAGCGGCAGTTGACAACTCGACCCATGTTATGGCACTGCTGGAACTGACCAAAATTCTCAGTGATCCCGATAAAGTCGAGCAGCTTCGCAATGAGAGCGATGCCCAGCAAATTGCTCAATATATTGCAGCATGGTCGGAACCTAAGGAAGGCCATACACCAGGAGGTTTACTAAATGAGTAGCAATAAAATTATTTCGACAGATTTAATATTACCCAGGCTGGAGGCACGGACTTGGCAGGAAGTAATTCAGGCTTTGGGTGATAAACTGCAGGACTATGGCTATGTGAAAGCGACTTATGTACCGGCCGTTATGGAAAGAGAAGGAGTATTTCCAACCGGTCTTCCCTTAGGAGATATTAACGTCGCCATTCCTCATACTGATGTTGAGCATGTGAATAAACCTGCTATAGCGGTAGCGACGTTAGCTCGTCCTGTGGCATTTGGTAATATGGGTGAGCCGGGAAACTTGCTCGAAGCCAGAATTGTTTTCTTACTGGCCATGAATGAACCCCATGCTCAGCTTGATTTGTTGCAAAATCTGGTTAAGACTTTCCAGAATCCTCAAGTGCTAGAGAATTTGCTAGGTACAGCTAGTCCCGAAGAAATTGAAAGCATATTACAACAGCACTTATTAGTAAAGGAGGCTGTTTAACATGGAACGCTCAATTGACCGTTTGGAACCATACCAAAGAGCCATTGCCAAGGTGCATCTTGCTTCTGCCGGTATCTCAATAGATGCGTTGGAAAGTAAGCCGTTGATTGCCATAGCCAATAGCTGGAATGAAGTATGTCCCGGACATGAACCGCTCTTGAAATTGGCTGAAAGTGTTAAGGCCGGTATTCGGGGAGCCGGTGGTGAGCCTGTTGAATTTAATACCATTGGAATGTGTGACGGCATTAGCCAGGGACACCTTGGCATGCGGTATACTTTGCCTCACCGCGAAATGATTGCTGATTCAGTCGAAGCCATGGTAATCGGGCATGGTATTTTTGACGGAATCGTTCTGCTGGGCTCTTGTGACAAAATTATCCCGGCCATGATGCAGGCCGCAGTACGAATAAATCTTCCCGCAGTGATTGTGAATGCCGGTACCTGCATTCCCGAATGCAAACCATCTGATTCTAAAAAATTACGGGCCAGCTTTCTTGCCGGTGAAATTACGGAACGGCAATTGGTAGAAAAGTCATTACAATATTATTCCGGGCCCGGAGTTTGTCCATTCTTTGGGACTGCCAATACAATGGCCGTACTTTGCGAGGCAATGGGACTCATGCTGCCTGGCAGCAGTGTCCTTCCGTCTTCGACAAGCTCACGCCGTTTTGCAGCCGAGCAGTCAGGCGTAACTGTCATGAATATGGTACAAAGCGGCATTCGGCCGCGGGACATTGTTACTGAAGACTCCTTCTATAACGCAATGGTTGTGCTGAGCGCTTTGGGAGGGTCGCTTAACGCCTTCCTGCACCTTCCGGCAATGGCTGCGGAAATGGGGCTGGAACTGGCGTGGGATGTCATAGCCGGGGTAAGTGCGAAAACACCGCTGCTAGCAGCATTGACACCAAACGGTGATCAAACTGTATATGATCTATATCGTGCCGGTGGGTTGCCATCTGTGCTCAAAGAGGTACTGCCGCTGCTCAAAACCGAGACGCAAACAGTCACTGGGATAACGGTTGGCGATATAGCCCGGTCGGCTTTAGACGGAGACCGCGCTGTCATTAAAGCATATGACCAGCCGCTTGCGCTGTCAGGAGGCGTGCAAGTACTGTATGGATCATTGGCACCTCAGGGTGCTTTAGTGAAAGCCTCGGCTGTACCGGAAGGTCAGCGCCGGTTTACCGGTCCGGCGTTGGTCTTTGATAATGAGGAAGACTGTCATGCCGCCCTTCACAGAGGTCAAATTCAGCCTGGCTCAACCGTAATTGTTCGTTATGAAGGGCCAAAGGGCGGACCGGGAATGCGCGAATTGCATCGCGTAACAGAAGTGTTGAAAGGAGTACCCAATACAGCATTAATTACCGATGGCCGTTTCTCAGGAGCCAGCGCCGGCTTAAGTGTCGGTTATCTATGCCCTGAGGCGGCAGAGGGCGGACCTATTGCGCTGGTCGAGAACGGAGATCTGATAACGATTAATCTGGACGAAGGTACAATTCATCTTGAGGTCGCCCTTGACAAGCTGCAGGGCCGGCGTGACCAGTGGCGCCCTTTAGTTAAGAAAGAAGAATCAAAATTGCTGCAGCGCTACAGCAGGGAGGTGGGTCCGACCGTTAAGGGGGCTGTTTGGGGTTATAAGGAATAATAAAAAATGCTGGAGGGGTAACAATGGCAAAACGTGTACTGGTATTATGCGGTAACGGAGTGGCTACTTCAACAGTGGCTTCCAAAAAAATTCAGGATTATATGGCCAGCAGCGGTATCCGCTGCGAAGTGGTTCAGGCCAAAATCGGCGAGTTAGCTTCTTATGCCGATAAGGTCGATGTAATTGTGCTTATGGCACTGGGAGCGTCGCTGCCGGCCGGAGTGAATAAACCACTGATAAAAGGATTGCCGTTCATGACCGGAATTGGCCTGCAGCAAACTTTGGATGAAATTAAGCAGCATCTGGTGTAATCATAAATAGGAGGGGAAAAAATGGAATCAATCGCTGGTCTTTTTAAAGTTTTACTTGACTTAGGCCCCAACGTAGTATTGCCGTTCTTTATCTTTCTGTTTGCGCTGGCATTAAGAACGCCACCAGGCAAAGCCATCCGGGCAGCAATTTTTATTGCAATAGCTCTTATCGGTATCAAGATGGTTATTGCGTTCATGGGTGATAACCTCGGACCCGCCATGAAAGCCTTATCCAAAAACTCGGGCCTTAAACTAGATGTTATGGATGTAGGCTGGGGTGCTGTAGCAGCGGCTATCTGGGCAACGCCGATGGGCGCCATAGGTATTCCGGTATTATTGCTTTTTAACCTTGTGCTATTATATTTCCGCGCCACTAAAACATTGATGGTGGATATTTGGAATTATCACCATCTCATCACTGCCGGTGTACTCACTTACTGGGCAACGGATAACGTCTATCTCGGGTTTGCGGGCATGATGCTGGCTGCCTTGATTACTTGGCTGCTGGCAGACTGGTCGGCGCCGTTTTTGCAGCGTTTTTATGGATTGCCCGGGATTTCCATGCCAACGCTATCGTCTATTTCCGAGTTGGTCATTGCTGCACCAATTAATGAATTGCTAGACCATATTCCCGGAGCTAAAAATATTCGCGGTAATTTTGACTCTGTTCGCAAATATCTCGGTCTGTTCGGTGAACCGGCTGTACTGGCGGTAATCATTGGTTTAGTAATCGGCTTAATGGCGGGCTATGATGTTAAGAATACGCTTAATCTAGCCATGAATTTAGCTGCTGTTATGATTATACTGCCCAAAGTAGTTGCTATTCTTATGGAAGGATTAATGCCTATTCAGGAAGCTAGCCGTGAATTTTTGCAAAAACGGATGGGTAACCGGGAAATATTTCTCGGCCTTGACTCAGCAATTTCGATCGGCCATCCTTCAGTTTTAACTGCGGCACTGATTTTAACTCCTTTTGTACTGATATTAGCTGCTATATTGCCAGGGAATCAGATGCTTCCTTTTGCTGACATTACCGTCATTCCCTTCCGTATCGCCTTCGTAGTCGCGCTGGTTAATGGCAATGTCTTTCGCACCTTGGTGATTGGTGCAGTAGTATTGATGCAGGTACTGCTTTGCGGCACGGTCACTTCTCCTGTTCTGACGAAAATCTTTTTATCTGTTGGCGGAAAGATGCCTGAAGGAGCTGTTGGCATTGCATCATTCTCCGGTGGCTCCTTATTTGTCAGCTATGCTATCATGCAATCCTTGGCTTTTGTAGTAAGCGGTTTGATTATTTCACTGGTCGTATTTGGTCTATTCTTGCTTGTGGCGAAATCACAGCAACAAAAGGCACTTAAATTGATGGAAGACGAAGAAGAAAACACCTATGCAGCTCAAAAGAATGCAGCTCTGCATTCGTAACAACTGAAAGGAGTTACGTGCCATGCATACTATTTTAGAGCACATCAGCCAAACCGGCGTTGTCGCTATCCTGCGCGGTGTCGAACCCAGCTTGCTGGTGCCTCTTGGGCGGGCGCTGGCTGCTGCCGGCGTAGGTGCTATTGAAATCACCTTAAACAGTGAAGATGCCTTAAGCGGGATAGCGGCGTTGCAGACCGAATTAGGCGGAAAACTGCCTATCGGTGCCGGAACGGTTATGACGGGAGATGCAGCTCGTGCGGCCATTGAGGCCGGAGCAAGCTTTGTATTGACTCCTCATCTGGCCGAAGAAACATTGGCGGTTTGTCATGAAACTAATATCCCTGCAATAATTGGAGTCATGACTCCCTCCGAGATGGTACGTGCCTATCATTTAGGCTGTGAAATGGTGAAGATTTTCCCGGCCGGGACGCTTGGACCCAATTACTTCCGGGAACTTCGGGGACCGTTACCGCAGATCCCCACCATGGCTGTAGGCGGCGTCAGTGCCGCTAATGCAGCTGAATTTATTATGGCTGGTGCGAAAGCTGTCGGAGCGGGCAGTCAGCTTGTCGACCTGGCTGCTGCCGTCAGAGGAGATTGGGAAGCGGTGCAGGCTAAAGCTGCTGCAATGGTTGAAGCAGTACGTGCTGCGAAAATATAAGATGTACAACTGACTTGGCTTACTTTTACTAATTAATTGACTGAAAGGTGATGAGCTATGATACAGGCTGAGGTAACGCTTACCAATCCGTCGGGGCTTCATGCCCGTCCAGCAGCTCAGTTCGCACAAACGGCAGGACAGTTTAAAACTACTGTTGTGAAAGTTGTTAAAGACGGGCGCGAAGTCGATGCAAAAAGTGTTATTGGGATAATGACCTTGGGAGCTAAACAAGGAACAATACTAACCATCCAGGCCGAAGGGCCCGAGGAAGCTGAGGTAGTACAGACGTTAGTAACTATCGTAGAAAACGGCTTTGGTGAAAGGCGTGAGGCTTAGATGATGCAAGGTATTGCAGCATCTCCGGGAATTGCTATTGGTAAGGTATTGGTCCTGGCTGATGAAGCAGCAGAAGGGAAAGTCTGCGTCCATACTGACCAGCAGCAGGCTTTTCAGCAAGCACTGGATGCCAGCAAAACAGAAATAGCAGCTTTGCGTGCCAAGGTGAGCAGTAGAAGCGGTGATGACACTGCAGCAGTATTTGATGCTCACCTGCTAATGCTGGAAGACCCCAGTTTGCTTGAACCTATCTCTCAGGCAATTGAAGAAGGAGCAAATGCTGTAGCTGCCGTACAAGGCACGTCTCAAGCCTTAGCAGCCGTGTTTGCCCAATTGGATGACGAGTATATGCGGGAAAGGGCGGCCGATATTAAGGATATTTGCCGGCGGCTGATAAGGCATCTGACTGGGAGTAGTGCTGTCAACTGGGAAGCAATAACAGAGCCTGTTGTGCTTATTGCCCATGACCTGACACCGTCCGATACAGCCCAGCTAACACCTTCGATTGTTTGCGGTTTTGCTACCGAAAGTGGCGGAAAAACATCTCACAGCGCTATTTTAGCCCGGACAATGGGCATACCGGCAGTAGTTGGATCGGCAGGTTTACTAGTAAGAATACAGACCGGTGATCTGGCAATTCTTGACGGTGAGGCCGGTGTAATTATTATCAATCCCGACAATGCGCAACTTACCCTATATGAAACAAAACTGCGCCAATATCAGGAGGCCCGTCGCAATATGGATGTACTGCGAGACTTGCCTGCCGTTACTACTGATGGGTATAAGATAGAGCTGGCTGCTAATATTGGGTTGCCCCGTGATGTATCGACGGCGTTGGCAAATGGAGCCGAAGGCGTAGGTCTCTACCGGACGGAGTTCTTATTTATGAACCGGGACACCATGCCGACAGAAGAGGAACAATATGCAGCCTATAAGGCAGTTGTAGAGGAAATGGGCGGACGGCCGGTTATTATCCGGACACTGGATGTCGGCGGCGATAAACAGATTGATTATCTGGCTATGCCCAAAGAAGCTAATCCCTTTCTCGGTTGGCGAGCTGTCCGAATGTGCCTGGACCGGCCCGACTTGTTTACCATACAATTACGAGCATTATGGCGGGCCGGCTGCCATGGCAAATTACTGGTCATGTTTCCCATGATTAGCAGTTTAGATGAGGTGCGTCAGGCCAAGCGCTTGCTTGGCTTGGCCAAGGAAGAACTGCTGGCCGAAGGCAAGCAAGTAGCCCAATCACTATCGGTAGGAATAATGATTGAAATTCCTTCTGCTGCACTGATAGCCGACCAACTGGCCCGGGAAGTTGAATTTTTCAGCATTGGGAGCAATGATTTGATTCAGTACACCATCGGTGTAGACCGCATGAATGAACAAATCGCCCATTTGTACCAACCGCTGCATCCAGGCGTGCTTAATCTTATCGCCATGGTGATTGATGCTGCGCACCGTCATGGTAAGTGGGTTGGCATGTGCGGCGAAATGGCCGGTGACATAAGCTGTGTGCCCTTATTAATAGGATTGGGGCTGGATGAGTTCAGCATGAGTGCCGGCAGTATTTCCCTTGTTAAACAACGGGTACGCAATCTGTCCGGTATTCAGTGCCGTCAGCTGGCTGAGAAATGCCTTGTTGCCGGTACGGCTGAGGAGGTAGGTATGCTGGTTGGAGCCTTACCTTGACTACCACTGGGTGGTAGTCTTTTTTTGTACTTACGGTGGATTGGGAGGAATTGTTATGCAAAAGTGGAAGGTAGTTACTACGGCAGTCACGTTTGGCAAAGTAAGTTCCGAACCTGCGGACCGCCTCAAAGCTGCAGGCTGCGAAGTGGTCGCCAATTCTCTCGGCCGGCCGCTTACAGAAATAGAAATGCTTGCAGCTCTCCAGGATGGCGATGCCTTAATTCTCGGAAATGACAAAGTTCCCGGATCGGTCATCCGTGCTTGCCCGAAACTAAAAATAATCGCTAAGCACGGCGTTGGTATTGACAGTATTGATCGTTCAGCAGCGGCAGAATGCGGCGTTATTGTAACAAATGCTCCTGGTGCGAATAGTCAGGAAGTGGCCGATTTAACTTTCGGGCTGCTGCACATGCTAGCGCGCAGTCTCTATATTGCCAATGAAGCGACAAAACGGGGCGAGTGGCTGAAACCCATGGGCGTTGGTCTTTGGGAGAAAACCATTGGTATTGTGGGCGTAGGGAAAATAGGCTTAGCAACCGCCCGTCGTGCTACCGGCTATAAGATGAATATTCTCGGCTTTGACTCTGTGCAGCGGCCGGAAGCATATGAACTGGGGGTAAGCTATACCGGACTTGCTGAGCTGTTGGAGCAGTCAGATTTTGTCAGCCTCCATTTGCCTCTGACCGGCAGTACGCGCAATATTATTAATGCTTCCATGCTGAAGTTGTTTAGGCCGGGGGCGCTGCTGATTAACACCGCCCGCAGTCAGCTTCTTGATAACGCAGTATTGTATCAAGCACTTGCCGATGGACTGATTGGCGGTTACGCTGTTGATGTCTATGATTCGGAACCTCCCCGTCATCAGCCGATGTTTGATTTGCCTAACGTTCTGTTAACACCCCATCTGGGGGGGACTTGCAAAGAATCCAACCTGCGGATGGGCAACATTGCTGTTGATAATGTAATCGCGGTAAAGGAGGGACGTACTCCGCCTAATCTGATTTTACCGGATGAAGAGGTGAAGTAAGTGTTGAGAAAAAGTGAAATAAATGGTTTGCTTGAAAAACTTATAGCAATTAGAGTTACCGGACCGGGAACGGGTCATGACCGGTTTTTTAATCTCAAAGTAGTCGATGAAATTAAGCAAGGAATGACGAAATCGTTACTTGGCTTTGAGGAACTGCAAGATCTGCCGTCAGAACAGATATTGGCTGCCATAGCTGAAATAACCGGTTGCTCTAAAAGCGTGGAATATACGGAAGGTCCAGGCTACATCAATCCAAATGCAACTCTTGCGGGATTGGTTGCGGCTGCCAAGTTGATTGTCAAAGTATGCGAAAAGCAAGGAAATGTCATATTGGCTACGGGCCATCCCGGCTCGATGATTGGTTTCTATTTAGAACTGGCCCAAATAATACGGGAGTTAGGCGGCATTGTTATTACTCCCGGCAGGGGATATGAACTGAGCACATACCGCTGTACCGGCTGTGGACTCCATGATACGACAGAAGTACTTGATTATGTCGGTGAAACGGCTGTAATAAGTACAGGCGAAATAGTACTGCATACTCATGATTGTAGGCCGATGGAGGTAATTCTGACTGCCGCCCGGCAGGATAATCAAGCTGTTGATCTGGTAATTGCCGACCATGGCTTTGCCGGGTATGCCATTAAGAGCGATCTTGCAGTAATCGCCATCATGGATACGAATGATCCAGCGATTGCGGCATCTAAACTCCTCGGCTATCAACCCATCATTATTCCTATGGATGATAATAGGCCTAATTACATTTCGGCACAGGTAGCGCAAATACTTGGCCATATTAGCAAGTGTATGGACTAAATAACAATAGAACCTCTGCCTTTTTCAAAGGCAGAGGTTCTATCTATCTGAAAAACTCATAATGAATATCGAAGCTATATATTTTACTTATAGCTTGGGCCTATTATAGAATAAGGGTAAGTCAATTAGACTTCTTGTAATAAGTGCAGAAAAAAGGGGGGGATAAAAATGGTCATAGTAAAGAAAACGGTAGCTATTGTTTGGCAGTTACTGATTATTTTACTCGTATCTTTGGCAGGGGATAAAGTGGCGGCCGTTTTTAACCTACCCATTCCCGGTAGTGTGGTAGGAATGCTGTTGCTCTTTACTCTATTGAGTACAGGGGTCATAAAAACAGTTCAGATCCAGGAGGTCACCACTTTTTTACTCAAACACATGGCTTTCTTTTTTATACCGGTAACAGTAGGCTTGATGAACTATTGGGAGATCTTTCACCAACGGGGGATCATGTTGTTTGGTTCACTAGCCATTAGCTTATTTATAGCATTTGTGGTATTTAGGTTTACCACTCTAAAAAATGAAGGAGGGAAATGACATGCAATATATCAGTACAGTTATTCTTATACTGGTCACTATCGGAGCGTATTTGTTTAGTCGTTTCCTATCTGCCCGCTATCAGAACCCTTTGATGAATGTGGTAGTGTTAAGCTCGGCATTAGTGATTACAATACTGCTGCTATTTCATGTACCATATGAACTGTATCAACCAGGCAAAGATTTTATCACGATGTTACTCGGACCAACTACAGTATGTTTGGCAGTGCCGCTCTACAATAATCGCAGTGTAGTTAAAAAGCATCTTGCCCCTATCATTATGGGGGTATGTTTTGCTTCTGCTTTGACGGCCATTACGGCAATGACTATTGCTCAGTTAGTAGGCATGCCTAAGGATATAGTGGTATCGTTAGGCTCTAAATCAGTTACAGCACCGGTTGCTGCAGAAGTTGCCAAAGTAAATGGCGGAGATCCGGGTCTGGCAATTGCTTTTGTGATTGTGAC
>Ga0366779_1112_pt1 | contig 12727 bp, 8 predicted proteins | sample BONcelN113001E10_FD_207083 | JGI IMG/M metagenome (GOLD analysis project Ga0366779, IMG submission 207083) | Enriched cells from coal bed in the Powder River Basin, Montana, United States - BONCAT cells N11 rep2 HSBNCT.N11.300.1.E10 ... | reverse complement strand
CGACAATCATGCACCGGCTCGCACCACCCGCCGGTTCTCTGAGCATAATTTGCCGCTTTGAGCCCAATCATCACTTTTAATCTTTTTTGCAAAATAAAAACTGCGCAAGATTCCTTTGCAAGAAACCTTCCGCAGAGTCTTTTTTACTCACGGTGTGGTGCGGCACAATGCCGCACTTGCATCGCTTGGACCAGCTCGCATGTAAACGACGGAACCCTAGATGCACTTTCTTACTTCAATTTGTATTTGTTATCTATTATCACAGGACGTAGTTCTTTTGTCAATACACCAGCACAAAAGAATTACTTTTCTGCAGAATTTACCAATCATAGATATTACCAGATAAATTATAATCTATGATTTATCCAGTATTTCTATATACCCTTCCGTTCCGTTAACTCTGATTATCTGCCCGTCTTTGATCAGTTTTGCGGCATTCTCTACACTTACCACCGCAGGAATGCCATATTCACGGGCAATGACGGCGCCATGAGTCATCAGTCCGCCCACCTCTGTCACCAGGCCTTTGACCGATACAAACAGAGGTGTCCAACTGGGGTCAGTGAATGTGGTGACTAAGATGTCGCCCTCCTCGATATTGGCGTCCGCCATTTTTAGAACAACCCGCGCTCTTCCCTCGACAATGCCGGCTGAAACAGGGATGCCCGGCAAAGCCCCCTGTGGGATATTGCCAGTGTCATATTCACTGGATATGATCTCACCCTCGGAAGTCATCACCCGCGGCGGGGTCAGTTTTTCATAGACCGCATACGCTTCCTTTCGCCTGTTTATGATGCTGTAATCCAGCCGGCGAGTGCGAACTGCTTCCCTAAGTTCTGCAAAGGACAGATAATAGATATCTTCTTTGGCCTGAATGACCCCCTCATATGCGAGCAGAGCGGCTTCCTTCAGCAGAGCCTGCTTATAAACCCAATACCGCTGGATGAAGGCATACTTAGGGTATTCCCGGTAGCCGATAAAATTACGTAAGACGCTGATCATCCTTTTAGCCTTTTTTATCTTTTTCCGGCTGCCGGGTAAATCTGCCAAGCGGCTTAAAAGCTCCTGCTCCTTTTGCATTGCTTCCCGCCGCCCCTGCTCAAACTTAATGCTGCCTGAATTCGGACCAAAATTTTTGATGTTGCTGATAATCATTGGAATGAGGGCGGTCGGCTGTTCATTCCAGCGAATTCTGGTGATATCGATCTCGCCCGAACAGCGCATGCCGTATTTTTCAAGGTATGCTTGTATAGCTTTGCTGACAGCATCGCCGCCTGACAGTTTGCCTAAGTCCTCAAAAAATGCCTCGTCACTGGCATGCTGAAAATATTCGATCACCGCCGGATATTGCCGGACAACATCAGCTACATCCAACAGGGCAAGGCCCATTTGAGAGGTAATATTATTGGCGACCGATTGCGAAAGCATGTCGGCTGCTCCCTTTTCGCCCAGCCACTTTTCCATTTTTTTGTTGATCCAATTTGATGCATACAGGCCAACCATGATTGCTCCAAATCCGCGTGGATCATACATGATTTTTTTTAATCCTTTATAATCTTGCTCAATAAAGGAAAATAGCTCGTCTCCGGATAGGTTTGCTATTCGTTGTTCCAATTCCCTGATAGACGCCTCATTGCGGCAGATAAGATGTTGAATGATGGCCGGGTCATTTTGGAAGTAGATCTTAATGGCATGAAAGAGCATCATCCAGGACAATCCCTCTGAGCCTATGCGGATATATCGCTTGCCGTGCGGCAGCGACTTCATAAAAGCTTTCCGCTTCATTAAGCTCAGGATAGCATTCCTCATTAACGGGTCACCCTTGCCCCAGGTTCTGAGTATTATTTCCCGTCCAATGAATGAGGCCAGGTCGTGCGTCAGATCGAAAAACAGCCTTCCCCCGGCTTCGGTTAGCGGCACCTTCGCGGATAAAAGCTGGAAGAAAGATATGCCCAATGGTTTAATTGCATCTGTCATCATCTGCTGATGGCCAATTGATGCGTAAATGCGATTCCGCCCGTCGTTTTCCGGTATGGGATATAGCGTGGTAATGGGGCGGCTCTGCACAATAAAAAACGTATCGTCGCAAAGGCACCACTCGATATCCTGCGGACAGTCAAAGTAGGCCTCCAGCTTTCTGCCCATGCGTTCAAGCTGCAGAATCTGCCCGTCCGTCAGCGTCTCTATATTCTGTCGCTCAGGTGCAATCTCCCGTTCCTCGGTACCGCCTTCTTCTAAAGCGTAAATGGCCAGTTTCTTGGTGGCTATCTTTTTATCGATAATCCTGCCGTCCCGCACTTTATAGATATCAGCATTCACCAGGCCGGAGACCAGCGCCTCGCCCAGCCCAAAGCCGGTATCAACAGACAGGACCTTCCGGTTGGAGGTGACGGGGTCAGCCGTAAACATAATCCCCGCAGCCTGCGGAAAAACCATCCGCTGGATAACCACAGACAGATAGACCTTGCGATGATCGAAGCCATTTTGCATGCGGTAGATCACGGCCCGTTCTGTAAACAGCGAAGCCCAGCACTTGCTGATATGCCGCAGGATGGCCTCTTTGCCTTTGATATTCAAATAGGTATCCTGCTGACCGGCAAAAGAGGCATTCGGCAAGTCTTCTGCCGTAGCACTGGATCGTATGGCATAGGCATCTTTTTCGCCAAGTTTTGCAAGATAGCGGGTGATTTCTTCCTCCAAGTCCTCAGCGATGGCTATCCTCTCAATTGCCCTGCGAATCTGTCCGCTGATTTCACCGATTTTCCCCCTGTCTTCCACCCTAAGCTGCGATAGTTGATCAAGCAGGCCGCTAAACTCTGACGTTTGCTGAGTTATTCTTTTATAAGCTTCGGTGGTAATACAAAAGCCTGCCGGTACCTGTATCCCCTCAATCCGGGATAGTTCCCCCAGGTTAGCGCCTTTACCCCCGACCATCATAAGCTTTGTTTTATCGATTTCCTGAAAGCCAAGCACATATGAATTCATATATTCCCTCCGCTTGTTTGTTGTTAAATCAATCAAGTAATAGCAGCTTATCAGCCTTATGCGTTCTTCATAATCCGGCTGACCGATGCTACGCTCAAACGCCGGGTTGATGCATATATAGCTTTATACAAATCAAGCAAAAATATAAGAAGCACAACGGCAGTCTTCACCAGAGTAATACATCGTTCAATATTGAGTAAGTGAATAGTCCTTATATGTCAGGAAATAATAGACTAAGTATTGAACGACCGGGAGGAAGCGCTTTGAGGCATAATATTGATTTAACCACTCCGGAAATAGCCGGTCTGTGGAAAAATTACCTGCAAAGTACGGCGGTACTTTGCTTTATGAAGCATTCTGCGCAATACATACAAGACGAAGAAATAAAGCCGCTCGTTAAAGAGCAAATACAGGCTCTCACTGACAACATAGCAAGGACTGTCAAAATTTTTGCCGATGAGAATTATCCAATCCCGGAAGGTTTCTCTGACCTTGATGTAGATTTAGCGGCTCCGCCATTATACACGGATTTATATGCGCTAAGTTTCATCTATCGCTACAATCAAATGGGATTAAGTGATTATGCCACCACTCTTTCCAAGGTAGCGAGAAAAGATGTAGTCGAATTTTTTCACCAACTTATTAAATCAACAACTCAAATATATCTAAAAGCGCTCGATCTGATGCTGTCAAAGGGGATTTATGACAGGCCGCCAAAGATCAGCTATCCGGCTAAGGTAAATTTTATTAGTCAGCAGGATTCCTTGATGAAAGCCTGGCTGGGAGATGCCAGGCCGCTCAATGTATTTGAGCTGGGCGAAATCTTTTATACAATTGAACGAAACTATATTGGGGTATTGCTATTAATGGGCTTCATTCAAGTAGTGAAAGATAAAGAAATCAAGGAATACCTAATTAAAGGGAAAAAACTGGCTGAAAAGCAAATAGAAATTTTTAATAAGGTGTTAAAGGAAGAAGAAGAAATTGGGAACATACCAGTGTCGATGGAGGTAACAGCTTCCACAACTTCACCGTTTTCCGACCGCCTCATCATGTTTTTTGTAGCTATTACAGCGGCAACCGGCTTCTACCTTGTATCCTACTCACTGTCAGCCACCATGAGAAAAGACCTGGTTGCCAAATATGCTTTACTTATGCCGGAAATACTGGCGTATGGAGGAGAAGGAGTAAATATTATGATTAATCGGGGGTGGATGGAACAACCCCCGCAAGCTGTAGACAGAAAAGCTTTATCTCAGGTTTAATACCCAATTCTAGTAGTTTAATCCATTTTATCTATTAACAAAAAGAAACGATGATGTCGTATCATCGCTTCTTTTTGTTTTCTTCTATTTGAAGTCATTTATCAATCGTCATATTTTCTTGTAGAATTTTTAATAAATTCATGGCTGTCCGCGATAATGTCTTATCTCTGTGAAAGACTATCCAAATACTAAAATCTAAACGTAATATATTGGTAAACTCAACTAACGCCCCGTCTTTAAGCAGCTGCTTAGCCATAATCAGCGGCAAGGCGCCACATCCCAAGCCCTGCAGAATCGCATTTTTCATTACTTCTGAATCGGTGTATTCAATTGTCGGCTCAAAATTTTTGCGACCTAACGCTTTTTCGTATAAAACGCGAAATAAGCTCCCCGCTTTATATACTAGAAGCGGATAATCCATGATGTTAGTGCTGTAATTATATTTTTCCACTACCTTCTTATGTGCGACCCAAACCAATTGTTCTTTACATACCTCAAGTTCAATTAGCCAGTCTATCGATACTCCATTTTGACTACCAGCCACGAAACCTAAATCAAACCGGTTTTCCAGTATGCCTTTTACAACGGCGGACGCATTAGAGCACATCTCCACCGTAACGGAGCATTTGGGCACTTGCTGCTGAAACTTTTGGAGGAGTGGCATCAAAATATAATTGACCATTGTTATTCCAATTCCCAGATTAATATTGCCTGGATGGACGCTTAGCGCTTCTTGAGCCTCATTATAGACCGTCAATAACCGCTCCGCATAATCAATCAGTTTTCGTCCCGCATCCGTAATGTACAATTTTTTACCGACACGATCAAATAGCATGACGCCAAAGTGCTGTTCTAAAGTGCGTATCTGCCCCGTAATTGTTGGCTGAGAGAAGTTCAATTGTTCTGCTGCTTGAGTCATGTTGCCTAATTTTGCAACCATCAAAAAAGTTTGGAAAAATTGAATATCCATATTCACCTCTTACCTCAATTGAGGTATCAGTTCTGACATTTCTTCAAATATTTCTGACAAGTAATTTCATTGTTATTTTTCTAATAACAACTCTGTTCTCCTGCCTGGCAACGCGAATACGCTTACTAAGAATACTCTATTGATACAATAACCATTGCCAATTTCACAGTCCAACACATCCGGACTATACTTTAGTTAAACCTACGTATATGGATATATTGCGAAGGAGGAACTGAAGGTGGAAATGCTTATCTTCTTTATAATTGCTATCCTCTTGTCAGCATATGAAAATAATAAGGATAAGCAAAACTATTAATGCTATCAGCTTATTAACATCAAATATAGCTCAAAACCGGCCTCATCATTAAAAATGATTGGGCCGGTTTATTCTATGCTGCGTCTGTTATTGCAAGCTATTACTGCTGCCTAATAAGCACTTTCTGTATTTTACATCTCACAACTGGGTTAGAATTATAGTTTCTTCCTCAGTTACAGCGATGGTATGCTCATATTGTATGCATATAGATCCGTCTACCGTACGTGCAGTCCAACCGTCAGCATCTATTTTCGCCTTCCAGCTGCCATTAGTAATCATCGGCTCGATGGCAATCGTTAACCCAGGCTTAATCAAAGCTCCCCTTCCCGGCTGTCCATAATGGGGTATTTGCGGCTCCTCCCATAACTCCCTGCCTACACCGTGTCCGCAAAAATCGCGGACAACACTGTATTGATAACTCTCAGCATAACTTTGAATAACGGCCCCAATATCACCGATTCGGTTTCCTACGCGAGCTTGTTCTATTCCCAGAAATAAGCATTCTTTTGCTACCTTCATTAATTGCTCAATATCCGGTGACACCTTGCCTACTTTATAGGACCAGGCTGAATCTGCGTGATACCCCTTTAGATTTGCACCTATGTCGATGGTAATTACGTCACCGGAATTAAGTTTTTTCGAGTTAGGAATTCCGTGACAAATCACATCATTCACCGCTGTACATATGCAGGCAGGAAAACCCTGATGCCCTTTAAAGCTCGGAATAGCCCCCGCCTGTTTGATAAAGTCTTCTGTAATACTGTTCAGTTCCTTGGTAGTAATTCCAGGCTTAATTTTTTCCGCCAAAGTAGCGTGGCACTCGGCTACAATTTTTCCGGCTTCTTTCATAATTTCAATTTCTCTGACTGATTTTAAAATGGTCATTTTATTCTCCGAACTTAATTTATTATCATTATATATTTTATCATAATGTTACCTTTATGAACATGGTGACACTGGAGTACTAAAGCAGGAAATGAGAGGCCTTTGCAGTGGCGGTAGCTCTGGCTCCGGAAATAAAACCTCATTAATAACCTGTAAAACCTAGGATGTTAAAGTCGAGAATCCATATAAAACAACTTGATATCATACTCTACAATCAGCATAATATCCAGGTAATCCTAGCCATTATACCGATAGACATCACCATCTGCCAATCCAGTAAATTGATTGAAACTAGTCAATTTCAGTAAAATTTTTCATATTATATTATGTAACATATTTTTACAAATAAAGACTGTGGAGGCTATAGCATGGAGCAATACTATCATAAGGTGGATGAGCATTGTCATTCACGTAAATGCGATAAATGTGAAGCATTTGGACCTTTCGGGGTTTTCGGACCTTTTGGGCCTTTTGGAAATTGTAAAGATTGTAAGAAAGCAAATAAATGTCCAACAGGTGCTACCGGACCCACTGGCGCTACAGGTGTCACAGGTGTTACGGGTGCAACCGGCGGGGGCGTTACAGGCGCGACCGGCGTCACAGGCAATACCGGGGCTACTGGTGCTACAGGGGCTACTGGCGTGGGCTCTATAGGTGCTACAGGTATCACAGGCAATACCGGAGCTACTGGACCTACCGGGCCTACTGGTGTTACCGGTGCTACTGGTACTACCGGTATCACAGGTGCTACAGGTGTAACCGGTACTACTGGCGCTATCGGTATTACAGGCGCTACGGGTGCTACTGGCGTGGGTGCTACTGGCGCGCCTGGCGTCACAGGCAATACCGGCGCTACTGGTGTTACAGGTGCCATAGGCGATGTTGGAGCTACCGGTGCAACCGGCGTGGGCACTACAGGTGCGACCGGCGTCACAGGCAATACCGGGGCTACCGGGGCTACAGGTGTTACTGGTGTTACTGGTGTTACAGGTGCCATAGGCGATGTTGGAGCTACCGGTGCTACCGGTGCAACCGGCGTGGGTGCTACCGGCGCGACCGGCGGAGTATTGAGCTTTGCAGATTTCTTTGCTCTGATGCCTCCTGATAATGCAGCAACAGTTGCTCCCGGTACAGACGTAAGCTTTCCGCAAGATGGTCCTACTAGTGGGGCTACTATTGCCCGTACTGGTCCCAGCGCGTTTAACTTGTCTGTAATCGGCACCTATCAGGTCTTGTTTCAGGTAAGTGTATCCGAAGCGGGGCAACTAATTTTAACTCTCAATGGCGCTGACCTAGCCTATACGGTGGTCGGGCGAGCAACAGGTACCACACAGATAGTAGGAATAGCTCTTGTGACTACTACAGTCATCAATTCAATACTCACTGTGCGAAATCCAGCTGGCAATGCAACAGCATTAACTATCACTCCCCTCGCCGGAGGAACAAGGCCTGTTTCAGCACACCTTACTATCACGCAGCTTGCATAGCAGGAACTTAAACCCCAGGTACCCCTTCCAATACGGAAGGGGTGCCTGGAAACATTTCGGCAAATTTCACTAAGGCTGTACGTCGTATCCTGCTGCCGTTCTGCGCGTTACGCCGATTGCCTTCCCCACCTTCTTTAATAATACCTCTTGAAATATATCTAGTTTATACTAAAAACCGCTATTCATCTATGAACAGATAAATAGCGGTTTCCTATTGTTCGTATCGGGACGCTGAACCACTCACGTTGTCGCTTACGAAAGCTTCTTTACAGCACGCGCCTTGCCTTTGATCTTTGTATCACGGAGTGCCTCCAGCACAAGATTTCCTTTTCCCCCTAGGATTTCGACATATGAACATGTATCCTGAATATCAATAATACCGGTATCTTCCGCGCTAACTCCCGCAATATTGGTGATAGCTCCCAGAATATCTCCTGGTCTCATTTTTGTCTTTTTGCCTGCATTTATACGAATCTTAGTTATCTCTCTATTTAATTTTTCACTTTGATCACTTTTTAATTGAGGCGCAGCCTGATTCTTTTCAAAGATTATTTTTCCTTTCTCGACTTCTTCATCTGCCGGTATGTCTTCCCTCGGAATGCTAGCTTGGATATATTCCTCAATCTCCGCTAAAGCACTATGTTCATCCGGAGTTACAAGAGTAATTGCCGTACCCTTATTTCCAGCCCTTCCTGTCCTGCCTATTCGATGAACATAGCTCTCATTATCCATGGGCAGCTCATAATTTATAACAAGGGATATGTCCTCCACGTGAATGCCTCTGGCTGCCACATCAGTGGCAATTAGAAATTGAAACTCGCCTTTCTTAAAGCTTTGAATTGTATGTAACCGCTCCCTTTGTTCCATGCCTCCATGCAAGCCTGCACAGCGATATCCTTCGCGTTCTATTTGCTGCAATAGCGTCTCTACCTTTTCCCTCGTGTTGCAAAACAAAATACAGCTATCCGGCCGTTCGATAAATATTATTTTTTTTACCAGGTCGAACTTTTTACTTTCTTGGACCTCGTAATATGCCTGTTTGATTTTTTCGGCAGTAGGCCTTGCTGAATCAACTTCAATCTGTAGCGGATCACTCATGTATTGATTACATATTTCCTGAATTTGATTCGGCATAGTTGCAGAAAGCACCATAGTGACCCTATTATGGGGTATTTTTTTTACGATTGCCTCGATCTGATCGATAAATCCCATGCTCAGCATTTTATCTGCTTCATCGATAATTAAATATTTAATCTCGCCCAGATGAACATTTCCTCTTTCAATATGGTCAATGGTTCTCCCCGGTGTACCGACGATAACGTGCACCCTTTGTCTCAGCTCTCTTGTTTGTAGTTCCATAGGCTGTCCGCCAAAAATAACAGCACACCTTATTTTCTTAAACCTTCCAATGTTGGAGATATCCTGCTTTACTTGTACAGCCAATTCCCTGGTTGGCGTAAGAACTAATGCCTGGGGATATCTTTGCTCTAGTTCTATTCTTTCGCAAATTGGGATTGCAAAAGCCGCTGTTTTTCCGCTGCCTGTTTGCGACCTCACGATAATATCCCTACCGGCAAGCGCTAAGGGTATCACCCGTTCCTGAATCCCGGTAAGGGCTACATACCCCAAGTTCTCTAATGCTTTCACTATCTCTTTACTAAACCCGCAATGGGCAAAACAGTTATCATCCATAGTACCTCGGCCTCATTCTTCCTAAGCTTTTTAATGTCTCATATCAATAGCATACACACAGGCTCCTGCACACATTCATACCCCAGACTCCATCTGGAGCCTGGAGTATAACCAAGAAAAGCACCCCCGGAAGGATGCTTAGCTGTTAAAACTACTTAATTAAGTGTTATTTTCATTTCATAATAACCTTCAAACTGATCCAGAAGACCATTTAGTGCATTTTCAACATTCGCCAGGGTTACAGTTAAGGGGTTATTTTTATTACCTAAATGGAGATCGAACCCAAATACTTGTCTATCATTAACAACATAGCCTTTATTGTTACCAACGTTAATATTTGATATTACTTTATTCTGAAATAAGCGGTGAGCTATCTCTTTATACAATTCCATATTTGTATTGACTAGCTCCTTGGTAACGATTTCAACTGAAAATATTTTGAACGTTGCATCACATGAAACACACATTGTTGAACACTTCCTTATATTATTTATTAAAAACACGGAATTTCCGTGGTTTCGCCTTTCTGGATAAAATTCTGAATAGTCCATTATTTGTATTAACTTAATTCTTGCCATTCACTATATTACAATAATCTACCCGAAAAGACCATCAATTACCGATGATCAGCGCAGTTAATATCTTCTTAAACTAACCCGCATTTTTATTAAAGTAGCTTCGCAGCAAGCTTGGACAAAATCCTGTGCGTTTTTTAAATAGCCTACTGAAATAATAAGGATCGGCGTAACCAACGCAAGCCGCTATTTCCGCCATCGGACAGGCCGTGGTTCCCAACAATTCTTTAGCGCGGCTCATCCGGTGCTCAATCAGATAGTCATTCGGTCCCAGGCCAGTGTGTTTTTGAAATAGATAGGAGAACTGCTTGCTATTCAAACCATACTGCCCAGCTAATTTGGTTATGGTCAGCGGTTCCATATAATGATGCTTTATATATTCCATAGCGTGTTCCACAAGTTCCCGGCCTCTTTCATTACGTTGGTTGCTAGCGCAAGTCAGAATCTCCTCAATAATATTTAAAAACAATGATTTCGCCCGCAGTTCCGGCAGGCTGCCCGGTGTGGCGCAAACTTGATACAGCCGGTACAATAGCTCATTGACGCGCGTGTTATGACCAGGCTCCAGCTGGTAATGGCCCAAGGTATAGGGACAGGTATCTTCATCACAGCCTTCGACCTGATAATGGACAACCATAAATTCCCACTCGGTTTTTCCCAGGATCTCCTTATCCAGCGCCATATTGGGGCCGGCGTAAAAAATTTTGCCTGGTTCCATTTCATAGGGAACACCATTAAAAAACATTCGCGCCCGCCCGCGCAGGGGAAAAACCAGACCTGAAAACGGTGGGGTCGAACTTCCGAAACATCTGCCTCCAGGAGGCACAACCACTCTGGCTACATCAATCATGCGAAAATTTATTTTAGCAAAATAATGGGCCAGTTCGTTAAGATCCATCTTCACTGTAGGGATGCCTCCCTTGTTATGTAATAGCAAGCGCGACAGCCACCCCTGTCGATAATTCTACCAACCATATCAATTAATTTGATTTTACTAAATTAATTGATATCGATTCTCATTTATTATATTAGCTTCATTGCCTGCTTGTCAATTCCCTACCTTAATAACGCATGATTTTTCATGAAATAATGACAGGGTCTTTTTGGAAAAAAATCCAGGATGATTTGGAAATCTATCCATTTACTCTTGTTTTGGGTCTTGCTATTCTAGTAAACAGGTATTAATATTGATAACGATAATCATTATCAATATTAATACCTAACGATATCGGTAAAATATGTAAACGATATATGTAAAGGAGGAAAATGATGCGAAAAAAAATCTCTCCCGTCAAGAAGAAACTGCTCTATGCGCTGATCGGCAGCAGCTTATTCTGGCACCCGCCGGTAATTGCCTATGCAGCAGAAGATACGGCTCCGGCAACTCCCGTGGTCAGTGAAACAAGTGCTGAAACACGTGAGTTCACCCTCGAAGGGGTTGAGGTAACTGCCCAGCGTGACCAAGCTCTTCCCCCCGTCTATGCCGGCGGCCAGGTGGCTCGCGGCGGGAACCTCGGAATATTAGGCAACAAGGATTTTATGGATACGCCGTTCAGTCTTACCAGTTATACCGCACAAACCATGCAAGATCAGCAGGCCAGTACGCTGCACGATGTGCTGAGCAACGATTCGTCAATCCGGTTCGGCACCTCCAGCGGCCACATCATGGAAAACTTCATTATCCGCGGTCTAGATGTCAATCAGGAGCATCTGTATTTTAATGGAATGCAAGGTTTAGCACCGCTTAGCCATGTTCCCGTTGAATTTCTGGAACGGGTCGAAGTGATTAAAGGACCTGCCTCTTTTCTATACGGAGGTATGAATACATCGGTTGGCGGTACGATCAATCTGGTGCCCAAGCGTGCAGGTGACGAAGACATCACCGCCTTGACCACCGACTATACCTCCACATCCCATTTGGGCGGTCATATTGATATAGGACGCCGCTATGGTAAAAACAAGGAGCTCGGTATTCGCTTCAACGGCGTTTACAAAGATGGGAACACGGAAACCGACGGTCAATCCAAGGAAAGGCTGTTAGGCGCGTTGGGCATGGATTATCGGAGCGATAAATGGCGCCTGTCACTCGATGCCTATGGATCACAGGAAAAATATGACGACGGCTCGGTTTCGATGTATGAGTTAAGCAATGGCGTCATTGCTGCACCTGACGGATCTACTAATTTGCTCAAAGGGTCCTATGCTGCATCCCGGAATAATGCCGTTCTTTTTAAGGGCGAATATGATCTACAAGACAACTTAACTGCGTATGCGAGTTATGGCAAACTGGAATATAATGCAACCGGCTCGATCAGCGGCAACCATGCCCGCGCTGTCAGTCTCGCCGGCAATGCCACAGTCAGACGGTATAACCAATTCTGGTGGACTGATGCCGTCTCCTCCGAACTTGGCCTACGCGGCAAATATCAGACCGGCTCCGTGAAGCATCAGTTTGTAGTAGGCTCCAGCAAGACTAAATCTGTATCTGCCAATGACAGTAATAACATGCTGTCAGACACCGTGAACATATACAATCCGGTTTATACTATTAC
>Ga0366779_1110_pt1 | contig 12862 bp, 13 predicted proteins | sample BONcelN113001E10_FD_207083 | JGI IMG/M metagenome (GOLD analysis project Ga0366779, IMG submission 207083) | Enriched cells from coal bed in the Powder River Basin, Montana, United States - BONCAT cells N11 rep2 HSBNCT.N11.300.1.E10 ... | reverse complement strand
GTAAGTGAAACTGTGACTGCAGTAAGTGATGCCAATATCCTAGTTATCTCCTGGCAAGCTTTGGAGCGTTTCTCTCAAAAGCACCCTTCTGCTGCTGCTCAGGTTATAAAAACCATGGCAGACCTATTAAATATAACTGCATCATCTGATACTGTTTCCCTGGAGGAACTATCATGAGAAAAGGACTGGATATACTGCTAGTAAACAGTTTTGCTCCCAGACACCGCATCGTTTCCGACGCTTCGTTGGAAAACAGCCTGGCCCTGATTAGAACCCATTTACAGCAAAAAGGCTTCTCAGCTCATGTCGTTGATGAGCAACGGATAACTTCGGTGGAAAAAGGGGTCCCGCGCTGGATTTTGCATGCTCTTCGCATGCTATCGCACTGGCTGGTTGAAACAAGCAATGCCGGCCATCGGCTTACCTCATTGCTGTTTCTGCTCTTTGCGTGGCCATTGCAGGCGCTTTCGCTGTATTATAGACGCCTGTACATGAATAAGCTAATGGACACCATCGTCAGCTTAGTAAAAGATGATAGTATCCCTATGGTCGGTATCAAACTATGGTATGGCGATGCATACAAATGGAGTCTTGCCTTAGCAGCAAAGCTCAAAGCCCAGTGCCCGGGTACGGTGGTTATCGCCGGAGGACCGCACGTTAAAGTGTTTGGCGAACATGTTCTTGAAACACAGGCTTTTGACCTGGCTATCATGGGGCCGGGCGAGGAGATTTTAGCCCAATTGCTTTCACTCAGGCAGAAAATAAGTGATAAGCAAACTTTCCTTGATTTAGTTCAATCAAGCTTGGGCCAAACGCGTTTAATCCGTACAGGGCAATTTAATCTGTCTGATCATTCACTATGGGGCCCCATCCCCCACTATAATGCCGATGATCTCAGAGATAAGATGTTATTTCATACGCTGGTAGACGGTATCGGTTGTTCCTGGAACAAATGCAACTTTTGCTCACACACCCGCCAGCACGTAACCTATACCCCCAGGCCAGTAGAGGAAATCCACAGTGAAATTGTAGAAATGACAAGACAAGGTATCGGTTTTTTCCGGTTCAGCAGCTCTGAGACTCCTGCGGCTCACGGCAGCGCTATCGCTAAAATGCTGCTTGACCAAGGAATGAATATTAACTATTCCATGTTCGTCCGTGCCGGACAGGTATCCCCGGAAATATACGACGCATTCCGTCTAATGATCCGTTCTGGCCTACGGGCGGTATTTATGGGCGGTGAAACAGCACATGACTTGATTAACAGCTCGGTAATGAATAAGGGAGTAACACGGCGCGAGATCATGGAGACCATTCAGTGCATCAAACTCGCTGCCGCCGATACCGGCATCCCCTGCCGCGTGGGCCTGTCGATGATCTACCCCTGCCCCATCCTGCCTGGGGTTACTCTTGATGATGTCTTTCAGGCTAATATCAAGCTAATTGAAGAAACCATGCCTGATGCAGTTATTGTCAATCCACCCGGCCTTTTTCCAGGCACTTTCTGGTTTGATCACGCGGAGCGCTTTGGCTTTAAAATCGGCCCAGCCTTCATTACCAGCATGATGGAATACGAGTATTCCAACTATAAACCTGTTGAACTATGGCCTGCACTTGACTACTCTTTAAATGAACAAAACCTTGCCAATATGCTTAAAGAAACTGGAAAGTTGCGCCGTGCCATCGAAGACCTTGGCATTCCGATGGGTGTGTCTGATGAACTGCTGATGATGCTTGACGCTGTTGGTCTGCAATCTAAAGCCGATCGAATGCTGTTTCGAAAGCATTCGCTTATCGACATCATGAGCGGCACTTCGAGCTATATTACAAAGATCACCAGTCAGATTAACGATTGCAGCAGGCGTTTGGCGTATTCGAATCACTCCAATCGCATAAAGAAATAGTATGATGAAGCCCGGGCTTGGTTCAGGCCCGGGCTCTTTTTATAAAAATTTTACATATTTTGGTAATTTTTAGAAATTTAAGCAGGAAAATATTTCCTTTTTTTCGAATGTACAATAATATGACAAAGTTTTCTTCTGAATGGAGGTTCTGGCATGCCCATATTTCATGAGGCTCTGCTTATTACTTTGCTGGTCGGTGCCGTATTGTACAATATCTCCATATACAGCCGGTACAAAGAACAGAAAACCGCCTTCCACAGGTGTATGTTTTTGACGGATAGGTTCCATACCGTCGGCGAAATGGCGGCTTCGGTTACACATGAAATCCGCAATCCACTGACTACCATTCACGGTTATCTGCAGATGTTCGCCACGAAAAAAGAATTTTCCGCTTATCAGGGACAAGTGGCCCTTTTACTTGAAGAACTTGACCGGGCAAATTTGCTGATTAAAGAATACCTCTCCTTATGCAGGGACCACGCTGCTGATATAAAACCCACACAGTTAAACAGCGTCATTCTATCGCTCTTTCCTCTGCTGCAAGCCCAGGCAAACACTTCCAGCAAAGAAATCGTCCTCCAGCTTGAGAATCTTCCTGAGGTATCCTTAGACGACAAGGAAATACGGCAACTTATCCTTAATCTTGCACGTAACGGCCTGGAAGCCATGGAACAGGGAAAAACGCTAGTTATTGAAACATACGCCAACCCTCAAGAAAATGCGGTAACGTTGGCTGTCCGCGACCAAGGCAAAGGAATCCCTAAGCAGATAATTAACAACCTAGGCAAACCATTTCTTACCACTAAAGAGAATGGCACCGGCTTAGGGCTTGCGGTCTGCTACCGGATTGCCGCCAGGCATAAAGCTAAGATCAGCGTGGATACAAGCGGGGTCGGGACAACATTCTATGTAAGTTTTCCAGTGGCGTAGGGTATAGGGTAATAAAATAAGGAGATCGCCACGCTAGCGCTCGCGATGACACTGATAACAGTACTGTCATTGCGAATAAAGTGAAGCAATCTCCCCTCGCACTCCCAGAATAGGGCTTAGCCGCAAGGCCAGGCCCTATTCTTCCTATTTCCCAGTCACGCTAATTGGATAATATCCGACCAGCGTTCCGTCAACGAAGATATTAAACGCGTAGAACCCTTCTGATGGAAATGACACCTTCCAGTCTGACACCTTTACGTAGGGTACGCCTTCACGCTCAAAAACCATTTTAAAGTCACTTGTAGCAAGTTTATTTTTGCCAGTGCTGTCGGTAAGAACAATAGTCGCATAGTCTGTCTGATACTTTCTGGTAGCAACAAAAGTAGTCATGGTCCTAAAATAGGTATCAAGCGGGAACTTCTGAGCCATAAAGCCGGTAATCAAACCGTGCATGGACAAGCTGCCGTTAGGGTTTTGAACAAGCTGGCTTCCCATTTGATGATTGGCGATATAGACCGGACAATCGCCGTTTTCCACCTTAATCCCAGCATAGGCGGCTTGTACACTGCCAAACAGCAGAACGATCATCATTGAGAGAGAAAAGATCCGTTTAAGCAACATGCAAGAGTGCCTCCTCCATTATTTCTCTATATGGCTTTCGTCATTTGGGAAAATTATCCTTTTAGCAAATTCCGACAGAATAGCCGAAAGACAGGCACACATTGTCCCTGTCTTTCATTCTATCCGTCCATATTTGATTATAAGCATACACTCACCCGCCATCCGGTTTCAAACGGACTTCGTTCTGTATGCAGCTCAGATAAACTAGTTATCCATCCTTGCTGCCGTTAGCCGCTTGTCCGGTTAGGGGTTCGAATCCGCATCAATAATCTTGTTAATGCGTGCCATAATGCCGCCATCTGGTGCTGAGACGGGTTCTGTAGTCACTGCACTTGCAGGAATCAGCGCCTTAGGTTTAGGTCCGCCTGTTCTCCAGGTAATCCCCATACGCGCTGACTTCTCCCACCGGTCATCACTCATGGCAACCGCAGCATTGAGCATAACAGTCGGTTTAGTATAATGGTAAATACCTAGTGCAACAGCACTTTGACCATTATAAGTACCTATGCCTGCTGAATACTGGGTAGGGTCCTTGGGATCATAGGGCAGCGGCGCTAGAGCCGACATGGCAAAAGCCATTGCGCCTACGCGATTGACTTTGCTGTCCAATGTCCAAAGCTGACTCATATTGACAGCATCGGTGCCATAGTAGCCTGGGGCCACATTGACAATCTGCCGGTCAAATTGTGGACCATAACCGGATGAGTTGCCAACCGATACTGTACCTGGTCGGTCCGCAACCGATCCCGCCCCTAAAGCTACGCTGTTTCCGCCGTAAGCCGTAGAGCCATAACCTATCGCGGTATTATCAAGACCAATAGCTTGACTGCTTGCTCCTAAAGCAGTGTTTTGACTTCCTACAGCCCAAGCACCATATCCGTATGCTCGATTATCTGCGCCGCCATCTGCCCGGGAACCAAATCCTACGTGACCGTTATTGTATTCGTCTACTGGAATTAAATCGCCAAAGTAGATGTCATTTCCGATGACGCCTGCAACACCGATGGCAGTATTATTGTCTCCATTTCCGGCAAAAGCACCAACAATATCCCCCTCTGCGATGATATTATTGTTGTTGACACTGCTTGCTTCTGCGGCAAAAGCTGCTATAGGAGTTGATAGCATAATACTTATGCACACAGCTAAAGTGAGAAATTGCTTTCCCTTACATGCTTTCATAAGTCCCCCTTATAGGGATATTTTTTATGGGCATAAGTGGTTAAGGGCTTACCTCAACCACTTATGCTATGTTTCATAGTATGTCTTGTCTTAATGACCGATAACAGCGCCCGTTCCTTTTACAATGTTGCCGGATCCTGCTTCAAATTTTCCGACTGTGCCAATTGCAAGATTATTACTACCGCCGTAAATGGCAGCACCAGTACCTTCAACGGTGTTATTTGTGGCAAACCAGTTTCGAGACGACGTATTAAATGAGCCTACGGTACCAATGGCTATGCTGTTTGTACTGTTTTCAATATAAGCTCCCGTGCTTGAGTTAATGATATTGCCCGATAGTCCGTTAGCTTGGGGGGCGCCATCTGCGCCGACATTATTGAAGATTCCCACATAGCCAGTGGCAGTATTACCTGAACCGCTTACTATACGCGCGCCTGTGCTGCTGTAAATCGTGTTGCCATAAATTTGATCATTATTAGTAGCATTGACGCTAAGAGTTGTACCTGTAAAAATACCTACCTGACCGTTAGCGGCATTGTGTGAACCGCCGTCTATAACTGCCCCTTGGCTGGCATAAATTGTATTGCCTAAACTGGAGTTATTACCATTATTTATTCCAGCATAACTAAATTGCCCTACAGTACCTGTTGCGGCATTATGGTCACCACCGCCTACATAGGCCCCTACACTACCGGCTGAATAACCTGGGTTGCCATCAACCCATACGTTGAGCAGTTGGTTGTTATAGCTGTTATCAAAACTACCAACCGTTCCTGTTGCTGTATTGAAATTTCCATCAGCGATAATTGCTCCTTTGCCGATTTCTATCTTGTTATAACGAGAATCGCTGAATACACCAACCGTTCCGGTGGCTGTGGCGTGGTTAGTCCAACCAACATCTGCGCCAGTACCATTAACAATCGTATTGCCAACCGCATTACCATTAAATATACCTACATTTCCTAGTACATTAAAGCTGCTTGCTCTGTCGTCGACAATAGCACCGATGCCGTTTACGTTATTACCTACGTTATAGTTTCCAACGCCGGGGGTCTCGTCAAAAATGCCAACATTACCTACAACAACCCCATTGTACCAGTTACCACCATACTGAATATCAGTGGCTGCAAATACCGGAGTGCAGAAAGTCGCCATGACCATCATGACTGTGCAAATAATAGCTGTCTTTTTCATTACATTACCTCCAATTAATTTTTTACTAATTCCTAAACTTACCCTCAATTTATAATGAGCCTAACCCCTATAGCTCGTCCCCCCCTTCACTTGAAAAGGGCATGCCTTGCTTTCTGCCAGAAAAAGTAAAGGGCACGTCCGCCTGTGACATTTTATATGTGGAATGGAGACAGGAGATATAATAGCTGTTTGCCCCCAATACCAACCGTAGGGTATGCATCTATGGAATTTTAATACATATATGGAAATTATTTTTTAAAGAGAACTGAATCCTCAGAGCTCTCAGAGCTTACCTTGCGTAGAAACGACACCAGATACTTGCCTTCAGACAGCATCTTAAAGGGACTAAACCGGCCTTCCAGGCAGGCTGTCCAGCCGTCGACCTCATAAGGCTTTGCCTTCTCAGCGATGGCAGGCAAATAGTTGGGCTCATATATATCCTCAAAGAACTCTATCTTTGCTTCATAGACGGGCTTTTCCGAATGCTTGCCCGCTGTTTTACACTGCTCCAAAAAATCCCACCGCCCATATGCATTTTGTAGAAATTTGCGGTCTTATTCATCAATCAGGACTATAACTCCAGGTATATCAACTCTATCCACAAGTTAATTGTATTTGTAAAATTTTTCCATTTCAAGGAATATATTCCATTATTTTCCAGCACAATAAACATAAAAGCGCCTCATTATGAGGCGCTTCGTCAGTACTATTAGGGATAATCTGGTCCTTTAGTTAATTTTATGCAATATAATGTAATAATTTTCCGTATTTATCATTTCAAGGCTAATTTGCAACAGATACTTAATATTTCTTTACATTTTCCATAATATACATTATGATAAAGTTTATTTCCTATCGTTAGATTCTCTTGTTCTGATGCTTATGTTTCAGTAAAAAATTGGGGATGCTACATATGATTTAAAAAATATATTTACCGAACTTTGGTGGAGGATTGCTTATGGAACTATTTAGAAATCTCGGAATTAGTGAGGCTGTCATTAAAGCCTTAAGCGAAATGGGATTTGAAGAACCAACCCCTATTCAAACTCAAACCGTCCCCCCGGCGAAAGCAGGCCGGGATCTGATTGGTCAGGCACAAACCGGAACTGGAAAAACAGCGGCATTTGGCATACCGCTGGTAGATAAAATCACGACAGACAGTGAAAAAATCCAGGCTATCGTGCTAACACCGACACGCGAATTGGCGATTCAGGTAGCCGAAGAATTGAATCGCATCGGCAACCATGCCGGAATTAATACGCTGCCTATCTATGGCGGACAGGAAATCGAACGCCAGATCAAGGGCTTAAGAAAACGCCCGCCTATTATTGTTGCCACCCCTGGCCGTTTAATGGATCACATGCGCCGCAGAACTATCCGTCTGGATCAAATCCATACCGTTATATTGGACGAGGCCGACGAAATGCTGAATATGGGTTTCTTGGAAGATATCGAAACCATTCTGCAGGAAACACCGGAGACCCGTCAAACTCTGCTTTTCTCGGCTACGATGCCTGCTCCCATTCAAGCACTTGCGCGTCGTTTTATGCGCGATCCTGAACTCATCAGCGTAAGGTCAAAAGAAGTGACCGTACCGCTGGTCGAACAGTACTATCTGGAATTGCACGACCGTCAGAAGTTTGATGTGCTTTGCCGCCTGCTTGATATCCAATCACCGGAGTTGGCAATTATCTTTGGCAGAACCAAACGCCGGGTGGATGAACTGACTGAAGCCTTGAAAAAACGTGGCTACTCGGCAGAGGGTATTCACGGCGACCTAACCCAAGCCAAGCGAGATACTGTTATACGCTGGTTCCGCTCCGGAACTGTGGAAATTCTGGTTGCTACCGATGTTGCCGCACGGGGCCTTGACATCAGCGGTGTTACGCATGTCTATAATTTTGATATCCCTCAGGACGCCGAAGGCTATGTGCATAGAATAGGTCGTACCGGACGGGCCGGTCAAGCGGGTACGGCAATCACCTTTGCCAGTCCGCGTGAACTTGATCACCTGCGGACGGTGGAGCGCAATACCAAGCGAAAAATCATGCGTATGAGCATTCCAACGATAAACGAAGCAATTGAAGGCCAGCAGCGGCTCGCTATTGACCGCCTCCTCCAGGTGGTGGAAGAAGGGGAAACTGATCATTATAAGGCTAGAGCCGAAGAGCTTCTAAATGAAACTGATTCGGTGACACTGCTATCCGCAGCCTTAAAGATGCTCACGAAAGAACCGAACACTACACCTGTTAAACTTACGGAAGAGGGTCCACTCCGTTATCGCAGAGAGCATTCGGGCCAACGGTCCGGCAAACCAAATTCAGGTCCTGCCGGTCAAAGACCGAGAACCTCCTTTAGTGGCGGCGGCTCAAACAAGCCTAAACATTCTAACCGCACCGGACGATTTTAGCTTTTTAGTTGCAAAAGAGCTCTTTACAATTTGGGAAAAATTATTTATAATTAAAACAATGCCCAAAGTATAGACCCAGTGAGGGTATCATTAGTCCTTCTCAAACCTATGTTTCGAGTAAAGGAAGTCCGTGATTTTCCCCATCAGCTATTTGGGCAAAGAGATTTGAGGAGGCTATTAAACAATGGCACAAGACAAAGTATTAAATTGCCGCGATTGTGGTGCGGACTTCGAGTTCACTGCACAAGAACAAGACTTCTATGCTGAAAAAGGGTTCACCAACGAACCTGGCCGCTGCCCTGATTGCAGAAAGGCTCGCAAACAGCAACAAAATTCCGGTGGCGGCTTCGGCAGCCGTGGCGGCAACCGCGTTCAGCGCGAAATGCACCCAGCTACTTGCGCAGCATGTGGCACCGAAACCCAAGTACCGTTCCGTCCGAGCGGTGACCGTCCGGTTTACTGCAGCAACTGCTACACACCTAGCAACCGCCGCTACTAAGATTAAAACAACAAAAACTCCCTTGCACGCAAGGGAGTTTTTTTTATTTGCTACGGGGCTCTTTTCTTTACAGGTTTCAGCAGCCATCGTGGATAATCTGCATCATTCTCGATACATCTATATTTTTCATCTAGCTTTCTCCTATGTCGCATCATCCAGGCTATTATCTCTAAAAAGGCATCCACCTCACGGCAGTTGTTATAAATGCCAAAACTGATGCGAACAAGGCCAGGCAACGGCTCATCCGGATGTTCATGACAGTATTGAAGTTCCTCTTTGCTTAAACAGAGCAGCTTCTGCACATATGGATGTGCGCAAAACAGACCTGACCGTACAGCGATAGCCCCTTCATACGACAAAATCTTTGCCACATTGCTATGATGAATGCCCTCGGCTGTAAAAGAAACCAGGCTCACCCGTTTCTCCGCCAGACCCGCCTCACCATACAGTTTAATGCCGGGAACACTTTTAAGTCCCTTGATTGCATAGTCAGTCAACTGTTTCTCATGCTCATATAGCGTGTTCATATTCATGCACTGCAAGGTCTCAATAGCTGCAATCAATGCTGCGACACCCATCACATTGGGAGAGCCGGCCTCATCTCTTTGCGGACTGTCATCCCAGTCCACAAGCTCATGGGTAACAAGGTTAACCGTTCCGCCCCCCTTACAGAAGGGCGGCCCTTGTTGAAAAAGATCTTTGTGTCCGATTAGAACACCTGCGCCAAAAGGAGCATACATCTTATGTGCGGAAAAAACCAGGTAATCAATGTGCTCCTTCGATTGATGGGGGCGCATATCTACCGGACAGTGAGGCACCCACTGCGCTCCGTCGACCAAAATCTCAGCGCCGTATTGATGCGCAAGGCGTGCAATACGGTACACCGGATTCATGTACCCGGTAACATTCGATGCGCCTGTAACCGCAACCAAGCGCACCTTACCCTTGTATTTAACCAGCTTTGTTTCCAAATCCTCAAGCGAGAGCCTGCCGCTTGCGTCCACACTCACAAAGTCGGATTGGCAGGCAAACCGCCAAGGTAATACGTTGGCCAGGTGTTCCATTTCTGTGACAAGCACCACCCGGCTTCTATCCTGCTGAGATATTTTGTAAGCCAGTAAATTAATCGCCTCTGTCGTGCCTTTGGTAAATATCACTACATCGCGCTGGGCATCGGCTTTTACGAATTCGCTGACCGTGTCCCGTGCTTTTTCATACAGATTGGATGACAGCACCGACTTATACCCAGCACCGCGGTGTACCGAAGAATACCAGGGAGCAAAATTCCGGATTTCCCTCATCACCGAGTGAAACGGCGGAGTTGTCGCAGCATTGTCAAAATTAATGGCGGTCCGGCGCTCTCCGCTCACCAAAGGGACCTTCTCCTCGATCCCAACAACTGAATTTCGCAATAACATGCTAAATGTGTCCAAGCTCGTTAACCTCCTTAGCGGTCATATGAGCGTATAGGCCTTACTATAGTATATTGGCCTGAAATACTATTCGGTGCCTAAAAAGAAGCATGTCTTTATCGCCAGTTTAGCCAAAAGATAAAAGGACTTAAGCTATAAAGCTCAAGTCCTTTTTGCTGCCTAGTCTCGCTTCTTTTTTCCTATCTGTTCAAGTCCCTTATTAAGTGCATTGGCATAGGAATGTTCATTGGATACTTCCGGTGAAACAATCGAGCGGTTAATTTCATAACGGGTCAGCGCATTGTCGCCGGCGTTATCACTAAACTTATCAGTTACCTGATCAGCTGCTGGCTTATTGTCCTCATTCTCGCGCAGGTCATCCTGCAGAGCGCCGCCGCTTTTTATAGTGGTATAGTTGTTGGCTGACTGTTTATCCATATTGGCATTAAACTCAGGCTGCATCTTTGCTCCAGTCACAGAAAACCACCTCCATCTATAGCATGGTCGGCTTTCGATTTCTTATTCCAGAACCTGCTGTACACGACCAACAATACCGTTATCCAGGCGAACCTTAATGCCCCTGTGATGCACTGCACTGCTGGTGAGAATGTCTTTAACAACTCCTTCTGTGAGCTGTCCTGTACGCTGATGCGGCTTCTGCACAATTTGAACCCGGCAGCCTGGTTTGATATTTTTGCGTTCGGTTCCGTTCAAGTCTGATACTTCCTTTGCTATTTTTTCTGAGGGGTCTTTGCCATTATCGGGAATCTTTGCCATTATCAGGGGTGTTTTCCCTTACCGGATTTTCCAGTCTGTTTAGAATTTCAGTTAAAATCTCATCATGATGAATCAAATGTTTCATTAATATCTGTATTTCTTCTTCTGCTTTCACATTGGTCTCATAATCCTGTTCAGCCATCAGCCGATCTTTTTCCGCTAGCCGGTTCTGGCTCATCATAACAACAGGACCGGTATAAGCTGCCTGAAAACTCAATACCAGGTTCAGCAGAATAAACGGATAGGGGTCCCAGGCCTGCAGCCTGCCTGGATCAGTAACAGCGATAAACGCAAGATAAGCATTGACTGCCATCCAAACGATTATAATCGTAGACTGAACGATGATAAAACTCCAACTGCCTACAATTCTCGCTACCGCGTCAGCAATCCGATGTCCCATCGTAAGCTGCCGATTGAATTCTTTATTGATATTTCTGATTGAATGTTTATGCTGATACGAAGCGGCCGGACCTTTTAACGTTTTCCTCTCTCCCAAACAAATCCCCCATTCACCGCGGACGCCAGTTTTGCTCAGCACCACTTTATATTATACTTGCAGCAACCGTAAATCATACGTTTAACTGCATTCACTTGTTTCTAAAAATTGCCTGATTTATCCTGCCATCGTGTTAGGCAAACTATAGATAAATATATTCGGAAGGGGTGCCTTCATTGAAACCAAAACGACGCAGAAGAAGTCTTAGAAGAAGATATAAAGGCCTCGTAGCTGCTATGGCCGGTGCGGCCGTCCTATCCTCCTCCCTGCTTCCCGGCATTCCGGCAACCCAGGCACATGCGGCCGTTATTCCTAATGCAACGGCAAGCGAAGCGGCAGCTCAGCCTGAAAAGACAACACCGGAAGCAGCTCAGCCTTCAACTAAAGACAAAGAGACTAAGCCACCTCGAGAGAATCCGGCCGCCTCATCACCACTGGACGCAGCCCGGGCATATGCCAAAGAGCATGGCTTTGACACGAAACGGGACCGTTTTTCACTGCAGTCACGCGGTGACAGGGAAGCTATCGTACTGATTCGCACACAAGACGGGTCGCAATACAAAATGAGCCTGGAACTGGGACGAGATAACAAATGGACGGTAAAAAGCGTCCGTGAAGTTGATCGGGACACGGCCCCCAATACTAACAATGATCCTGTCAGAGTTGTCAAAGAACAGGCCGCCAATTTTGGTTTTAACGCCCGATCCGACAGCTTCTCCCTGCTGTCAATGGAAAACAGCAAAGCAATTGTACAGGTTCGAAGCAGCGGACAAACCTTCAAAGTAGATTTGGTGCGCAGGTCGGGCCGCTGGGAAATTACTACTATTCGCGGCATTGGTAATATGACATATCCAGCCACCTATACTCCTGCCAGTATGTTCCGCTATCAGACTCCCCTACCAACCCCTATCGTCATTCCAACTGAACAGACCACTATCTACAAAACCGATGATTACAAAGACTGGTCCTGGAATCAGACGCTGTATCCGGGCGATATGAGTATGGGTGTGGTTATGCATGTTTCTCAGTTGGTCGGCTCAGCTATCTTCATCCCTGACCACGTACGCGATGAAATACGCAACATTGACTTAGATCGCGAGCTGGTTTTATTCGCCTATCTTGGATCAGCCCCGTCCCAGGACTATGGTATCGCCATAGAAAAAGTCACTCAGAGTGGTAACAATATATACATTAATGTAGCCGCCAAGAGCCCGCAGGCAAATGAGAAAGCAGCGCCTTCCAAACTTGACGACTACGTTCTGGTGAACCGGTCAAAGCTTGACTTTGGCCAGCCAATTAATGTTATCTTCATCGACCGCAACAGCATACCATTGAGCAGCTTTGTGATTTTACCCCGATAAAGAAGATACGACAAAGGCCTGAACATCCAATTGTTCAGGCCTGGCTCTTTCTTTACTCCCATAACTTCCAGATATCCGG
>Ga0366779_1105_pt1 | contig 13223 bp, 13 predicted proteins | sample BONcelN113001E10_FD_207083 | JGI IMG/M metagenome (GOLD analysis project Ga0366779, IMG submission 207083) | Enriched cells from coal bed in the Powder River Basin, Montana, United States - BONCAT cells N11 rep2 HSBNCT.N11.300.1.E10 ... | reverse complement strand
ATACGATCTAAGTTGATTGTACGGTCACGCACCCGCCGCATAGTGGTTAATGAACGGCCATCTCCATCGGTTACCGTAACAAATACTCCCGTAGGAATAACAAAACTTTCTGCATACCGGGCTCCGCAAGCGCGAGCCATATGATCCATTGTCTGCTCCACCCGTGAAGTCTCTGCTCCGTTTTTCAGCATAATCTCCCCGGCAAGCACTACAAGATCAATTATTTCTTCCAGTGAACTAGGGCTCATCGGTGAACGCCTCCTAGAAATGGCTTAATCGTTGACCGATTTGTATTCTCCTGACAGCAGTCATTCTCCTGCCAGTCAGCTACTACCATATTGTATCCCTGCAAAGTTTTTTTAGTCTGACTTCAGGCCGTTGATAAAGCCCCATTTGGAACTTTATCAACGGCCTGGGAAATAGATTTTTCACAAACTGAAGGCCTGGCATTCTTGCCAGGCCTTCCTCACCTATTTACTGTACAAGAGTGGGTTTACCCACAAGACGGGCGACCAGTACCGTCATATCGTCACGCCGGTTAGTTCCTGCCAACTCATGAGCCTGGCACAAGAGTTTGTCTGCTATATCCTGTGGATTAACACTATTAGTGCGTCGCAGAAAATTCGCCACCCAGTTTTCCTTTTCTACCCCTCTGGATAAAGCGTCAACAATGCCATCACTCACCATTACAATAATATCGCCATTCACCAGTGTGGCCCGGACCGGTTCAATTTCAATCTGATGCAATATCCCGATTGGCAGCGATGCCGACTGAACGGTGGTCACCTCCCGTACCCGCTTGATAAAGCTAGGAGCCGAGCCGATTTTTAAAAATTCGACATCACCTGAGTAGGTATCAATAATTGCCATATCTACCGTAGCAAAAGTCTCATCCGGTGTGCGCAGCATTAGCATGGAATTTACCGTCTTAACTGCCACATCAACATCATAACCGGCTGATAATAACCGCTCAAGAAATTTAATCGTCATAGCGCTTTCCTTGGCGGCTTGCTCGCCGCTTCCCATACCATCGCTCAGCATGAGAGCAACCTTTTCCTTGTTAATCAATGAAACTGAACAAGTGTCCCCACACGCTTCTTGCTCTTTAGCAGCATAGGCGATGCCTGTCTCAATATGAAAACATTGAACGGCCTGCATATGTAAGCGGCACTTTTTATTTTTTATCATACTGCCGCATTGGGCTTCAAGCGTTAACTTCTCTTGTACCAAACCGGCTACAAGCGGTAAAACGGTGTTTACACACTCCCGCGTATGATTGCAAGGCTTTTTAGTCAATTCAACAGCTGTCGCTCCTCGATTACCCGTTACCCGCACGTTGGCTACGCTGCATTCTACCAGAGCACACCGCTCCTGGATAGCCTTGCTTATTTCATTGTCTGACCGTGGCTCTTTGCTCATTTGGTGAGTTAAGTTATGCAGGATAAGACCGGTTGCTTTCAATTGCTCCGTCACCATCTGCCTAGTGTCAGTCAGTTTCTTTTGCCAATATAAATTCGCCCGGTTTTTTTCTGCTACCCAATTAACAATTTCAATTAAATGAGCTTTATTTAAGCACGAATCCTGTAATGCTTTTGTTAAGCTCCGGACCGTTAGACTGCCGGCTTCTGCTAAAGCAAAACTATCTAACATGGACTGATAGGTTTTATAGAAGTCTTTTTCCCAACACTGGGTCCTGCGCTGGCATTCGCCACAAACCTGCTTGCCCACAGCAGCCATCAGGTAGTTAACCTGATCTTCCTTCATTTTTTCTTTGGCTCCGGTCGAAATATCGCCAAAAGCATTTCCTAAATCATAAAACATATCTGACAAATGATTCAACTTATCTAAAGCAGGTGCCAACATCGCTTCCACTGCCACAGGGGTTGCTGTGGTAACAACTGAATTCTCACGCCATAGCGACATACGGGCAGTTGGTATGACCAATACCATTGCAGATGCCAGGGCTGTTTCGGCCAGCACTCTTACCAGTTCCAACGATTGCCATAAATACATGACTGCAATGGCATTGCCTAATACAAAACCGATTGGCACAGCATATTTTCCAAGCGGACGAAAGACGCCTGCCAACACGCCTGCCAGTGCATAAACAGCAATAGCCATCGTTGCATTTCCATCGCTCAAACCTATGACCAGCCCTACCGCTACACCGGACGATGCGCCCATACCGGCACCACCGCTAAAGGCCAATATCATGATAAGTAAGCTGCCTGCTATATTTCGCAGGCTGTAACCCCAAAGAGAAAAATCACCAATACCGGCTACCGCCACTGCCAATATTACCATAGCGCAGCTGTAGGTTTCACTGGAAATTTCTTTTCGGTCGATACCATTGATCAAAAGTGGTGCCCCATATAGAAAAAGACTGGACAGAACCAGGCATAACGTACCGTCAAACAAAGCTAGCAAAAGATTGTATAGTGCACCTTGCTGCCATAAAGCTATGATCATGCCGCTCAATGTTACCACGGCAAATAAGAATAGCGGAACAGCCATTACCTTATTGTGAAAGCGAGAAAGTTTGTCCCGATATCGGAAATAGAGAATAATGGCAATGCTATACAACATTGCTTCACTATATCTACCTGTTGACAATACACCTGCTACTGCCCATATTGCAACAGTTACTGTCCTCTTGCCCGAAGCCTGGGCTACGGCAGCAAAAAACGCTAATCCGAAAGGCGATAGTTCTCCCATAATTGACACGCGGCTTAGTAAGAAGGCCAATCCATTTGTTAACAACGTATCCCGCCCAAACAAGGCAGCCAGACTGTCCTTGACCAGATAAAACAAAGGTCTTATATTGATTGACCGTTTAACAGCCGGACGATGGGCAGACTGCATACTCTCGCAGACAGGCAACGCTTCTGCCGGCAGTGTCACAACCGAAACTTTTGGCATATTTTCCACCCCTAGCGCATATGTGTATTCCTATTTTTACATAATTTGGTAATCAGATATTGTCCGAACAAGTCGGTCTTAACGTAAAAAAAACTGACAAAAAAAGAGGGGAAAACAGTAAAAACCACCTGATAACTGTTGTATCAGGTGGTTCCGATGATAAGAGCGCTATTTTTTTGTCGAACTTCAGATATCCTGTAGAGTATTAAGCTGCTCAATTATGCCTTCCAGGATATCCTGCTCGCTTACCGTTAGCCCATGAGCCTCCAGTTCAGCAAGCAATGCAGATAAAATGGCTATGCCATAGACGATGATATCCGCCCTCTCCGGCTGAAGTCCTGCAACTTTTTGCCTGTCAACAAGCGGCATAGCCGCTAGAGCAGTTAAAAGCTGATTTACACAGAGGGTAGATAAAAAATAGCCCTGTACTTTCTCGCGGTCATAGCTTGGTAGTCGTTGAGCAATAGCGGCCAGTGATGTTATTGTGCCGCCAACACCTGTTACAGCATCTGACCGTGTCAGAGGGGGCAGCATTTTAATTACACCGGTTATATAATGGAGGATCTCGGAAGTATTGTCCAGTACTCCATTAACAGAAGCAGGAAAGATATCTTTTAGGCGTACTGCCCCAATATTTAAACTCAGGGCCTGCCTCAATTCCTTTTCCTGGCCAAAGGCCAATTCCGTACTGCCGCCGCCAATATCAATAACTACCAGCTCCCCTTCTGGCGTCCGTCCCTGGATGGCTCCATTAAAGCTAAGCCGGGCCTCATCAGTACCTGGCAGGATATGGATTATTATGCCAATCTGATCCTGACATTGCTGTATAAATTCCGGACCATTGGCGGCATCACGAACAGCACTGGTAGCTACAGCCATAATTTCATCCGCCTGCCACTCCTTCGCAATGCCAACCATTGCACTGACTGCCTCCAGCGTACGAGCCACAGCCTCCGGTGCCAATCGCCCCGTATGATGCACCCCTTGCCCTAGCCGGGTTGTCTGCAAGTCTTTCACTAATGGTATGATACGCCCATCTTGCCAGCGGGCTACTAATAGCCGAACAGAATTTGTCCCAATGTCAATTGCTGCTTTTACAGTCATAGCAAGCCTCCAAATAACAAAGAGCACTCCTCTTGGAATGCTCTGTAGTGATAAATATTATTCGGCACGTCGGGCGCCGCCACGGCCACCACGTTTGGAATCAGTATTGCGCTTTAAGTCTGTCAGGCGTTCGTCACTATCCTTAAGAAACTTGTTCAACTTATCTTCAAAGGACAAGCTATTAAAGCGAGTGGGACGCCGGTTGTCGTTGGTGTGAGGTTTTCTGGGTCCGGGGTTTACTGGAGCGGTCAGTTGTTTGATAGACAACCCGATTTTTCCGCGTTCATCAACCGATAAGACCTTCACCTTGACGCGATCTTGTTCTTTCAGGAAGTCTTTAACGTCACGCACATATACATCAGCAACCTCTGAGATATGAACGAGACCGACCTTTCCTCCCGGGAGTTCTACGAATGCACCGAAGTTTGTGATGCCAGTCACAACTCCCTCTACCACACTGCCAACTTCAATGGACATACTGCTCAAATTTCCTCCTTAAAAAATGCTATTAGTTTCTGCAACCATATTATACTCCTGACAATGAAAAGGTGTCAAGGAATGTTGCCTTTAGCAAAATATTTAGCGTACATATGGAACTTCTCCCGGTTTAACCAACCCCAATTCTTCACGGGCCAGCTTTTCAACATGGGCAGGTGTTGATAATTTTTGTTTTTCCAGACTCATGGTCTCATTAGTCTTCTGCAATTGCTCAAGCTGGATCCGCATAATTTCAGTTTCACGGCTGATAGCGGCATATTGCAGTTGCTGATTGACACAAACATAAATAGAATAAACGATAATGGCCATCATAAACAGCCGGAACCAATTAATGCGGTATTTACGTCTAACCAATATCTTCCACCACCGTTTTGGGAGATTAAAACTTGAAGCCACTTGACTTTATTACTAGATACAGTATTCTGCGATGACGGAATAATTCCTCTATATGGAAATAAAATAATTCCAGCCGCCTTGTCAAGCAGGCGGAGGCTTATCTTTCGGCGGCCTTATCGCACTTATTCTACGCCATACCCGCCCTAATTGGCGCCGCGTATGAATAAAAGGCCATGTCAGCAAGCGTACCATAAAGCTCACCGGCATAATAACAATATAAACAAAGAACTTTTGCCCCAAGCGCAGCAGCCAGCCGATTAATCGTATCATGCGGATCAGCAAATAAATTGCATACCGGCTAAATAACCGATAATAGGCAACTCCGCCGCCAAGCATGCCTAAAAAAACATATAACCTAAGTTCCAGCCAATTACACAACAGCAGCGACACCAGCACAGTAACAGTGGCAACCACCCAGTAAACCAGATCAGTCACCGTGGTAATCATAAAACGGGGCCGGAAAACGCCCCTGAGAACACGATAAAAATCAAAAATAACTCCTAGCAACGCCCCTGTCAGCAAGGTCACCAAAAAGATTTGCAGCTGCCCGTACAGTTCCATCTTTTCACCTCCATCGCCAGGAGCGATGTAGTCTATTCATCTGTCTCACCAGCATTGCCAGACACGTTACAAGCATACCAAGGCCCCACCAGGCTGCCTGATATACCTCTTCCCATCGCCTGGCAGGAATATCATAGACAGGCACCAGCTTATTCTGACTTTGATACCAATAACCCACTATCCGTTCCACATATTCCTGTGTTTCCCGGTAAGGCGGTACTCCCCCGTAACGTTCCACTGCCCCCGGACCGGCGTTATAAGCTGCCAGTGCAAAAACCATGTTACCTTTAAAACGCTGCAGCATTTCACTCAGGTAAGCCGTTCCAATGCCGACATTAAGCTCCGGATTAAAGTAACATTCAGTGGTACATTCACCGGCATGGCGGCCATTGCATATATTCACCCGGCTATTCACATGCTTCCACGTATCGGGAATAATTTGCATTAATCCATAGGCTCCCGCCCGTGATACTACTCTAGGTTGAAAAGAACTCTCAGCCTGGATGACAGCAGCTGTTATCTGTGGATTAAACTGAGAAAGCTTACCATAGCGATTGATGATATCGGCATAAGGCACCTTCTCCACTTCCCGCCATTTGCCTGCACTGGAATTAAATTCATCCCATACAGCCTGACGATAGCCTGCTGCCAAATAGCGGGCTATCGCGATGACCGTTACGTCGACGGCTAACAGTACCAGCAAAATATACCAAACTACTAACAGACGGCGTTTTCCTATCCTTCTCACCGGCGCGGGCCTTTATTTAAGCAGCCTGTTTAACAGCCCTTTTTTTTGCTTCGGTTCATCATCATACACCAATGCTTTGATCGTACCTTCAATCACAATATTCCCTTTATCTAAATTAAGCTGTTGAATGTTAAGACCCTCCCCTTTAACTACCAAAGGCCCCCGTTCAGTATCCATCACAACTTCCCGCTCGTCGGCGCTCCCCAGGGAAATAACACCTTCCACCGTCATTTCTTCGCGATCCACCAACGTAAACTGATGGCGCCATTTTGGGTTTTTATCGTCGATGGGCATAAAAATCCCTCCTATATACTTTCTCAATTTACTATATGTCAGGCTTATTTGCCTTAGTACATAATAAGGAAAAAAGAACGGTAATAAGGCCGTCCTTTTTCGGTCAAGATAACGCTAGGTGATATTATGAATTATAATATTGATGTAAATCAAACGTGGCAGACGGCCAAATTTATTATTGTTCACATGATCCAATATGAGTTATTTCTCGTCTTCTTGGTAACTGGCGCTGGTGCCTGGCATCTGTCCAATATGCTGTCTAAGCACAATGACCGGCAACGGGATGCTACCTTCTCCCGAAGAATTAGTTGGGCTTGTTTGCTGCTTATGATTGTTTTTTTTGCTTTGCGTCAATTTTTACAATAGCTTATTTGTGTTCGCCGGTATTTTGTATGGATACTCTAACATGAGTAGTAAGCGGAATAGTAGGGAAAACTTCGTCCCACCGGTCTTTTATCTTTGCCCAGGTTTTAGGCTCATAAGCTTTCAGGTTGCGCCCAAAACCAGCATCGTCAACACCTGCATTTTGCATGACCCGAAGAGAATGCTCGATATTGCGCTGTACCTCTTGAGCAAATAAAGCTTCTGACTTATCCATAAATGTCTTGTCAGTTGCATCATGTTCGCCACTGCAGCTTATTTCACTAATATTGCCGCGCATGGCGATATCAACTGTAAAGCTTATCTGCTCGCCCTCAATGTGAGGCGTCACCGTAGTATCCTGCTGGAACATTTCAAAAACAACCGTCTCATCTGGATGAAGAGGGCATTGAAATGCTATAAGCGCCGCTTTTTCAATGCCTAACAACAGCTTCGCTCCTTTAATGGTATACTCATCCCAATATTCAACAAACTTGTCTTTTTTAAATACTGCCATTGCATTCACTTTTATTTGTTTGCCACTAAGTTCAATCGCCGGCAGCACAACATCAGTCTTATTATCCAGGCGAACCGAAGTAGCACCTAAATCAGTATTTGTCCCGGCAATATGCAGGTCCTTCTCCTGCCTGCTGATATTACTCATAAATATACCACCCGCTTCACCGGTAGGCGGCACAAAGTCAAGAAACTGCCTGGCATCCTGAGGTGTAATATAAACTTTTGTACGCCACCGGACCTCGGCATCCCGGCGGAAAAGATCGATTAAGGGAGTCAGTCCGAATTTGCGCACAGCCGCTTCACTGATGATAATACTCTGGATATGTTCAAACCAAAGAGGCTTACTATTCTGACCATTGGCATCGCGCAGCATTTCATGCATAGAACGGCCGGTATTGGAAATAACGTACGTCTTGCTTGGCTTATTTTCTCCTCTGGTTTGAGGAGCCAGGGCCAGCACTTGCAAACTTAGCCGTAATGGTTTAGGAGTGCCTCCTTGTGCGAATGTTTCCAGTTTTGTACTATGCTCCAAACCTTCGTCAGCTAAATCAACAGCAACGGCTAAAACAAAACTGCGATCCTGAATTTCATGACGATCCCAGCAGCCTGTCAGCAAAAGCGTGCTGATAAGTACCAATACGATATAGCCAGTAACAGTTCGGCTGCTTTTACTTATCATCCTTGCATCTGCCTCGCTTCCATCTAACCACTACATATGCAGCTGGAATGATAAGAACGGAAAAACCAAAACCCAGCAAGCGGCTTGTCTCTACCATGTTCAAGTATATGCTAAAATCATGCAATGACATGCTGGCAATATAGATAACAACACTAAAGATCAGGGCAAACGGCCGATGGTCCTTATAGCCGAAATATTGGCACCACGTGACACTTGCAATGTATATCCAGATTACGATGGTAATGTAACCAAAGGGTATCCAACTGAGCAGTAAGTAATTATCCAGACGCTCAATAAACGTGCCAGGCAATTCAATACCACGCACGGCTAACAGAGTAGGATAAATAATGTTTTTTACTCCTTCTACCGTCATACTGCCGATAGTAGAAATAAGCGCCAATAACATCAAGCTTATTTTGAATAAAAAGCTGCTTGCCATTGCTGCTACCAAATTCGTAGTCCGGCGGTTAATGGACGGCAGTAAAATTAACAGTACTTCATAGCCCCAATAGTAAGGCCAGCTATAAATTGCACCTTTTACTATCCCAACAATATTAACGGGCCATATCGGGAAAAAATTAATAAATTGAATGTTAATCATGCTGAGCAATAATAATGCCGCCATTGGCGGAGCACTTAGAAAAAGTAACCATTGGGCCATCCGGATGATCGTCCCCAAATCCTGCACTGCTCCATAAGTACACACAACTAGAAAAGACAGAATAACAACTTCTATCGGTGTCCTATCAAACATAAAAAAAACAATTTCCCGACCGAAGGACTGAACTCGCACGGAAGTCTGCACCAGTATCATCCCTGTAAAAATTACAAGCGTGACCACAGTCAGAGCACTTCCCCAGATACGGGGCAAATATTCGACTATTGACTCACCAGGAAAACAATCGCCTAGTTTTATAAATATCGTACCGGCTAAAAAATATAATCCTGCCCCTAAGATCACGCTAACCCAGGTGTGCTGTTCGGCTACAGGCACCAGCGTAGCCGGCATAACCAGCACTGCCGTGCCTGTACCGATTACAGCAAATAAAAGTGCGAACTGGGCAGGCGACATTGATGTGCGTCTCTCCAAATTCCCCATGTTAACTGTCCTTCTTTCCTCCCCGGTCCCGTTCCTGGCTGCCGAGTTGCTTGGGGCGACTCTTGAGCAAAGTAGCGGGCAAACGGAAAAAAGTATCTTTCCAATCTCCTAATAAGGTAATATTAAATAGATTGCCACCGTAGGATTCACCAAAACTGCGCAAAGAACACATGTGAGTAACAATGACCATCAGGCTAAGCGCCAAACCGTATAATCCCAATACAGAAGCTATGAAGATAATAGGCACACGCATAATGCGTAAGGACATGCTGAAACTGTAAGTAGGCATTGTAAAAGAGGCAATGGCAGTAACTGAAGTAATGACCACCAGCAGCGCATTAACTAAACCTGCCTCTACAACTGTTGTGCCAATAACTAATGCACCAACCACCCCGGCGGCACCGGAGATTTTTTGCGGCAGCCGTACAACTGCTTCTTGGAAAAGCTCAATCAATACCTCCATAAACAATGCTTCCATAAAAGCAGGAAAGGGAGAGCGCAGCCGCTGCTCTGCCACCGAAATTGCCAAGGCAGTAGGTATCATTCCGGGGTGATACGAAACAAGAGCAATATAAAAGGCAGGCAGGAAAATAGCTACAAGGGAAGAGAAAAACCGGGTAAGCCGTGTCAGACTGGTAACAATCGCCGGTGTTGAATAATCTTCTGCTGACTGAATAATTTGCGCATAAGTGGTAGGCACCAATAAGACATCAGCAACATTGTCCACAATGATCGCCACCCGCCCTTCATAGAGCGACGATACTACCTTATCCGGCCGTTCTGTTGCCTGCACCTGGGGAAAGGGCGACCAAGGGTGGTCAACAATAAACTCTTCAATAGAAGCAGTTGACGTTACCCGGTCAATGTTTATCCGGTTAAGTCGCTGCTCTACCTCTTCCATTAATCCCGGTTTAATTAAATTTGCAGCATATACAATGGCAACTGCTGTTTTGCTTCTTTCACCGATATACACTCTGCGGACTTTGATATTGTTATCCCGGCAGCGCCGCCGGATAACACTGATGCTATCATTTAGGTCTTCGTTAAAGGCTTCATGAGAGCCGAGAATTACCGTCTCATTCTGGGGTATGCCGATAGAACGCTTTTGGTACTGTATCGCCTCGATCAGCAAACATTCTGCTGAGCCGTCAACAAAAAGAGCGGCGTAGCCGCCTAATGCTGCAGTTATACAATCGCGGGCACTTGCACTGGTCTTGAGTGATACTACCGGCAGAATACCGGAAAATGCGGCCAGGCCGGTAAACACATAGTCTTTTTTTAATTGCAGCAACGGGGTCAATATAAACTTCTCCAGTATGTCGGAGCCAACCATACCCTCTACATACAGCATCATTGCCTGGCGATCACCGATCGAAAAGTAGCGGTATTTTACGTCATCACAGTCACGAAATACTACCTCTAACAAATTCCGGTTTTCCGAAAGTTGTGTAGTAAAAAGAAAAGGCTCTTCTTCCGGAGCCGCTACTTGGCGCAAATGGCTGGCCAGGTTGCTTAAATCTTCACCTAGTTCCGCACTGCTATCAATCAACTTCCGCAAAATTCGCAGCTTATCTTTAGCCTCGGCTGTCGATGCTTGGATGAGAACAGCAGAGAGTTTGTGTAAGCGCTGTTTTTTACTGTACTCCACCCTTGCTCCCCCCGCTCTGCAAGCATTGCTTGCCTTCGTGTTCCATCCCTCTCTCCAGTATGTTATTTTCTTGTAAATTGACCTATTTTATACATGATTACCATTACAAGGAAAATTAAATAAAAAAAGCAGAGCTTCAAGCTCTGCTTTTTTTATTTAATTCCAGCGTTTTTCAATGGTAACGCCAGGATAGTAATATCCTACAATTTCTTCCGGTTTTTTGCCGTCTTTCGCCATCTTGTTGGCCCCCCACTGAGACATGCCGACACCGTGACCATAACCCTTACCGCTAAAAGTAACTTTATTGCCTTCTACAGCTACTTTGTCCAGTAACGTAGACTTTAGTTCAGTACTGCCAATAGCGATACGGAATTCAGGTGCAGGCACTTGTACATTGCCATTAACGGTAAAAACAGTCGCTCGCTGCGATTGACCCCGTTCCTGAATGGCAAATTTATCAATACGGTCTACTCTTTGTCCGGCTTTCTCGACAGCAGCCAAAACTTTATCCATCGGGAAACTTACCGTCCAGCTCTTCACATCTGCAGGTGCCAGTTCATCCGGTGACTGAACAGGCTTAATATAGGGCGGTTCCGCTTCTTTGTAGTTCAGACCCTCCTTAGCAGAGGCTGTCATACCGCCTGCTGAGGCATGAAACCACGTTTTAGCTAGTTTACCCTGATAAACAATAACTTGACCGCGGGTCATTTCAACGGCCTTTTTCACATTGTCATTCACGTCTTTTGCATTATACGCCTGGAACTCCTTAATATCTGTTGAAGCCTGCGTTCCCCGGGAAGGTACACCACCTTTACTTTCCATTGCTTCAAGCGTAAAGGTACGGGCAATGATTGCCTGCGCAGCCAACGCTTCTACCGGCCAATCACTCTTCATTTCACCGGCTACCACACCGGCAATATACTCTTCCATTTTCATCGTTTTCTTTTCACCCGTTTCATGCATGAAAACGGTAATGTCCGGTTCACTTCCCTGGACATTTTGTGTTTGCGGTGCCGGAGACGGTTGAGCAGGAGTGGGCTTTTTCTGCGGGCTGCAGCCAGACAACATGACTAAGAATGCTACCAGCAATACAGGAATACACATCCATTTGCTATATGGTTTGTTCACAAATAACCAAGCCTCCTTTATGCCTTAGTATGGCAGGAGACGGAAAAAATCATGCAGGATTATCAATAAGGAACGAGCTGTGCCAAACCATTTTACACTTTTTCTTTAATAAAGCCGCCGCTTCGGCAATATCGCCAGGATTACGGCAACAGTCATTATTGCTTGTAACGACAGCAATGGATATCGAAATAAGCGGGAAGGTTTCTTCCGCTCCATGACGGTTCTTAGAAACAATATAACCATGATTGCGATCAGCTTCATTATAAAAATTGCGAATACGGCAATCAAATCTCTCAATTAATTCGTGACAAAGCTTAGTAACATTATCGGTACAAACAACAGCCATAAAATCATCACCGCCGATATGCCCCAGAAATGACTCTGTGTACCCTAATTCATACAGTGAACTTTGAATAACTTGTGCTGTCATGACCAGAACTCTATCACCATTTTCAAATCCGTAGGCATCATTATAGGCTTTGAAGTTATCCAAATCAAAGTAAAGTACTGCAAAAGCTTGCTCAGCATGTACAACCCGCTCCAATTCCCGCTCGATAATAACATTGCCCGGCAAACCGGTAAGCGGATTGGCATGCTTTGCTCTGGTTATTTCAATCTGCGTGGTAGCCTCCAGCAACCGTTTAATGGTTGTCATTCCGTAATATTGTCCCTCTTTAATAATAATGATGTAATCATAAATACTGTCATCCTCTCTGGCAACTGCCGATTTGGCCACTTGTTCCAGCGAAGTATGATAGTCAACAATCAAAGGGTGCTTATCCATCAGCAGTGAAACAGGCCGGTTCATATAAACAGCCACACCATATTGAGTTGCCAAACGACTCAGGAACTTACTCTTCATCATTAGTCCGACCGGTCTGCCGTCTTGAACGATAGGCACGGCCAGCAAACTAGGTTGAGCATTAAAATATTCAAGCAATTTCCCCCCGCAGATAGTAGGTGCAAAAGGCATATCATCGCGGGCTAATTCTCCGATGGGAATAGCCAGAGTGGTTTGAAAGTGCTGGCGTTTTCGCTGTTCATACTTTTCTTTGATATACTGCTGAATGTCCGAAGGAATATCGGTAAATTCAGGCGATGGTTTGCGCAAGAAATACCCTTGTCCATAGGGAATACCCAGGTTAATTAAAGTTGCCAGTTCATTGGCTGTTTCAATACCTTCGGGACAATCCAATACGGCCAGCCAGCAGGTTACCCAGTCAATTCAAAATATTGCGCAGAAGGTTACCGGACAAGGCCAGGAAACAGG
>Ga0366779_1104_pt1 | contig 13224 bp, 11 predicted proteins | sample BONcelN113001E10_FD_207083 | JGI IMG/M metagenome (GOLD analysis project Ga0366779, IMG submission 207083) | Enriched cells from coal bed in the Powder River Basin, Montana, United States - BONCAT cells N11 rep2 HSBNCT.N11.300.1.E10 ... | reverse complement strand
TTTGCATTTGGTTATGATGAAGCGATCTTAAAGGGCCTTGATGCGGAGCAGGTCAGAGACCTTCTTGATAAAATCTGCGAGGACAAGCCTGTCGTCGTTCTTGGAAAAAGCGGCTTTCACTGTTTTGTCAATACAAGGGCGATGGAGCTCGTTCGGGCAGCTGCGGAAGAGGATGAAATCCAAGCGGTTACCCTTTCCTATATTCTGGGGATTCTTGAACCCATTGACTTAAATACGGTGCCCGAAGCCATCCCAGAAATCATGGGGAACTATTGCGAAAGAGGCTTTACCTCTGTGTTTGACTGCGGGGCGCCCGATCTCTTTGCCTCCCTTTATCAGAATATCATGGTGCATCTATATCAGGAGACGATGATGAAGCAAAGGTTTCACGGATCCCTGCTCATAACCCGCGACGTCAATCCAAAGGCTGTGATGTATAAGCTTTCCCAGTTTAGAACAAATTGTGCGGAATTGAACGGTTATGTCAACTTTAAAACTTTGAAGCTGGTGGTGGAAGGGACTGAGGAAGCGCTGTCCATTTCCGGCGAGGCGCTTCGAGAGCTTTGCCTGGAAGCCGCCGACAAGGGTTTTCATATCCATATCGATGCATTGGGAACGGCTGCAGTCGCTGAGGCGGCGGAAGCCATGGGTGCGATAAGGTCGGCGGGATATAAAAAGAATGCTCTTATTCTTGCCCATGATCCGGTCTCCGATCCGGAGGAATTGACGAATACCTGTTACTATTTGAACATCAATGAAACGGCCCCGACGGCAGGCCTTTCGGACAATGACTGGCGCTGCATTGAGAAGGCAGCGAACATAGAGGAAGCCGTCGATATGCTAACGATCAATGCGGCGATACAGCTCGGTCTCGATAGCGGCTTTGGTTCGATTGAAAAGGGCAAGCATGCAGACTTTGTCATCTTTGATGAAAATCCATTCGAAGCTGGGTCTTTACTCTCTTTCAAAAAATTACAGGCGGCGATGACTGTAATCGATGGCGCTATCGTATACGATGCGGAAGAAGACGACAGATCCCAGTGGTATTCCATGCTGACCATGCAACAGTATTAATTGGTATCGGACACAAGTTGATAAGGGTGGCCCTATGATAAATATCACAAGATATTCAATAAAAAATCCTGCCTTGCTGCCCTGGGTAAAGTTTATATGGCATCTTGAAAGTGTGGCAGAAGTTTCGATTAACCATAAACTGCTGCCTTCCGACAGTATCGATATCATCTTGAATATGTCTGATCAAGTAGAATACAAAATTGGCAATCAAATATTTACTCCGGATGATTTTCATTTCAACGGGATCCGCGATCAATACGGATATGTTTTGCAGCAAGGACCGCTTAATGTTTTTGGGATCTCTTTCTTTCCGTATGGTTTATTCCCTGTTCTGCGCCAGCCTTTATCCGATTATACAAATCAAATTGTGAGTTTGCGTTCTGTTTCCGAAGTGTTGCAGGAGCGATTTGAACTTGCTTTGCTTCCCGAAGCAAGTGTGAATGAAACTGTACGATCTCTGGAAAAGGCATTGGCTTTGATCTACATGCCGAATCATACGGATCAAACGGCAGCCGCCCTCCTACAAGACTACTGCCGCCGCTGTCAGGCAGTTTCTATTCGCGGTTTCTGTTTGAATTATAAGATCAATATAAAAACCTTTGAAAGATTGTGTTTAAAATATACGGGTTATCCGCCGAAAACTTTGCAAAGAATATCCCGGTTCCAAAACGCTAGCAATCAATTGATCTACTCGACGCCTCCCGAAAATCTAGCTGGACTCGCATACGAAAACGATTATTACGATCAGGCACATTTGACTAAGGAATTCAGGAATTATTCCGGCTCATCTCCCGGTCAATTCATAAAAGAGAATGATACCTTGAAGGGTAATACGAAATATACTTATAAATAAATTCTTCCTTGTCTATTTTTTACAATCCCAGGAGAACGATTTCTGCTATTCTGTAGAAAATATAATAGGAGGTACCTGATATGAGTATCATAACAGAAATTGTAACATTCAAGTCCTCAGGGGAAATTCCGAAGGAGGATTTCATTTCGATTGTCGACGAGCTAGAGAAGCGTTTCCACTCTCAGCAGCCTGGTTTTATTGACACCGAGCTGCTATTCGACGAAAACGTTGAAGAGTGGATCATTCTTCAGCATTGGGATTCCAGAGATAATCAAAAATCCGCCTCAGCTAAGATTTTTAAATCGGAGGCTGCAGAAAGATTTATAAGAGCGGTTATTCCAGCCAGTGTTAAAATGCGGATTCTACCGCAGATAATGGTCTGGGAACGATAACGATAAGCCGGCATTTTCATGCCGGCTCTCTTTTTATCTTAAATAGTATTTAGCTGGGATCCCATTTTAAACCCTTTGTTTTTTCTATGTACTCCTCATCTGTAATCTCACTATGAATCCAGAGGTTGTTCATCTCGGGCAGATTATGTTCTTTCAGATATTGCTTTACCCTGCTCGTCAATAACTGGCGTTTCATAAGCTCCAACTGCATGTCCCAAAATTCATCCTCAGTCATATCGTAGGCTTTACACAGATCATGAATATACGTTGTTGCCTGACCATTTTTCTCCGCTTCTATCCACGTTCTATTTTGATTGGTTTGCTTCATGGCGTCTTCGTCCACGGAGATCCCGTATTTATCTGCCGTTTGCTTTGCATCGATATATATTTCCAAACGGTTCCAAGCGTCGCTGTACACGTCCTCCGATCCGGTCACCTGCACCCTAAGCGCTTCCAGCTCTAATTCCTTCGCGGTGACAGGCACACCTTCAATTTTTCCGATCACTCTTGCCGCTTTCTCTGATTCATCGGAGACGATGTTCGAATAAATGGAAGCATATTGCTCGGAACCCTTCTTTGCAAAGTCTCCCTCATAGACTGTTTTATTCTGCCGGTTTGGAGTGCAGGCGGTCAACATGAATGCTGCAATTAAAAATAACAAAAAAATCTGCTTCATCATTCTCTCTAATCCCTTTCAAAAAATACCCCAGCGTTCCTTACAGCAACGCTGCGTACAATCCCCAGCGTTCATTATATCATAAATATTACCAATTCAACCGGTAATTTACGTTGCGATAGTTATTTTTTCTTACAACATAGAAATTCCACATGCTGCGCATAATAATTTGAAAAGGAAGGAGGAATATTATGTTTCGACATGAAAAGCAATTGTTACAACCGGTAAGAATAGAAAAAACAAAGCCTCAGTATGCCGTTTTGCTGCAGGAGCAGTTAGGCGGAGGCAATGGTGAATTAAAGGCTGCAATGCAATACATTTCTCAAAGCTTTCGTGTGAAGGACCCGGAAATCAAAGATTTATTCCTTGATATTGGCGCAGAAGAGCTTTCTCACATGGAAATGGTTGCAACAACAATTAATATGCTGAACGGCCATGATGTCGATTATGAAATGGTTGGGGTAGGGGAAATAGAATCCAGTGTACTAACCGGTTTAAGTCCCGGTTTGATCAATGCTTCCGGTTATTCCTGGACGGCTGATTATGTTACGGTAACCGGCGACTTATGTGCTGATCTTTTATCCAATATTGCTTCAGAACAAAGAGCAAAGGTCGTCTATGAATATCTGTATAGGCAAATCAATGACAAGTATGTGAAGGAAACCATTGATTTTCTGCTTAACCGGGAGGAGGCACACAATGCCCTGTTCCGGGAAGCCTTCAATAAAGTGCAGGAATCCGGATCAAATAAGGATTTTGGTGTCACGGAAGATTCTAGATTATATTTCAATCTTTCAACACCGTCCGGCAGTGACACCCTCGTGAAAAATACAAATTTTAATCCACCAAGCTTTAACAATTAAATAAATGGCTATGATGAAAAATCATAGCCATTTTCTCTTTTTGCATTGCTAATACTATGTTCTTCCGCACGATAGATGACCTCTCCGTTGATTATGGTGAATAATGTCTTTGTGAAAACCTCCATAGGGTTCCCGTCGAAAATAGCAATATCCGCGTCCTTACCGACCTCCAAGCTACCAACACGATTTGAAACCCTGCAGATTTCTGCCGGATTGATTGTAATTGCCTTCAGTCCCTCTTCAATGCCTAGACCTTCTTTCGCGGCAAGCCCAGCACAAATCGGCAGATATTGAATTCTTGATACAGGATGGTCCGTGCAAATTGCTACCTTGACACCGTTTTTATGCAAAATTCCCGGCGTTTTGAAATCCATATTCTGAATCTCAATCTTGTTTCGAGATGCAAGGGTCGGCCCTATAATGGCCGGAAAACCGGACGCCTTGATTTCCTTTGCAATCAAGTGGCCCTCCGTACAGTGATCCAGTGTCATATCCAAATCAAATTCCTTTGCGATTCGGATTGCTGTCAGGATATCATCCGCTCTATGGACATGCGCCTTGACCGGAATTTCCTTCTTTAGTACAGGCAGCCAGCATTCTTTTTTAAACTCCGATTTAAATTCGTCTCCGCCGTTTTCCGCTTTTTCCTTCTCTGCAAGATATTCCTTGGCCCGGAATAATTCTTCCCGCAGCATGGCCGCCATGGTCATTCTGGTCGTTGGTATCATTTTCAGTTCATTGTAATTGCCTTTGGGATTCTCTCCAAAGCCTGTCTTCATCGCTGCAGGTTCCATTACAACCATGTCATCGATACAGCGGCCGTCGGCTTTTATAAATGCAAATTGTCCCCCCACCACATTTGCGCTGCCGGGGCCGACCATCATGGAGGTGATTCCTGCGCTGATGGCGTTATGAAAAGCCGAATCCATAGGATTAATCGCATCCAGCCCGCGGATATAGGGTGTTATGGGATCTTTGGTCTCATTGCAGTCATCCCCTTCAAATCCCTTTTTTTCTTCCGTTATGCCGATGTGGCAATGGGCGTCAATCAAACCCGGCATAACCCAGCAATCCGTTGCATCTATCATTTCGAAAAGCTCGGAAAGCTCCGTTTCGAGCTCTTGATTAATTTTATAAATCTTTCCGTCCTTAATCAGCAGGCTGCCGCGCTCATGGACCGTGCCCGTCATGGTCAATATCCTGCCGTTCTTTATTAAAATCATCTCATTCTCTTTTCCTAAAGTGCTGAATAAAGAATGTGGCTGCACCACTTCTTTTTAATAAAAAAACAAGAAGTAGTTTACACTACCTCAAGTTTTTTGGGATTGAATAACAACGCTTTTCGATCACTATCGATTATTGTTATTATTCTGGTTGTTTCTCAGGTCGTTATTGTTGTTGCTGTTTCTCAGGTCGTTGTTATTGTTGCTGTTTCTCAGATCCTTGTTGTTGTTGTTTCTCAGATCCTTATTCTGTGTATTGCGCAGGTCTCTGTTGTCTTGAGCATTGCGCAAATCTCTATTCTGAGAATTGTCCATGTTGTCAAAATTGTTTCTGTTGTTGTCCAATGTTATCACCTCCGATATTATTATTTGCAGAGGATTATAATTTATTCAAAAATTATTTGCTGTAAACTCCACTCTTTCCGGGCAAACTATATTCAATTTCAATAACAAGATTACTGCTTTTGGAGGTAAAAAATGGCTGAGAATAAGTATAAAGAATTTCATATGCGTACTCCTGTTGAAAATCAGGCGACTGCTGCCTGGGCGGACATGGACGATTTAAAGGAGGTTTCAAGGGTAAATATTCCCGATGAGCTTCAGGTTATGAATGCAAAAGAATATGTGGATGAAAATCACAAATAAAATAAGCAGCCTTTGTTTCCTATAAAATGTCACCCCCGAATAGGTCTCATATGGCTGCTTATTCATTTTTCAAATTGTTTGTTTTTTTGTTTTTAACTGAATGCGTAATGCACCTGTTTTTAATTTTAACTTTATGTCATCCAGCATAGTATAGATGACCGGAACAACAATCAATGTCAGCAGTGTTGAAGAAATGAGCCCGCCGATAATGGCAATCGCCAGCGGCTGTCTTAGTTCTGCTCCGGAGCCGGAATCCAACGCGGAAGGCAGCATGCCCAAAATCATAGCAAGTGTCGTCATCATAATGGGCCTCATCCGAATCATGCCTGCCTGAAGAATCGCCTCTTTCCGATCAAGTCCTTCTTGACGCCGTTTTCTGATGAAGTCAATAATCAGGATCGCATTCTTGGTCACCAGACCCATCAAGAAGATAATTCCGATCAGCCCGACCACACTTAGGCCGGATCCGGTTATAAACAATGACATCATGGCGCCTATTATCGCCAGCGGTAAGGAAAACATGATTGCCAACGGATCGATCCAGCTTTCGAACTGAGCCGCCAGGATCAGGAAAATAAAAAGAATTCCCAGCACCATTACCCTTACAAGATCGGTCATGGTATCCTGCGTCTCCTGCGTATCTCCGCCCATGTTGATGGTAATTCCCTCCGGCGGCGGCAATTCTTCATTCAGCTTTTTCATAAATATGTCATTCAGCTCGGAGGAGGATATGCCTATAAAGTTTGTTTGGATCTGAACATCTCGGCTCTTGTCATAACGATCAATCTTCGATGACCCGGTGGTGTATTCCTTTTTGGTCAGCTGCTCGATCGGTACCATTGCTCCTGTAATCCGGCTGGTTAGATAAATTCCGTCCACGCTGTCAAGGCCGGTGCTCTTATTGTCCGCCACACTGACTGTGATGTCGATGCGTTCCCCCTCGTCTTCATATTGACCCACTATTGTACCATTAAACATTGTATTTAACGCGCCGGCGACGCTGGCGGGCACCACACCCAGGTCAGCCGCCGCATCACGGTCCACTGTAATTCTTGTTTCCGGGTTTCCCGCTTTATAGCTAATGCCCGTATCAACGGTTCCCGGTATCTCCGCTAACAACTGTTTTGCCTTCTGGCTGTATCCGACAAGTTGATCAAAATCATTTCCCTGTACATGAAGCGAATACCTTTTTCCTGTGCCCTGGTTCATACTCCTGCTTCCGGTCACGCAGAGATCCAGTCCCGGGATCTGTCTGATCTCGCTCCGCATTTCCGCCGCGATCTCATCACAGCTTTGTTTTCTCTCTTCTTTATCCGTCAGGTTGATATACAAATTGATACTGTCGCGCTGAATCGTCGAGTATACCGAAGTGACATCCGGGTATTTTTGTACGATTTTTTCTATCTGCTGTGCCTTTTTTTCGGCTGCACTGAGGGACAGGCCCGAATCCAACTCTGCATCAATATTGATCATGCCTTTGTCTTCAGGCGGAAGAAAGTTCATTCCCATCAAAGGGATCAGGGCCAGGCTTGAAAGGAATATGGCCACCGCCAGCAGAATCGTCTTAACCCGGTGTTTCAGCGCCAATCCCAGCATCCTGTTGTAAAATACCGCCAGCACCTCGAATTGATGGTTGAACCATGTCAGGAATCTTCCGAGCCATGTTTTCGGCTCGCTGTTTTCCTCGCTTCTTACATATCGGGATGCCATCAGCGGTACCAGCGTAAAGGAGATAAAAAGCGAAATCATGACCGCAAAAGCTACGGTCAAACCAAACTCCTTAAAAAACGTCCCCATCATTCCGGGCATTGTCGCCATCGGAAGGAATACCGCAACGATGGTCAACGTGGTTGCCAGAACTGCCAGACTGATTTCTCCGGTTGCCTCTTTTGCCGCCTGAAGCGGAGTCTTTCCCATCCGCAAATGCCGGACGATGTTTTCGATTACAACGATGGCGTCATCGACGAGTAGCCCAACGGAAAGCGACAGCCCCATCAAAGTCATCATGTTTAATGTGAATCCCATCAATTTCATTGCGGCAAATGTCGTAATGATGGATGTGGGCAGAGATATGGCACTGACTACAGTGCTCCCAAGTGTTCGCAGAAACAGGAATATGATGAGCACAGCCAGCGCGCAGCCTTCTATCATGGTCTTCTTAACGCCGTCAACCGAGCCGCGTATCGACTCGGAATTATCGCTAACCACATCGATATCGACGTTATTCGGAAGGGAAGCCCGCAGCTGTTCAATTTCTTTTTTCACATCATCGGTAACTTTTACCGTATTGGTTCCGGACTGCTTTACAATATCGATCCCAATGCATTGTTCTCCATTGAAGTTAGATAAACTATATTGATCCTTATGTCCGTCCACGACCTCGGCAACGTCACCCAGCCGGATTTCCGAAGCATCAATGGTTGTTATGATAATATCCCGGAAATCATCGACCCTGCCGATGCCGCTGTATGTGCGCAGCGTTACCTCCCGGGCCTCATCGGTTATCTTCCCTGTCGGGACATCGAGATTATCACCGCCCAAAGCGCCGGTCACCTGATCAATGGTAATATTCAAGGCCGCGAGTCTGTCCTTGTCTACCTTAATCTGGATTTCCCTCTCTGCCGCACCGAAAATCTTAACGGAGCCTACTCCGTTAACCGTGTTGATCCCGGGGACAATGATGTCGTCAACGAGATCTGAAAGCTCGGTCTGGCTCAGCTTACCCGTCACAGCAAGGGATAATACCGGCTCATCATTCATATCAAATTTGGATATGATCGGTTCCTCTATGTCCTGGGGAAGGGTGGAGCGAATGCTGTTTATTTTTGTCCTGACATCCTGTGCCGCATCGTTGGAAGCGATAGCACCGTCAAACTCTACCACAGTCACCGAATAGCTTTCCCCTACATAGCTTGTAGTGTGTTTTGCCCCGGAAATTTGTCCAACCGCCTCTTCAACCTGTTTTGTGACTTTGGATTCCATCTGGTCAGGGGAGGCTCCGGGGAGGTTAATTTGAACCATAGCATACGGTATATTGGTTTCCGGCATATCGTTGAGATTCAGGTCCATAAAACTTGTGATTCCAACTGCCAGCAAAGCCACGATCACCACAATGGCGAAAACGGGACGTTTTAAACTAATATCGGTTAAAAACAAAATTATGCCCCCTCTCCACCCACTGCAACTTTATCTCCGTCCTGAAGTGAATTTAAATTTGTGGTTATAACAAAATCGCCTGCCTTCAATCCAGAAATTATTTCGGCCATTTCCTCATTGATCTCTCCGATTTCCACGGAAACCCTGCGGGCCGTATTGTCTTTCATAATCAGCACCGAATAATCCCCTTCGCTACCGGTCACAGCTTCGATCGGAATTGCTATAACTTGTCGTTTGACCGGATCCGGGATTTCAATCAGTCCGAATGTACCTGAGTTAATCCTTCCGTCGGAATTGTCGATTTCAACCAAGCACTCAAATCCCCTCGTCCGGCTGTCTGCTGATGATGCAATGTTTTTAACCATTCCTTTGTATGCGGTATCGCCGCTTCGGTCCGGCTTAAACGTCACGACCTGTCCTACGGCGACTTTCTCAAGATCATCCTGCATCAGCTGCATTGTGGTCTTGATGGTGGTGGTATTTTTTACCTTGGCGATGACTGTGCCGGGGTTGACAAATTCGCCGATATTCAGATTTTTTTCTCCGACTTCGCCGCCGATGGGCGCTTTGATCACGCAATCCTCCAGCGCGTTTCCAATTGTGGTGATATCGACCTTTCGAAGCTCCACATTGGCCTGCATCGTTTTATATGCCTGCTCTGCATTCTCATAATCCACTCTTGCGCAGGCACCCTGTTCGTAAAGCGCTCTGGCGTTGCTGTAATCCCTCTTTGCGGAATCAAGTACCAGCTGAAGCTTGGAAAGGTCCAGTTTCGCACTTTTCAGCTGATTCTGCAAATCTTCATCATCCAAGTACGCCAGGGGCTGCCCCGGAACAACCTGATCTCCGTTTTCAAATACAACGCGGGTGACCTGTCCTGTGACCTTACAGCTGACGGCGGCTTCTTCCAGCGGTTCAAGATTTGCTTTATAAGTCAGGCTTGCCTGCGAATCAGAATACCCAACTTTCTGTGCCTCCACGATGACCGTATCCGTTAATTGACTGCCCTGCGCCGGCTCGTTGTCTGCAAACGCATTCAAGACGAACATCAGCGCGCCTATCAGAATAACAGCGGCGACCAGTATTTTTTTTCGTTCCAATAACTTTCTTATTTCTACCATACTTTCCCCTTTCCATCTCTATCTCTTCTACTCCCGAATTAACCGGAGCTATTCTCCCCAACAATTTCCATTTATGATATAATTCTAATATTAAACGAAGATTAAAAAAGGCTGAGATTTAGTTAATATTCAGTTAATATTTTCATTATAGAATTCTTGCGAAGTCTGGTTTAATCAAACCAAAGCGCTAAGGGGATACCCGATAGGAGGTGTAGCTTGTTTAATATTCTTGTTGTTGAGGATGATCCGAAATTAAGTAATATTTACTGCACGATCCTTAAAATGAATCATTATAATCCTTTCAGTGCCTTTAACGGGCAGGAAGCGCTGGACATTCTGGATAAGGAATATATTGATTTATTGATCACAGATATCATGATGCCGGGGATGGATGGGTATGAATTAACCCGAACGCTGAGAGACCACGGATATGATATGCCGATTCTTATGGTCACAGCAAAAGAAAGCTTTCACGACAAGAAAAAGGGATTTCTTCTCGGGACAGATGATTATATGGTGAAACCGGTCAATTGGGATGAAATGATTTTAAGAATCGGAGCACTGTTGCGACGTGCCAGCATCGTTAGTGAGCGGAAGATCACCTGCGGCAACACGACTCTGGATTTGGATTCGCTGACTGCAATCCAATGTGACAATGTGATCGTCCTTCCGCTGAAGGAGTTCAATCTGCTCTATAAACTGATTGCGAATCCGAATAAGATATTTACACGTCAACAGCTGATGGATGAAATCTGGGGAATGGATTCGGAATCGGATGAAAGAACAGTGGATGTCCATATCAACCATTTACGAGAACGGTTCCGGCGCTGCGGTGACTTTGATATCGTCACTGTAAGGGGTCTCGGCTACAAGGTGGTGAAACGGATATGAAAAGGATCAAACCCATGAGCTTATGGGTCACTTTTGCTGCATTTGTTTTTTTTATCATATTTATTAGCTATACCATTCTACTGGTTTTCTACTACCTCCTTTATCAGATCCGCTTTCCGGTAACCTTGCAACTGGCCTTTTACAAACCCCCTGTCTTTTTGTTTATCCTGCTGAGTATCGTGCTCGCTACGGCAATCAGCTTTTGGGCAGGCAAACATGTTTTCGGACCCGTTGCAACGATTAGCGACGCCATGACGCAAGTGGCAAAAGGAAATTTTAACGTTCACCTGAAGTACAGCGGCAGAGTCGGTGAATTACGCGAAATGTCTTCCAATTTTCGTTCCATGGTCCATGATCTCGGAAATATCGAAACATTGAGAAACGATTTCGTTACTTCCGTTTCCCATGAGTTTAAAACCCCTTTGGCCTCCATCGAAGGATACGCAACGATCCTGCAAAATCCGGACCTGTCATATGCCGAGGTGCAGGAATACGCAAAAAAGATTTCCGAAAGCACAAAGCAGCTTACGAATCTTTGCAGCAATATTCTTATGATTTCAAATCTAGAGAACAAGGAAATTGTAACTGAGAAGACGGCGTACCGTCTGGATGAGCAGATCCGTCAGTCGGTGCTGATTTTAGAACCTTTATGGGACGTCAAAAAAATCAATTTGAATATTGATCTTGATCATGCCATTTATTACGGCAACGAAGAAATGCTGATGCAGGTCTGGCTCAATATGATTACAAATGCCATCAAGTTCACTCCGAAAAACGGCGACATTTCCATTGAACTAAAGGAAACTTCCGAAGCGCTGATAATCTCGATTTCAGACACGGGGGCCGGTATGACGCCGGAGGTTCAAAAGCATATCTTTGATAAGTTTTACAAAGGCGATGCTTCAGGCTTCACCGACGGCAACGGGCTGGGTCTTTCCCTTGTAAAGAGAATTATTGATTTGTGCCGTGGTGAAATCACGGTACACAGCGAACCGGGAACAGGAACGTGTTTTGCCATTACGCTTCCGGTAATGTCCGCGTAGTTACACGGCCAAAGAACATTCTTTAATAAAATAGAAAACTCTTGGGGTGCTATCTCCAAGAGTTTTCTATATGACTTATAATTTGTCAATTTTTTGGTGAACGGTTCAGAATATCTCGTGTTCTGACAATTGCTTTCTTCTTTTATTTCTGATTGAGGAATCCTGTTCACTTCGTCCAAAGAGCTGCTCGGCTCTCTCCGGGAATGCATTGTTAAGCTGGGAATAACGAATTTCTCCCTGCAGGAATTCCTGATAATCTCCCATCGGCTCCTTAGAATCCAGCACAAACGGATTCTTTCCCTCTTTTCTGAGCGCCGGATTGAATCGGTAAAGCTGCCAGTAGCCGCATTCCACCGCTTTCTTTTCTTGCATCAGACTGGTTCCCATTCCTGTTTTGATCCCGTGGCTCACACAAGGAGAATAGGCGATGATTAGAGACGGCCCCTGATACTGTTCCGCCTCGGTCATTGCTTTGATGGTCTGGTTCATGTCCGCCCCCATCGCGATTTGAGCCACATAAACATTGCCGTAGGTCATGGCCATCAGTCCCAAATCTTTCTTCCTTGTATTTTTTCCTGCTGCCGCCAGCTTTGCAACGGCGCCTGTCGGGGTGGATTTGGAGGATTGTCCTCCCGTGTTGGAATACACCTCCGTATCCATGACAAACAGATTGATGTCATCCCCCATTGCAATCACGTGATCCAGACCGCCGTAATCGATGTCATAAGACCACCCGTCTCCGCCGATCGCCCAGACGGAAGGCTTCACCAGATAATCTCGCAGCGCGAGGATTTCGGCCATAATGGAGTTTCCTTCCATTTCATGCTCGCATCCCAAAATTGTTTTCGCTGCCTTTTCCGATGCCTCTCCGTCATTCATGTGCTCGATCCAGGCCTGGAAGCTCTCCTTGAGATAAACGGAAATATCCATTTCCATTGCTTGCCGCATCAGCACTGCCAGTTTATTTCTAATCTGGACGGAACCCAAGGACAAGCCATATCCAAATTCCGCCGCATCCTCAAAGAGTGGGTTGATCCAAGCCGGGCCCCTTCCTTCTTCATCCGTCGTATAGGCGATGGAGGGGGCATAGGCTCCCCAGATGGAAGAACAGCCTGTTGCGTTGGAAATGATCATCCTCCTGCCGAAGAGCTGTGTCAAAAGCCGAATATATGGGGTTTCCCCGCAGCCCGGGCAAGCGCCGTTGAATTCCAACAGCGGTCTGACAAACTGACTTCCGATCACTGTCTTAGTATCAATCAACTCACTCTTGTCGGTAACGGTCATTGC
>Ga0366779_1100_pt1 | contig 13441 bp, 9 predicted proteins | sample BONcelN113001E10_FD_207083 | JGI IMG/M metagenome (GOLD analysis project Ga0366779, IMG submission 207083) | Enriched cells from coal bed in the Powder River Basin, Montana, United States - BONCAT cells N11 rep2 HSBNCT.N11.300.1.E10 ... | reverse complement strand
TGGAAGATGGCCTTACCTGATTATTATCTCTCTCTTTTTTCCGTACCGGCGAATGGTCCGGCTGGACTGGAACGGTATGCTTATTCTTATGACTATGGGGATGTACACTTTATTGTACTCAATACGCAGGCCGAGGAACTGCGCAGTTGGTATCCTGACTTTCTAAAGCAACAACAGAAATGGCTGGAAAAAGACCTATCCCAAACACAGAAGAAGTGGAAGGTAGTTCTTATGCATCGGGGAATATGGAAGAATCCTTTTAATGGACCGCTTGACGAGATTGGCAGCATGTTTGCCTCATTGTTCGATACATATCATGTTGATCTCGTATTGACGGGACATGTCCATTCTTATGCGCGCACGGCGGCACTGAAAAATGGCAGGCGCGATCCTTCGGGAACTATCTATATTACGACGGGACGCAGTGGGGAAAAGGTATGGGATAAATCGCCGCGAAAGCCGATGGATGAGGTCTATTATAACCCCCTTGACATGCCGAATTATCTGGTACTTGAAGCATCACATGATATTCTTAAGGTAGCTGCATTTAAACAGAACGGAGAGACTATTGATCAAACAGAAATAAAAAAATAACAATAGCAAAAACGGACATAAAAAACACCCTCTTTTGTAGCAAGGCAACACTACAAAGAAGGGTGTTTCTTATTGAAGAGCACGGACAGAATCGCCGACAAAGTATTTGGCATATAAATCTTGGACCCAATGGATGAGTGCTTTTTCAGAAGGATTCTGATCTTTGCCGCTATACATGTCTGTCTTCATATGGAAATCACTTGACCAGTAATAAATTGTTTCTCCCAAAAAGCCAACTGCATAACTGCTCTCTTCGGGAACATTAATCATATTTCTCCCTGCAAAATCCGGAGGGGAAGAAATTCCTAATATTCCCAGGAGTGTAGGTGCAAAATCAATCTGGCTTGCGTATGCTGCGCTGCTGAAATTCTTAAAAGGCTGCAAATTGTTGCTAACAAAGATTAGCGGAATGGGAGCTAAACTTAAATTCAGGTCTCCTTCACCAAGACGCTTATAATGGGCGTTCTGGCTTGGATGAGGATTATGATCGCTCGTAACAATAATAAGGGTCTTATCATCCAATAAATTCCGGTCTTTAATATCCTGGAAAAATTTTTGTAAAGTAATGTTTTCCCAATAGATGCCTTTCAGATAGACATTATTAGGTTGTTCATTGATCGCTGCTGGAATGTTTTCTTTAGGCAACCCGCAGTAGGGATAGGGTTGATGGGAATCTATCGTTTTTGTTACCATGAAGAATTTCTTATTGCGGTTTTGCTCCATAATTCTAATGGTCTCTTCATACATTACATCATTATGGAATCCCCAGCCGCTGCTGCCAATATAGCCTTCTTTTTCCAAATCTTCTTTTGCGCTGTAAGTGTTCATGCCAAAACGTTTTTTATATGCTCGAAACTCATCATTATAATATTGACTTGTTGCCTCTAGGAATAAGGTATTATAACCATTTTTTTCGAGAACTTTGAATAACGTGACATTATTATCAAAAGCTTGATCATCTGTGCAAAGCATCTGGGAAAGAAATAGAGAATTGAGCCCCTGAGTCGTCGGCTTATTCGAAGTGTAGTAGTGATCGGAATGAGGGTACGTTGCTAATAAACTATCTAAAAACGGCGTTGTTTCTGCTGGGATCAGTGAGTTATAGGAATGCAAGTAATCCCGATGCAAAGATTCACCGACAATCATAATGATTTTATCATAGGGAAAAACGTTTGGAACTGCAGAAGGTTTTTCGCCAACCTTGATTCCCAGTTCGTTCAACAGCAGTGCTTCTCTTTCAGAAAATGCCACACGATAAAGCTGGCTGGAGGCGGCTACAATTCTTTCATCATTTCGACAGAACTCTCGTGCCAAGTTGACAGTCACCGATTGGGAAAGCAGATTACGCGAGGAGTTTCTCGCCTTTTCCAGTTCAGCTTCTTCGTCATAGCCATGGGCAACTAGTACTTTGGGATATATGTAGGCCGTAGCAAAATTAATAAGATTCGCTGCGATACAAATAAATAATATAATGGCCACTGTATTTCCTGTTGTCCGGTAATTGATCTTTTTCGGAGTGCGAAATAAAAGCGTAAGCAAGGTCAGGCTTATTAATATGCCAAGTAAAAAAGACTTATCTGCAGTATTGATTACACTGAATATGGAGTAGTTATTTAGATTCTCAAACAGCATTTTCTCAATATGGGATGATGTTACTAAAAAATAGGCAGTATCACTATAAAGAAACAAAAGGGTAAAGAGATATGACAAAAAATAAATCATTTTAGAAGATATATTCTTCCATTTCGTATAAATGTAGCCGGCTAACAGTACGAATATACTATTATTTATTACACCTGTAAGCAGGGAGATAATAGTCATTGCATTACAAATTAAATTTAACGAATGGATAATGACTACCGAGATACCGATCCAAAGCGTGGCTACAATCACTATTGGGAAGTAATCTTTTACAACTTGTTTAACACGCAGCCTATTTTCTCGCAAATACATCAATATACTTGCCAGCAGCAAATCACGAGCAATAGCATTCGCTGCATCAACAATAAAAATATCCATTGGAAACACTGGCTCACGAATGTAGAATCGGAACGAAAGGTACAGCTCTACACAAAAAATCAAAACAATTCCGATGATCTTATTTTTGTGCAGGAAAAATGTTTCTTTAATAAAAGCTCCCTTAATAGTATTACTCCCCTTCAACAACATATCTTCAGATATGCTGCTCGCTAAACATCACACAACATAATTCACGATAATTCTACATATTCCTTCACTAGCGTGAAAAAAACTCTTGCAAGGTCGTGGATCGCCGCCATCTGTACCATCCTGGATTTGGCAGGAGCTGTTCTACCTCCATCCCCGTGCTGTTTGTTGAATTTTGAAAAGCAGTATGCTATAATAATCTCAAATAAAATGATTGGAGTTGAAGAGATGTAATTTTTCTTGCTATTATACAGGCATAATAAAATTATGGGAGCGAAATGCTGCCTGTTTTGTTGTGCTTATGCAAGAAAGTTACTAATTCTTTTCACTCAAAGAATATATCCTCGTCATGCCCAGTTATTGGGCTTGACTTTGCTGTATTTATGAGCTGCAAGAATTGTCTTTCTTGCAGCTTTATAATTTGTACAGGAGGATAATTATGTCTTTAATAAGCGTTACAAATCTGTCCTTTAGCTATGACGGCAGTTATGATAACATATTTGAAAATGTGAGTTTTCAAATAGATACAAATTGGAAATTGGGCTTCACGGGAAGAAATGGTAGAGGTAAAACTACCTTTCTCAACTTGCTCCTTGGCAAATATGAATACAGCGGGACTATTTCGGCAAAAGCAAACTTTGAATATTTTCCTTTTGAGGTAACTAACACGGCAATTAACACCATTGATGTAATTGAAAATATCTATCCCGATTACCTTCATTGGAAGATTATGCGGGAACTTTCATTGCTGCAAGTTTCAGAGGACGTTTTATATCGCCCTTTTGAGACACTTTCAAAAGGAGAGCAAACAAAGGTGCTGCTTGCCACTCTGTTCCTTAAAGAAAATAGTTTCTTGCTGATTGATGAGCCGACGAACCACCTTGATATAAAAGCAAGAAAAATTGTCAGTGACTATCTCAACGCTAAGCGTAGCTTCATTTTGGTATCTCATGACAGAGCATTCCTTGATAACTGTGTTGACCACATCCTTTCCATTAACAAAACAAATATTGAAATTCAAAAAGGAAATTTTTCGTCTTGGTGGGAAACTAAAAAAATGCAGGACAATTTTGAGCTTGCAGAGAACGAAAAACTCCGAAAAGATATTACACGCTTGTCATCTGCTGCAAAACGCACATCTGATTGGTCGGATAAAGTGGAAAAAACAAAGTTGGGTACAAGGGATTCCGGCTTAAGGCCGGATACCGGTTATATAGGTCACAAGTCCGCAAAGATGATGAAACGCTCTAAGGCGATCGAGTCAAGACAACAATCAGCTATTGACGACAAGGCTAAGCTTCTTCAAAATATTGAAAGCTCTGAGCGGTTAAAGCTTTCCCAAATTAACTTTCATGCAGACCGCCTTGTGGAACTTGACAATGTAGCTATATTCTACGGCCAAAAGACAGCTTGTGAGAGCGTAAGTTTCACCATCGAACAGGGAGACAGAGTATCACTTTACGGTAAAAACGGTTCAGGCAAGTCAAGCCTTATTAAGCTGATTTGTGGAGAAGACATCACCTATACAGGCACTTTCAGAAAAGCAAGCCAGCTTAAAATATCCTATGTTTCGCAGGATACTTCCCATCTTAGGGGTAATTTAACTGACTACGCCGCAGATAATGATATTGATGAAAGTGTTTTTAAGGCTAATTTAAGAAAACTTGATTTTTCAAGAGTTCAATTTGACAAGGATATGTCTGATTTTAGCGGTGGCCAAAAGAAAAAAGTGCTGATTGCCAAAAGCCTTTGTGAGCATGCTCATTTGTATATCTGGGATGAACCGCTTAATTATATAGACGTTATCTCGCGCATGCAAATAGAAGAATTACTGCTGGAATACTCACCAACTATTCTATTTGTGGAACACGACAATGAATTTTGCAAAAATATTGCAACAAAGATTGTCGAGCTTTCATGAAGTAAGAGACAGTTTTTTTCCTGATTTATCGCCTCCATCTGAAGTTTGCTAGGCTTCCAGCCTTGCACTCCAGGTGGAGGTTTTTCTATTGCCTGAATTAAGACAGAGGGGGACGGTTTTGTTCAGTCTGCGAGTATTCATGGAAAGGTAAAGAGGGGTTTTGTGATTTTCGCAGCTGAGCAATCTCATTAACATTCTGGTATGCTCCCCTTGTGGTAGGCAGTTGAAATAATAAAACTGTCTACCACAAGGAGGGGCATATTTTTATGGGAAGAAAATTGGATTCTTGGCTACCGCCAAATGACTATCAAATTGAACTGTGAACAGAGCCTTCACGTAAATCATAAAAGGATTTACAGACTCATGAGAATCCTGCAGGCCTCGACCAATTTGGTGGTTCCTGGTAAATTAAGCGCACCTTGACAATTAGAGTTTTTTAGCCAAGATAAAGGAAATTAAACAAAAAGAGAGAATTTTGGCAAAAGTTGATTTTCGCTAGTTGAGTTCTGATATTTGTAATATTTTTGAAGGGTGGTCGATATAATGTTTGAAGATATTTTACTGGTCGCACCTTATCCACGATTAGTTGACTTAGCCGAAGAGGTAAGACAACAAGCTAATATACCGTTTAAGATAATTTTAGGAAATCTTGATGAGCGCTCGGAAGAGATTGATATGTGTATTCAAAATGGGATAAAAGTTGTTGTTTCACGTGGGGGAACGGCTCAGTATCTGAGACAACGATTAAGCGTACCTGTGGTTGACATTCCGGTAACATCGTTTGACATATTGAATGCCATCAGCAAAATGGACGGGAAAGGTTTCACTCAGATCGCGTTTATTACTACTGCAAATATCATCGTCAGTACAGAACATTTTCAAAAGATCATGGACATTTCGTTGCGCTTCGAACCTTGCAAGGATGTAAGCTATATACCGGATAAAGTGAGGGAACTAACGCGAGAGGGAATAGAAGCTGTTATTGGTGATGTTACAGCGACGCATATAGCTGCCGCATCCGGTATATACGGCCAATTATTGGAATCCGGATATCAGTCACTCCTGCACGCTTTAAATGATGCTCAACGGGTACTGGAAGTTACCCGATTGGAAAAAGCTAGGGTAAAACAGATGGAAGCCATTCTAAATATGATTAGTGAGGCTGTCCTGGCGATTGATAAGCAGGGGGATGTAACATTATATAACGTTTCTGCCGAGAAAATTTTTGGCCGGCCCCGGCAAAATGTTCTGGGACATCGGCTGGCTGAATGTTTGCCTGAAAGCAAACTCGGTGATGTGTTGGCGCGTACCAGAGAAGAAAAGAACCTTTTAGTCGAAGTCAGCCAGAAAAAGATAATCAGTAACCGTATCCCTATCTTAATTGACGGCCAAATACAAGGCGCGGTGGCCATCTTTGAAGAAATAAGCAATATTCAAAAGCTTGAGCTCAGTATCCGGCAGAAGCTGAATGAGAAAGGCTTTATTGCAAAGCATACTTTCGCTGAAATCACGAATAACAGCAATGAAATGGTCAAAATTGTAAATCAGGCTCGCCGGTATGCAAAGTCGGACGGTACTATTCTGATTTACGGGGAAACGGGGACAGGCAAAGAGTTGTTTGCCCAAAGTATTCATAATGGGAGTAAACGGGATGCAGGCCCCTTTGTTTCTATTAACTGTGCTGCGTTAAGCGAAGGGTTGCTGGAGAGTGAGCTTTTTGGCTATGAAGGCGGAGCTTTTACCGGGGCGAGCAAGGGCGGCAAGCAAGGCTTGTTCGAGCTTGCTCATGGTGGATCAATTTTTCTGGATGAAATTGGTGAAATATCACCTAGTTTTCAGGCTAAATTGTTGCGTGTGTTGCAGGAAAAAGAGATACGGCGTGTCGGTGGCGACAGAGTTATCCCAATTGATGTGCGGATTATCTGCGCAACCAACCGCGACCTGAAAGAGGAAGTAAAAAGCCGGCGCTTCCGGGAAGATTTATATTATCGGTTAAGTGTTTTAGAAATCAATTTACCGCCGCTAAGAGCGCGGAAAGCGGATGTTATTTCGATGGCAATATCTTTTCTCAGGCAGGAATGTATTCGGGAGAACAAAAATCTTTACTGGCATGATGATAACATCTTTCGTAGTCTGCCCCAGTACGAGTGGTACGGCAATTCCAGAGAATTGCACAATTTTGTCGACAGGCTGGTGATTTGCAGTGAGGAAGGCGAGCTAAAACAGGAATTTATTGAAGAAATGCTCCGTTCTAAATTGGATGAGCGGGAAGATGAGGACCATCTGACAGTCAGGGCACATAAAGATATAAAACGAATGGAAGCCGAAATTCTGTCTAAGATGCTGGAGCGCTGTGAAGGCGATAAAAATCAATTGTGCCGGGAGCTAAATATTAGCAGAATGACCTTATGGAGAAAGATGAATTACAAAAGTGATACATGATATATCATTTTTGATACAAAAGAACCTGTGCAAGGTTCTTTTTTATTTTATGCTTATCCTGATTACGTCAGTGAAAAGTGAGTCAAGCCTTAATAAACAAGAGTTTTAAAAATTTTCACTATTATTAAAATAATGATTTTTCTCTTTGGCACGAAAATTGCTATTCTTATAAGTGCCGGCAATTAGTTTCACAGGAGGCGAAAATGTTTAGCGGAATAATCACACCAGTAATCACCACATTAGACAGCCAGGGGACTTTGGATTTCGCAGGTAATGAGATAGTAATCGACAGGCTTATCAAAGGGGGAATGACCGGCCTGCTGTTTCTTGGCAGCATGGGTGAAGCATTCGCCATGACCCAGGGTGAAAAGAAAGAACTTATACGATTTGCAGTAGCAACAGTGGGAAAAAGAGTACCGGTACTTATCGGCACAGGCGGAACGGTCCAAGAAGAGGTTCTTGACCTTACTGAATTTGCGGCCAGAGAAGGCGCCGATGGGATTGTCGCGATTTCACCGTATTATTTTAAACTGGATGAAACTACGGTTTACAATTATTATGCCAGCATAGCCGAGAGTACCAATCTTCCCGTCCTCATTTACAATTTTCCTGACCGGACAGCCGTAAATCTGGAACCGGAACTTGTGCTGCGGTTAGCAACAGCCTTTCCCAATATCGTGGGGATTAAAGACACAGTTGACAACATCAGCCATACGCGCAAACTTATCCAGACGGTAAAAAGTGTCCGGCCGGAATTTGCTGTTTTTTCCGGCTTTGATGAATACCTTGTTCCTAACCTAATGGCCGGGGGGGATGGGGTAATCTGCGGGCTGACTAATGTTGCTCCGGAAGTGTTCGCCGGATTACAGCAAGCTTACGCAGCAAGGGACTTTAACGGGGTACTTGCCGCCCAGGCTAAAATCAACATACTCATGAACCTGTATGAGGTTTCGCAGCCTTTTGTCGCCGCCATTAAAGGAGCGGTTATGTTGCGGGGCATTCCGGTTACCACTGCGGTGAAGGAACCGTCAATAGAGTTAACGGCGCAACAATTGAATAGGATAAGAGAAATCCTGAATATGGCCAAAGTAGTTTAATCATATAAAAATGTAGGAGGACTAATAATGGGAATTTTAAAGCGTGTACAAGCTGTTCCTGGTGGAATGATGGTAATACCCTTATTCATCGGGGCGATCATTAACACTTTTGCACCTCAGCTAATCAAAATCGGCGGTTTTACCGAGGCGATGGGTGGTGCAGGTTTTTCAACATTGATTGGCGCTTATCTATTTTGCATGGGAACCAAGATGACGTTCGAGGCTGCTCCGGTCATGCTGAAGCGCGGCTGTGGAATTCTGTTCACTAAGGTGAGCGTTGCGTCACTGATTGCACTGGCTGTTGCCAGATTCTTTGACGGTGATCTTTGGGGGCTTTCTACACTGGCGATATTAGCGGCGATGAATGACACCAATGGTGGCATGTTTATTGCACTGACCAGCAGCATGGGCGATGAAAACGACGTCGGTTCCTATGTGGTGCAGAATATAGAAACAGGACCCTTTCTTACGATGCTTGTATTAGCTGGCACCGGTCTTGCCAATATCCCCTACATGTCCATGGTTTCGGTGCTTGTGCCGATTTTATTAGGGGTTGTTTTCGGCAATCTCGATCAGGATATTCGCAAATTCTGCGCTGATCGCTGTGAATTGCTGGTTCCGTTCTTCGCCTTCGCGCTTGGTAACAATATTAACCTTAAAGCGGTTGTTGCTGCCGGACCATCCGGCATTATACTGGGAATCGTTACCTGCGTTGTTACCGGCCTTGCTTGCATAGTTGTTGACAGAATGCTTGGCGGCACAGGGCTTGCCGGTGCTGCTGCTTCCAGTACTGCCGGCAATGCTGCGGCTACGCCGAAGGCAGTTGCTCTCGCTGATCCCGCATTTGCCGCCATTGCCCCGATTGCTACCCTCCAGGTTGCAGCCTCGGTTATAGTTACCGCCATTCTCACGCCGCTGCTCACGACATTTGTCTATAAACGGATAAAGGCGCAAAAAGAAACGGCGGCGGGGACTACAACGATTGCGTGACCTGGAATATGATACACTGCTAGTCATATAAAAACTTAATTCTGGAGGAAAAAGAAGATGGAGCGCAAGATTAATGCATTGGTTATTACCGCCTCTGACAGTGTGGCTGTAGCTATTGAGCCATTGCAGGCAGGTGACGTAGCCTTATGTAAGATAGCAGGGAACGAACAGGAAATCCGGGTTACCCAGGATATCCCCATTTATCATAAGATCGCGCTTGTGGATATCCCGGCAGGACAGCCAGTAATTAAGTATGGAAAAAGCATTGGGTGTGCCACAAAACCAATTAAAACCGGAGATCATGTCCATACACACAATGTTGTGAGCATCCGGGAAGCAATTGCCCGATAGAGAGGAGAAAACATTATGAATTTTTTGGGCTACAAAAGACCGGATGGGAAAGTGGGCATCCGCAACCATATTCTGATACTGCCGACTTGTGCCTGTTCCAGTGAAACTTGCCGTATCGTTGCCAGTCAAGTAAACGGTGCCGTCAGTGTCATTAACCAAAACGGGTGTGCCCAGGTAGAAGGGGATTTAGAGATTACCAAGCAAGTGCTTGCAGGAATTGCAGCCAATCCTAATGTGTATGGAACGGTGCTAATCGGTCTTGGATGTGAGAATGCCCAGCCGAATGATATGGAAACATTGATACGCTCGAAGACCAATAAGCCGCTTCAGACACTTATTATTCAAGAGGAAGGCGGCACAATCGCCACTGTTAAGCGCGGCATAGAAATTGCGCTGCAAATGGTTGAGGCTGCAACGAAGCTACAGCGTGAGGAGTTTCCTATCTCCGAGTTGATCGTTGGGACTAACTGCGGTGGCTCGGATCCGACATCCGGCCTTGCCGCTAACCCTGTTGTCGGCGATCTTAGCGACCGGCTCGTAGATCTCGATTCGACCTCTATCCTATGCGAAACAACCGAGTTTATCGGCGCGGAAGATATACTGGCCCAGCAGGCTGCTACGCCGGAAATCGCCCAGCAGATCTATAACATCATCAAGCGTTACGAAGATCATCTGACCAATGTGGGCGAAAGCCTGAGAAACGGAAACCCGTCTCCAGGAAACAAGGCGGGCGGCATTACAACACTGGAAGAAAAATCGCTGGGCTGTATCCATAAAGGCGGCCACAGGCCGATTGTCGAGGTATTTGACTATGCTCAGAGTCCGACCAAGAAGGGCCTTGTTATCATGGATACTCCCGGCTATGACATCGCCTCCGTTACCGGAGTGGCGGCCGGAGGAGCACAGGTTATGGTTTTCACCACCGGCCGGGGGACTCCGACTGGCAACCCGATCATGCCGGTAATCAAGATTACGGCAAATTACGGGACATACCAAAAAATGAAGGATAACATGGACTTTGATGCAAGCCCGGTTATTAGAAGCGAAAAAACAGTAGAAACGATGGGAGCCGAACTACTGCAGGAAGTTATCGATGTTGCCAACGGAAAGCTTGTTAAAGCTGAAGTGCTGGGAATTCACGATTTCGCTATAAGCAGGCTGTGCAATTACGTGTGATGTAAAGCAGACGGTATGACCCAAAGTCGGGCTACCATTCCAAGACGATCAGTCCGGGAAATTGGGCCCGACTTTGGTTAGCCGCAACAGACATCTATTGAATAGTGCTAGGAGGAGAAAAATGGAACGAAAATTTATGCTGGGCAATGAGGCGATAGCACGAGCTGCAGCGGAGTCGGGAGTTAAGGTAGTGGCAGGATACCCTGGTACTCCAGCCACCGAAATTGTGGACCATTGTGCGAGTTATCCGGGAATATACGCCGAGTGGTCGACAAATGAAAAACATGCGTTTGAAGTTGCGGCCGCCGCTTCGCTAACCAATCAACGGGCTATGGCGGTAATGAAACATAATGGTACCAATGCGGCAGCAGACTTTCTTATGCACGTTAATTTCACCGGAATAAGAGCGGGTTTAGTGCTGATTTCGGCTGACGATCCGGGCGCATTGTCTTCGCAGTGCGAGGAGGATACCCGGATTTTGATTCATAATTACGCCCATTTGCCGGTGTTTGATCCATCCAGTGTACAGGAAGCCTATGCAATGATCAAAGCCGCTTATGAGCTTTCGGAAAAGACCGAACTGGTATTCGCACTCAGGCCGGTTATGCGTATTAATCACGCCGGCGGTATGGTACGTTACAGCGAGCAAAAACAGGTTGACCGTCCGGCGGAATTTAAGATTGACCGCAGCCGTTTCGTCATGTCGGCGGTAGTGGAAAAAGAGTCGGGTGGAGAACTGCGTCCCAAAATGCGCCACCGGTGGCTTAACAATAAACAAGCTGAACTTAAGGCTATCATGGAAGAAGCGACTTTCAACCACATCGAACCGGCTGAGGGCGATGTCGGTTTTATCGGCTGCGGTATCGGTTATGCCTTCCTCAAAGAGGCCGAACAGATTTACGGTAAAAAGCTGCCGATCCTGAAGCTATCTACCTTGCCGTTGCCTGAACAAAAAGTCCTTACTTTCATTACAGGTTTGAAAAAAGTAGTAATTTTTGAAGAAGTTGAACCTGTGGTTGAAAGACTGATCAAGCAGATCTGCTTCGAACAAAAAGTCAGTCTAGATATCCTTGGTCGAGAAAGCTACCTACCGAAAGAAGGCGAGCTGACTACCAATCTGGTAATGACCGCTATTGAAAGCGCTCTAGCCGATAAACCGTATCCAGTCCTGCCGCAGGGCAAATACATTCCGGCCCGGACCCGTACGCAGTGTTCCGGCTGTAGTCACCGCGGCCTGCTTATTGCCATGAAGGAAGTAGTGCAGAAGAATGGCGGGGTCGTTACCGGCGATATTGGCTGTCATGATGCGGGGACTTTCGAACCGATGAAGCTGCAAGCCACTATTTATTGCATGGGTTCATCCATACCCATGGCTTATGGTATAAAGGCTGCCGGTTTTGCTAAGCCCGTCTATGCCTTGATCGGCGACTCGACATTTTTCCATAACGGCCTGACCGGTTTGGCCAGTGCTATTTATAACCGTGCCGACATAACGGTGGTCATTGCCTACAACTCTACTACGGCCATGACCGGCTTCCAGCCGCATCCAGGCAGTCCCAACAACTTAAATGACCTGATTAATCCGATGGAACCGGGTGCAGTTGCTGCGGCAATGGGAGCCAAGGTATTTCGCTGCAATCCCTACAATGTCGAAGAGACGGTAAAGGTTATTACGGAGGCTACCGCCGAGCAGGGTGTTAAAGTAGTTATTGCCGAGGCGCTTTGCTATCTCAAGTTCGGACGTGGCGGACAAATATCTTATATACCCAGGCAGGTCAAGGTTGATGCTGAAATTTGCAACGGCTGCGGTATTTGTGTAAGGACTTTCGGCTGTCCCGCTATCATCCTGAATGATGGAAAAGCAACCATTGAAGAAAGCGGCTGTAATGGGTGCGGTGTGTGTGTATACGTGTGCAAAAGGGGGGCAATGAAATGAAATTTGACTTAGTAATCGCAGGCGTTGGCGGTCAGGGCAATATTGTTGCTTCTCAAGCCATTGCGCAGTGCGCCATGGATGCCGGCTATAACGTAGTAAATACTGAAACCAAGGGTGCTGCTCAGCGCGGTGGTTCCGTCCTCTCACATGTACGCTTTGCCGATAAAGAAATCTTTTCACCGATTGTGCCTCAGGGACAGGCGGATATACTTTTGGGCTTTGAGCCGCTTGAGGCATTGCGTTACATCAATATCCTAAACCCCAACGGCAAGTATGTCATCAATACTGCACCGGTGCCTACCATCCTTGCTAACCAAAAAGTGGATGTATATCCTTCCCAGGAGGAGATACTTGCCGAGGTAGCCGCCAAAGGTCTTAGCGGTTACCTGATCAATGCCACTCAAGCCGCCAAGGACTTGGGCAATGTGCTCCTAACCAACGTCATCATGCTTGGCGCCTTTACCGCTATTTCCGACGTGCTGCCTGCCGATGCTGTTCTTACCAAGTTGCTGTCAATGGTAGACCAAAGATATCATGAAGCCGACGTTCTTGCTTTTACCGCCGGCCAAAACAGTATTAAAGCTCAACTGCACGGCTAGGGGAAACACGAACAGATAAAACCAAATAGGCTGCCCCAGTTTGCCGGATAATTGGTAGTAAAGATAATTATGCTGATGCTCAAACTGCCTTGGGGATAAATCTCCAAGGCAGAATGGTTTTCCTGCGGATGTGCTAGTTATTCATTATTTATGGCAAAAGGAGGACTTA
>Ga0366779_1098_pt1 | contig 13496 bp, 11 predicted proteins | sample BONcelN113001E10_FD_207083 | JGI IMG/M metagenome (GOLD analysis project Ga0366779, IMG submission 207083) | Enriched cells from coal bed in the Powder River Basin, Montana, United States - BONCAT cells N11 rep2 HSBNCT.N11.300.1.E10 ... | reverse complement strand
CCACCAAACAAAGTCTCTGCTCCACCGGCAATGGCACCGGACATACCCGCGCTTTTACCCGACTGCAGCACCACAGATGCGATAAGCGCAATCGAAAGAATCGCGTCCAGGATCATTAAAAATGTAATCATTTCTATAACACCCCCTAGCAGGCCCACTTGTACCATTATATTGTATCAAATGCCTATGGTCTTGACAACTTTTTCACAGTAATTTTATTATTTCGAGTAAAAACCCAGAGGAGATTGCGCTCTCGTACGTTTCCACTAAAAGCAAAGAAGGAGACTGCCGCACTGCGCTGCGTTCCGTTCGCAGTGACATACTGTATCTGTCATTGCGAGGAGCAAAGCGACGCGGCAATCTCCTTTTAATTTTTCTCTAGAAGAACAACATGGGTGCAATCAGCAAAGATATCGTCCCCGCTACCTTGATCAGCGGGTTCATCGCCGGGCCGGACGTATCCTTAAAGGGATCGCCCACCGTGTCACCAATAACAGCAGCCGCATGTGCACTCGTACCTTTGCCGCCGAATTTACCGGTTTCAATATACTTCTTGGCATTGTCCCAGGCGCCGCCGGCGTTAGCCATAAAGATAGCCAACAGCACCCCGGCAGCGGTGATGCCGGCCAGGAAACCGGCCAGCGCTTTCGCTCCCAGAATGAAGCCTACGGCAATGGGAGAGGCAACGGCAATCAGACCGGGTATCATCATCTCGCGGATCGCAGCCTTGGTGCTGATATCAACACAAGCCGCGTAATCAGGGCGTCCGGTGCCTTCCATGATACCCGGAATCTCACGGAACTGACGGCGAACTTCGGCAATCATTTCAAAAGCAGCTTTGCCAACCGCTTCCATGGTAATACCGCATACCAGGAAAGGAACAGCCGCACCGAGGAATATGCCAATGATAACGTTTGGCTCCGTCAGATTGACCACCAAATGACCGTTTACTAAGAGTCCTTTGAGACTGGGGTTCTTGGCAATCTCTTCGGCAAAAGCCGCAAACAGGGCCAGTGCAGTCAGGGCAGCCGAGCCAATGGCAAAGCCTTTGGCAATGGCGGCCGTTGTGTTGCCTACAGCATCCAGTTTGTCGGTGATTTTGCGGACTTCCGGGCCTAACTCGGCCATCTCGGCAATACCGCCGGCATTGTCGGCCACCGGGCCAAAGGAGTCGACGGCTACAACCATCGCGGCTGTACACAGCATGCCCATGGCTGCCATGGCAATGCCATAGGTTCCGGCCATGGTATAGGCTACCCAGGTAGCGGAGACAAAGACCAAGGTAGGCAGAGCCGTACTTTTGAGGCCGGTGGCAATACCGGTGATAATATTGGTAGCTGCGCCCGTCTGGGAAGCGTCGGCAATCTCACGGGTAGGAAGCTTGGCGTGTGAGGTGTAGTATTCAGTAATCATACCGATTAAAACGTTGACAGCCAGGCCGGCTACGATGGAGATAAAAATGCCAAAGCCCTTGGCGCCAAACAAGGAAGTCGCCAATAAGTAAGAAAGCACGCCCGTAATGAGGTTGGTACCCCAGAGGCCCATATTGAGCGCCGATTGGGGATCCCCATCTTCGCTTGTACGTACAAAAAAAGTACTGATAATAGAAGCCACAATGCCAATAGCACCGATTAGCAGCGGGAACAGTACGCCGTTGATGCCAAACAGGGCGTTACCCAGCAGCATAGCCGCAATAGCGGTAGCGGCGTAGGATTCAAACAGGTCAGCACCCATACCGGCGGTGTCGCCCACATTATCGCCCACATTGTCGGCGATAACGGCCGGGTTACGGGGATCGTCTTCGGGGATGCCGGCTTCTACTTTGCCGACAAGGTCAGCGCCGACGTCAGCCGCTTTAGTAAAGATACCGCCGCCGACACGCGCAAAGAAGGCAATGGCGCTGGCGCCGAAAGCAAAACTGTTGATGACAACCGGGTCACCGAAGATGATATAGAGAACCGATACACCGAGAAGGCCCAGGCCGGCTACCGACATACCCATAACGGCGCCTGCTTTGAAGGAAACGTTGAGCGCTTTATTTAGGCTGTGGCGGGCCGCTTCGGTGGTTCTGGCGTTGGCCTTCGTAGTAGAGCTCATGCCAACATAGCCGGCAATGGCGGAACATACAGCGCCTACCAAAAAGGATACGGCTAATTTATAGCCATCAACAAAAAATAAAATAACGAAAATAACGACAGTAAAAGGAATCAGTGTTTTATATTGACGGTTTAAAAACGCCATGGCGCCTTCAAATATGGCATTGGAGATTTCCTGCATCTTGGGGTTGCCAGGGCTTTCTTTTAATACACTGGCTGCCAGAAATCCGGCAAACAGCAAGGCTGCCAGCCCTGCTAGCGGGGCTAAGTACAGTAAATTCATGTGTGTGTTTGTCCCTCCATTACTTCAGTTAAAATTTCATATCGTGGAACGTCAAAAGACCGCAAGCAACATTTTATCAAATAAGCAGTAATTTTACAATTTAGTTTAAAATTGTTCTAATTTTCTCTTTTTTCTGTAATGAATCAAAAAGGCAACCTACGTGAGGTTGCCCGATGAGCCGCTTATTTATACAGATCTGTACTAAGATACCTCTCCCCTGTATCGGGAAGAATGGTCACAACCGTCCTGCCTGGACCCAGTTTCTCAGCCACGCGAATGGCGGCGCAAACGTTGGTGCCGCTTGATACGCCGCACAGCAAGCCTTCGGCGCAAGCCAGGTGGCGCGCTGCCTGAATTGCATCTTCATCAGATACAATGACCATATCATCCACAATATCTGTATTCATGATTAGCGGAATAAGTCCGTCGCCAATTCCCTGCTGCACATGATGGCCAATTGTGCCACCGGCTAAAATAGCTGCATTTTCAGGCTCTGCTGCAAACACTTTCATATTTGGATAGGCTGCCTTAAGCACTTCGCCAATACCGGTTATGGTGCCGCCGGTGCCAAAGCCGGCGATCAGCGCATCAATCGGGCGGTCCAGCTGCTCCAATATTTCCTGGGCGGTTGTAGTGCGATGTATGGAAGGATTGGCCGGGTTCTCAAATTGTTTAGGCATAAAGACGCGCGAATCCCTGGCTGCCAGCTCATAAGCCACCCCTAGCGCCGTTTCAATGGCCTCACCAATATCATTGCCGGCAGGCGTCAAAATAACTTCAGCCCCATAGGCCTGGATCAGCTTGCGGCGTTCAACACTCATATTCTCTGGCATGACAATTTTGACCTTATAGCCTTTCACAGCGCCGATCATGGCCATGGCAATGCCTTGGTTGCCGCTTGTGACTTCTACAATTACCGAGTCAGGTTTTAACAGACCCGCCTGCTCGGCAGCCTCAATCATCCCCATAGCCGTGCGGGTCTTAATGCTGCCCCCCGGATTTACCGCTTCCAGCTTGGCAAATATCTGCGCTCCTCCGGCCGGGGAAGTACGCCGCAAATAAATCATCGGCGTGCGTCCTACCACTTCCAGAACATTATCAACCCATTTTTGCATACTACACCCCAAATTTATTCTTATTTCGGATTACAGACAGCGTCAAACAGCAAATAGATTGACATAGCTCCCGCATCCGGGTGCCCGAGGCCCCGTTCACCTACGTAATGGGCACGTCCTTTGGTAGCAATCATATTTTTAGTGCTTTCAACGCCGGCCTTAGCTGCGTCAGTGGCCGCCAAGCCAGCTTCCGGCAAGGTTCTGCCTGCATTTACAGCTGCGCGGAAAGCTGCGGCCGCAGGCTGCAGAGCATCCACTAGCGTCTTCTCCCCTACCTCAGCCTTACCGCGAGCCTTAACCCCCGCAATCGCCGCTTCCAGCATAACGGCAATGGTTTCAGGGTCCAGTTCCGATGTAGTTCCTGCCGCTTGTCCGGCTTTCATGAAAATAGTTCCGTAAATGGGGCCGGAAGCGCCTCCCACTTTAGATACCAGTGTCATACCGACCTTAGTAATGAGCGGGCCGATATCAGCCGTTTCCAGCGTAGGCAGCACCTCTTTCACAGCCAAAAAGCCACCGCTGATACTTGTCCCGAAATCGGCGTCGCCGATCGCACCATCAAGCTCATTGAGATAATCGCGGTTGGCGATCATGGTATCCGCAATTACGCCGATGGTATTGATAACATCCTGCTTTGTAATCATGATGACCTCCACACGGTCAGTTTTTAAAATTAAAACTGTTTAAAGGCAGGCGTATCTGCCGGCTCATCCAAGAGTTCCTTCAATTCTGCATCCAGCTTGAGCAGAGTTACCGAGCAGCCTGCCATCTCGAGCGAAGTCATATATTCGCCAACATACGTTTTATGAACCTTAATGCCTTTTGCCGCAAGAACCTCGCTCACCTTACGGTTCACAATATAAAGCTCCATCAGCGGCGTCGCACCCAACCCATTGACGAGCACGGCAACTTCGTCACCGGCCTGGTACGGCAGATCGGCAACAATTTTTTCAGTAAGCAGTGCCGTCACATTGTCAGCAGTATCAAGGCAGGTCCGGTTAATGCCAGGCTCGCCATGAATACCCATGCCGATTTCCATTTCATTGTCACCAAGCGAGAAATTAGCCTTGCCGGCAACAGGAACGATGCAGGGGGTAAGAGCCATGCCCATTGACCGGACATTGGCATTGGTCTTTTCGGCGACAGCGGTGACTTCTTCCAGGCTGGCGCCTTGAGCTGCCTTTGCTCCCGCAACTTTATGAACAAATACCGTACCGGCAATTCCCCGGCGGCCTGTTGTCCAGGTGCTATTTTCTACAGCTACATCATCATTGACAATAACACGGGTAACCTTAACGTCCTCAGCTTCAGCCATTTCCGCCGCCATTTCTGAGTTCATCAAGTCGCCGGAGTAGTTTTTGATAACCATCAAAACACCGGCGCCGCTGTCTACCGCTTTCGCCGCTGCGTAAAAATGGTCTGGGGTCGGTGAAGAGAACACATTGCCGGCGCACGCGCCGTCAAGCATGCCTTTACCGATAAAGCCGGCGTGAGCAGGTTCATGTCCACTGCCGCCGCCGCTGATGATGCCGACTTTGCCGGCAACCGGCGCATCGACCCTTACCAGGCAGTTATATTCGTCAACCTTGCGAAGGTATTCAGGATGAGCGGCCACCATTCCGGCCAGCATTTCAGTGACAACTGCTTCAGGCTTGTTGATCAGCTTTTTCATCGGTATCCCCCGCCTATTTTTTCTTTTTGTCGATTTGCAATTCACAGCAATCTTCGCCGGCAGCAAGCAGGCTGTTGAATTTCAGTTCCAGTTCCGGGAAGCAGCTTACTACGCCATAGTCGCCGCAGGAAGCCAGATCGCAGAGATGTTTTACTTCTTCCGGAGAACAGCCCAGCTTCTTCCAGGCTTCCACCAGCGCACAGTGATGGAAACGGTAGGTGCCGGTCTCCTCGCTACATTGTCCTGGCTCCATTTCAAAAGCAAGCGCAGCATTTCGGGTGGCGATGCCATCAAAAAACTCTTTAGGCGTAGTAGCCGTACCGATTTTCTCGCCTTTCATCTGGCCAAACTTAAAGATGGCCTTCTTAGCCACTGCGTCAGCGTCATAACCCATTTCTTTCATGCCTTCCATCAGCAGATAGAACCAGGTAGCGCGGTCCTGAATGGCTAAACGGATAGCCTCGGTGAATTCTCTCTCGGTATATACCGGTTTTTCAGCTTCACATGAACAGCAGCAGTTTTTGTTTTCCATTTGTAAAATCTCTCCTCTTATTTTATATCTTTATAATCTCTAAGACCGTTCAGAAGCCGCCATATACACGTTCAAGGTTCGATGAGCCACCCCGTTCTATAGACTCAACTATGAAACGGATAATCAACATCGATCTCTGAACGGGGCGGATCCGAGGAAGAGAGTGCAGACAGTACCTTTAGGTACGGCAAACGAACTCCCGCAGGACCAACGACGTAGATGGTGGCTTATCAACGGTCGCCTTACTCGCCGAGATAGGCTTTTCTAACCTCATCACTATTCAATAGCACTTCCGCCCTATCTGACTGTACAATCTTGCCTGTCTCCAGTATATATCCCCTATGGGCGATCATCAGTGCCATGCGGGCATTTTGCTCAATCAGCAGTATGGGCATGCCTTGTTTGTTAATTTCCTTAATCAGTGTAAAAATTGTCTCCACCAGCATGGGCGCCAGTCCCAGCGAAGGCTCATCCAGCAGCAGCAGCTTAGGCTTAGACATCAGTGCGCGGCCAATCGCCAGCATCTGCTGCTCACCGCCGCTTAGCGTTCCGGCTTGCTGGGTGCGTCGTTCCCATAGCTTGGGGAAGAGGCCGAATACCTCGTCGTAGGAAGCTTTAATGCCTGCTTTGTCCCTGCGGGTATAGGCTCCCATATCCAGGTTTTCCAGAACAGACATAAAGGGAAATACTTGCCGTCCTTCCGGGACCAGCGAAATACCCTTGACTACAATCTTATCAGCAGATAAGCAGGTGATATCCTCCTCATTGAAAATAACATCACCCTCGTCTGCCGGCAGCAGTCCGGCAATTGTTTTGACGGTTGTTGTCTTACCGGCGCCGTTACTGCCGATTAAGGTCACAATTTCACCGTCGTTTACTTCCAGCGAGACACCTTTAAGGGCATGGATATTGCCGTAATACGTATGAAGATTATCTATTTTAAGCATACTTCTGCCCCCTTGCCCAAGTAGGCTTCGATGACACGCGGGTTGGATTGGATTTCTTTGGGCAGGCCCTCGGCAATCTTGACACCGTGGTCAAGCACTACCACCTTATGGGAAATGTTCATGACCAACTTCATATCATGTTCAATCAGCAGTATGGTTAAACCAGCTTCATTAAGTCTGCCGATAAGCTCCATAAGCTGCCGGGTCTCCTGCGGATTCATACCGGCCGCCGGTTCATCCAGCAGCAGCAGCTGAGGATCGGTCGCTAGCGCGCGGGCAATTTCCAGACGGCGCTGTTCACCATATGCCAGATTGCTCGCCAGTTCGCCGTGTTTGCCGCTGAGTCCTACAACCTCAAGCAGCTCTACCGCCCGCTCGCGGATGGCTTTCTCTTCGGCAGCAGCTGCAGAACCGCGCAGCAGCGCGCCGAACAGGCCGGTTTTAGTCCGGCAATGCCGGCCGATTCGGACGTTATCCAGCACTGTCATCTGTCCAAACAGACGGATATTCTGGAAGGTACGCGTAATCCCTTTTTGCGTTACCAAGTGCGGCTGTGAATTGGTAATCACCTTGTCTCCGAGCAGAATTTCACCATCAGTGACCGGATATACGCCGGTAATGACGTTGAACACCGTTGTTTTACCGGCTCCGTTAGGGCCAATGAGGCCAACAATCTGTTTGTGATCGACGTTTACATCCAACCGGTCAATGGCAGTCAGCCCGCCAAACCGTTTGGTCACACCTTTAATTTGGAGCAGTGCCAACTTTGCCACCTCCTTGCCGCCTGGTACGTGAGCGACTTGATCCCTTATCGCGTCCCTTACCCATAATTCCCTGCGGCCGAACCAGCATGACAATCATCATGATCAGACCAAAGATAATCATACGGTAATCGGACAGTCCCCTCAGCGCCTCCGGCGCAACTGTAAGCACTACAGCACCCAGGATGGAGCCCCAAATACTGCCCATACCGCCCAGTACCACCATCGCTAAGATCGTAATAGACTCGGAAAACGAAAAGGTATGCGGGTCAATAAACGAGGTATAGTGAGCGTAAAAAGCGCCGGCGATGCCCGCGAAGAAAGCTCCCACGGCAAAAGCCAGTACTTTATAGCCCGTTATATCGATACCCATGGTCTTAGCTGCCAAATCGTCTTCCCGGATGGCGATCAAGGCCCGGCCAACACGGGAGTCAATAATCCTGCGCACCGAGAAGATCGTGATCAGCACCAACGCCAGAATCAAATAATAGTAGGGGATGTTAGACGAAAATTCATAACTAAAAATAGTCGGCGAAGGAATTCCCGGCAGCCCCATAGAACCACGGGTCAAATCTGTCCAATTCAACATAATCAGGCGGATAATCTCGCCGAAGCCCAGTGTTGTGATGGCTAAATAGATATCTTTGAGACGCATGGTCGGAATACCCAGCAAGATGCCAAAAAGCGCTGACATAAGTCCGGCCAGCGGCATAGACAGCCAGAAGGAAAAACCCAGCTTCATAACCAGCAGCGCCGACGTATACGCGCCAATCCCGTAAAAAGCCGCCCAACCCAGGCAAAACTGCCCGGTGTAGCCGGTAACCAGATTCAGACTGAGTGTCAGGATCAGAAAAATACCTGACATAATAAGCACGCGGACAATATAATCATCACTGACCACCAAGGGAACAAGGGCAGCAATGACAACCAAAATAATCGCAAGCAATTTTTTTCTTTGTTCGCTCACAGCTGTCACCTACACCTTCCCTTGCAGATCGCGGCCAAAAAGCCCGGAAGGCTTAATCAGCAGCACCAGGATCAAAATAACAAATGCGACCATATCCCGGTAGCCGGAGGATATATAAGCCGCAGTCAGGTTTTCTACAACCCCGAGGATCAGTCCGCCTAAAACAGCGCCTGGGATGCTGGTCAGTCCGCCGAATACCGTGGCGGTAAACGCCTTAAGACCGGCAATAAAACCCATCGTCGGATAAAATGCGTTGTAATACATGCCAATAAGCACACCGGCTGCGCCGCCCAGAGAAGAACCCAGTGCGAACGTAACGGCGATTACCCGGTTAATGTTAACCCCCATCAGGCTGGCGGCGTCTTTGTTCTGCGCAGTCGCCCGAATAGCCTTGCCGATACGTGACCGGTACAAAACCGCCTGAAGCAGGATCATCAGTGCGATAGACACGCCAAATATAAGCAGCTGCGCATTGGAAAGCTGCGCGTTAAAGAAAGGAAAGAATGCAAACTCAAACGAATCGGTGGGCAGGGCTTTTGTATCACTGCCCCACCACAGCATCGCACCGTTCTGAAGTACGACAGACAGACCAAGGGTACATACCATAGGAGCCACATCCGGTGCTTTCCGCAGCGGTTTAAATGCAATGAGTTCAACTAATATACCAATAAGCGCCGAACCGACCATAGCCAGCAGCAGCGCTGGCAAAAAGGATAGTTTAACGCCGGTAATAAGGAAAAACCCCAAAAAAGCACCTACCATGTAAACTTCGCCGTGGGCAAAGTTTACCAGGCCTAATACACCGAAAATCAGCGTAAAGCCGATAGCGATCAGGGAGTAGATACTGCCTTGAGTCAGTCCGTTGATGATTTGCTGCAGAAACATAGCGTCACTCCCTAAAAAAGATCATAACTGACAAAAGATAAACCCTCGCCAGCGGTATATGAATACCGCTGGCGGGGGATTAAGCCCTATGCGGACTATCTATGAGGAATATACTTGCCGTCCTTGACGACCAGACGGGAAAGGGTTTTATTGACGTCTCTATTCTCATCGAAGGTAGTTTTACCGGTAACCCCAGGGAAATCTTTAATCGCGGCCAGGTTATCGCGCAGACTCTTACGGTCGGTTGCACCCTTTTTCAAAGCTTCGATGATCAGGTTGGTTGCGTCGTATGCCTGGGCGGCAAATTGGGTCGGCAGCTTGCCGAACTTAACCTCGTAGCTCTTAACAAAGTCTTGTACGGCCGGATTCGGGTCTTCCGGGAAGAAGGAAACAGTCAGGTAGAGGCCGTCTACCGCAGAACCGCCAAGTTTCAGCAATTCGCTGGAGTAAAGAGCGCCAGTGCCGCACAGATCCACATTGAAGTTAGCCTTTTTAACCTGCTGAGCGAACAGCGCACCATCGGTGTACATCATACCCATATAAATAAGGTCAGGATTCTTTTCTTTGATTTTAGTAATAATCGCGCTGTAATCCTTGCCCTGTTCAGGCAAATACGGCTCAACAGCGACAATCTCAGCACCAAGGGCTTGGGCACGTTTCATGAAATGTTCATGCGCGACAATACCCCAGTCATTTTTGATGTAGACAATGGCAACTTTCTTTTTATTAAGATCCCGTACCGCGTAATCAGCCAAAGCAGGGCCTTCCACTGCCTGGCTGGCGATATTACGGAACATGAAGGTACCCTGTTTGGTAAAGTCAGGATGAGAGGAGGTCGGGGACAGCTGTACCAGTCCACCCTTTTGATAAATAGGCGCGCCAGCAAGAGCTGCGGTACTGGTAAAATCGCCGATTACTGCCATGACGTTGGCGTCAGATACAAACTTCTGGGCGATATTAGCCGCTTCTTTAGGGTCAGCTTTACTGTCGCCGACTACCAGTTTCAGCTTTTTGCCATTTACGCCGCCTTGTGCATTGATTTTTTCAATTGCCAATTCGGCTGCGTTCTTAAATACGTTGCCATACTCGGCATAATCACCGGTCATCGGCGCAGTCAAACCGAGGGTAATCTCTTTAGGCGCGGTAGTCTGGCCGCCACCACATCCCACGGCGAAAACTAAAACTAAGGAGATCGCCAGCAAACTCATGGTTTTTTTGGAAAAAAGCTTTAACATTCGTTAACCTCCTGCTTAATTTTGTTCTATCAAAAGCAGATCAATATCTGTCTTTGACAATAGCTATCCGTTGAGAATTCACTGTGAGCGGGCAAAAGTCCTCTTTTTATACTACACTCTGCAGCGGCTTTTCCAGGATTGCCATTCCGTATTATTCACCTTAACACCTGTTTTTACCTGCCGCTATACCGCTATTACCCGACAAAAAACAACAGCGGTTGTTGCCGGATGACAACGCCGCTGTTGTTTGAAAGTATTATATACTGCATCAATAAGTTTGTCGATGGCAGAAGTTATTTCTTAAGATTGTAGAACCCGCCTAATCCTTTAAATTGTGCCAGTTCGCCCAATTCTTCCTCAATGCGGAGCAATTGGTTATATTTTGCTACGCGGTCGGTTCTGGCCGGTGCGCCGGTTTTAATCTGTCCGGCATTAACTGCGACAGCAATATCGGCAATAGTTGCGTCCTCAGTTTCACCGGAGCGGTGAGAAATGACACAGGTATAACCGGCACGTTTAGCCATTTCAATGGTGTCAAAGGTCTCAGTCAGTGTTCCAATCTGATTGACCTTCACCAGAATGGAGTTAGCAACACCTGAATCGATGCCGCGGCTCAGTCTTTCGGTATTGGTGACAAACAAGTCGTCGCCTACCAGCTGAATTGCTTTGCCGAGACGCTGAGTCAGAAGCGCCCAGCCTTCCCAGTCGTCCTCAGACATGCCGTCTTCAATCGATATGATAGGATATCTGTCCACTAAACCGGCATAGTACTCTACCATTTCTGCCGGGGTTTTAACCTTACCTTCGCCCTCCAAATGGTATTTACCATCTTTAAACAACTCGGTGGCAGCCACGTCCAGCCCAAGTTTAACCTGGTCGCCCGGTTTATAGCCAGCCTTTTCAATAGCGGCTACAATCACCTGCAGCGCCTCTTCATTGGAAGCAAGATTGGGCGCGAAGCCGCCTTCGTCACCGATGGCAGTGCTGAGGCCGCGATCTTTTAATACTTTTTTGAGGCTATGATATATCTCGGCACCCATGCGAAGAGCCTCAGCGAAAGATTCCGCGCCAACAGGCAGAACCATAAACTCCTGGATATCAATATTGTTATCGGCGTGCTTGCCGCCATTGAGGATATTCATCATGGGCAGGGGCAGTTGCTTAGCATTAAAACCACCCAAATATTGGAACAGAGAAACACCAAGCGAATCAGCCGCAGCCTTGGCCACAGCCATGGATACGCCCAGAATGGCATTGGCGCCCAGGTTTGCTTTGTTCGGCGTTCCGTCGAGCTCCAGCATGGCTTGGTCGATACCAATCTGATCCAGCGAGTCAAAACCGATAATTTCGGGCGCGATAATCTCATTGACGTTTTCAACTGCTTTTAGTACGCCCCTGCCCAGATAACGGCCTTTGTCATCATCTCTTAGCTCTACCGCTTCATACATCCCAGTAGACGCGCCTGAAGGCACAGCCGCACGTCCAATCGTTCCATCTTCTAAAATAACATCCACTTCCACGGTTGGATTGCCGCGCGAATCCATGATCTCGCGGGCATATATATCAGTTATTCTTGTCATGGTGTAAATCCTCTCCTTCTATTTTAGCATTAAGCTTTTTCCTGTCATTTCGGCCGGCTGCTTAAGTCCAGCCAGTTCGAGAATGGTAGGCGCGATATCCGCTAAGGTTCCCTGCCTGAGGCGCACGCCGCGGTATTTTTCCGAAACCAGCAGGAAAGGAACCGGGTTGGTGGTATGGGCGGTAAAAGGGTTACCACTGGACATGTCCAGCATCATTTCCGCATTGCCATGGTCGGCTGTCAGGCAGGTAATTCCGCCCCGGTCCCGCATGGCTTCCACCAGGCGGCCCACGCATCCGTCAACTGCCTCTACTGCTTTGATGGCTGCATCCAGCAGACCGGTATGGCCTACCATATCGCAATTGGCATAATTAAGTACAATTAAATCGTATTTTCCTGATTGGATCTCCGCAATCACCCGATCGGTAACCTCTACTGCGCTCATATCGGGTTTTAAATCATAGGTGGCCACTTTCGGCGACGGGATTAGCACCCGTTCTTCCCCGTCAAATGGTTTCTCATCACCGCCATTGAAGAAAAAGGTAACATGTGCATATTTTTCCGTCTCAGCAATACGCAGTTGGGCAAGCCCCTGTTCGGCAAATATCTCGCCCAAGGTATGACCCAGGTACTGTGGTTCATAAGCAACCGGAGCATCAATCGTCTCATCATATTGGGTCATACAAGCGAAATACAGCGGAAAATAGCCATCTTTTCGCTCAAAGCCGGCAAATTCGTGATCGACAAAAGACCGGGTGAGCTGACGTGCACGATCAGGCCGGAAGTTAAAGAAAATCACTCCGTCGCCACTGTGCAGCCTGCCTTCCCCCGGATCGCCAATGACGGTTGGCAGCACAAATTCATCTGTCTCGCCACGTTCATAGGCAGCCTGCACAGCTTTAACGGCGCTGGGTGAGGTGCTTCCCTCTCCATACACCATAGCGGCATAGGCTTTTTCCAGCCGCTCCCACCGTTTATCGCGGTCCATAGCATAATACCGTCCCGCTACTGTTGCGATTTTGCCCAAACCAATCTCACTTATCTGTTTCTCCAGGCAATCTATGTATTCAAGCGCACTGGCAGGCGGCACGTCCCGTCCGTCAAGAAAGACATGAATATATACAGATTCCACCTTGTGCTGTTTAGCCATTTGAATGAGCGCATACAGGTGCGTGATATGACTGTGAACACCGCCGTCCGACAGTAATCCCATCAGATGCAGCGAACTGCCTTCCCGGGCAACCTGCTCCATGGTTTGTGATAAAACCGCATTGCTGAAGAAATCGCCGTCGCGTATCGCTTTGCTAATCCGGGTCAATTCCTGGTAAACAACGCGCCCGGCTCCCATATTCAGGTGTCCGACTTCCGAGTTGCCCATCTGCCCTTCCGGCAGCCCCACCGCTTCACCTGAGCAAGTAAGCGCA
>Ga0366779_1097_pt1 | contig 13543 bp, 12 predicted proteins | sample BONcelN113001E10_FD_207083 | JGI IMG/M metagenome (GOLD analysis project Ga0366779, IMG submission 207083) | Enriched cells from coal bed in the Powder River Basin, Montana, United States - BONCAT cells N11 rep2 HSBNCT.N11.300.1.E10 ... | reverse complement strand
CTTTGAACCGCTTACTCCGGAAGATGTACTAAACATTGTCGATAAGGAACAGCCTGATGGTGTAATTGTTCAATTCGGCGGCCAGACGGCCATTAATCTGGCAGCGCCGCTGCACAAGGCCGGAGTTACCATTCTGGGAACAAGTGTAGAGAATATCGACAAAGCGGAAAACCGGGAAAAATTTGACCAGCTGCTAGAGGAACTGAACATTCCAAGACCGCGCGGCGTCAGCGTAACGGGAGTGAATGAAGCACTGGCGGCAGCCGGTGAGCTGGGCTATCCCTTAATTGTGCGCCCTTCTTATGTGCTTGGCGGAAGAGCTATGGAGATTGTCTACCATGATGACGAATTACTAAGCTATCTTACCGAAGCGGTTCATGCTTCGCCGGAGCATCCGGTGCTCATTGACCGGTATATGGTGGGCCGGGAAGTGGAAGTGGACGCTATCGCCGACGGGCAGGACGTCTTTATCCCGGGGATTATGGAACATATTGAACGGGCCGGCGTTCACTCGGGCGACAGTATCGCCGTCTATCCGCCGCAGCATTTGAGTAAAGAAGTAATTGACACCATTACCGGTTACACTCGCGCTCTGGCGCTGGGGCTTGCCGTGCGCGGCGTTATCAACATTCAGTATGTCGTTGTCAATGATGAGGTTTATGTTCTGGAAGTGAATCCCCGGTCCAGCCGTACCATTCCCTTCCTAAGCAAAGTGACCGGTGTACCGATGGTAAAACTTGCCACCCGCATTGCTCTTGGCGAGACACTGGCTGACATGGGCTGGCCTTCGGGATTGTTACCGGCGAAACCCTATATCGCCGTAAAAGCACCCGTTTTTTCCTTCGCTAAAATGGGACTGGTCGAGATTTCACTTGGACCGGAAATGAAATCCACCGGTGAAGTCATGGGTATTGACGAACAATATGGGGCAGCGCTGTATAAAGCGGTTACCGCGGCGGGCATGAACATTCCTGCAGCCGGGACGGTACTCTTGACAGTTGCTGACCGGGATAAAGAAGAAGCTGGTGAATTGGCACAGCGCTTCGTTCAGTTAGGTTACCGGCTGGCAGCCACATCCGGTACGGCCGAGCATCTTCGCCAGCTTGGGCTGGAGGTAGAACAGGTACACAAAGTACATGAAGAAGGCCGCAACATTGCTGACTATATTAAAGACGGTCATATTCACATGGTGGTCAACACGCTGACACGGGGCAAGCAGCCCGAACGGGATGGCTTCAAAATTCGCCGCGCCGCTGTTGAACATGCCGTACCCTGCCTTACCTCCATTGATACTGCCCAGGAAATGCTCCATGTGCTGGAATTAACAAAAGGTAAGAATCTTGTCAGAGTGAGGGCTTTGCAAGATTATATAAAGGGGGTTAACTAATTGACAGCCAGGTTAGAAACGGTAGTGGTTGTTGCTAATGAATTGATAGCTGCCGGTGTGTACCGGTTAATCATTCGTGCTCCCCGTATGGCTGATGCCGCCCAGCCGGGACAATTTGTCCACTTGAAAGTAAATAATCTGACAGCACCGCTCTTAAGAAGGCCCATCAGCATTGCTGATACCAATCGTGGAGCCGGCACAATTGATTTGATATACCGTATTGTAGGCAGTGGTACGGCTTTCCTCTCGGGTGTTCCCGTTGGTGAGCAGCTTGACTGCCTGGGGCCGCTGGGACAGGGGTTTACGCTCCAGTGCGAGCGGCCGCTCCTGGTAGGCGGCGGTATGGGCCTGGCACCATTAGTGTATCTTGCCAAAGCACTATGTCCCAAACCCATCACCGTACTGATGGGAGGGCGGACCAAGGATGAATTATTCTGGGAAGATGTTTTCGCTCCCGTGTGTGATCAACTGCAGCTAACAACAGATGACGGTTCGACAGGTACCAAGGGGTTTACTGTCGATGTATTGCCTGAACTTATCAAGCAAGGGAATTTCGATACAATCTTTACCTGCGGTCCCCGACCCATGATGGAACAAGTAGCAAAAATAGCAAGTCAATACGGCCTCGCTTGTCAGGTATCGCTGGAAGAATACATGGCCTGTGGGCTGGGCGGCTGCCTGGCGTGCAGTTGTGCCGGAACGGACGGAAGACGGCGTAAAGTATGTACAGAAGGGCCTGTCTTTCAGGCAAGGGAGGTATTTGGGTGATGCTTGCTGTTACAGTTGCTGGAATACCCATGAAAACCCCCGTTATTGCTGCATCAGGCACCTTCGGTTTTGGACTGGAATACAAAGATTTTATTAATCTGAATGAAATTGGTGCCATCGCCGTTAAAGGACTGACACTGGAGCCACGCAGCGGCAATCAGGGCAGGCGCATTGCCGAAACTCCATCGGGTATGCTCAACTCCATCGGGCTGGAGAATCCCGGTGTAGACGCTTTTGTAAAAACGATCCTGCCCCAAATTAACCGGTATGACGTTCCGGTAATTGCCAATATCTCGGGCAACACGGTGGAAGAATATGCCTTAATGGCCAAAAAACTGACTGTTGCCGGTGTGGCAGGTCTGGAAGTTAATATTTCCTGTCCCAATGTGAAAAACGGCTGCTTAGCCTTTGGTGTAGATCCTGAAAGCGCAGCCACCGTAACAGCGGTGGTGAAAAGCAATACGACACTACCTGTTATTGTCAAACTTTCGCCTAATGTAACCGATATTGCCACTATGGCCAAAGCTGTCGAAGCTGCAGGGGCAGATGCAATTTCCCTGATTAATACGCTGATGGGCATGGCTGTCGATATTCACTCGTGGCGACCGGTATTGGGCAATGTTGTAGGCGGGCTTTCCGGTCCGGCTGTAAAACCTGTCGCTCTTAGAATGGTCTGGCAGGTGGCACAGGCCGTTTCCGTACCGGTCATTGGCATGGGCGGCATCATGACAGCCGAAGATGCCCTCGAATTTATGCTGGCCGGCGCAGCAGCCATTTCCGTTGGCACCGCCAATCTGGTGAATCCCCGGGCGGCAGCTGATATTGCTCAGGGGATGGCAGACTATTTGCAAAAAAGAAAATTGCAGCATATCAATGAGCTAGTGGGAAAAATTAAAATAGGATAATCAATACAAAAAGCTTTGAAAAGCCCCAGATGCCAGGTGTCCTGCGTACGCGAGCCAGATAGTACCAATGAGTACGGCAAGCAAGCGTACCAAAAGGACAACCATGCAGATGGGGCTTTTCAATCGTTAACTCGCATAACTGACCCGAAAACTGGCAACAATGAGAATGTATATACTTTGTTAGTTGAGGGTGAGAAAATGCGTACTGCTAGATATGGCTTACTGTTACTTCCTGCATTGGTATTGGCAGCACTTATTTTATCCAAAGGTTATAGTACTACTGCTACCACAGTGACCGCAGAGCCGCTGATCGTTGCGATGGAGGCAACGGGCGCCAAAGTTGAGCAAATAACGTTGCATGGCTGGGCTATTTTACCCTGGAAAGACGGTTCGGAGGAGCAGTTGATTTCCCTGGTTCGCACTGGAATGAGCCAATTAAACATTCCGCTGGAAGAGGTAACCATTAGCAGCAGTTCTTCTGAGCGGCACCGTCTGATGCGGGCAGATGTGACAAGAGAACACTTTCGTGGGGCTGTTATTGCTCAGGTTCTCTATCCTTCGCAAGCAAATAAGCAGCCTGAGGTATATTTGGTTGTCAACATCGAAGCGGCTGCTGATCAGGCTACAAATAGCTGGGAAGAAAAAATCAGAGAAATTATTACTGCTAATAACGGTTCTCCTCGTATATCTACTTGCCTGGTAGGCTGGATTGGTGGTAGACTAGATGATGGACAATACCATATCCGGCTTAATCATGCCTTTTCCGCTATTAATGCCTCTGTGCAAGATACGGTTAGCGACGTACGCTATCTCAGCATGAGCGGCTATTCCCCGTTAGTAGCGGATAGCCTTCATGTAAACGGTAAAGAAATGAACGTGAACATGGCGGTACGCTACAGTCTCACAGACGATCGCACTTATTTTCTTATTGGTTCGCCGGTTATTACGCAGGAATATTGATAATAGTAAGCTAAGCTTAGGCTGCGAAATTGATTAGCAGCCAGTCTTTGGGAGGAACCGTCTTTGGAAAAATTAATTATTACTGGGGGAAAAAGGCTGACAGGCACTGTTAAAGTAAGCGGTGCAAAAAATGCCGTGTTGCCAATTATTGCGGCGGCATTACTAGGGTCTACGCCAAGCAGACTGCTGGAAGCTCCCAATTTGGAAGATGTACGTACAATATCAGAAGTAATTGAGCATTTGGGTGTATCTGTCGGTTATGATGAGGATGCCCTGGTGATTGATAGTACCAATATAACCAGCTGCGAAGCACCCTATGAGCTGGTACGCAAAATGCGGGCCTCCTTTCTTGTTATGGGTCCGCTGCTTGCCCGGCGCGGCAGAGCCAAGATTTCCTTGCCTGGCGGCTGTGCTATTGGTACCCGTCCGATTGATCTGCATTTAAAAGGCTTTGAAGCGTTAGGTGCCCAAATTGAGTTAGGACATGGCTATGTGGAAGCCCGTGCTCCCCAGGGACTTACGGGAGCAAGAATCTATCTGGATTTCCCCAGCGTTGGGGCAACGGAAAATATTCTCATGGCAGCCTCCATGGCTAAAGGACAGACCATCCTGGAGAATCCTGCTGAAGAGCCTGAAATTGTCGATCTGGCCAACTTTTTAAATGCCATGGGTGCTCGCATTCGCGGCGCCGGTACCAACGTAATCCGTATTGAAGGAGCCAGTGAACTGCGCGGCTGTACTCATACCGTCATTCCAGACCGGATTGAAGCAGGTACTTATATGGTGGCGGCAGCTATGACTGATGGCGATGTTTATATCGAGAACGCCTTAACGGAACATCTGAAACCGGTCGTGGCCAAGCTGAAGGAAGCAGGCGTAAAAATTGAAGAAGATACCGATGGCGTACGGGTGACTGGCATAGGAAATTTACGGTCTGTCGATATCAAAACACTGCCTTATCCTGGTTTTCCAACAGATATGCAAGCCCAATTTATGGCACTTACCACTATAGCCCGCGGCACAAGCGTTGTTACCGAAACTGTTTTCGAAAACCGTTTCATGCATGTGGACGAGCTAAAACGGATGGGAGCAAACATTAAGATTGAAGGACGCAGTGCAGTGGTAGAAGGAGTGAACCGCCTGCTGGGCTGTCCGGTCAAAGCTACCGACCTTCGGGCCGGAGCTGCTTTGGTACTAGCCGGGCTGGTTGCAGAAGGACAAACTGAAATCGGTTATCTCCATCATATTGACCGGGGCTATGATAACCTGGTTGCCAAGCTGCAAGGTTTGGGAGCAAACATTATTCGAGTCAAGTAAGCTGAAATTATAAATAAGCAAACAGGAACAGTGCGCTGTTCCTGTTTTTATTTTGTTTTGTTCTTCTGCCAAGGGGACGGTTCCACTGACACAACCGGTGTGTCAGTGGAACCGTCCCCTTGGCAATTTGAATAGCTTGTTTAGGTGGCATAAACAAGCCGTTATTTGCATACACATGTACCAATTATAAAGGAGGGGCAGGCGTGAGGCAGGTAACGGTACTTTCAATAGTGCTTGTGATACTTATCGTTATTGTTATTCCATCGTTGGTTGTACGCAGTTTAGGACCTTCGGGAACGGGGAAGGAGATGCGTAATGTGAAAGTACATAAAGGTGAAGATATACCGATCAAGGTCTATATGCATGAAACCAATCAAGTTGTTGAAATGAGTCTGGAAGAGTATGTAAAAGGGGTAATTGCTGCCGAGATGCCTGCTGAATTTGATGTGGAAGCCTTAAAAGCGCAGGCTGTTGCAGCCCGGACTTACGCAGTAAAAAATATGGTTTTTTTTGGGGGGCCCGGGTTGGCTAGTCATCCAGGAGCAGACGTCAGTACCGATCATCGCGAAAGTCAGGCCTGGACAAGTGAACCTCAGGCAAGACAGCGCTGGGGCCCTTTTAAGAGTGATGATTACTGGAAAAAAATCAATCAGGCCGTAGAAGATACAAAAGGATTGATTCTAACTTATGGCGGCGAACCGATTAACGCGGTCTTTCATTCTACCAGTGGTGGCCAGACTGCCAGTGCCAGGGAAGTATGGGGCTTTGATTATCCTTACTTGCAAAGTGTTGCCTGTCAGTGGGATCAAAAGTCTCCTCGCTATCAGGATACGAAAGAATGGGCGTTAAGCGATCTGGAAAGCCGTTTAGGGGCTGATGCCGGTGTGATGGCAGCAGTGCAAAACGGCAGCAGCGCCGTAGCACAAATTATTGACCATACTGCTTCGGGACGAGTTGCGAAAGTGCGTGTCGGCAACAAAACTTTTACCGGTGCGGAAATACGGGAGAAATTAGATTTGCGGTCAACAGATTTTTCGCTAGAACTTAAGGGTGACAAAATGGTTTTTAAAACGACAGGCTATGGCCATGGTGTGGGCCTATGCCAGTATGGCGCGAATGGCATGGCTAAAGAAGGCCGCGATTTCCGGCAGATATTAACCTACTATTATACCGGGGTGGCCCTCAAGAATATCCATGGAACTTGAGAGGAATATGTACTTTTGTCTTGACATAAAAGTACCAAAAAGTCAAGACCCGTACGGAAATCGCCTTGTAAGCAGACCTCCCTTGCTAAAATTCCGGAAACTCGCTGCGCTCAGACAGTCGGAATTTCTTTACGCAAGGAAGGTCTGCTTACACCCTGCGGGACGGCAATTTCCGTAAAGGTCGAAGGTGCGAAAACAAGGAACGGAAGAAGTGGGAAACTCCGTCTTCCTCGTTCCGCTTACTCCGTTCCCCGTTCTTCTCGGCCATTTCTGAAAAAAGACGATCCGAAGGATGGAAGTACCGCCAGCTTACGTTAAGAAATCCGTTTGTTTGAGCGAAGCGAGTTTCACGGATTTTAGTAAGGTGGCGGTATTTCCAAGTCTTTTTGCAAGACAAGGCCTAGACTTTTTGCTGTTTTTGTGGCAATGACAAAAGTAGGAACTAAGTCGTTTATGCTTGGAAATTTATGGGCATACTAGGTAGCGAGGTGATGTTTATGCCTGGCAGACCAGGGCCCTTTAGTAATTTGACTCGCTTTCCCAAGCTCACCACCCTGCGCACATATTTTCGCCGCCAGACTCTCGGGCAAGTGGGAATTAAACCGGGTTTAGTAAATTTTCTTTATCAGTTTACCCATCGGATAAATGAAGTAAAACGGATCAGTAAGCCCGTATATGCTGCTGCAGTGTTACTGCTATTATCGGCGGGTCTTGCATTTACAGTAGTTTCCGGCATTAGCCAACAAATAAGGCCCTTGCCGCCGCTTGCTGCCCATCAGCAGCCTCTCGACCAGACGGTACAAACTGAACCGCCGGTGCCACCTGCTCAGGTAACACAGGCGGTGCCAGCACCAGTGGCAGTGACTACTCCTATGCCTATGCCGGAGGCTGCCCGAACGGCTGAACAGCCATCAATAGCGCCTGTTGTACCGGCAGCCGAAGTAGCTCTGCAGCAAGAAAAAAGACGTCAGCCGCTGGCAGGGGAGATTGTTGCCGGCTTTGGCTGGCAACATCATGCTGTTTATCAGGACTGGCGATTTCATACAGGCATTGATATTGCCGCTACACCTGGTCAGCCCGTGCGTGCCGCTGCCGGTGGCCGTGTTGCAAGTGTGGCCGCCGATAAGCAATTCGGACTAATGCTTGTAGTGGAAAGCGGCAGCCATACTCTGTATTATGGCTCGCTGTCGTCAGCTGCCGTTAAAGCCGGTCAGACTGTTCATACCGGTGATGTTATCGGTGTAGCCGGTGAATGTTCGAGTGAGCCTTTTACCCATCTTCATTTTGCCGTAAAAGCACAAGACAATTATATTGACCCTCAGGAATTTTTAAAATAATGAAATATTTACTCTCAAATGCGTACTGCTAGTACGCATTTTTTATTGCCTATTCTTCTTCGCAAAGCCTTAAAACTCCAGCCTTTCTTCTAACGCAAATGCAACCGGTGCTTTATCGGACGCAGCCTAAAAAGGCACGCATTTTTTGTTTTTGTCCGCATATACATGGTAGCAAGACAAAAAGGGCGAGGGGGAACGGGGAAGAATGAAAGACTATATCCGCAAGCGGGTATTGGACATTTGCAACCATATTTTGGAAAGCAAACATACCGTCAGACAGGCAGCTACCGTATTCGGCGTCAGCAAAAGTACCGTACACAAAGATATGATTGAACGACTTCCCACCATCAACAAAAGGCTAGCGCAAAGAGTGCGTCATGTACTGGAATTGAACAAAGCGGAACGGCACATTCGCGGTGGCGAAGCAACTCGCAAAAAGTATAAAGATACAAAAGAAAATGAAGAAGAATAAAGGACTTTTATTAAGCATGTAGAATTTACAATTAGTTATAATTGGCTCTATAGCCTTCTTTATGCTGCTTTGAAAATGATGGTTTTCTTGCATCATATAGGGCTGTTTTTTCTGAAGGCTAATAGGACAAGCTAGTGCGTTTTGAAAGGGGATTCAACATGTTTGGTTCGATGGATATCGGGGTCGATTTAGGAACTGCGAACGTTTTAGTATACATAAAAGGGAAAGGTATTGTTCTTCGGGAACCGTCCGTTGTCGCTATTGACCGGGACAGCAACCGCATTCTGGCTATTGGTGAAGAAGCACGGCGCATGTTGGGCCGGACTCCCGGTAATATCATTGCCATCCGCCCGTTGCGGGAGGGTGTCATTGCTGATTATGATACAACCGAAAGTATGCTGCGCCATTTTATTCAAAAAGTGGCTGGAAAAAATTTCTTTTTTAAACCTCGTATTATGGTATGCATTCCTTCGGGGGTGACCACAGTTGAGAAAAGGGCGGTACTGGAAGCGGCTATGCAAGCCGGTGCCAGAAAAACCTTCCTCATTGAAGAGCCGCTGGCGGCTGCTTTAGGAGCTGGTCTGGTCATTTCCGAAGCCTGCGGGTCCATGGTTGTTGATATTGGCGGCGGCACTACTGACGTAGCCGTTTTAAGCCTGGGAGGTATTGTTGTCAGCGAATCGTTACGTATTGGCGGCGACAAATTCGATGAAGCCCTTGTCCGGTATGTCAAGAAGGAACACAATGTCCTGATTGGCGAACGGACAGCGGAAGAAATTAAGATTACCGTTGGTACCGCTTTTCCCACTGGCCGTAATGAAACAATGGAGATTCGCGGGCGCGACTTGGTGTCAGGTCTGCCGAAAACAGTGCGCATAACCTCAACAGAAACCAGAGAAGCCTTGGCAGAACCAATTTCGCTAATCGTAGATTGCGTTAAATCCGTATTGGAAAAGACTCCGCCTGAACTGGCTGCCGATATTGTTGACCGGGGAATTGTGATGACCGGCGGCGGCTCCCTTATTCACGGTCTTGACCGTTTAATCAATCAGGAAACCGGCATTCCTACCTATTTGGCTGAAGATCCGCTTTCCTGCGTTGCACTTGGCACCGGTAAGGCTCTTGATGCTATGGAAATGCTGCAAGACTCGCTGACTACTTTGAAAAAAGGCAGTATTGCCGGCTAGTCTACAGTCTTATAAAAATCTGCTAAATGAGGGGTTACATATGATCAGAGGCATTTACACGGCTGCATCGGGGATGCTGGCCGAGTCGATTCGTACCGATACCATTGCTAACAACCTGGCTAATGTAAACACAGCAGGTTATAAAAAAGATGTAGCTGTTACCAAAGACTTTGCCAGCATGCTCATATACCGTATTAATGACGGTGCTGCTGCTCCGTCTATCGGGACCCTGGGTGTTGGAACAATGGTAGATGAAATTGCCACTATCCATTCTATGGGGATGATGCGTCAGACCGGTAATGCACTCGATTTGGCGATTGATGGAAACGGTTATTTTGCTGTTCAAACACCTGCTGGAATACGGTACACGAAGAATGGTACTTTTGCTAAAAACGATCAAGGTCAGCTGGTTACACAAGATGGCTACCAGGTCCTGGGGCAAAATGGGCCTATTACCGTTACTAATACGGCCGCTAATCTTACCGTGTCGCCTGATGGAAGGGTGATGCTTGACGGTGTTCAAGCGGGCCAGCTCAATATTGTTGAATTTGCCGATGAAAAACAACTGTTAAAAGAGGGGTCTAGCTTATATAATGCTAACGGTGCCCAGACAAGCCCTTCCACTAGCCGGGTCGAACAAGGCATGTTGGAACAATCCAATGTCAATGTAGTAGCTGAAATGGTCAATCTTATTTCCGGGTACCGGGCTTATGAAGTAAATGCCAAAACGGTACAGGCTCATGATCAGTTGTTGGATAAGGCAGTAAACGAAGTCGGCAAAGTTTAGTAGGGACGGCCGCCGATAAGGCCCCATCTGCGTTGTTGCCGGCCATGTCGAAATCCTCAACGTACCAACACGTACGCCTCCGGTTTCGACATGGCCGGCGCCTAGCAGCTGGAGCCTTCTCGACGGCCTGAGCTTGGCGGCAGTGGAGACGAGGAGGACGACGGGTTCGTGGCCTTTGAGTGGTGAATGGCTCCCCTGCGGGGTGCACAGCTGGACAGGGCCAACGGTGCTCTGGCGCAATTGTCATTGCGAGGAGCATAGCGACGCGGCAATCTCATCTTTAGCTTCCTAGCCTGGACCTTCTTGCTGCACACAGTTACATAATAACCGGGACTTACATCCTGTTTTTCTTTTTTTACTTAATTTCTGCGATTAATATCACGATAACAATAGTGTATAGGGCTGGACTTTTGAGAGGCCCAAGGGCTGCTGACCGACAGAGGCAGTCTTAAACAAAGAGGGGGAAAATAACTGTATGATGCGTGCATTATGGACTGCTGGGTCAGGTATGGTTGCTCAGCAAGGCAATATCGACAATATTTCCAATAACCTGGCCAACGTCAATACCACTGGTTTTAAAAAGACCCGCCTGGATTTTCAGGATCTGATGTATCAAACTATTCGTCAGGCCGGCGCAACGTCCAGTCAGGATACGCAAATTCCTACAGGCTTACAAATGGGACACGGCGTTCGTCAAGTGGCAACGCAGAAGATTTATACCCAGGGCAGCTTCCAGTCTACCGGGAATTCACTTGATGTGGCGATTGAAGGGGATGGATTTTTCCAAATTACCATGCCTGACGGTACTGTATCGTATACACGTGACGGTTCCTTTAAAAAGGATTCCCAAGGCCGTATCTGCACTTCTGACGGCTATCTCTTGGAGCCGCAGATTACTGTTCCCCAGGAAGCTACTGACTTTACCATCTCTTCAGAAGGTCTGGTAACAGCCACTACTGCTGCAGGTCAGCAGGATCTGGGAGAAATCACCCTGGCCCGTTTTATCAATCCCTCCGGTTTGGAAAATCTGGGGCGTAACTTACTGAAAGAAACAGAGGCATCAGGAGTTCCTGTTGTTACCAATCCGGGTACGGATGGCGCAGGGACACTTACCCAGAAATATCTGGAAATGTCCAATGTATCAGTAGTAGATGAAATGGTGAATATGATTGTTGCCCAGAGGGCTTACGAGACAAACTCCAAAGCAATTACGACAGCAGATGAAATGCTCGGACAGGCTGCCAACCTGAAACGATAAGAATAGGTGAAACGATGAAAAAGCTGTGGCTGGCGTTCTTTTTTATCCTGTGTTTCGCTGTCCCCGCTTTTGCCGGACCGCTTACTATTGCTATTAATGACAAGGCTATAGTGAAAGGCCCTTATATTACATTAGGCGAGATCGCTAACATTTCAGGCGAAGAGCCGGAGCGTATAGAGCAATTGGCCGGTCTGCGGCTGGGCAATGCTCCATCACCTGGCGGCACTGCGGTATTAACGCAGGAGTTGTTGGGCATGCGTTTGAATGCAACGGGAGCGGATTTTAACGGTGTAGTCTGGCAAACGGCCCGGAATGTTACCATAACGACCGCCTCACAAGTTGTCAATGGTCAGTATTTGACTGATATGGCCCGCCAGGCTGTTTTCGGAAAACTGGCAGAAGTTAATGGTGAGCTTACCATTACTCCGGCGGTTATACCGGCTGATGTGCCTGTTCCGCTTGGCACAGTCCAGGTCGTTGCTAGCATACCTGGCGGAGTTCGCTTTACTGGGTTTACTACTGCCTATGCTACCATCTTTGTTGACGGGCAGCGGTATAGTTCAGTGCCGGTAAGACTGGAAGTCAAACTATACCAACAAGTTGTTGTGGCTGCACGGGCCATTAGCGGCCGTGAAGTACTTACTTCCGATAGCATCCGGCTGGAACGGGCCGACACCGGCCATCTTGCAGCAGGGTACATAACAGACAGTAATCAGGCTATTGGTCTTGCAAGCCGTCGCTTAATCATGCAGGGTACCGTCATTACCAGTCAATTGCTGGATAAACCGGTCCTGATTACGCGGGGCAGTGCGGTAACCATCATCGCCCGCATGGGTGATATTGAAGTGACGGTTAATGGGCAGGCGTTGCAGGATGGTGCCAAAGATCAGCTCATTCGGGTACAAAATATAGCCTCCCGTCGTATTATCGCCGCCAGAGTGGTGGACAACTCTACTGTACTGGTTGGAACATATAATGGAAAGTGAAGGTGACCCTCATGAATAACCTGATAAATAGACTAGGTTGTCTTGTGTTGGGTTTAGGTCTGGTATTATTAATTACCGCTAATCCTGTGGCAGCTCAGTCGTTGTGGAGTGATACTGCTTCAGCTACCAGTTTGTTTGCTGATCATAAAGCCCGTGCGGTGGGCGATGTTGTTACTATCATTATTAATGAGAGTTCCAGTGCCACTCGCAGCGGCAATGCAACCAATACGAAATCCTCCAGCACAGACATGAATGCCGGCGTGGGGATATTCAAGTGGATTGGAGAGGCTAGTGCCGGTCAAGCGGATAGCTTTAAAGCAAATGGTTCTCTTTCCAATACCAATAAAGTAAGTGCCAAATTAACCACGACGGTAACGGAAATTAAGCCAAACGGCAATATGGTTATCACCGGGACACAAAACATCAATCAAAACGGTGAAGAGCAAAAGATCATCGTCTCCGGTGTCATACGCCCTGAAGATCTAATGGCTGACAATACCGTTCTTTCCAGCTATGTTGCAGATGCGCAAATCCGCATTGATGGCAAAGGTCCTATTGCCGGCAAACAGCGGCAAGGTATTTTGAGCCAGATCTTTAACTTCTTGTTTTAACGCTTGCAGCCACCTACCTTACCTCAAAAGTTAGCGCGGAGGATATATGAAAAAGAGTTTAACTTTCCTATTTGTTTGCAGCTTGTTGATTGGAATGACGGTAACAGCTTTTGCCGGACCCATTGCAGCCAGTAGCCGCATTAAAGATGTGGCTAAAGTACAAGGGGTGCGCAATAACCAGCTTATTGGCTATGGTCTAGTAGTTGGCTTGGCTGGCAGCGGTGATTCCAATAAAATGGTATTTACCAACCAGGCTTTTTCTAATATGTTGAAAGCCTTCGGTCTTACTGTTAATTCGCCTTCAATGCAGCTTAAAAATGTAGCTGCAGTTATGGTTACTGCTCAATTGCCTCCTTTTGTTAA
>Ga0366779_1096_pt1 | contig 13559 bp, 10 predicted proteins | sample BONcelN113001E10_FD_207083 | JGI IMG/M metagenome (GOLD analysis project Ga0366779, IMG submission 207083) | Enriched cells from coal bed in the Powder River Basin, Montana, United States - BONCAT cells N11 rep2 HSBNCT.N11.300.1.E10 ... | reverse complement strand
CATGGCCTGCTTGCCGCGACCGCCACGCTTTTGAGCCCGATATTCAGACACCGGCTGCGACTTCATGTAACCGGTATGCGACAAGGTCACCACCATATCCTGCGGCGTGATCAAGTCTTCGGTTTCAAGATCGGTTGCATTAAGCTCAATGCGGGAGCGCCGCACATCCTTGCTGCCTTCGCCATATTCATTTACTGCCAGGTTCAGCTCATCGGTGATGATGATGGTTACGCGTTCCGGCTTGGACAGAATGTCCAGCAAGTCGGCGATTTGCGCCATCACATCCTTGTACTCATTGACGATCTTGTCCTGCTCCAGGCCGGTCAGGCGTTGCAGACGCATCTGCAGAATTTCCTGCGCCTGATCGTCTGACAGCTTGTACAAGCCGTCTTTCTGAATGCCATAGTGTTTCGGTAAATTTTCTGGCCGGAACGCCTCGACGCCGCCGGTGTTTTCCGCTCCGGTGCGCGCCAGCATTTCGCGTACTACCGAAGAATCCCAAGGACGCGACATCAATTCCAGCTTTGCGATCGGCGGCGTTGGCGCAGCCTTGATGATGGCAATGAAATCGTCAATATTTGCCAGCGCAACAGCCAGCCCTTCCAGCACGTGCCCGCGTTCGCGCGCACGGCGCAATTCGAACACGGTGCGGCGTGTAATGACTTCGCGCCGATGCGACAGGAAACACTGCAGCATTTCCTTCAAATTCAGCAGCTTCGGCTGGCCGTTCACCAGCGCCACCATATTCATGCCGAAGGTGTCTTGCAACTGGGTCTGCTTGTACAGATTGTTTAGCACAACTTCCGGCACTTCGCCGCGCTTCAATTCGATCACTACCCGCATGCCGGATTTATCGGATTCGTCGCGGATATCGGAAATACCTTCGAGTTTCTTGTCACGCACATGCTCGGCGATGCGCTCGAGAAGAGACTTTTTGTTTACCTGGTACGGCAACTCATCGATGATGAGTGCGGTGCGCCCTTCCTTGCCGAATTCCTCGAAATGCGTCTTGGCGCGCATCACGACCCGGCCGCGCCCCGTACGATAACCGTCGCGCACGCCGGACACGCCGTAAATAATGCCGGCAGTCGGAAAATCCGGCGCAGGGATGATCTCTATGAGCTCATCAATGGTGCAATCGGCATTGCGCAGCAAGTACAAGGCGCCGTTGATGACTTCGGTAATATTGTGCGGCGGGATGTTGGTTGCCATTCCGACAGCGATCCCGGAAGAACCGTTGATCAACAGATTCGGAATTTTGGTTGGCAATACCGACGGCTCTTTTTCCTTGCCGTCATAATTGGGTACGAAATCAACGGTATCTTTGTCGATATCGGCCAGAAGTTCATTGGCTATCTTATCCAGACGACATTCGGTGTAACGCATCGCGGCGGCATTATCGCCATCGACCGAACCGAAATTACCCTGTCCGTCAACCAGCGTGTAACGCAGCGAGAAGTCCTGGGCCATCCGTACCAGCGTATCGTAAATTGACTGATCGCCATGCGGGTGAAATTTACCCATTACTTCACCGACTACCCGCGCGCACTTGACATAAGGGCGGTTCCAGACGTTGTTCATTTCATGCATGGCAAACAGTACGCGGCGATGTACGGGCTTCAAGCCGTCGCGCACATCGGGCAACGCACGTCCGACGATCACGCTCATCGCGTAATCGAGATAACTTTTGCGCATCTCTTCTTCAAGGGAAATCGGAATTGTTTCTTTGGCGAACTGATCCATTGGCTATTCGGCTGGTTTTTGACTGGGTTAACATGTGATGCCCATTTTTAGGGCATTGCGACAACAACTGGCGCAGCTTGAAGTTGAAGCTTGTAAACAGGTGATTTTAGCATGTGCGGTTTTCTCATGGCTTTTAAGGCTTTTAAGAAACTTGGCGTGGCCGCACCATATTTTCCTGAAAATACGGCCTTTCGCCATTAAATATGCTTAAATACCGCCGAATGTTGAAACCTGAATCAATGCGATTGAATAAGTATTCATACACTTATTGAAGTAACAACGACTCGATTGCTGCTTTTTAGGTTTGAATACATATTCGATCGAAGTAATCGCAAAAAGGAAGCAGCATGTTCATCAAACTGGCCCTGGGCCTTGCGATTGGCTCAGCAGTTATTAGCGCGAGCGCCCAGACTACCGACATTAAAGCCCAAGCGCCCCACAGTGCATATTTGCAAGATAGCAATGGAACAGTGGCGCGCAGCGCCTACGGTCTTTGCTGGCGCACCGGCCATTGGCTCCCCGCAGATGCAGTGCTCGGATGCGACGGCGAACTGAGCCTCCCGATTGCGAAACCGACCGCCCCTGCCCTTGTCGTACCGCACACACCGGTAGTAGATTCTGCAACACCAATAGAGCCCGACCGCTGCAACTTCACGGTAACACTGGAAAATGACCAGACCTTCCAATTTAATAGCGCCGCTCTCAGCAAAGCTGCAAGAGAACTGGTCGATCGGGACCTGCTGCCACGGCTTGCATACTGCGCCGCTATTGAATCGATACGCATCACGGGCCATACCGATTTACTCGGCGCAGAGAAATACAATCACCGGCTATCCGAAAAACGTGCTGCGAACCTGGTTGACTATCTAAAAAGCAAAAATATCAATTCTGCCATCAGCGCCACAGGAGCCGGAGCCACTGAACCCGTAATAACCTGCGACAAAAAATTGCCTCGTGAAAAATTTATCGAGTGTCTAGCGCCTAATCGCCGAGTAACCATCCAAGTTAAAGGAAAGGCGATTAAATAGGGATTAGCCCATCCAAAAAAAATGTCTTTTAATCATGCAATTTATTCAACTAGCCAGTTGGAAATTTGAATATTTTATCGTTGTGAAATCGCAACGACTAACCAAAAATACACTAAATTCAATTTAACAAACAAAGCGATTAAGTGAAGGCTATGGCAAAATGAAAACCGGACTATTGCATATGGTTAATTTACAACTGTGATAACCTGTTGTAAGTAGTAATTCAATTTTAGATGTTGTAAATTTGTAGCGCAGTTTATCTGCGGATATCTCACTCGAGAGGAAAAAATATGAAAAAATTAGTAAAACTCGTCTTCGCTGCGTCCGCAGTCCTGTCCATTTCCGCATCTGCACAAAGCATGCAAGACATTCAGGCTAAAACACCAAATAGCGCTTATGTGCAAGACAGCCGCGGCGTAATTGCACGCAACCCATTCGGTTTGTGCTGGCATACCGGGTATTGGACTCCTGCTGATTCAGTTGCTGGTTGTGACGGCGAAATCGTCCAAGCTGCAGCCCCAGTCGCCGCTGCTCCAGTTGCTCCTGCTCCTGCCGTCGTCGCAGCAGCACCAACATCGGAAAAAGTTACTTTTGCAGCAGACGCATTCTTTGATTTTGACAAGTCGGTCCTGAAAGCTGACGGCAAAGCAAAATTGGATGATCTGGTTTCGAAATTGGGCGGCATCAATCTGGAAGTTATCATTGCCGTTGGCCACACAGACTCTATCGGATCTGATGCTTACAACCAGAAACTGTCGATTCGTCGCGCTGAAGCAGTCAAAGCTTATCTGGTTTCCAAAGGTATCGAAACCAATCGCGTATACACTGAAGGTAAAGGCGAAAAACAACCTGTTGCCAGCAATAAAAATGCTGCAGGTCGCGCTAAAAACCGTCGCGTAGAAATCGAAGTTGTTGGTACACGTAGCAAGTAATCTGTTTTGCTCAATCAAAGCCCCGCAAATGCGGGGTTTTTTTATGATTTAGGCACTTAAAACCTGCCCGATTTATTCTCCAAGCCCTGCGCAAAAACACATTTACAGCTATCATGTTGGCTATGAACGCAGACCCTCTTGAACTAAAAAAATTTAGTGACCTCGCTCACCGCTGGTGGGATCCAAGCTCGGAATTTCGTCCCCTCCATGCAATTAATCCGCTTCGTTTGGAATGGATTAATAGTTGCGCACCGCTGTCAGGAAAAACCGTTGTCGATATAGGTTGTGGCGGCGGCATCCTGTCAGAGTCAATGGCAAATAAAGGCGCCCATGTGACGGGGATTGATTTATCGGAAAAGGCTCTTAAGGTTGCCGACTTACATAGTCTGGAGTCTGGCGTTAAGGTGCAATACGAATTAATTGCTGCGGAAGACTTGGCAATAAGAGAGCCTGGCAAATATGACGTTGTAACATGCATGGAAATGCTGGAACACGTACCAGACCCGGCCTCAATCGTTCGGGCCTGCGCTACCTTGGTAAAACCCGGCGGTCACGTATTTTTTTCCACGCTCAATCGTAATCTGAAATCCTATCTGTTCGCAGTTATCGGAGCAGAGTATCTGCTGCATCTGTTACCGAAAGGGACACATGAGTATGCAAAATTCATTACCCCCGCAGAGCTTTCGCAGTTCATCCGAAATTCGAACATGACTGTCGATGCAATGAAGGGCCTGACATACAATCCTGTGAACCAACTGTATTCGCTCAATCATGACACTAGCGTCAACTATATGCTGGAGTGCACGCGTCCGCTGTAAAAAAACAATTAACTAATACCTATCGACTATCGCCGATAGCCTCGCTGAATCATATATAGACTTGCCTTGATTACGAAGATTACCCCAATCCCGCGCGCTATCCTGTTCGATCTCGATGGCACTTTAGCCGATACTGCGCCGGATCTGGCTGCTGCGGTGAATTTGCTACGAGCGACTCAAGGCTTAACACCTACCCCATATGAAACGTTGCGTCCGGTCGCATCATCGGGAGCAAAGGGGCTAATCGGCGCAGCATTTGGACTTAAGCCGGAAGATGAAGGCTACGAAGCCTTACGAATCACATTTCTAAACAATTACGCAGCAGCGCTATCAGTAGAAAGTCGACTATTCGATGGCGTAATCGACTTGATACACGGATTAAGCAAACATAACCTGGCTTGGGGAATAGTAACCAATAAAGCAGCACGCTTCACAGAACCTTTGATCAGTCAAATTGGCTTGCACGAGGCCGGTTGCGTGATATCCGGCGACACGATGCCGCAACCAAAACCACATCCAGGGCCATTACTGGAAGCCGCGAGGCGCCTGAACATCGCACCGCAGGACTGCTGGTATGTAGGCGATGACCTTCGCGATATTCAGGCTGGGCATGCAGCCGGCATGCATACTGTTGCTGCAGCATGGGGATATTGTGGCGAAGTGATTCCCCACTCATGGGGCGCTGATCTCATTGCATATACCCCCCTGCAGTTATTGGAATGCATTGAATACAGATTTTTGGCTTGAAACACCATCGTGTTTTGCAAAAAACAAATACCATAAAAAATAGAATCAAATAAACATCACTATTTTTCAATATATCTTATGAGCGTTTGGCGAATTCATATCTCAGAGTAAAGACGGGCATAGCGCATTGGGTGTTATCACACGTAAATAAATGAAGCACGCGACGCTTTCATTTTTCATGGCTCATTGCTTTTACTGAGCGAAAAAGTAAATAGTAAATAAGACGACCTACGTACAAAACAATATATCCTCGTATATAAGAAATAATCCGTCATCGTATAGCCATCATTTTTACTCCTCTGATTTTTGATCACAAGTATTCCACGACTTTTTACCTGCTTTTCCTGATTCTGCGTATTTTTAGCTATTGATGTGCAGTTTTGCGTTATCTTTTCATCCGATATCGATCCCTGTTTCATATTTACGATTACACGCCGCTCGCTTTTTATTGTTTTCATCAACGAAAAAAATTTCATGAAAAACTTGTCTTCATTCTAAGTATAAGCACAAAAAACCGCTGATTTTCATCAGCGGTTTTAATGAGCAATACCAGAGCTTAAGTACGGTTTTTGTTTTTACGGCCATTCGACATCCCCAGACCTAAAAGACCGATGCCAAATAGTGCAATCGAAGCTGGCTCCGGAACAGCAGCTATAAAGAGCTCAAGTCCCCCGCCGTCTGCAATTGCGGTAAAACCGGTCGTAATGTCTCCTGAAGTGATATTAAAGGTTTGCGTATTTCCTCCGAAGTTTTCCAATGCAAAGAATGGCGATGGAGAAACGAAAAACAATTGCCCGGCCGGAGTAAGCGTTAAATTCAAAAGTGTATCAAAGTCGCCGTTTGCAAGGCTGTCAAAAACATGCGCTTCACCGAGGTTCAGCGTGAAAGTTGCAATTGCAAAATCATCACCAGTAACCCCCCCTGGTATAACCGGACCAGCAACAGGAAGACCCAAAATAGTGTTCTGATCTGGATCGATATATAGCGTCATTGTAAGCGTCTGGAATGTAGCCAGAATCCCAGTGGCGCCAAATGGATCGGCTTCCCCAGTGATGGTAAATAGGCCGTATATTCTATATCCACCTAAAGCGTTAAGCTGCGATGGAACGCTACCGCCTGTAGGACTACCAAAAGCAGCTTTTGTCAGAAATCCAGTTTCAATAAACGTATCACCAGCTCCGGCGAGTCCGTCGCCTCCAACTATAGTTTGATCAATAATTGCATGGTACTCAAAACTAATTCGGTCTGCCTCCACCAAATTAGGAGTCGTTCCGGGTACGCTACCCTCATCAACAGTAAAAAGAGGTCCCGCCATTGCTGGAGTGCCTATTAAGGCAGCGCTTACAGCACTGGCCGCTAATAGAAGTTTAAAAATACGGCTGAAGGGTTTCATGATGTTACCTTTCAATTTGGTTAATATAGACCGAACAATTATTACCGCCGATCGAGATTTTCTGTTCCTGCACTGGTAAGTAAGCACAATCCTTGCCAGAATTTTTATTCCTTAAAATACAAAGGCTTATGATATTTTTTCTGCGTAAAGAATCTTAACTGTAAAGAAAATCGACAAAAAAATAAGGGCGGAAAAATACCTGCAACGCAATTGCAATATAGGCAATTCTTGAGAGCCTGAATTTTGAAACGGCGAACGGAACAAGACCGCTGTGAAAAGCAGTCTTTTAAGACGTGACGATAAAATCACATACAGCCGGAGTGAAATTACAGTGCGCTAGTGTCAGTTGGAGTAGTCGATCGCTGCATGGATCAAGAATCGGTGTTTATTAAAGGCTTGCACTCGGGTGCACTTTCCTTCGGAAACCGCGAACTGACGTAAGTACTTGCGCAAGAACGAGCAGAAGGAAGTTTTCTCGATGCTTTGATTGCTTGCTCCATCAGCCATAACATGCAATATCAGTCAATCTAGGTAACGACAATATGACATTCATGCTGGAGTTCCTATGCGGAATAATCGCTGCACAGCAACTGATTTGAAGCAAGAACACAATAATAAAAATCCGTTCTGACGGGTGATTACCACAAAACTTGCGACCCATCAGGAGGAAGTTCAAAATCTGCCCTGCTTCCCTGATTCACATCATCATAACCGGACGGTCATAATTATCACGTGCAAACATACACAAAAGTGGCCCACACGAAATCGGCATATTGCGCCGCCAGAAAGTAATCAATAGCTGTATTAATGCTATTTATTTATGCAGGGTGACGGATAATCAAATCCTTCAACGGACGTCTGGTCGAGCGCGCCAGTGCAGGCGGACCTGCACCGATACGCCCCATGAATACAGCGCACGCGCTATTGTTTTCGCCAACCAGAGTTGCAAACTGCGCTGCTAATCCCTGCGCACGCTCGTACATGCCCTCTGTTTTCGAAAACACTTTACCTGCACGCACGTAGCGGGTAAAAATCAACGGTGTCAGTTCGGGCTGTAACTGCAAACCCAGTTGGGTTGCTGTAAGCCAGAACCGTTGCACTGCGCGCCCGGTAGCCACGTAGTCATCGATCGATTGTGGGGGTTTATTGGCGACAAGGACGAAATGCGCCGCACAGGCAAGACCGGGAATCAAATCCATCTGCAGCCGCGGAGCTACCGTGCCCGCCAAAAACGTGTTAAAAAATTCGACACGGCGCCAACTCTGCATAATCCAGTGCATTAACTTGGCCGTCATTGGATCCACCCCTAGCGCCTGATCCGGTATCCGGTCTTCGCTATAACGCGCGTTCCATTCAATAATGGCGCAATGTACTTGATGCGCTTCCGGCATGGTAAGACGTAGCTTAGCGTTGTTAAACATAAGCCTGGCCGTCGCCATACGCTTGCCGAATCCTTCCAGCCAGAATATCTGGCAGCCATCATGCAGCGAAGCCGCCAACGCGGACTTTTCGTCAATTGTCAGGGTGCGCGTACTCATCGGGCGACGCTGCACGCTCCGCTGCCGAATGAAATCTGCCAGCGGATCGGGAACCAGCTTCAGCTCTGGCACGAATGCAATGTCGAAGGTCGGATGGGTATCAGATGCAGCTAGACAGCGCTGAGCATACATATGCAGACCGTGCGTGCTGGCGGCGATTGCCAAACTTTCCAACAGCGCACCAAGCGAAATTTGACTGGGATGCCCATCCAAATCGTACACACAATGGTCGCGGGTATCAAAGCCGTGTATGACAACATGCCGCGCATCGACGATTTCAAAGCGCCAAGGCTGTGTATTGTCACCACTCGGAGCCCATCGCGCCAAATCAAGAATATCTTCCAAAATACTATCAATAATCCGCATAGTCATCTCTTTTTCGCTGCCTGGCGACGTTTAACCAGCATCATGGCCAAGCGCTGCAGAGGGTGTTTGTTGCCGCCGGGGCGCCACGTATGCACCAATTTATTGCGGTAGGCGTCAAAATGAACACCATGTGGTGCGGCAAGAACCTTCCCGCGTTTGAGCAATATTTTGAGCGCTTCAGTGGCTGCAGCACCTGCGCATAATTGACATCCCATGATAGTCGAGGGTCCCCGTTGTTCCTTGAAGTTAATTGCTGACGGGTCCACAAGATAAGAAGCATGCAATCCCGCAGGTGCCAGACCAAGCAAAAACCGTAGGGCTTTTTCGTCATCAGGCAGATCGCCCCATTGAAAATATTCTTCAAAAGTCATTTGACCAGGCAAAAAATTCAGTAATGCGGTTCCCATGCCTAGAGGTGCTGCTGTAATGGCTGGAATACGAAGGTTCGCACAAATTGAAAAAGTAGCTTGGCGTGCTGAAAAAGCAAAAAAATCCAGACTGTCCACGTACAAGTCCACTCCGGCAAAGAATGCAGGCAAATTATCTTTGTTGATACCTTCCGGGAAAATCCTGATATCCAATTCAGGATTGATGTCCTTGGCCATTGCAGCCAAAACTTCGACCTTGGGCTTGTTCAAGCTGGAAATTGTAGCGCCAACCTGACGGTTGAAATTAGCTATATCAAATTTGTCGAAATCGGCAATATGAAAGGCGCCAATTCCCAAGCGCGCCAATGTCAGCAGATGAACCCCGCCTACTCCTCCCATGCCCGCAATGGCGATTCGTTTGTGTCGAAGAACTTGCTGTTCCTCAGCGGTAACCCAGCCGATATTGCGAGAAAAAGCCTGTTCGTAGACAAAAGAATCAGTCATTTGCATAGCCATAGAAAAAAATTTTATTTCATAGAAGTAATTAATCCGTCTCTACTAATGACACAGAAAAATTGCCTGACTGTTCCAAAGACGAAAACTCAGATCAAATCTGACATCCTGGCGCAAACCACTAGCATGAGCTGACGCATGATCATGTAGCTGCTTGTTTTTGCTAAAAAAGATGAAGCCGAAGAAATTCCTAAAACACGTCCAATTTCTTTCTTAGGTTTTACCCATCTTCAGTCGATTGGTAATGCCGGGCTCATCGTGTTTGGAGAAAAAATATGGATAGAATGATCTGACATTGCCATGATTCTCAAACAGACCACCGAATTTTTTGATTTGCTCTTTCATGTAGTCGAATTCCAACCGCAGCAGAACTGCAGGGGCATTAACGCGAGTGCAAATTCGCTCTACCCCCAAGTCTTTGAAACCGAGCATTCTTTTGTAAAACATGGCATGACGAGGATTAACCTCGATCACATAATCTGTAAAGCCATGAATATTATGTGCATACATATATGAAATATGTATCATCGCGGCAAAAACGCGATAGGGCAGATCTTTTTCAATTGCCAATCTGGACGCTTCACATAACCTACGTTTTCCTGCCCGCAGTTGATCGAGCTTGTCGCGAAAATTTTCGTCTGCCGGTAACTTGCCATCGAGATCAAGGCAGAGAGTCATCGTACCAACCGTCTTGCCATCGGTATCTGTCACCAAGGTGATTTTACTGGGCTCAATGTCCAGAGATGGCTCAAACGAATAACCCCTCCATGCATATTTTTTCTTGATCAATAAACTAGCTGCTTCACGCTGACCTTTTGAGTTTGCCATGCGAATATGAAATTGCTGCTCATTGACTTGATATTCCTCTGTGCCATCAGAATCTTCTTCGGGGATACATAAATCCCGCAGTTTGTGTGGAGATTCGAAGGAAACAATCACTTCCTCGTCTAAATACATATTATTTTCACCGTTTGGTCGTTAACAACTGACGCTGTAAAAATTACCGAAAGGGGTCTGACATAAATATTTTTTAGAGGTTCAAAAAATCGATGGATCCTGCCTGATTACATTTTTTTATAGCTGTTTTAGCAAAGCCTTTGCATCATCAAGTTTGGAGAAAGTCTTGCCGCTGTCCACCAATTGCTGCAGCTCTTTACGCGCTGCAGCCTTATCGCCTGATTTAAATAATCCAACTGCAAAGTGGTAACGCACCTCCGGCGCTTGAGGAGCCAAAGCGGCAGCCTTTTGCAACAAGGGTACGCCACGGCCTGTATTACCCTGCTCTACCAATAACCATCCAAGAGTGTCCAGGATCGATGGATTATCGGTCGTCAACTGATACGCTTTCTCCGCATATTCCAATGCCTGTGGATCTTTTTCTTGCTGATATGCGAGCGCCAGATTATTTAACGCATTGACATTTTTTTGGTCTTTTTCCAGAATGGCCTGAAATTGTTCAATAGCCGCTTTGCTCTGCTGATTTAGCAAGCTAACAGTCCCAAAATACATGCGCATAGAAGTATCGGCCGGATGCTCCTTCAGCCATTGAACCACGCGAGAATCTGCTTCCTTGTTTTGGCCTGCCTGCTTAAGCGAGTCGTGCAATTTAATCATTAGCGGGCCGTTCTTGTTGAGAGTAAATGCCTGCTCGTAGGCTTTTGCTGCCAATGCAGGCTTTTTTTGCGCCATCAAAACATCGCCTTCCAAAATATAACCCACTGGTAACGCCCCTTGTTGTTTTTGAATCTGCCGTGCAACTACGATCGCTTTCTCATGCATTCCTTTGCGCACTTCCAGCGCAGCTTGGGCGAGTTGCGCATCCAAATAGTCTGGCTGCAATAACAATGCTTTTTTCAGCGCCTCCGATGCGCCCGGCAGATCCTTCATTGCAGTGAGAACTTGCGCGATGCGGAACTGGGCAAGGGCAGACTTGGGCATAATGACAGCGAGCTTGTTATAGCTTTCCAGCGCAGCAGCCTTATCGTCGTTAGCAAATTGGGTTTGCGCCAGAATATCCAACACATCCGGATTTCTGGCATTAGTAATCTGAAGTTGTTTAGCCAGATTCAAGGCTTTCTGTTTGTCTCCATTACGTAAATATTGCCCTGCCAGCAATATGGCCGGCTCAAGGGCTTCCGGGTTCACGTTACTGGCGCGTTCCAGCCAAGTCGTTGCTTCCTCTTTCTGTTTTTGAGATAAAGCCAGGCTAGCCAGTGCGGTCATGGCTTGCGTGTTTTTTTTATCTTGTTTCAGAAGTGCCTCAAAACGTTTTTTAGCGACTTCCGGCTTTTTTTCCAGGACGTCGAGCTGGGCAAGATTTATGATCGCCGGGAAATAAGTCGGCTGAAGAGACAGTGCCTTATCAAAGCTTATGCGTGCGTTATGAACATCTTTTTTTCCTAGATAAATCCCGCCTTTTAAATTATGAACCAAAGGATTGGCAGGTTGCTCCTTCTCGACTACTTTCGCTGCTGCCAAGGCCTTGTCAAATTCTTTGAGGCGCAAATGCGTCATGATTAACAAAATACCGGATTGAGCCGATTTTTTATCCAGCCGAGTTGCCATCTCCAGTTCGGCTACTGCACGGCTATTCTCGCCTTCTGCCAAGGTACTCAAACCCAGAGCGGTATGAAGCATTGCAACTTGCGGAGCCAGAGCACTGGCTCTTTCAAAATACTCTGTCGCCTTGGCGAAATCTTTTGTCTGCATCGATATCTCGCCCGCCAGCGCAAACAATTGTGCATCTTGCTGGCCCTCTTTAAGTGCCGGAGCAAGTACGGTAAGCGCACTCGTTCCTTGACCGCGTTTCAGCAGGGTAGAGGCCAGCAGCTTACGCGCATAGAGATTCTTCGGATCTCTTTCCAAATACTTATCCAAATGTTCTTCTGCTTGCGGCATTGATCCAAGGGCATACTGAACGGCACCAGCCAGCAATACACTGGGCATATGTTCTGGTGCAACACGCAGTACCTGTTGCAGAGATTCCAGAGCTGCGGCATGCTTTCCCTGGCTATAGTCGAGAAGTGCCTGAGTGTAGAAAACCATAAGAGAATTCGGCATGGATTTTCGCGCAGCATCAATATCTGCTTTTGCCGCATCGAATTTTCGCAGTCCGATTTCTAAATTAGCTTTAAAAATATGTGCTGTAGAATTGCCCGGCTTTAGTTTTAGAACATGATCATAAGCAGCAAGTGCAGATTCTATTTTCCCCTGTGCCCGCAACAGATCACCTTGGAAAAGCCAAGCTTCCGCGCTTGTTGGATTTTTACTTACCGCCTGCTCGGAGAAGCGCCCTGCGGCCTCCATATCCCGCGTTGCTATTGAATATTTGGCCAGCCCGATCAGTGCTTCCGGAAAATCCGGCTTATTCTTAAGAGCCAGTTCAAATGCCTCTTTGGCCTCAGCGCCCTTGCCCAGCGCAAGATAGGCGTTTCCCTGCAAAGTCAAAACTGCAGCATCTGCCTTTACTCCTTGCACCTGCAGGGTTTCATCCAGCACCTTTTGAAACTGCCCTTGCATTAGCAAGGCTTTACTTAAATCAGGCAATGCTTTGGCTGGACTCATGCCGAGGCTCAATGCTTTGCGAATTTCTTTCTCAGCCGAATTTGCATCTCCTTTTTCATTGTAAACAGTGCCCAAAATATAACGGGCCTCAACATCGTCCGGGTTTTTCTGCAAGACGTTCTTGAGTTGGATGACGGCAGCATTGTTGTCGCCTTTTTGTTGGTACTGTTTGGCCTCAGAGAGCAATATTTCGGTGGTCGGCGCCTTATTGCAAGCAGTTATACTGCCTATGATCAGCGCCATTGTAGAAATTCCCATAACAGTAGTGGTTATGGTTAATTTGCTCCTGGTATTCGACATAATTTCTCCCCTTAATTCGTGCAGTTCTTATGCTGCTATGGAAGCACCGTTTTACGGAATGACAGGTGCAACTAAAGACTTTTGAAAACTGACATTACATGTAGGAGCACAGTAAATACTATGCGTACCCGATAAAATTACGTAAAAAACTAAGAGAACAATGGACGAAAACACCAAGTGCATGTGGGTTGTAGACGGCGTGAGACGGCCAGTATCATCCAGCTTTCTAAACAGTTCTGCACTTCCATC
>Ga0366779_1094_pt1 | contig 13689 bp, 19 predicted proteins | sample BONcelN113001E10_FD_207083 | JGI IMG/M metagenome (GOLD analysis project Ga0366779, IMG submission 207083) | Enriched cells from coal bed in the Powder River Basin, Montana, United States - BONCAT cells N11 rep2 HSBNCT.N11.300.1.E10 ... | reverse complement strand
CAATCCTGGCGCCAAATGGTACCAGGATTGTTTACTTTGAAAATCATTACCTAATTCGGGAAAATAACTAGCGAGAGCAACGTCTACCGGACAATCGCATCGATTTCCGGTTGCGCGGCCGACACCACTTTGATTACAATACGATACGGCAAACAGACAATCTGTTGCGGAGCCTTGTCTATCCAGCCTGTCAACACACAGATTTGTTCAGGGCAATCGGCTTCCCGCACCCGAATGCGGGTGCCTTCCACCTGAATTATGTCATACCGCACCTCGCCACCGATGCGAATTTCCTGACGGTACCCTTCTTTAAGCGGCACTGTCTTAAGCAGTGCGCCGTCCACCCATATCTCTGCGCTTTGCCTATTACCGGACGGAAAGGCATATGCGCTAAACCCAATCCCGGTAACCGATAAAAAAAGCAATATGCCAATCAACCATTGATCCGCTTTCGTTAGCATCGCTCTCATTTTCGACATCCGTTTTTACTAAATTCCTAAAAGTTCAGTATTTCCTTGACCCGCTGATACTCCTCGCCGGTAATTTCACCATGGTATATCCCTGCTTTCAATAGTTCGAGGGTGTCAATCTTACCGTCTGTACTGTACTGGAAAATCGCTTTAACCATTCGGCCTATCATGATCTTCGTACACTTCCTTTACACTTATTTTCAATCGTACCCATATAATACCAAGTCATTATGAATTTCTGACGAAAAACCTATGAATTTCTTGTGCTTTTTCCTCCTACAAATAAATTTGCAGGAAGTTTCCCTTTTTTAACACGGCTGGACAAAACTGCCAGGATCATCGCTAAAAAGAAACCTGGCACTATCGTACCAGGCGAACGCCACTGCAGACACCCCAAGCGATATAACAAATTTACCGATCGGGTGCCAAATATATATACAATCCAAGGTAGGACTAATTAAAGTATACACATACAATATGTAAAACTGATGAAGAAGTCATGAAGAACTGATGAAGAACTTGTGAATTTTTATATACGCCAACTAAAACTGCGTATCAGCGTGCCGATATAGCGATATAAGGACACAACGCTTACCGCTGCCAATCAGCCAGTCCCTCCCCATCGTCACAATTTCAGGCAATTTTTACCGTCTTGTTTTTCATCGATCCTCTACGTTATAATCCGGGTTATGTTACTAACCTTTTATGTATTGCTCTGAATAAAATAACCAGACAGGAGGGATTGGATGTATTACCGCAAACTAATTCACCTGCTACTGATTGTGATTGTTATTAACATCATGGTACCAATTCAGTTGACGTATGCAGCTTCTGTGCCCGACAGCAGCGCCATCTTAAGCGCCCTCACTTCCACCACTGCGCCTTCCGGAACGGGCTCATTGTCAGCTCTCTTGAGTTTACTGTTTGACAAAATTCTCGGCCCGCTTTTAAATATTGCCGGCAATCAGTCTTCATCGGCTGTCGCAGGAAATATAGCGCGGCCGCCAGCCAAACCGCCGGCATCTTCCGCCGCGCCCGTACAGGACAGCGGCGTGCTGCGAGGCAAAATTATTGTCGTCGATCCAGGCCACGGCGGCAGTAATCCTGGCGCGGTAGCCAATGGCGCTAGAGAATCAGATATCAACCTGGCAGTTAGCCTAAAACTGCGTGACCAACTGCAAAAAGCGGGCGCTACCGTTATCATGACCCGTCAGACTGACAGCATGGTCGCTCCTGCCGGCAGTACCAACAATCAAGATTTAGCAGCGAGGTTGGATATAGCCGAAGCCAAAAGTGCTGACCTCTTTATCGCTGTTCATTCCAATGACAATGAGGATCGTCAAATTGCCGGAACTATGACCTTTTTCCCCAGCGGCAAGTCAGACGAGTTGGCCGCTGCAGTACAAAGCGCGGTTGTGAAAGAAACCAACTCTATCGATAAAGGCACATCACCAGCCACCTTCTATGTTTTACGCAAAACCTCCATGCCCAGCATTCTCATCGAAATGGGGTTTGTCTCCAATCCTACGGAAGCGGCCCGGTTAAACGACGATGGTTATCGCAACCAAATCACCCAGGGAATATTTAATGGGATTGTACGATATTTGAATAACCGGTAGAAATAAGCCCGAAGCGCCTGGCGTCTTCGGGCTTGTTTTGTTGCCCAATCTATTTGGGGGGAAATTTCATAACATTTTCATAACATCTTCATAAGTCCTTCACTGGATATTCACAACTATAAGGTACTATATAAATATAACTGAGCAACCTGTCATGATTATACCTGATATTGTTTAGCCGTGGAGGATCGTGCCGCATGATAATACGAGGGAGTGATAATCCTTGCATTTAGTAAGAGACATTGGTTACGAGCAGTCACTACGGGAAGAAATCTGGCGATTGACCAAGGATATTGAGCTGGCGGGACAAAAAGGACTTACGCTCGATGCCAATAATCTTGTTCGGGAACTGGAAGTAAAACTCGCCGATTATACCAAGTTAAGAAAAAGAAAGGGTAAATTGGCTTCCATTGGATGAGAAGCAAAAATCACATACAATGTGTCTAGTTCCATCTAAGGATATACTTACTATGGAGGATTTAACATGTCAGAAAGAATGAATTTACAAGATATCTTGCGGGAATATGGCCTCCCCTTGGTGACCCTCAATGTTACATCTTCACAGGAGGATTGTCTGAGACTGCGGGAGCGGCTCATGACGATCCGAAATTTAAGCCAAGGAAAAGTACAAGGGTATTTGGAAGTGACCTGTACTTTCTACATTGATGTCCATGATATTGACCGTTTTTTATCCGGGGAGCTTGCCAATTTGGCAGAAATATATGCTTTCCCCGAAGATATAAAAGCTTATACGGAGGAGTAATTGTGAAGAAACTACTACTAATCACTTTTCTGTTTATCTTTGCTTTTCAGGCGATTGGTTTTGCCGCCGTCAGCAGTTCTAGACCGCGTATATCTTCTCCCGTTCCTAAACCTCCTACCACGCAGACAGCGCCGTCTCCATCCAGCGGTTATAAGCCCTCGGCTCCGGCCAACAGTTATAGCCAAACAGCCCCAGCAGCTAAATCAACAAGTCCGTCAACCGTTCAACAGCCTGCTAGCAGTGGTTTTATGCGCGGGTTCGGTTTATTCGGCGGCGGCATGCTGTTGGGCAGCTTGCTTGGCGGAACCTTTGGCTTCGGCCCTACCAGTGGCTTCGCCACTCTAGCGGGAATATTGTTCAATATTTTTCTCATCGGCGGTATCATCATGGCCGGGCGCTTTCTGTGGGAGAAGTTCAAACAGCGCCAGCAGGACAACAACCGGTAACGCCGTTACCAATCGTAGCTATCAAAGGAGGTGAAAATCAATGGGCCAAGCCACTACCTTAAAAATCGAAGGCATGTCCTGCGGACACTGCAAAGCCGCTATCGAGAAGGCGCTTAAAGCAGTGCCGGGAGTTACGAACGCTGCCGTTGACCTGGCGAAAAAAGAAGCGGTGATCACCGGTTCCACGAATCGCAGCGAACTTGTGAAAGCCGTAGAAGATGCCGGCTACAGCGTAACAGAATAAAATCATCTGACAGAGAAGCTGCCAAAATAGGCAGCTTTTTATTTTCGTCGGCCCACCGTGATACTGCACGACAGTGAAATAGCTTCCAAGGTAAATGTTCTGGCCAGAATGGCTTATGCATCTGGCGCTTCTACTAGCCAAACCGTTTTCATCCAAAACAAACCATACCACCTTTAAACATAAATAAGGATGATCGCTGCTATTTATGTAAATGGCCTATTTGCATATAACCCATATAATTAGTTATTTGGCTTCAAGTGATCAATCTGCTTTTGTAAATGTTCGAATTGTTTTTGAATCTCGTCTTTTTGTTGCTTCTCATCCTGTTTCAGTTCTTGGATAGCTTTTATAGCCGAGATAGTAACCATTATGGTTCCAACAGTAATAATCACATTACCGATTGCATTTAACTCATCTGCACCTATATCATCAGACAGTGCAATAGCAATAAGAGTCAGAATCAGCGATAATTCATTGGGGTCAGCATTTATTATCGACATCCGCTTCACCTCAAGATTATTTGTAACCACATGCTCACACAAGCAATAAAAAGATAGCCGGCGACATTCTTCGTCTATTCATTGGACAAGGATGCGAGCCTTATTTGTAGATCCTGCACCCGCTTCTGAAGTTCTTGAATTTCGATTTCTATTTCTCCATATTGTTGCCATTTCGATTTATTTTCGGCATCGTCCAGAGAATGCGAGGCCATTGTCAGTGTTTTTCCTGTGACAATGAGAACGTTCCCCATAATCTCCTGCTCTTTGCGATCCAAGTCTTTGGCAAGTGTTATGCCGGTTAAAACAGCAAAACGCATAAGTTTACCGGCTCCTAATGACTGCATAAAAGAGATTATCTGTTTAAGATACGAGGAGTTGAAAATCATCTTTTTGGCCGCCTTCCGTAAAGTATCAATACATGATATTATAAATCACACCCATTTATACTGGGAGAAAGAAGCATTGACAGGCTTAAAAATTGATAAACAAAAAACAGAGCAGCTTTGCCTATGCAAACTACTCTGTTTTCATTTCTATTATTATTGATTGTTACCTTGGCTATTGGAATTTCCCATCATGCCGCCATTCTGCATCATACCACCATTGCCCATCATGGTGCCGTTCCCCATCATACTACCGTTTTGCATCATACCATTGTTACCCATCATGTTGCCATTCATCATTCCGCCATTTTGCATCATTTGCTGCATGGCGGGGGCCATTTGCTGCATGTGCTCATTCATCCAGACCGCTTGATCGGCTGTCATCATGCCGTTGTCTACCGCTTGCTGCATCATTTGCTTGTGATTGCCCATCATCTGATTGAACCAGTCGTTCTGCGGCTGAGCTTGGTCAGCAGTTGCCGCGAATACCGGCACGGCAGCTAGGGCTGCCAACATAGTGGCAATTACGATTTTCTTTTTCATCAATATGTCCCTCCTGTTATTGGTTTGTCTTTATTGTAATCCAGCATTGTGGAGAAATTATGGAGCCATTATGAAGAACTTGTGTTAATTTACTCCAATTCTTTTTTCATGCGCTGATATTCTTCACCGGTGATTTCGCCCTTGGCGTAGCGTTGTTTCAATATCTCTACCGCGCCTGTTTGTCTTTCTGGCTGATGCCCGCCGCGAAATACCGCTTTAAACATCCAAATGGCTGCCATGATTATCAGAGCGGCAAATGCCAGGTGAATAATCATGCCAAAGCCCATGGCAAGCCAGCCAAGCGGACCACTAAATCCATAACCCATCATCATATGTATGTGTGCACCTCCTTCGTGTTGGTTTCATTGTACCCCAACACTGTGGAGATTTTATGGAGAAACTATGCATTTTTGATGTGTATATAATAGCAGTTTCAAAGTAAAAGTGCTGCCTTGCCCCAATACGCTGGTTGCGTATACCTGACCACCGTGCGCCAGCGCCATCTGCCTGACTAAAGCCAATCCTAAGCCGGTACCGCCGCTCTGTTTTGCTCTGGCCGGGTCAACCCGATAAAAATAATCAAATATATGCTCTATATCTTCAGCCGCTATCCCAATACCCGTATCAATGACCTCTATCGTAACAGCATTCTCATCCCGTCCGGCAGTTACCGTTATACTGCCTGCCGCCGTATAGCGGATGGCATTCATAATCAGATTGTACACCATCTGCTGCAGCATACCAGCGTCAGCCCATATTTTCGGTATACCTTCGTCAATCTTTAAACTAAGCGCCATGTTTTTTTCAGCAGCCAACGGGCTGCTCTTTTGAATTACCTGACGTAGAGTAGTAGTGAGGTCAACCTCGGTGTAATCCGGATTCAACTGTCCGGCCTCCAGAAGCGATAAATCTCTCAGTTCCCCTACCAGTTTGGCCAGCCGATCTACTTCTTCGGTCAGGGAATTCATTTGTTCCTGATCAGGCGTAATGACTCCGTCCCCAATGCCCTCTAGGTTTGCTTTCAGGATAGTTAGCGGCGTACGTAGTTCATGCGCAACGCCGGCCAGGAATCGTTGTCTGAGGACCGTATTGGATTTCAGCTTTGCCGTCATCGCATTAAACGCCGTGGCTAACTGGCCTACCTCATCCCGCCTATCAACAATCACTGCTGCGTCAAGATTGCCTGACGCTACGTCATTGACGGCCCGGTTCAGGTCAATCACCGGAACAGCAATACTGCGGGCCAAGTAATAACTCACAACCGCCCCGATTACCAGCATAATACCGGCAGCCGCTAACAACGAATGCTTCAACGATATCAGAAACTGCTTTTCTGGCACCCCCATCATCGCCGCCATATTGCCGTGATTCATCATCATGCCATGCATGCCGCTCATGTATAAATAAGAACTAAAATTCTCCGACACCTGATAATTAACAACCAGCATCAGCCCCAGCACGACAATAGCCGTTGTCGCAAAGACCGTGAGCGTCACGCGGGCAAGCAGGTTACGCATGCTCTTCACCTGCCAGCTTATAGCCCACGCCATAGATAGTTTTGATATAATACGGCTCATCCGGAGAAGCATCCAGTTTTTTACGCAGGTTTTTTATATGCGAATCCACCGTCCGTTCGTACCCCTCAAAAGCATAGCCTTGGACTTTTTCGATTAACTGGAGCCGGGAAAAAACCTGCCCGGGATGGGCAAGAAACAGTTCCAAAACCTTATATTCCGTAGGCGTTAATTCCACCGGAACTCCGGCCACGGTTAAGCTACGGCTGCTTGGGTGCAGAACAATATCCCCGACCTTTAGTACACGTTTCCCATCCTCCCGGCGACTAGACGGTTGTAACCGGCGAAAAATAGCTCGAATCCGTGCGATCACTTCTTTTGGACTAAACGGTTTGACGACATAATCGTCGGCGCCTAACTCCAGCCCGATAATCCGGTCCGTTTCGGCGTCACGAGCTGTCAGCATAATGATCGGCACATCACTGGTCCGGCGAATTTCCTTGCATGCTCCCCAGCCATCAAGACTGGGGAGCATTACGTCCAGGAGAACAATGTCCGGCCCGAGCTGCCGCGCTTTGTCCACTGCTTCCCAACCATCCTTGGCTGTTATTACCGTATATCCCTCTTTTTCCAAATAGGCCGCCATTACTTTCAGTATTTTTTCATCATCGTCCACTACCAACACTTTCACACATTTCACCCCGGTTTTTCGTAATGGATCACACAACTTAACAAAACAATTGCGCCCTGCTAAAAACAGAGCGCGATTGGTAGCATTAGGCTCTTTTACATGTTATATCCGAAACTGCTGTACGGCATTCTCGAGTTCCGTCGCCATTTGCGCCAGCCGTTGGCTGGATGCGGCCATCTCCTGCATCGATGCCGACTGCTGCTCCGTAGCCGCCGATATGGTCTGTGTCTCGGCGGCGGTATGCTTGCTCACCTGATCAATATCCCGCATGGCCGCCACGACATGACCGCTATTGGCAGCCATCTCCGCAATGGCTTTTGATATTTCCTGCACCTGAGCAGACACTTTTTCTACTAACGTCGCGATTTGAGCAAAGGCTTGTCCGGCGTTATTCACCACCGCGGTACCGGTTTTAACTTCCCGGGTACCGTCTTCCATCGCCGCTACAGCCCGTACGGTATCCTGCTGAATCTCACTAATCATAGCCGCAATTTGTTTTGCCGCCACTTCCGATTGTTCAGCAAGTTTACGCACTTCTTCGGCTACCACGGCAAAACCGCGGCCCTGCTCACCGGCCCGGGCGGCTTCAATAGCGGCATTTAACGCTAGCAAGTTGGTCTGTCCGGCAATCCCGGTAATGGTATCAACAATTTGTCCAATTTCTTTAGACTGCTCGCCTAATGCAGTAACTACCTGCGCCGAGGTGGCAACCGTGTTGTCAATTTTGGCCATTTGCGCCACCGCCGCCTCTACAGCCTTTTGACCTTGGCGGGCCGTTCCGGCGCTTTGGTTCGCCACTTCTACGACGGTATTGGCATTCACCGACATTTGCTGCATGCTCGCTGCCATTTGTTCAATTGTTTTGGTAGTATCGTCTACCGTTGTCGACTGCTGCACCGTCCCTTCCGCCACTTCCATGATCGAGGTGGCGATTTGGGTAGTGGCCTGAGCGGATTGTTCCGCCCCTTCGGTTAGTGAGTCCGACGCTGTGGCCACTTGCTGGGCGGATTGGGATACTTGGCGCACTAACCGCCGCAGATTGGCGGCCATACCATTAAAGGCCTCGGCCAACTGCCCTACTTCATCTTGCCTAATAGCGTTTATGTCTGCTCCCGTCAAATCGCCTTTCGCCATATCTTCCGCTCTAGTTACCATTGCTTGCAGAGGTCTCGCGATCATTCTGGCAATCCAAAGTCCCAATCCTAGCGAAACCAATATAGCCACTAAGGTAATGACTAGCGATATCTTTACTGCGTTCATAGCTTCTTTCTCACTATGCTCGCTTCGCTCGGCTGCTTGCTTAGCTTCGGCATGCGCCAGCTCTTCCATAACGGCATTAATATGTCCAATGTGACCGGCAGCGTTCTTGGTGAAATATGCATAGCCTTCCTGTCTCTTACCGCTAAGCACCATGTCTACCGCTTTTTGCCGCTCCGTATGATAGTCTTTCATCATCCCCTTAATATCGGCCACTTTTTGTCGAGCTTGCTGGGTAGCTACCTGTTTTTCATATTGGTCGATTAACTTATCAGCGTCATCCATGCGGCTTTTCGATTCGGTAAGCAGTTTTTCTTGCTGGGATTTTGGCAGTTCCGCCAATAGCACCTGCAGCGTAAGCCCCTCAGCCGTCCGGGACTGCGCCCGGGCCATATTCAGCCACTCCACCGGTAACAGATTGACTTTATACATATCTTCCAGGGATCTTTTCATATGACTAACATAATAATAGCTGGTAAACCCAACCATCCCGGTAAATACCGACATAACGATAACTAAGGCAACTATTTTTTTTGCCGTGCTCCAGTTCCGGAAGAAACCCACACCATCGCCTCCACATAATTCCATAATTAATATTATTGTAACCTTTTCAACAGTTAGTGAGAAGACATATTATTCCAATTTTTGCAATAATATGTTACCTATACCGATTTATTACCGACAGTCAACTAACAATCAAAAATACCATATAAACTTTGTCCTCTCATATGTGCCAAGTACCTCGCTCACCGAATGGGAGCGTCCCCTTCACCACCACGATTAACGTAGTAATCCCTAAAATCCAATCTTTTTCCCTTTCCCCCTTCATCACTTTGTATATTTAACCAAGTTGTCTAAGAGAGCTGCTGTATATAGACAAATTCTCCAGCTCTTCTTTCCTGATATCATATCTCGCGTTTCGTTTATAGTATAGCGCTACAGTATGAATATCTTATGAAGGAATTATGGAGATTTGGTGTAATTTGCCATGAGCATAAAAAAGACTGCTTATCGCAATCTTCTAAGCAGTCCTCTTTCATCAGTGGTCGTATCATAGTGGCTGCCAAATCATGTTCCAATAATGTAGCCGAGCTAAACGTACATCATTATTTTTGATCCTTATTCTTCGCCTGGCTTGCAAGCCGGCCACGCCTTGGCGAACGCTTCCACCAAGACCGGGTCGAACTGGCTGCCAACGCAGCGCTTGAGTTCGGTCAGGGCAATATCCTGGCCCAAACCTTTGCGGTAAGGCCGGTCGGATGTCATGGCCTGATAGGTGTCGGCCACGGCGATAATCCGCGCACCTAGTGGAATTTCTTCCTCGGCTAGAGCTTCCGGATACCCCTTGCCGTCCCAGCGTGCATGGTGGTGTTTTACCATCTCGGTGACCCGAGCCAAGGCCGGAATACCGGCTAATATCTTCGCGCCTATCACCGGGTGCTGCTCGATGATGCACCGCTCATCCCCATCCAGACGGCCCGGTTTATTGAGCACCTGGTCCGGAATGCCGATTTTACCGATATCATGCAGTAGTGCGGCTATGCGCACAGTGAATAACTCCTGCTCGCTTAGATCGATTTGCCGAGCAATGGCATAAGCCATTGCGCTGACCTGCGACGAATGACCGTATGTATAGGTATCTTTGGCTTCTAACGCGGCTACCAGTGATTCAATAGCTGACAGCAGCATTTCTTCCCGCTCGCTCGCTAAGTTTACCGCCAGCTGATTCAGCCGGTTGGCCAAGAGAGCCAATTCATCCTGCCCTTTTTCCGGCAAAGCAATGTTCAGGTTGCCAGCCGCAATCTCATCCATCGCCTCATACAATCTTGATAACCGGCGGGCAAACCCTCGCGCCAGCCACCAGCTAATTACCCCGACAACCAGAATTGCCAGTATAGCCACATTGGTAACTTGTATAATGAAATGCCGCACATCTTCTGCTACCATAGCCCCGTTAACAGCAAGACTGATTAATGCCACTATCTTGCCACTACCATCTTTCAGCGGAGCATATGCCACGATTTCAAAATTGCTGTCGGGGATTTCGATAACAATCGGCCGGGTTACTTCAGTCGGCGGTAAGCCTGTATACGGTGCTGCAGTTGACTGTCCGCTGATATCCGGCGGCACATTTTTGCTTTCGGCCCAAGCAACATATTCACCTGATGCCGTTACCTTCCACACATATATTCTTTCAATATCCAAGCTTTCACCGGTTAACCTATGCTGTAAATCCTGCGCGGCCTGACTGGCAGCCGCTTTATCACGGCCCGTAACCACCCATTGGGTAATCCGCCTACTCTCTTCTTGGGTGGCAGCTAAGTCAGCAATGACCGCTAAATCCCGTTTCAACGTGTTTAAGTGATCGGTGCGCATATGCACGTACAGTCGGTAGGATATGGCCAGCGTGATGAGCGCCGCCAGCAGAAAAAATGCTAGAAATAGTTTAGTCCGCAGTGAAAACAATCCTCTTACCGCTCCCATATTCTAACTCCTCACACAATATACTAGCTGGAAATGTATGGCTAGTATATAATGTATTTATCTTACCACTGCCTAATTGCAGTGTCTATCAGTCTATTCTACCAAAAGGAGGAAATGCCTTCTGAAACCAGCATCTTACTATAAACTACTACCCGCTCTGTTCGGCGTGCTGGGCTTTCTCTTCGGCCTTGGCTGCTATCTAGCGGAGAACGGCCCCCTAAAGAGCAACAACCATTTTTTCTATTGGTCGATATTTTTCACCCTCCAAACAGCAGTCGGGATTGTCATCGGGTTTCTCATCAAACACCTGTATTATACCGCATTTACTGACGGGCTGACCGGTCTGTGGAACTTTCGTTTTTTTTATGAGAATTTAAGGCGGCAGCTAACCAGGCCAACTGCTTCCTGCAGTCTCATTTACCTTGATCTCGATAATTTCAAGTGTATAAACGATACCAATGGCCATCAGTCCGGCGACGAGGCCTTGCGTCAACTGGCGGCTATTCTCCGCCAGCACTGCCGTACCACTGATATCGTCGCCCGTTTAGGCGGCGATGAATTTGCCATCCTTTTGCCAGATGCCTCACTGGATGGAGCGCTGGTAGTAGCTGAACGTATCCGTCAAGAAGCGGAAATCCAGTTTGCACCGTATCATGCCACCATTAGCGCCGGCGTAGCTGTCAATTGGCCGGAAGCCAACGCTGACCGATTGATGTCTCTGGCCGACCAAGCTCTCTACCGGGCCAAAAACGGAAAAAATCAGGTAATCCATCTCACACCTGCTGATTCTGCCTTCGCTTGCAAATTTGCTCAGTAACGTCACTACACGCCGAAAGAGCCAGCCCTACTTTACCAGGGCTGGCTTTCCTGTTTCCTACCCCATATTTTTTGTTGGATGTTAGGTAGTTAGTAACCCGCGCCATCTCCCGTCGCCCGGGAAGCGTTAAAGCAATAACTTCAAGTAAAAGGGCTGGCAAACACTGTCCAGCCTTTTTGCATACCATTCACGATATTGGCTATACATAGAGCTTTACCCCAGGAGTTTATATTTTTAGGGGGGTCTTCCAAAAAATCATTAGTTTTTCATATTGTCTTCATAACATATTCATATCTATACGGTAAACTATAGCCTGTAATAGAAACCAATGGAACAATACTATGAGCATGGTTAATTCTCTTTAGCTGTATAATCCTCAATGCCGGCAACAATGGCCAATGCCGCGGCCAGTTGACAAGCATAGGCTGTCAATGCCTGCCGGTCGGTATCGTTAGAGATAAAGGCAACTTCCACCAATACCGCCGGACAGTTCGTTTCCCGAAGCACCTGAAAGCGGGCTTCCTTCACACCCCGGTCGACTGTAGCCAGCGCGTCTATTAGCCTCGTCTGGATACACTCTGCCAGTCTCTGCCCTTCCGCACTGCCTGGATAATAATAGGTCTCCGTTCCATGGGCAGCTATGTTGACAGCGCTGTTAGCGTGAATACTAACAAATACGTCCGCCCCATTGTCTTTAGCTATCTTCGCCCGGAAACTTAAATCATCGGTCTCAATATCCCCTGTTCTGGTTAACCAGATTTCATGACCCGCTTCATATAAATGATCTCCCAGCAACTTAGCAATTGACAACACAACATCACATTCTTGTACGCCGGCCATGCATGCGCCAGGTTCCGTTGGCCCGGAATGCCCGGGGTCTATTATAATTTTCATCTCTTTTGCCCCCATATTTTTGGTTTTAGTGGCAGTATAAAGCCCGCTCTACAATAGGCGCGAACCACGCTGTAGCGGCTATCGCGTCTTCCTGTGAAACCATCGTCTTAGCTCTGGGCATCTTCGTCCCCCCTGCCCCCTCCCGCACCAAAATCAAAGCGGAAGGAGAAGACGGATCGGAACCAGCATCCGCTAAGCCGGCTGGACTGCTCCCGGCTCGTCCAAGAATTCCACATCCCGAACTACCACTTCTGTCACTTTCTTTCGCTGACCGTCTGGCCCCTCAAACTGTCGAGTATGTAGCCGCCCTTCAATCGCTACCCGACGACCCTTGCCCGGCTGATCACCAATTAATTCGGCCAATGTATCCCAGGCCACGCAGTCAATGGTGTCTGTTTCCTCCCGCACCTTGGTCTTATAGGCTACCATCAGCGAAAAAGAGCAAACTGCCTTGCCGCTTGTCGTATACCGTTTGTCCAGGTTCGGGGACAGCCATCCCACCAAAAAGACTTTATTCATTCCCGCCCTCACCCCCACTATCAACTTATCCACATATCCACAACCCCTATTACTGTTATTGGTTTCTGTTTAGTTTATGTTTATATAATGTAACCAGGTTGCCAACCAATATGGTTGACAAAGACCCGTTTGCCAACCAGCTTGTCAACCATTATGGTTGGCAATTTTTCGCCACCAGCGTTAAGCAAGGCTTATCCACCGGTTTATCAACAACTTTTCCACAGATTGAGTGAAGCCGATACCAAGGGGCTAAGCGCCCCTCTCGGGGCACATGAGTAATCAGTCCGGCCTCCACCAATTCCGTTCTAGCTCTGGACAAGGCCGAATAGCTATACCCTAGCAGGCCCAGCAGCGTACTGCTGGCCACCGTAAACTCCGGCGGCCAGCCCGCCCGGTTACAAAGATGCATCAACACGCCCCAGAGCGCCTGAGCATCGCTGGACAAAGGATACACTAGCAGCCGGGCGTAAAAACCGTTGATCTCCGCTATGTAATTCATGGCCCTGACCACTTCCACCGGTCAAAAACGGCTTCCCCTCTTTTAC
>Ga0366779_1086_pt1 | contig 14451 bp, 12 predicted proteins | sample BONcelN113001E10_FD_207083 | JGI IMG/M metagenome (GOLD analysis project Ga0366779, IMG submission 207083) | Enriched cells from coal bed in the Powder River Basin, Montana, United States - BONCAT cells N11 rep2 HSBNCT.N11.300.1.E10 ... | reverse complement strand
TTATGAAAATATAAGCAGAAAGTGTCGAGGTCAGCATTGCTGCTCTGAAATTTAATAAAACTGTAAATCCTAAGCAAATGATAAATATGATTTTATTAAATCCAAATTTCTTAAGCAGGACAACAAATAAACTAGACCAAAGCAGTAATGGTAGAAGAGATACGAAAATTTCCATAGAAGTGCCCTCCGATTTCAATATTAGATTTAATTAGTGTTTGAAATTAAATATCAATTTGTACATTCGAAACCAAATAATTATCATCCGAAATCTTTTCTAACGTCAATACCTGAATATAAGTCCCGCTTGAATCGTAAACCCGTACGCTCAGAGTGTTAGAATTTTGGTTTAATTCTACTTCATTGCTAGGAGAAACCCCATCTATATCATAAAATATTTTATTTGTGTAGAAAAATGACATCTCATCTTCGTCGAGTTTCTTAATAAAGTCAAGCGTAAATATTTTACCAAGTATATTTTTATCGCTGCCGATATATCGGACTCTAACTGATTCTATTGCAAGCTGTTCAATTGTTAAACTTTTTGACTTAATAGCATAACTGCCACAATTCAGGAAATTTGAATGCCCTGGTAAGATGATAAATGATACGCACGCTATAATTGCAAGTATAATTATAAATAATTTTTTCCAGTTGAATAATCCCTTTCCCATACTATAATTACCTCTCCTCGACTTTTCATAATGTACCAAGTAAATCAACAGGATTTCATCAAATATTGAAGACTAAGATGGCAAATCCCAGCTGCTTATTATTGCTATAATACGAAGCTTAGCTCTTGCATCATATTTTTAACTAAGTACTTAGTAACTTTTTCCCTTTGATATCCATCTTGGTAAATATGCTTTATCATATGCTTCAAGAAATTTATCCGGTAAACGCAGCCTGCAATAATAATCAATTAATTGCAAACTTTCTTTTATTGATTTCTCATCGCTATCAAGGGAACACCTTTCTCCTAAAAATTCTGTTATTACTGTTTCCTGTTCAAGAAAAAGCCCAGCACCAAATCTACCATATCGGTCGTTTAAATCGCATTTAAACAGAAAGGAGTTATATAAAATAAAAGCCACTTCTTTTTTCTCCGGATCTAGATAAAGCATATTTACTTTATGTTCAAAAAAGCTTTCAATCAGGCCATACAATTCGTTTATGTTCATATTATTTCACCTCTCATACTTAACATCAATTACTCACATATTGAAGATTAAGTTCCTAAAACAACAGCATTTTCGACTAAAACAGACTAATGATTAATCTAGATTTAGTTTTGGTGCATCATAAGAGAACAGAGATACATAATGAGTAGAATCATTATAATGGTATACTTCCATTGACATTACTTGTACATAAGAATTATCAAGTAAATCTTTAAAGGTAAATACCATAGTCATAAGTTCATTATAATCTATTAGGTCTTGGTCAAGCTCACAGTAAAACTTAACTATTTCATCTTTCTTTATCGAGTAGATATTATAAACATCATTCCTAATTTCTCCCACATATTCAAGTGTAACGTCTACAGCCGAGCCCAAACCAATATTTTCAATTTCGAGGTTAAGCTTAATTTTTTCGTAATAACTATCTCCCATTGAGGTTGCAAATATTACTGGCTCTGAATTATTGGGTTTATATTGGTAGTCAGATGGCAATTCAATTATGGTGGGCTTAAGATAAGGTAATAATGTTAATCTCTTTTCTTCGGCCATCTGCTTACGGGTAAAATATAAAGTTAATACAACGCCACCAAAAGTTAGTGCTCCGCCTATAATTGAACCTATGTAACTACCATAAAATCCAGTACGAGTAGAATCTCTGATGCTATCATCCGATAGGTTTATAATACCCATCCTGTTAAACACTATTGGAGTTAAAACTATGAAGCCAATAACTAATAAACAGGTCCCTCCCCATTTTAATAAATTGTTAAGCTTATTTCGTACATTTTTTTTCATTATTAACCTCCAATAGGTTACTGTAAGATTTAATAAAACGCCACCTTGATCCTTTTTTCTAATAGGCTCTAATTTTTTCGAGATTATTAATGATATTCCTATTGAAGATAATATACCTACTTGCCCAAGCTTCGCATTATAGACAAAATACTTACTTGCCCGAGCTTCAAGACATAATGCATATCATCCCAACATCATATTCCCATCTATTTACATATTACGCCTCAAAATCCAATCATTCAACATATATATAGAAAAAAAAGATGTACGGAATCTAACCAAAATTCGGTGAGGCGTGAGGGACTTTGCGTCCACGTTCGTGTCCGCCGTCCTTCGTCTGCCCGTTCAGCAGACTCGGACCGTCAAGCTAAAAAACAGCATGCTATGCTGTTTTTCTCTTTGCCGTTCAACGCTTGACGCCCTTTCGGGTTCTCGTCCCTCACCTTAACTGAAAAAAGAAAAGACACTCCGTAAAGGAATGTCTTTTCTTTTTGGTGAGGCGTGAGGGACTCGAACCCCCCACCGACAGATTCGAAGTCTGCGACTCTATCCACTGAGCTAACGCCCCATGTTGAAGGTGGCATTTATTAAAAGTGCCAATATCCATTCTACTTCTATTCAGCTAAAAAGTCAAATGGAAATGGTGCTTTACAAAAATTAAATTCATGTGGATTATTCTGGTAATCCGGCGAGGTCTGTTACGGTTAATGGGACGACCTCTGTCTTTCCTTCCGTCGTAATTGCAATGGATAACGCTTCATCTTTCATGGGGAGCCGATTCGATGGTGCTTCTTCCGGATAACTTCCGGCGGAGAACCAGATCGTCCTATGCTCTGTTTCCGTGCTGCTGAGCATATCTTCCCCGAATAGTTGTCGAAGATGATTGGAAAACATGGAGCCTACCTCCATGGAAAAAGTCACGGGCACGTTTTCCGAAGCTCCTTTATAATCTAACGTTAATGCAATATCCTGCAAAAGCTTCTTTTCCCCCTTGGGAAATGAAAAGATGATTCCGTCATAACGGTCACATTTGACGATCCAGTTTTCACTTTCTCCCGCCAAAGTATATTTTTGCGCTTCCAGCGGTATCTCACGCAAGTAATGAAGCACCACTCGGTCCGAGCCGTTGGCAGCATAGGCAGAAGGGAGAAGTATCCCAAAAACTGCGATGAGCATCGCAATGATTGGTATGAAGATTTTTTTATGGCGCATATTGACTCCCCTTCAAAGGATTATTCCTTCAAAATATCTGTAAAGCCTTCACCATTTCCCCAGACATTGTCAACGTGGATTACGGTTACAAAGGCGTTCTTATCCTTTTTCGCCACATATTTTTTGATCAGCATGCTTTCTCTCGGGGAACAGATGGTAATGATTTTTTCTCTCGCAATTTTTGTATATTCTCCGGTCACGGTCACATTGGACACGCCCCTTGAAATTTGGTTGATGATATAGTCTGCCACATCATCATGCTTGTTTGTAATGATTTCAAGCTGCACGGCTTTCGTATCAAAACCGTACATCACATAATCCACGGTCTTGGAGAAAATCACTTGGGTCACCAGTGCATAGAGGGCGATATTTCGTCCGAACAGGAAGCCGGAGCCGATGATGACGCAGGCGTCGATGACGAGGAGGATCTGGCTGAGACCCACATGGGGCATCAGCTTCTTCTGAATGATCTTTGCTATGGTGTCGGTTCCGCCAAAGGAATACCCTCTGGTAAAAACCAAACCGGCACAGATTCCGCCCAGTACGCCGCAGTAAATTGCTGCCAGAAACAGATCTTTTTCTTCCAGGAGGGCAAAATCAAAATTCTCGAAAAGTAACAGGATTGACGGAAAAATGATGGTCATCAGCAGGATCTTTCTGGCTTCCTTCAATCCAAGCAGTATCGCACATATGATCAGGATCAGTATGGCAAATCCGTAGTATAAGATGGAAAAATTAACTGGTAAAAACCCCTGGACGATTCTGACCATGCCGGTGATCCCTCCGCTGGTCAAGCCGTTGGGGATCAATATCCCGATGGTTGAAAACGCACCAATCGAACAACCGGCGATGATAAAGAGCAGGTCGACTCCCAGCTTCTTTATATTTTCCTTTCCAAATTTCAATTTCATTCAGCTTACCTCCCTTAGGTTGATTACGTGGAATGTACTGTTACCGAACAAATCAATACACCGGATTCCTATGTTTCCAAATTTCCTTGCTAGCCATTCACAGGAAGTCTGAAACCCCTCACTCCCTTTGCAGAAGAACAGCGTCGGTTGATAGGTGATCAGGTCATAGTCAAAGTCAATGCTCCAATAATCCACCAACTGCAGTGAATCCTCTTTCACGATTTTTTTAATCACGGACAGATATTTCGCCTCCACAGGAATGTTATGTAAAGAGCTCGGCTCATATTCCTGAAGGGTTACAGTGAGCTTCATTTTATCAGAAAGCGAGAAAGGCTGCAAATCGGTTTTTACCGTTATTTTGCCTCTGTTTTCCAAATGGTCTGATTTCGTATAGAAGGTATATCCGTTCTTTGAAGTGGAAACCATTCTTTTATGGGCATTGATCGCCGCCAGTTCGCCGATATCGCAGGATATCCATTTCCGGCCCATGCGATCCGCAGCGGCGGAAAGCGTCCCTGAGCCTCCAAAGAAATCGGCACAAATGTCCCCTTCTCTCGTACAGCTTTCCAGGATCCTTTCCATCAACAGCTCCGGCTTTTGTGTCGCATATCCGGTTCGTTCCGCCGAAGTTCTTCCCACCATATTGATCTGCCAGACATCCTTCATATTGACCATGGTATACCAGCCAAGCTCATCCTTATATTCGGACACACCCTTGAATCGATAGGGCTTGAAGTCTCTGTTATAAGATTTTTCCTGCTGGGCTTTGAAATAATATTTCGATGATTTCGCATAAAACAGCAGCGTGTCATGCTTTCTGGCAAAGTAGTTTTTGCTGACACCACCGGATTTATAGTTCCAGATTACCTCGTTGATAAAATTCTTCTCCCCGAAAATCTCATCCAGCAAGACCTTCACATAATGAACACTGTGCCAATCCAGATGCACCCAAAGGCAGCCATCTTCGGCAAGGAGCTCCTTCATCATGAGAAGCCGGACGGTAAGCATCTGTAAATATTCTTCCATTCCGTCTTCCCAAACGTCGTGGTAGGCCTTCTGCTTTATGACGGGGATCTTGCTGATCTTATCTGAGTGGAGCTTAAGCTCCGACCCATAGTTCGCCTTAGAAAAAAACGGCGGATCGATGTAGATCAGATTGATTTTTCCGGCCATTTCCTTCTGTTCCACAAGGTACTTCATAAAGGGTAAATTGTCGCCGTTTGCAAGGATATTGTCTCCAAGGCCGATCTTTTCAGCCACGGAAAAGCTGCCTGCCGTAACCGAACGGCAAGCCTTCCTGCTTTCTTCAATGATGCTTGGCAGTTTTGCAATCAGGCTCATTTTCGTTTCCCTACTTTATCTTTATTTTTTTCAACCAGTCTTCCCTGATGCTCCTTTTTGTCAAAGGATCCAAGGAGGACCGGAATCAAATCTTCTCTTTTGGCCTTCTGCAATGCTCTCTTTACCAGCTCTCTATTTTCTGGTTTATTGAAGTGCATCAATGCACGCTGCATCTTTTTCTCTTCCAAATCCTTTGGAACAGATACCCTTTCACCGGTAAAGGGGTCTCGTTCCGTATAATACATACAGGTCGACAAGGTTCCCGGTGTCGGATAAAAATCCTGCACCTGATCAGGAACAAACCCGTTCTTTTTCAAAAATAATGCCAGTTCGATGGCGTCTTCCAGTGTCGCGCCGGGATGGGACGAGATAAAATATGGAATTAAATATTGTTTCAACCCCAATCGCTCGTTCGTTTCTTTATACTTCCTGCTAAAGTCCAGGAATACCTCTTTGGAAGGCTTCCGCATCCTGGCCAGTACTCTATCCGAAACATGTTCCGGTGCAACCTTCAAGGTGCCGCTCACATGATACCTGCACAGTTCTTCCATAAATTGATCATCCTTGCCTGCAAGCAGATAGTCATAACGGATGCCGGAACGGATAAAGACCTTCTTTACCTTGTCAAGGCTCCGTACCTCTCTGAGTAGGTCCAGATATTCCGTATGATCGATATCCATCTGACTGCACGGCTTTGGATAGAGACAATCTTTATTTTTGCATACGCCCGATTTCTGCTGCTTCACGCAAGCCGCCTTTCGGAAATTTGCCGTGGGGCCGCCGATGTCGTGAATATAGCCCTTGAAGTCTTTTCTTTCCGTTAGCCGGACTGCTTCCCTGACGACGGACTCCTTGCTTCTGCCGTGCACCTCCCTGCCCTGATGATAGGTAAGGGCACAAAAGCTACAACCCCCAAAGCAGCCACGGTTTGCAATAATACTGAACTTCACTTCTTCAATCGCTGGGACACCGCCGTCCTTTTCATAGCTCGGATGATAGGTTCCTTCATAATGAAGTTCATAGACATCGTCCAGCTCCTCTGTCGAAAGCGGCTCCTGAGGCGGGTTCTGAACGACATAGACTGTTTCATCATACTTTTCAACCAGCCGTTTCCCACTGATGTAGTCATTATTCTGATACTGCAGCAAAAAGCTTCTGCAGTAATTTTTCTTTGTAGCTTCCGCATTTTGCCCGTTTGCAGAATCGATGGAATCCTGTGTCCGGCCTTCTGAAATATCTGCATAAGCCGGAAGCATCATCGTATCCTTGTCACCGAACATTTCTTTTTCAAACTCTTCCGCAGTAGTGCCATCCTTGAATTGGGTATTGATCCTTCGATGGACGGTACCTCTGATCCAGCTGATATCCTTTATTTCTATCCCTGAATCCAGCGCTTCGGCGATTTCCACCACAGCACGTTCTCCCATACCGTAAATCAGCAGGTCGGCTTTTGCGTCCAGAAGTATAGAGCGGCGTACCCTGTCATCCCAATAATCGTAATGTGCAAAACGACGCAAGCTCGCTTCGATCCCACCGATGATAACCGGCACATCCTTAAATGCTTCCCGCGCCTTTCCGCTGTAAACGATGACGGCACGATCAGGCCGGTTTCCCGCTTCCCCTCCGGGAGAATAGCTGTCGGTCTTTCTTCGGTGTTTAAAGACGGAAAAATGGTTCACCATGGAATCCACATTTCCCGCATTGATTAAAAAGCCAAGTCTAGGTTTTCCGAACCGCTTGAAATCATCAATATTTCTCCAGTCCGGCTGCGCCAAAACCGCAACCTTATATCCGCGGCTTTCTAAAACCCTGCTGATAATGGCTGTTCCAAAAGAGGGATGGTCAACATAAGCATCGCCCGTTATCAGGACGAAGTCAGGCTGATGCCATCCCCTTTCATTTATTTCTTTCATTGTTATCGGCAAAAATGACATCAAATCTCCTATCATTGTCTATCACTGATCCGCACAAATCTATATTGTTAGCTTATCTGCTTCCCTTGTCGTAAGGAATCGCAACTGCCTTTGGCGCCTGCGAAGATTTTGAGCTGAATGCCAATACGATGAGTGTCGCGATAAACGGAACCATTTTATAAATATCACTCGGAATATCCGAGGTTGACAAGAACGGAATAACGGAATACGCCGAGGCGATGGTCTTCATCAGTCCGAAGAAAAAAGCGGCAAACAACACGCGAAGTGGCCTCCACTGTCCGAAGATCATGACGGCCAATGCCAGGAATCCATACCCGGATACGGTTGCATTAAAGTTGGTAGAGGTCGGTATGACGAATACCAGTCCTCCAAGACCGGCCAGTGCGCCGGAAATCATGACACCTGCATAACGCATCCGATATACGTTGATACCGACGGAATCAGCGGCATGGGGATGTTCGCCGCATGCTCTCAGCCTGAGTCCGAATCTGGTTTTGTATAGTACAAACACAGCCAGGATCAGGATGACGAATCCTAAATAAGTCGTGATGTATGCGTTTTTGAAGAACAAGCCTCCGATGACCGGAATATCGCCAAGCAACGGAACGGATTGAATCCGAAAGGTATTTGCGAAGTTGATCTGTTGTACACCGTTCTCTTGGATCATTCTTGCTACGAATATGGCAAAGGCGGGAGCAAACATATTCAATGCAGTACCGCTGATGATCTGGTCCGCCTTCAAGTTGACCGCCGCATAGGCATGAAGCAGGGAGAAGATCGCCCCGGTTCCCGTCGCAATCAAGATTGCGATCAGCAGCAACGACTGCCCGCTCATGGTAGCCTGCATCTGATTGATGAAAAAGATGCTGGTAAATGCACCCATAATCATCATCCCATCCAGTGCGATGTTGGTTACGCCGCTTCGTTCAGTAAAAACACCGCCAAGGGCTACGATCAGCAAAGGAATGGAAAAAAACATTGTCTGTTGGAAAACAAGAAACAGAATACTCATTCTTTATCACTCCCTTCTTCCTTTACTTGTGCTTCGACTTCCACTTCCGCGGCAGTGGTGGTTTCCATCTGTTCTTCTGCTTTTGCCGCTTTTTTCTCTTTTCTGAATTTGATAAAGCGAGGCAATATATTTCTGAAGATCAGCGCGAAGGCACTGAAGTAAATGATGCAGGCGATGATGATATCAATGACTTCTGGTACAAAGTTAAGGGTCTGCAGATAATTTCCGCCTTGCGTGATGTAGGAGATAAAGATCGCGGAAAAGATGATGCCGATAGGGTTTGACAGACCCAGCAGTGCAACCGGTATTCCGTTGAAGCCCTCTGCGGCCAGTACATCCACCACCTTGATATGTCTTCCGTTTGCCCCGGCCAGATAGAGAAGTCCTCCCCCAAGTCCGGCCAGCATTCCTGCGATCACCATGGACAGTACGATATTCCTTTTGTCATTGATTCCGGCATACTTGCTGGCATGGGGATTGTATCCGCAGGCTTTCAGCTCGTAGCCGAAGGTTGTTTTGTTCAATATGATATAGATCACGATCGCAATCAATATGGCGATCCAGATCCCGCCGTTTACCGTAGACATATCCTTTGTAGTGCCTATATGATTGAAGAAGACCTGGTCCAATCCTCCCTTGGGCAAAACTGCTGTTTCGGCAACATTCATGGACAGTGCTTTTTTGGAATCATATACAGTGAGCTTGACCAGGTAATTTGCCAGATACATTCCGATGTAGTTCATCATGATCGTCGCGATGACCTCATGCACATTCAGATAGGCTTTCAGTAGTCCCGGGATCAGCGCCCACAGTCCGCCTACGACTGCAGCTCCGATGAGTGCAACGATCCAGTGCCATGGCGCCGGTAAGAAGGTCCACTTCACTCCTATGTAAACCGCTGCGAAGGCACCCATGATAAACTGTCCTGCAGCTCCGATATTAAATAATCCGGTCTTGAAGGCAAAGCCGACAGACAGTCCTGTCAGGATTAAAGGAGTTGCAAAGTACAATACCTGTCCCATTCCTTTGGCTCCGGTACTGAAACCGCCCTTTAGGATGATCACAAAGCCATCCACGGCCTGGTCCGAATTGCTTATCATCAGGATAATCAACCCAAAAAGCAAGCCGATGAGGATGGAGAAGACGGAGGAATAAGCCCGGTTGAAGCTGTCGTTCAATAGGGTGTTTTTCAGCTTATTCATACGGTCACCTCGCTTCTCTTGGAGCCGGCCATATACAGTCCCAGCTCCTGTACTGTAATTTCTGCCGGATTCAGATCGCCGACAATTTCTCCCTCATAGATGACAAGAATTCGATCGCTCACATTCATGACTTCATCAAGCTCCAGGGAGATCAGGAGGACGGCTTTATCGCAGTCTCGCTGTTCCACCAGCTGCTGATGGATATATTCGATGGCGCCTACATCCAGGCCCCGGGTCGGCTGCACCGCAATCAGGATATCGGGATTCATGTCGATCTCCCTTGCGACGATGGCCTTCTGTTGATTCCCACCGGACATGCTGCGCACGGTGGTCTTGGCCCCTTGTCCGCTTCGGATATCAAATTCTTTGATGAGCCGCTCTGCATATTGATTGGCTACGTCAAATTTGATGAAACCGTTTTTATGAAATTCAGGAGTAAAGTATTTTTTCAGCATCAGGTTTTCGGTAAGATTATAATCCAAAACAAGTCCATCCTTATGCCGGTCTTCGGGGATATGACTCATCCCCGCCATATTTCTCTTTCGGACGCTGGTTTTGGTGATGTCGACACCGCCCAGCAGGATCTGTCCGCTTTCGATCGGCATCAGTCCGGTCAGGGCATATACCAGCTCAGACTGGCCGTTTCCGTCGATTCCCGCGATGCATAATATCTCGCCCTTTTTCACCTTGAAGGATACATTGTTGACTGCCTTCTTTGTACTGTGTCTGGAGCTCACCGTCAGGTTTCTTACCTCAAAATTAATGCCTTCGGCCTGACACGGACTCTTTTCTACGGCAAAGCTGATCTTACGGCCTACCATCATCTCTGACATTTCCTCCTTTGAGGTATCATCGACTGAGATGGTTCCAATATATTTTCCTTTTCGGAGTACGGTGCAGCGGTCTGCTACCGCTTTGATTTCATTCAGCTTGTGGGTGATGAACAGGATTGATTTCCCTTCCTCGGTGAGACTTTTCATGATCTTCATGAGCTCTTCAATCTCCTGGGGCGTCAGAACCGCCGTTGGTTCATCAAAAATCAGAATTTCATTATCTCTGTACAGCATTTTTAGTATTTCTACGCGCTGCTGCATTCCCACTGTGATGTCTTCGATCAGCGCATCCGGATCCACCATTAGCCCATAACGGCTCGACAGCGCTATGACTTTTTCTCTGGCTGCTTCCATTTTCAGCATGCCATGCTTCGTTGTCTCCACACCCAATATGATATTCTGCAGTACAGTAAAGTTATGTACCAGTTTGAAGTGCTGGTGCACCATCCCGATGCCCAGTGCGTTCGCATCATTTGGATTGTTGATCTTTACCTCTTGTCCATTCTTTTTAATCACGCCTTTCTCAGGCTGATACAGTCCGAAAAGAACACTCATGAGGGTGGATTTTCCCGCTCCGTTTTCTCCCAGCAGCGCATGGATCTCCCCCTTTTTCAATTGCAGGGTGATGTCGTCATTGGCCACGATCCCCGGGAATTCCTTCGTGATATGTAACATTTCTATGATGTATTCCATATCTTCTCTCCTTAGTAATAATTTAAACAAGATCAAAATATTTTGCGAGCCGTTTCTGTGAAAACGGCTGCGCGTCATATGAATCCATGGATTTATTATATCCGATTTGGAATGAAAAATAAACGATGAATTTCCAATTGGATTATGATCTGTTATATCAGCAGAGTCAAAGAAAGCAGGCGATGTGTACCGCCTGCTTTATGTGTTTGTTTCATGATTTCGTTAAAGCTTATTCAACTACCGTAACTTTTACGATCTTTGTTCCCAGCTTTGTAGCCGAATCAATTGCTGCTCCGCTTTCATCAACATCCTTCAGAAGAGCGATTTCGCCTGCAGCAAGTTTTCCGTATACTGCATCGTAGTCAGCCTGTGTGAAGGTTTCGAATTTGGAAGTCTCCATTGGAAGCTGTACGCCATCCATATCAGCAGCATAAACGACACCTTCTCCACCTGGGAAGTTGCCACCATAGTAGTCTCCTAATACAGCCTGAACTCCAGCAGCAAGACCCTTCATAGCGGATGTGATGACAGTATCCGACTCTGGGCTCTGGTCAACGTCAACGCCGATCACCTTGGTTCCTGCAGCTTCAGCGGCGGACATTACAGAGTTACCTACAGATCCTCCACAACCAAAGATTACCTCGGTACCTTCTGCATACCAAGAAGCAGCGAGCGTCTGTGCTTCCGGAGTTGCATCAAAGTTTCCGGTATAGTGATATTTCACATCAACACTGGCAATACCTAATTCAGCAGCAGCCGCTTCAGCGCCTTGTACAAAGCCGTAACCGAATCTGACTACGGCAGGAACTGCCATTCCGCCCATGAATCCAAGCTTTGTATTTCCATCTTTTACAGCAGCATAACCGGCAAGATATCCAGATTGCTCTTCAGCAAAAACGATACTAACCACATTATCATTGGTACGGAATTCAGTATAATCAGCATTATGTGGCGTTCCGTCGATTAGTACAAAGTTTACATCTTCATATAAATCCTGTGCTAAGTAAATTGGTTCTTCAAATAAGAAGCCGGGTGTTACGATAACTTTAGCACCGCCTTCAACAGCAAGCTGTATCGCAGCAAGGTAAGCATCTGTGCTTTGTTCTGTTGGCTTGTAATATTTGTGAGTAATATTGTTGGCTTCTGCATAGGCAACAACACCTTCCCAAGTCCCTTGGTTGAAAGACTTGTCGTCTATACTGCCTATGTCGGTAATCATCGCGATTTCATACGTTTCCTCTACGACAGGTTCTTCTTCCTCTGCACCACCGCCACAGGCAACCAGTCCAAATACGAGTACAAAAGCTAGTAGTAATGCTAATACTCTTTTCATCATTTCTCTTTCTCCTCCTTAAGAATTATAGAAAATAATCTAGTACAATTATACACCATACCAATTCAGAACAAAAGCATTTTTTACAGAATTGTTACAATCCTCCAATTATCAAACGTTTGTTTTTTAATAGAGGGAGGGTCTTCTATGTCGCAACAATGGCAGTTGGCTTCTGATCTCTTCGATGTAATCCAAGTCGATCTTCGCATATACGATCGATTCTCTCGCATCGGTCCTGCCGCAGTAATCCCCCCATGGATTGACGACGCAGGAATTGCCGTACGCTTGATATGGTCCCTCGGTGTCTCTTGCAGGCGAAACAGCAGCAAAATAGAGCTGATTATCCAGCGCCCTAGCCCGCATGGTCAAATCCCAATGAGCAGGTCCGGTTGTCATATTAAATGCACCCGGCAGGATCACCAGTTTCGCTCCGTCCAAGGTCATTTTACGAAACAGTTCGGGGAATCTCACGTCATAACAGATCGCGACCCCGATTTTACAGAATTCTGTATCCAACATCGTCACGTTCTCTCCGGGGGTCAAGGTCTCCGACTCCATGAACCGGATTCCACCCTTCACATCTATATCAAACAAATGGAGCTTTCTATGCTTCCCGATGATCTCCCCTTCCTTATTAAAGGAAAAGCTTGTATTATAAACGTTGTCATTTTCAAGCTCAGGAATAGAGCCTCCAACCAGATAGATCTTCAGCTCCCTTGCAAGAGAGGAAAGGTACCGAACCGTTTCTCCTCCATCCTGTTCAGCATACTCCCTGAAAAATCGATTGGAATAAGGACAGTTAAACATTTCCGGCAAAGCGACCACCTCGGCTCCTTTTCCGGCCGCCTCTCTGATCATCGATTCCGCAACAGCCAGGTTTTGCCTTTTCTCCATGGATACCTTCATCTGACATAAGGCTAATTGAAACGTCATTGTCATTCCTCCTTTTATATTCATAATTTTTAATATTAACTGCTCAGCGCCTGCCAAGGGATGTTCTCCTAGAAACCGCTCCCTTCGGTCGGACGGTTTCCCTTGAGAACACCCACGGCACGGCGCTTGAATATACTCTAGGTTAATATATATTATATATTAAGAGGGAGGAATTATCTATTTCAATTAGCTCGTATTTTGGGTCAAACGCAAAAAAGACGGAGCTTTGCGGCTCCGCCTTTCCTGTTGCCCAATGGGCAGTATCGGGGAAGAATTCATTGTTCTTGATTCATTTTCATGTCAAATTAAGGTCTGATAAAATGCTGTACCCAGTATGTGTTGCCGTTGCTGTCAGTAACATATCCAACACCGATTTCAGTATATTTGGAATTTAATATATTTGCTTTATGGCCTTCTGAATTCATCCAACCGTTCATTACTGCGGCTGGAGTTTTCTGACCTTTTGCAATATTTTCCCCAGCTGTTGTATAGCTGATTCCAAACTGCTTCATCATGTCAAACGGCGATCCGTAGGTTGGTGAAGTATGAGAGAAATAGTTTCTGTCTCTCATATCTTCTGCCTTTTTCTCAGCAACTCCGGACAATTTTGTGTTGACCTTCAATGCCGGAAGTCCTGCCGCAGCTCTTTCCTTATTTACAAGGTCAACGACCTGCTGCTCGTATGCGCCAATTGAGGCGGTCGGGGTTGTTGGAGCAGGCGTTGTCGGCTGTGCTGGGGTTGTTGGAGCAGGCGTTGTTGGCTGTGCTGGGGTTGCAGGCACCGTCGGTTTTACCGGGGTCGCTGGCACAGTCGGTTTTACAGGGGTCGCTGGCACAGTCGGTTTTACCGGAGTCGCTGGCACAGTCGGTTTTACCGGAGTCACCAGCGCTTCAGGTGTGGCTGCCTTTGCCGGAGTGGCGACAGCTGGTGCCTTCAGGCTAAGTTGATTGTAAATGTTCTGAAGTTGTGCTGCATCAATCTTTCCGGTGGAATACTGTATCAATACACCCTTCAGATTATTAACAGCTGATTGCGGTAATTGCCCATATATTTTACTTACTTGAGTGTTTAAT